>Ga0137308_100482_pt1 | contig 63839 bp, 79 predicted proteins | sample Inofrocosms_June_FD_97181 | JGI IMG/M metagenome (GOLD analysis project Ga0137308, IMG submission 97181) | Mouse cecal microbial communities from Vienna, Austria - N-Acetylneuraminic and N-Acetylglucosamine D2O microcosms_June | ecosystem: Host-associated > Mammals > Digestive system > Large... | reverse complement strand
GCTGAGAATTTCAGCCAAGCTTTGAAATCGGCATGGAAGGCAATCAAAGTTTATTCCCGGATGCTTGTCGGCAGCGTGGAGTTTACATTCAAGAAGGTCAATGGCGAAATCCGTCACGCCATCGGGACGCTGTTCAACCTCAACTATGTAAGAAAGGCCACAGGCGAAGGCGACACCAAGAACGCAGATGTAATCAGTTTTTGGGACTGTGAAAAAGAAGCCTTCCGTTCATTCAAAGCCGCAACCCTCATCTAAGAAGCTATGAGCAATCCACATACCTACGAGCAAATAGAAGAAGCCATCAACAAAACTCCGAAAGGCGGCAAGTACCGCCTGCTCCTTCAACGTACCATAGACGGACACAAGTGCCGCGTATACGCAAGAATCGTAACCTTAGACGGTACTGAATACTGGAACATCGAGTACCGGGTCCTCGGTCTCTGCGACGTGCATTCCCGCGTGATTAAGATGTTCGACATCATCTCGGAGAAGATAGACAAGATGAAAGAAAACGCCCACATCGTCCTCTGGCGATACTAAACGGAAATGATATGAAACTGACAGACGAACAAGTTCAGTCAATCGTAGATGATATAGTCTCCAAGATGGAAGCCATCATTGAAGACCCCTGCGACGGAGATTATTCGGACTTTGAATGTTACGAAGACGAGTATGGTCGCTGCTCCAACTATGGCTCACGCACCCTGAATGAAACGCTTGATGAAATCTGCATCGACGGACTCCCCGGCATCCCTGCTGATGATAGCGACATCTACATCTCTGCCGATTATGTCGTAGATATTGATTTCCACGATGACTATGACCCCGGAGATTACTGGACGCCGCCAAGTGGAGGCATAGAACTTGACAAGGTGAAAGCCTACATTGAAGATGTAGATGTAGAAATCTCTGTTCTCAACCAAGAGACAGACGGGTATGAGGATGTCGAAGTTTCCGACGAACAGATAGAGTTCATCGTGGAGAAAGTAAACGAAAAGATTTGCCCCACAAGCAAGAAAGTAGTAGCATAATCCCAAAGAATATGAAACATCAAAAACTGATAGACAGAATAACAGAGATAGCCGAAGCAGATGGTTGGTCGGTGTCTATCGAAGAAAAGAAAGACCGAGAAGATACGTTGGAGTTTACCTTCGGCAAGTTCACCGACGCAGATCAAGACTTCTCCTTTTATGTGGAGATGACAGACGGAGACATTTACACGCTGATAGAGGACATCGACCGATACTACGAAGGCTACGACCCCGATGAAGAAGCACTCCTTTGGCTCGGTCCCGACGGGCATGGAATGAATGGTGCCCCATATCGGATGACTGATGTAGTCAAGGATATGGAGCAATGTGAAACCTTTATCGGGGAGTTGCTGGAACTACTCATCGAAGCCAACAGGAATGAGTGCCTGTATGCCCTCGAAGATGAAGAAGATGAAGAAGATAACGAATAAAAGCCAAGACCATGACAACCGAAGAAAGTTTTGCTCAACTGGAAGCATTAAGGAATGAGAAGAACCCCTACGAAATGACTCGTGAAGAATGGCTCTCATTCACACAGGAGCAGAAGAACGCCCGATACAAGTTGCAGGCCAAATGGAAGGAGGAGCAAGAGGCAAGAATCCTCCAAGCCATCTACAACATTGTCCCGAAGGTAGGCTTGCCCTGTACGATTTGTTACTGGAGCGACAGGAGAGCCGCCACAGTAAGCCGCATCATCTCTGACAGGAAGATTGCAGTCCGCCACAACAAGACCAATTGCCTCGACTGGTATGGTGGAAGGTATGAAATCCTGCCGGAGCTTGAAGAAGGCGAGGACATCTTTACCAAGCGAAAGAACGGAGCCTGGTGCATGGAAGGTCAGGCGCTCAAAGATGGTGTCCGCTTGATGCTACACTACCAAAATCACTACATAGACCCCAGTTTTTAATGAACTGACAGCAGGCGTTATCATATACGTCCAATTCCATTTGTAGATGGAGCTTCTTCGGGTTGCTCCATCTTCTTTTTGCTGTTCCCGATAAGAGCCGACTGCTTGATAATTGCCTTCTTTGTAATGATGGAGCCTCCGCCGCTGAGACCACAGTGGAGAAGATATGATTTGCGGGCACCGATGTCCTCGGCAGTAAGCACCGAATAGACTGCCGTAATGCTTGAGAAGTAGTAGTCCTTTATTTCCTCTCTCGGGCGGGAGAAGATGTGAACGTGAATGACCTTTGCCATAGTCCGAATATTCCAAATGATGATTATTTGGAGCAAAATTAAGAATCGAAAACCGATTGTGCCTCATACCTACCCAAGAGTTAACTGAACAGTATCGTTCATCCTAATTCACAGTGTTTTATATGTGTGTATCTTGCTTTGAAAGTAACTTTGCGATAAAGTAATTCACAAAGCTATGGCAATACTTAAAATCTACAACGACATTGTTGGCGAAGAAGATAAAGTCATGCTCCAGATGTGGGAGGGCATAGACGGAATCTGCTTCAAAGACATTGATGGCTTTCTCGCCAGTATGAAGCCCGACGATGATGAGGTTGACATCCGCATTCATTGCCGTGGCGGTGATTGTGTCGAAGGTTGGGCTATCTACGATAAGCTCCGTCAGTCCGGCAAGACAATCTCCTGTACCGTCGAAGGCGAATGTTCGTCGATGGCTACCATCATCCTTCTTGCCGCTCCCGCTGAAAGGCGACACGCAACAGACAACTCCCACTTCTGCATCCACAATCCCGCCGCCGCATGGCCCGACCTCGGTTGCCACGACCGCTTCACTGCCGATGCCATTGACGCAGGTATCAAGAAGCTCGGCTTACAGGTCGAGCAGCTTCGCAACGAGCAGAAGAAAATCCTCTCGCTGTATGTGGAACGCACAGGCGCAGATGAAACCGAACTCCAGGAGCTTATGGATAAGGACATCTTCATCAACGCCGACCGTGCCCTTGAACTCGGCTTTATTTCGGAGGTGCTTGCACCCATCACCGCAAAGCGTATAAGAACATTTAATAACACAAAAACAACCCGCAAAATGAACAAGAAAAAAGCAAAAGTAAGCGTCGAGCGCGGTGTGATCTCGCGCCTCCTCGCAAAGGCTGGCTACAAGAAGCTGTCCGACGTCAAGATGAACGCTCTCGCAGTCACCGCTGCTGACGGCACCGAACTGACCATCGAGCGTGAGGAAGGCGAGCCCCAGGTAGGCGACGCCGCTTCTCCCGACGGCGAGTTCGTCATGGAAGACGGCTCCACCATCATCATCGCCGAAGGCGTAGTAACCGACATCATCCCCGCCGATGACGACGTGACCGCCGAAGGTCTCGACGAGGACGAGATGGTCGAGAAGATTGAGGAGCTTCAGACCGAGAACGAGACCCTCACCGAGGAGGTTGACACCCTCACTCAGGAGAAGGAGGAACTGGAAGCCCAGCTCGAAGCCCTCAAAGGTGCCCGCGTCCTCTCGTCCAACGAGAAGGTCATCCTCGCCAAAGTCAACCGCGCCGGCGGTCTCGCATGGCTCAACAAGGTATGTGCATCATCTTCTAAGGAATCGCCCGCTGGCCGTGGTTTCCGTGAGAACCGCAACGGCGGTGCCGCACAGGAGACCCCCGTTCAGAAGGCGCTCCGCGAGAAGAAGGAGGCTCTTGCCAAGAAGCGCAACAAGTAAACAGTTCCCCAACCTCCATTAACAAGTAAATTTAACGACAATGATTAACTTCAAAAATTTCACCGTCGATAATGGTGCGATTCGGGACCTCTCCGAGCTCCTGTTCCTCAGCACCTTCAACGACCCCGACCTTGAAGTTGTCTGCACCACCGAGACTGGTGTGTACGACGGAAAGAAGCTCGGCTACATCGACAGCCTCGGTGATGTAGGTAAGAACGCCTCCGGCTGTTCGCCCACATACGAGAACATCAACGTGACTGGCATCGAAAAGACCTGGGAACTCGGAGACTATCAGATCCCTCTGAAAATCTGCTACGAGGACCTGGAGAACACCATCGCCAAGTATTCGCTCAACACTGGCACCGACGAAAGCGAAATCATCGGCACCGCCTACTGGAACGATATCGTCATTCCTCTGCTGACCCGTGCCATGAACGAGATGCTGTGGCGTATCGCCTGGTTCGGCGACAAGGATGCCAAGAACATCGCCGACAGCGGTCTGCTCACAGAAGGTATCAACAAGAACCTGTTCACAATGACTGACGGCTTCTGGAAGCGCCTCAAGGCCATCACCACCGCCAACGCCCATCAGCTCACCACCATCGAAGCCAACACCAAGAAGGACACCAGCACCACGTCGAAGGTTACCTATGCTACGCAGAAGGCAGCCATCCGTGAAGAAGGTGTCGCTATCGGTATCGTTGACTCGATGCTCTCCGACGCTGACTCGCGCATCTTCGACAAGCCCGACCACGCCATCTTCATGACGAACTCGCTGTTCAAGGCCCTCCGCAACGACGTGAAGCGCCTGCACAACCTCCAGCTCGAACTGGAGATGGTTACTTCCGGCATCCAGCTCTCCAAGTATGACGGACACCCCGTAGTGGTGTGTGACATCTGGGACCGCATGATCAAGAAGTACGAGGACAACGGCACGTCGCTCAACTGCCCGCACCGCGCCCTGGTAACATCCGCATCGAACCTGTTCATCGGAACACCCGATACGGACGCCATCGCCAAGACAGACATCACCTTCGACCATGTAACTCGTCTGAACCACATCTTTGCCGCATCGAAGATCGGCACGCTCGTCGGCGAAGATGACCTCGTTCAGGTTGCATTCTAAATCCCAATCATTATGAGCACTCAGAGTTGTGACTATAAGCTCGCCGCAGATATGATGGCGAATTGCGAGAACCCTTCCACGAAAGGTCTCCGCAACTATGGCTATCTCATCAACTACGATGACATAGACTTTGAAAGCTGCGTCCGCGATGAGAGCAACCCCAATGTCCTGACCACTCTGGTATTACAGACTGGAAAGAAAGCCTATCGTATGTACGTGCCCGGTAAGACTCCTTACACGGGCACGAACAAGGCTCTCGCCGAAGGCACATACCGCAAGAACTTCACGAAGGGTGTAAGCCTCGTGATACTCGACAACGGTCCCGATGTGGTTAAGGACATCATCAATCCTCTGGCAAACGGTCTGTTTGTCGCCATCCTGGAGAACAAGTACGGCGGCAAGGACGGTAAGAACACCTTCGAGATTTACGGCTTCGAGCAGGGTCTTTCGGCTACTGCACTCGCCGATGACAAATACTCGGAGGACACCGAGGGTGGATGGTCCGCCACACTGGAGGAATCGGGCGCTCCCTCTGCCGGAATATTTCTGTTCAACCAGTCCGTTGCGGCTACCCGCACAGCACTGGCATCCCTTGTAAGTGGTACCTAACAGTTTGTCGCCATGACATACGAAGAAACCATGACCCGTCTTAAAGAAATGGAAAGCCGTTACCAAGACGGCTTTTCATCTCTTGACCGCTCGCTTCTCGATAACCTGTACTTCAACATCTTTGGCAGAGAAATCACCAACAGAGGTTGTAGCGACTGCTATCGGGATGCTTATATGGAAATACTCATCTATCTCAAAAGAAATAAAGCCATGCCTAAGAAATCCGATTTCGTGCTGAAAGCCGGAGCCATCATCACATTTTTTGGGGAGCCGAAGTGCTACTCAAACGCCAACATCACTGATGAAGCCGCTCTCCGCTTTCTCGCTATGAATCCTTCCAACGAAAAGCTGTTTGAGCATCTGCCCGAAGGCTGGAAGTCCCGGCTCCCCAAGACCGACGATGCTCCCGAAGCCGAAGACAAGGATGCTGTCATCGCTCTCCTTACAAAGGAGAACGAACAGCTCACGAAAGAGAACGAACAGCTCCGCAGTGAAAACGCCTCTCTGAAAACCCCGGCACCTCGCAAGAAAGCCAAGAAGAAGTCAGAGCCTGAATCTGCTGCCGCCCCTGCCGTCGAAGCATCTGCCTACGAGCCTCCCACAGAGACCGCCCCGGAGGAAGCAGCAGTTGAGACCGCCGAAACTCCCGACCCCTCCGACGCTGATGAAGTCAGCATCGAAGAACCCGAAGAAGCTCCCGACCAGGAGTAATACCCACCACCTCCCAACCGATACCCAAGAATGAATGTCAATAACGTAATCAGACCGCGAAAGAGGTTCAGCACCTCATATCTAAGCCAGCTCAATATCCAAGCCTATGGCTCCGATAACCTGTATCCGCAAAGGATGAGTGACCTTATTGAAAACAGTCCGACAGGTGGCACTTGTCTGGAGCGTTATCAGACATTCATTGAGGGTAACGGATTAAGCAACACCGATTTTTCGGAGTATGTCTGCAATCACAAGGGAGAAACCATTGATGATATATTCTCCCTCATAGCACAGGACATCGGCAAATATAACGGCTTTGCCCTGCACGTCAATTACAATCTCGCTTGTGAAATCTGCGAGATACAGCACATCCCCTTTGAGAACTGTCGTCTTGAAGAAGAAGACGATGCCGGATGTGTAACCTACATCAATGTTCATCCCGACTGGGAAGGAAACAAGACACGCAAGGGGAGAAGAATCAATGTAGATCGCTCCACTGTAAAGAAATATTTCACATTCAATCCCATCCCCTCCGTAGTGATTGACCAAATCCAATCTTGCGGAGGCATAGAGCATTATAGCGGACAGGTATTGTGGGTGTCGTTGAATGGCAAGTACACTTATCCCAAACCCATCTACGACAAGGTTGTAACGAATCTATCCACAGACGAAGGTCTTGATAATGTCAAGTACCGCAACGTCCGCAACGGCTTCATGCTGTCCGGTCTTTTCGTCCATAAGAAAAGCGTCCAGTATGAGTTCGACGAGAACGGGAACGCCAAAGAAAAGGAAGATTCGCAGTATGACCTCAGTGACAGCCTCGATGCCTTTCAGGGTGACAACAATGCCTGCTCCATCATGGAGATTGTCGTCAACTCCGCAGATGATAAGCCGGAGTTCATCAATGTAGAAGGCACCAACTACGATGACAAGTTCACAGTAACAGAGTCAAGCACAACAGAACGAATTTACTCCGCTTTCGGTCAGGAGCCGTGGTATTGCATCAGAATAGGCAAACTCGGCTTCTCAGGCGATGTCCTGGCCGAAGCATACGAATATTACAACTCATACGTCAGCAAGCAGCGCAGAGCAATTTCCAGAGCCTTGAAACGCATCTTCGACCACTGGTTTGAAGTTGCCAATCCCTCGGACAATTATGAGATAGAGCCGCTTGTCTACATCTCCAACAAGTCGGCAGAATCATCCCCCATAAATTCCAAAAAAAAACTGATATGGAACATTTGATTACTCCGGCAGAGGTCGCCAAATATGGCAGACCCATCAGCAAAAATACCGATGAAGACAAGCTCAACGCGTACATCATAGAAGCAGAACAGATGAACATAAAGCCAGTCCTCGGAGACTCGCTTTTCCTTTCCATCCTTGAAAAAGGAGAAGACGATGAGAAGATTGGTATGCTTCTGAAAGGTGGCACATATCAGTCGGGAGAAAAGATTTACACCTTTGTCGGACTGAAAGCTGCAATGTCCTACTATGTCTATGCCAAATACTTGATGGTCGGCGACTTCAACGCCACCCGGTTCGGTGTGATGATAAAGGAGGACAATTACTCATCCCACATCTCATCGGCCGAAAGGTCAAATGCTTACAGCGATACTCTGGAGGTAGCCAACTGCTACCTTGAAGATTGTATCGCATACTGTAAGCGCAACGGTTTGATGTCCGGCAACCCCGGTGCGCAGAAGGCATCAGGCGCAGTGAAAATCAGAAAAATCGGAAAACTTTAATACAACTCACTATGGGATTAAACAACAAGACCAACTTAAAAAGTCAGGCGAGTACCATCCGACATGAGGATCAGGAAGGCCTGAATACTGCTGAAAGGGTCGGTAAAGTCCTGGAGGAGCTGATAGAGTCTGCTGACGCCTCTCTTACAACCGAGACCAACGCAAGAATACAGGCAAACAACAACCTCACTCAACAGTTGACGATAGCCTCGAATACTGCTACCACGGCATACAACGAGGCGAAGGACGCCAAAAGTAAGGCTGTTGCCGCTCAGAACTCTGCCAACGCCGCCCAGTCCACTGCTGACACTGCAAAAGCAACCGCCAATGCCGCAAAAGCTGTAACCGATACGAAGGGTGCCCCCAACGGCATTGCTCCACTCGATGCCAATGCAAAGGTGCCTGCCGCCAATCTGCCCGGATTCGTCGATGATGTCGTAGAGTTTAACGCTATGGTAAGTGGCGTTACCCCTCAGATGATGTCTATCAGCAAGAGTGCCGACGACCCCGGCTGTATGGTTGTGTATGACACTGACAACGATGTTTTTCTTCTTGCTGTATCGAATGTAGCCGTTGCTGACAATTCACAATGGGAAAGTATCAAACGCCCCATCAAGAATCTGAATGCCGCGACTCCCACTGTTGAAGGTGGAAACCTCCAACAGCAAATCAATGTGTCGGATTACTGGCAGATTCAAAACAGTGGCGCAAGCCTCATCCTCACGCAGTTCACATACTACGGCAACTGGCTCGGTGCTGATGCCTATGGAACAGGCACCGCCGCAGGTCGTGTGCCCGAAGGAGGCAAGATTTACACTTGCACCTCGGACAATAAGACTTTCCGTTGGAGTGGTTCGGAACTCATCACTATTGGCTCGGACCTCGCCCTCGGTCGCACAGCAAGCACCGCTTTCCCCGGCGACGCAGGCAAACAGCTCGAAGAAACTGTTGGTTATCATGGTAACTGGATAATTGAGAATCAAGACCATATCAGAAGTATCGGAATTTTGCCGTGCGATGGCCAATGGGACGGCAAAGGGACCGCACCCACATCCGGCGTATGGCTCATTCCAAGCGAGGCGTATGAAAATGCTGTATGCTTTGAGTCGTATGGCAATACTGACTTCTACGGCTATGCGTCCGAAATCTACAACTCCGATGAACAGTACAATCCCGGTTGGATTTACCGCATCAATGACGGTCTATTCCGCATTGAGAACAATAAGCTTGTTTCAATTGCTGGCTCGGCTGTCGGTAACACCTACAACGCGACCGTAGAGATACCTCTGCCGATTGGCGAATACTACTCCGACATTCTTGCAGAGACGCAGACCCACAATGTCCTCCAGGCAGTGTTCAACGAAGGTAAGGCGTCGCTCGGTATAACGATAACCTTCGCCATCGGGCAAGGGTCGTGGAAGACCTACCAGTATGTCGGCCCGAACACGACAAGCGCCCAGTTCCTCAACGTCAACAACTGGATTGACATGGCAGGAATGTCAGCCGGAGCAGAAGCAATCATCAATGTAGATGCTCTGTGCCCTCGCTCTGTCGCAGGCTACTATGACAAGAGCAGTGCCATTGACGCAATCCTTTCTGAACAATCCTCATCCGGCATCAAGTATGCCAAGAGTGGTCTCGTTATCACGTTCCGCACTGGTGATTACACATGGGAAGCCTACCAGTTCATTGGCGAGGTGTCCGACTTCTCCAACAAAGACCTGTGGAAAGAGTTTGGCGGTGGTGGTGCCGTCAAGACAGAAGCCGAGCCTGCAAAGGATGGCAAGGATGCCTTCTCCACAGGTGGTGCTTATGATATGCAGCAGGCAGCATTCGACCATCTTGACATCGACCAAGATGCTGAGAACCATATCATCAAAGCCATCAACAAGAAAGGCGATGAAATGGGTCAGTCCATCTCCATCCCCAAGAGTAGCGGAGGTGGCTCGGTGTCCGGCTCATCTCTGAACATCTATCTGGAGAACCCCGCTGTGTATGCCGCCTTCGGTTCTGAAATCTCCGTCCGTGCCGCCATCAAGTCCGTTACCTTCGACGGACAGGGAAACAATGTTACCGAAGTCCTCGGTGTGATCCGCAGACTTGAAATCATAGATGCCACATCTGGTCTGACCCTTTGGAGCGAGGCAATCAATCAGAATTCATCGACAGGCCCCACGAACTACTCGTTCAAGTATGACTTCACGCCATACTTCACGGAAGCCGCCGCCCGCGACTTTACCATTGTAGCCTATGATGCAGAAGGCAATGTCAAGAGACGCACCATCACTGTTACGGCAGTCGATGTAACCTGCACCTCTGTTCAGACCCTCAACTACACGTCAGGCTCAACCCTCGAAGTCGGAGGCTCCAGCAAGAACTTGCTGATGTATAAGTTCGCCAACAACGTATCGAAGCTCGGTGTCAAGGTCAAGACTGAACTGTACTACAACGGTCAGTGGAAGACCCTCGGCATTGCCACTATCACGGACAGCTATTCACACTCCATCTCGATTGACCCGAACAATGTTTTCGGCGGCAATGAGAAACTTGCTCATGGCTCATACCCCATCCGCATATCCGGCGAAGATGTTGCTTCCGGCGTGAAAGGTAACGTGGTGTATTCGTCGATAATGTGTATCGACGCAAGCTCCACACAGCCCATCGTTGCCCTTCGTTATAATGACTTCAACAACGGCACAATCCGTCTGTATGATAACCTCGAAATTGAGGTAGCCGCCTACACTCCCGGCAAAACATCTACCACTGCAAAGGTATTCATCGACGATGTTGAAGTCCTATCAACCGACATCGGCACCTCGCAGACAGAGATTGTCCGCAAGCAGGTACAGGGATATGCTACCGATGGAACTAACTCAATCTCATTCTACGCCAAGAGTGGTAGCAGTCAGACCAATCCCATCACTGTTCTTGTCGTAGGTTCCGCAATCAACGCCATCATCAAGGAAGGCGCATTGTTTGGCTTCGACAATGCCAGCCGCTCCAACGCCGAGACCGACCACACCATCAGCAACAACGGCTATACGATGACCGTGGAAGGCTCTAACTGGTCCTCCAATGGTTTCGTCAAGTACCTCGACGAAATGAGCCTCCGTATAGCTGAGAACGTGAAAGCCAAGATTCTCAACTACTCTCCGTTTGGCACAGCAGCCACAGAGCGCACGAATGGTATGGCTTTCCAGTTCGCCTTTGCTACCAACAACATCAAGGACAGCAAAGCAAAGCTGATGGAGTGCTACGACCCCGACAGCGGCGCTGGCTTCTATGTAAGCGGCAACGAGGTTGTGGTATTCTGTAAGAATGGTACTCCTACACAGATAACCCGCCCGTTCAAGTGTGGAGAGAAACACACCGTCGGCATTGTTGTCGAGCCTTCGAGCATCAGTGTCAAGCGTGGCACTACTGACTACTCAACCATCAAGCTCTACATGGATGGCGAGGAAGTCGGCGCAATCGGCTACATCTCCAACTCCGGCGCAATCCTCAACCAAAAGCAAATCACTTTCGATGGCACGGACGGAGACTTCTATCTCTACTATGTTCTTGCCTACGACAGCTATTATGAGTGGGCGCAGGCGTTCCAGAACTACTTGTGTAAGCTGACCAACACCGATGCAATGATTGAGGAGTACAGCGCAGAGAATGTGCTTGACAATCAGAACCGCCCCTCGATGGACCTTCTCAAAGAGAAAGGCTTCCCTTACTATGTAGTTGTTGCTCCGCAGGCTACCTTCGACAGCTTCGATGCCGACATTGACACGAAGACGAACTTCAAGTGTACGCTGTACTACTTCCATCCCACAATGCCGTGGCGTTCCTTCAAGGCTGAGAATGTCCGTTGGCGCCGTCAGGGTACGACCTCCGCAAAGCGCCCGATCAAGAATGACCGTTTCTATCTCCGCAAGGAAAAGAACTGGAAAATCACGGCACTCAATCCAGACTACACCAACGCCGACGCTCTGAAAACCTACGAGCTGTTCAACATCGGCTATGTCCGCGTAGGAGAAAACACCATCCCGGTTGCAATCATCACAGTCAAGGTTGACTACTCCGATTCGTCAATGGCGAATGACTGCGGCGTATGTGATATGATGAACGCTACGTTCCGTGCCCTCGGTTCTGACTACATCACTCCTGCACAGCGAGCCTTCGACGGCACATGGAATAATGGCGATGTTACAGTAATCGGGTTGCAGATGAACCATTCAACTGCCAATCATCCCATCGCCGCCTTCCGTGCCACCACTGACTCGCTCAGTGATGCTTGGTTCCATGCCCGTGGCAACTGGAAGGAAGATAAAGGCGAGCAGGTCGCCCTCGGCTTCCAGAATACCTCTGGATACAACAAAGGATGCCGCAACTACGGGGATTTCGTTGAGTTCTTCGGAAAAGCCACATTCAACGCCGCCGGGAAATTCCAAAGCCAGGAAACACTGGAGGAAATCATGGCTCGCTTCAAGACCACCGAAGGACTTGACACCACCAAGCTCTATCTGCTCTCGCAGTATTGCGGACGCGACTATATCTTCATGCGTTACAGCGGTGGAGAGTGGGCTCGCGCAAATGGCTCAATGAAACAGGAGAACGGCAAATGGAAGATAACCGGGGATGTCCTCAATCCAGTGTCCGGCTTCGAGCTTATTACCTATGACGGCATGGACTGGTTCATGGGTGTAAGTTCCATCGACGATATGATGGCTCCTGTTACCACGCAGTCCTCATGGGTGTCGAAACTCAACCTCGGACAGCCGACCTATCCGGCATGGACTCAGTATTTTGAGTGCATGGTTGATGACGACCAGTTACAGGAAGACCTCGCTATGGGTCGAAAGGTTCCTTATGACCTCTATAACGTCCTCAAATTCTGTGATTCGTGCGATTACTCCAAGGCTGCACTCTCATCCACATGGCAAGGCATCTGGAAACAGAACGCCTGGAAGTACATGAGCATTCAGTCGCTCCTTGCTTACTATACGTTCACTGACTATCTCGCTGCCGTTGACCAACAGGCGAAGAATATGCAGCCGATGTTCTTCCTCGAAGATGGTTGCTGGGTGGAGAACGGTGTCTATCATTCCCCCTCGGTAATGGAGCCAGTGCGTATGTACTTCAACAAAGTGTACGACTGCGATACCTGCAACGGCAAGGACAATGACGGTGGTAACACCATCCCGGCAGAACTTGACCCCGCAGAGGACAACAAGTGTTATGCCGGACGTGGCTCAATCCTTTGGAACGACCTCCGTCGGTGCGAAAATCAGGAAATGGTTTCCGATGCTAACAGTAATACCCTCACACTCCCCGGTGTCGTAGCAACGATGCGTAACCTCCCCGAAGTCAATGGCATCGGCGCAGGTCCCTTCTCCCCGAAAGGTGCCCTCTACTATTTCGTTCAGAACCGCATTGCATTCTGGCCGAAAGTAGTCTGCACCTTCGATTGCGAGCGCAAATATATCTCGTACTCGCCGCTGTATAATGACATCTACTACTACGCCCTGCATGGTTCGGGTCGTCAGGCTCTCCCTCGCTTTATAGAACAGCGTTGGAGAATCCGAGACGGCTACTATCAGACAGGCGACTTCAAGGATGCAAGCCACGTCCTTGGCGGTCGTGTCGGTGCCAAGACTGGAGCTGTAATCAGATTCCGTGCCGCCAAAGACGGCTACTTCGGTATCGGTAACGACGGTGGCAACGTAACGCAGGGTATGTATCTTAAAGCCGGGGAGGAAGGTATCTTTACCAACTTCCAGCATGGCGATAACATCCTACTCTACATCTATCAGGCAGACCAGATGAGCGAGATTGACCTCTCGCAGATTTCGCTCGACCCGAACTTCCAGTTCTCCATCATGAAACTGGCGGAGAAGATTGTGATTGGCTCCACCAACCATCGCACGTCGTGGAAGTTGTCGCCGGGCAATACTGGCTACCTCACGAACATGAACCTCGGCGAGCTTCCGTTCTTGAAGCATCTCGACGTGCGCACCACAGAAGTTACCACCATCAATGCCTCGAAGTGCCCCCGACTTGAAACAGTCCTTGCCTCCGGCTCCGACCTCACGTCAATTACTACTGCTGAGACTTCGCCGCTTTCAACACTTGAGCTTCCTGCTTCAATGACTGAGCTGAATTTCGTCAACCTCCCTAAACTGACCTATCCCGGCGGTCTGACAATCGCAGGTATGTCGAATGTCAACAGGCTCATGCTCTCCGGCTGTCCTAACATTGACCCGATGTCGCTCATCAACGGCATTGTTACAGCCTCCAGCCTCCGCTACCTCCGACTGCCCGATGTCAACATCACGGCACCCTCATCCATCCTCCAGGCAATCAAGAACAGCGGAGCTATCGGTCTTGACCCCACAGGCGCCGCCTATGAGGAAAGCAACAAATGCTCCGGCATAACTGGCAGATGGATTATGGAAGACCTCATCAGTGAGTCTCTGCTTTCGGAGTTCGCCGCATACTTTCCCCAGTTGACTCTCTACAACTCGCAGTATTCTTGTGTATGCTTCGATGACACTGATGATGACTGCTACAACATCACGAATCTCGACAATGGCACAAGCAAAGAAGACTATGAGCCTTCGGGACATTTCTTGAGAATATTCGAGAACGCCCATCCTTACAAGACCACCTACGACAGCCGAGAAGCCAAACTCCGAGCGCTCCAGATTTCAGATGCCAACTATAATCTTATGGCAGACGGTAGTGAATACGACCCGACCGATCAGGCTGGCGAAGGATTCGACATCATGCTCGGCTTCGGTCTGTACTGGTACAAAGGCGTGAATGACTTCAAGAATCAGAAAAAGTACCTGTTCGCTTGCAGCTATACGACAAAGCCACTGTCAACCGCTACGAAGATCAATCGCAAGAAACTCTCCGAGATTCTTGTGCAAGCCTTCTCCTGTGTATATACCTCCAACAACGGTACTGCACTCGCTAATGGCGATGACTACGAATTGACAGACAATGCCAACATGAATGTCTATCAGCTCGATGTCGAAGGCATGAAGCAGGTACGCTGGCCCGGACTCAATAATGCCCAGATTGGTGCTGTATTCGTTGATGCTGACAACAAGGTTGTAGGCACGTTCAATATGGCAGTCAGTCACTCGATGTTCGATTTTACCTATGGAGATTATGTGTTCTGCAATGTCCCCAGCGGTGCCAAGAAGATTGTTTTCACATCGCCTACTGGCTTTGATGACCTCGAAGCCATTGCAGTAGATAGTGCTGCAATCGAAGCAATAGAACCCGACTGGGTATGGGTGCCTATGCGTTTCGTCGGTATCTACGGCATGAGTGTGGATGCACTCATGCGTCCCCGCTCAATCAGCGGTGTCAGAACCCGTACAGGTACTGGAACATCGGTAACAAATCCCGATTGGAAGTACAACAGTGACGGCGACATTACAAACGCCTCGGTGCCGACCTCCACGATGAACTACACCTATGCCGATATGCTGAACCTCATGGAGATGCGCGGCAAAGGTTACCACGGCATCAGCTACGAGATAAGTAAAGACATTGCCAACCTCGTAATGGCGTTGACAGGAACCCGTGACATTCAGGCCTATGCCGGATATGGATGTGGCTCGCAGTACACCACCGGACAGAACAATTTCAATACCTACGGAAAGGTAACGAGAAAGTATTCCGGCTCAAACATCGGCAACATCATCTTCGGTATTCAGAATTTTGTCGGATGTAACTGGGAAATCATGGACCTCATAGCCGCCAACGTGCCGTCATTCGCCCAATTCAAGAAGGACCATCGTGTAGCCACAAGCTCGTACCCGATAGATGCGAAATATCATGTAGTCCGCAACTATCAGACGAAAGAGGAAAGTGTAATCCAGGGGCTCAATATGTCCGGCTACTGCATAGGACGTGTCAAGTTCGGTAGATACTGCGATATAATCGCTTCTCGTCTAACCACAGACAACAGCAAGTGGAATAAGAACTACTCTGATTGTCAGTATTACACCCATGACCGTGGCCGTTGTGTTGGTCGCTCGAGTAGCGATGCGCATGCGTATGGCGGTCTCGTTTTCTCGAGTGCGAGTAGCGCCTCGTCGTACTCGGTCGCGTTCGTCGGCTCTCGGCTCGCCTTCAGCGGAAATTACGAAATAGTAGTAACCTCGGAAAGCGTGGCAAGCGAATAACGAAAAGCGTCGCTTCGGTTTCGGGCAAGAAAGCCCGGAGCCGAAGCCAACTCTCTTAGAATAAACATGGATGACTCTCATAATATAAGTCAGACAAAAAAGGTAGATGGTCCCTGTGGCCGTTGTGTTGGTCGCTCGAATAACAATGCGAATGCGAATGGCGGTCTCGTTTACTCGAATGCGAATAACGCCTCGTCGAACTCGAACGCGAACAACGGCTCTCGGCTCAACTTAGGGAACACATCGGACGAAACAGCTTCGCCCGGTGTAAATCGTCACACTGCACACCATCACGGGTTGGTGGATAGCAAGAGGCGAGGGACCGGAGCCTCGGCAAAAGCAGACGAAAGTCTGGAAAGCGGAAACATCACGAATGTGCCTGAAGGCGCAATGTCTGACCTCCCGTTTGATGAAGGCTCCTTTGATGAGTTTGCCATACTGCCGGAACAGATGTATCCGGTTGACAACCTCATCTCTGAAATCATTGACGAGAAGAACCTGTCAGACAGTTTTGACTATGTTATCAGCCATCTTGAACACAAGCAGCAGCGCGAGAAATATTGGCCCAAGAAAGACAGATATATCCGCAGTTTTCGGCGGAGGGTAGCCGACGGCTCATATAGACTGCGTAGGGAAGCTGTCAGGGAGATTACGGTGCATGACGGACCCAAAGACAGAGTGGTGCAAGTAACCACTGTGTTCGACCGATTCGGCTGTCATAGCATCATGGTAATCGTCGAGAAGTACACCTATCCGACCCTTATGAAGAACGCTGCCGCCAGTGTGAAAGGACGTGGTATGCACTGGCTTCACTGCATCATCCATGAGGACATCATCAACGTGCCTGACCTCTGCAAGTATTACTGCCAGACGGACATCAACAAGTTCTATGACAACATAGATCAAGACTTGATGAAGCTGGAGATTCGCAGATACATCGGCGACCCGATGTTGTTGCCGATGCTCGATGACTTCATCACTCTTACCGAAAGAGGTTTGTCGAAAGGACTTCGTTCCAGTCAGGTCTTTGCCAACCTGTATATGTCTCCGATAGATTGGAAGATGATTCTGATTTGTGAGAGATATGTGCTTGAAAAGGATGATGGAGAACTGGAGCTTAGGTTTCTGTATGCCCGCTACATGGATGATTCCTACTGGTGGAGCGATGACAAGAAGCTCCTTTGGATTATGTTCAACGTGTACCAGTCAGAATGTGCCAAGAGAAAACTTTCAATCAAACCATCCTACGCTGTCAGACCATTGTCAGAAGGCTTCGACGCTCTTGGCTATGTTGACTTCGGTACTCATATCCGGCTCCGCAAACGCATCAAGCAGAATTTCGCCAGGAAGATGTCTCGCGTCAAAAGTCGAAAGAGACGCCAGCAGCTTATCGGCTCATTCAAAGGCATGGCGAAGTACAGCGACAGTCAAAATCTATATAAAATATTAACAGGACAACACATGGCAAAATTTAATGAAATCAATCTACCGTCCTGCACTCCCGCAGACGGCAAGAAACGGTTCAACTGCGCAGCGATGCAACTCTGCCAGATAGCCAACCGCCCCATTCAAATCCTCTCGGTCGAGACCGATGTTCAGACCAAGTACGGACTGAGACACCTCGCCAAGTTCAGATTCTCCGGGGACACAGCCGAGTACAAGTTCTTCACTGACTGCAAGGAGATGAAGTTTCATCTCGAAAACATGAAAATCCTTCTTGAACAGATGGAGGATGACGACACTGTTCAGGACAGATTCATAGAGACAACCATCAAGCAGGTGCCCGGCAGTGGTGCCCTGCGTATCTACGAATTTACTTAATCCTCACAAGACAATGGAAAAAAGATATGGCGCATCAGGCCCGCAGAACGGTCTTGAAAAGATAGGCACCAACAGATGGGCAGTGTTTTACGGCTTCGGCAAAGATTCAGAGGATGCTGAGACTGGCTACAACTGGTATCAGACCTACAACCATCGCCCGACGCTCGATGAAATCAAAGCCGACATCGTTGCCGTCATAAAAGAAGAAAGTGAGTATCGCCTTAGATATGGCATCAAGTGGAACGGCTACACAGTAGAGTATTCCGAAACCTTGAAGACTGACCTCATAGGCATTCTCGTCGGATTGCAGGGTGGTATTATGTCGTTCCCGCAGAAGATAAACCTCGGTTCCAATGCCGACGGCACTCCGAACACCTACACATTCAATTCCATCGAAGAACTTGGCAGCCTTGCCGCACTTGTCGGTAGCCACAGGGGGACTTGCAGTGATGAAGAATGGACCGCCATCAATGCACTCGGAGAAATGGAAGATTACATAGAAGCCCAGTAAGCCTATGTTTTCCCTCATCTCTGTCTGCCTGTCCGCATTGATCCTGTTGGTCTATGTCGTAGTCTTCGTTTCCTTCCACGGATTGCCGGAGAGTGTTAGTGATAGTTACTACTGTATCAAGCACAAGTGGATGTTCTCGTTGATTGTAGCCGTATGCGGAGCATTGCTTCTCATCCCCTGGCTCACTCTCAACGACGACTTCCAATGCTTTGCTTTCCTGTCAGTCGCCTCGCTAATGTTCATAGCTGCATCTCCGGCGTTCAAGGAAGGGCTGACGCGAAGCGTCCACATCGGAGCGTCCGTAGTGATGTTTGCCGGAGCAATCCTCTGGGAGGCGTTCTGCGGCGGTTTGTGGGTGCCGTTGGTACTCGGTATCATCCTCGCTCTCTTAATGCGAAGAAACGCCGTCTTTTGGCTGGAAATCGGGTTGTTTACGGAAGTGTACGCAAACCTCATTGTGAAGTTGTTCTGATTATTCATTCTTAGGTAGGAATGGAGACGTTGCTTTCGGGGCGCGCCTCCATTTTTTTGATGTATTGTGCCTATGATAACAACCCGATTAAATCACATAAAAATAATGCGCAATGCTCTAAAAATAAATGCGTTATGATTTTCGCACATCAAACTTAATGACTAACTTTACATCGTAAAAATAAAACACAACACCTCAAAGTTAAAGAAGATGAAATGTAGATGGAACCTTGAAGTCGCCGACACAAAGCAGATAATGGGCGGCTTCCTCGAACTCACACAGGAGATGACCGAAAAGCAGATGATTGCTTATGCCCGCAGGATAGCCCGTGAGTTTCTTGCCAATAATAAGGACATAGAGAAATATGGTATCTGGGCCGAAGAAGATGGAAACGAAGACCATTCATTCCACATCGAAGCCAGCCGCCACTGGAAATGCGGCATAGATTACTGGGTCTATGATGCTCAGAAGGATGAAGCTGTTGTCAATACGCTCCATGACAGACTGGAAAGAGAAAGACAGAAGTATGAGGAAGATATGCGTAAGTTGGAAGAATCCATGCACTCTCTGTGATAGAGAAGGCACCGGGAGCCGCCCGAACAATAAGGAGAAACCCGGTGCCCGACTGGAGAAGCGGAGATGTCGTTACATCGACAACATCACATCGCCCAACTGGAGTGCAACGATGGAGAAGTAACCCTCATACTCACTCTCGCCGGCGGGAGTGTTTGCCCTCTGCCAATGGAAATCGTGCCAGTATTTGAGTATGCCCTATTTCGGATTGTCCGAAAGTTCAGGAGTGACGGCCGTGCCGTCAAAGCACTCATCCATCGTAGGGAGGTCGCTTTCTCCTGTAAGTTCGTTGACGAGGCGATAGGTTGCGAGTGTCGCATAGGCGAGCCAGTCGCAGACCATGATTCTGGTGTCGCAGAGCGCAAGCTCATAGAGCCTGTCAATGATTTTCTCCGCGCAAGCCGACATGATGTCGGGGTCTTTGAATTTTACCATAGTAGTGGTGGTGTTAAGTTGAACATACACGGAGTTGATGGAAGCTCCATATCTCCGATGCAATTACAACCAACTGGAGAAATTATGTCAGTAAAGCCCAATGATGATAGCGGTGCAACATCATCCCAAAACGCCCCCGAAAAAGCGGTAGCAAAATGTCAGCGACCCTTCGCCGGGCACCTCGGAAAAATGCTCAAAAATAGAGCAAGTAACCACGGTAGGTATCCACGACAAGTAACCACGACAGCTAACCACGAGAGAGCGTTTGTAATGTGTGTGCTATTTCAACGAATTACAAAGGCATTTCAAAAGTTGCTAACCACGACAGCTAACCACGGTAAGTAACCACGAGGGCTAACCACGGAAGCCCGAAAATAACCCCTAAAATGCCCCATCTAACCACGGTAAGTAACCACGATAGTCGCGCTGTAATTTCTGTTATATCAACGCCTTACAGCGACAGTCAAAATAGACCTAACCACGATGAGTAACCACGACAGCCTAAAAATGATAGGTAGCAAAATGATAGTAACCACGACAAGTAACCACGAGAGAGAATTTGTAAAGTCTGCAATATCAACGAATTACAGAGGTGTCATTTTGTCAGCTAACCACGATGGCTAACCACGGCGCGGGTAAATTTGACCCTCGGGAAATGACCCTTAGTAGTATATTATATATAATAATCTTAGAGATAAATAATATTATACTCTACTGGGGGTGATATGCGCACGCGAGCGCATACGCACGCACGAGAGAGCGACTGGATTTGCGAGCCAGCAAAAAAATGAAATCAGAAAGAAAAATTTTTGATTTATGGCTTTGTCAATCCAACATAAATGACTAACTTCGCATCGTAAAAATCACTTACCAACAGGTAAGAAATACTATCGCAAATAAAGTTTTATACTAAAGACCGAAAGAAGATGAAGAATCCCCCAAAGACCCCATCCGGGGACAGCCCGGAACCCTCGCCGTCGGCAACAAGCACCGACATCCACGATGGCAGCTCTCGCTAACATCATCCCAATCTGGAAGGCATTGCCTCCCGTCACTTCACAGCCCAACGGCTCAAATGCAAATAAAGAAAACCTAAACGAAAGATGACAGAGAAAACATTCCTCAAAATCATGAACGGCTACATGGTCGTTCTCGCAGTCCTCATGTTTCTATGCATGACGACGTTCTGCGTTTACCACCTGTTCGCAGGACATTTCAACCTGTTTACCCTCGCTGCCTTCGGCACGATGTGGTACCTCTCATTCAAGTTCGTCCACTGGTCTGTGGCGGACTACAAGAAAGACGCAGCAAACTCCTAAACTCGAAAAGACATGGAAAGTAACAATTCACTGGTTGCGTTTGTAAGCAACGCCAACCTCACGAAAGAATCACAGGGCAACCTCGTGGAAAACCTCGTCGCCCAAGTAACAGACGGCAAAGCTGATGCCGTTACAGCCTTCGTTCAGATCAAGGCTATCGCAGAAGTCTGCGAACAATTCCTGAAGAATCCCGCCGTCGGCGCAGCCGTTCAGTCGGCAGTTCTTGTCCGTGGCAAGGATGCTGCCTTCGGCGGTGCAAAGGTCGGTATCTCCAGCACCACACGCTACGACTACGCATCGAGCGGAGACACCCAGTATCTCGACCTCATAAAGCAGAAGGAGAGCATAGCAAGCCAGTTGAAGGCCCGCGAGATGTATCTCAAAGCAATCACTGACGAGCAGACTATCGTTGACCGTGAGACCGGGGCAATCGTTACCATCACGCCTCCCGCAAAGACAGTCTCACAGTCGTTGAGAGTAACCTTCGACAAAGCATAAGAGCTGACAGATGTCAGACTCGTTCTCTGCGTCCCTGCACTCGCCGGAGTAAAATCCGGCGGGTGTTTTCAAAGAACCGACAAACATCATTCCACCGAAATGAAAAAAGAACAGACAAAGAAAATTGTCCGAAAGGAATTTGAAATCAAGCCTCTCTCGGATGGCTTTGCACTTCCAGTAAAAGCTAAGAAAGGCAGTATCGGCTATGATCTCACAGTGCCGCGAGATATTCGCATCCCTGCACACAGCCGAGTAAAAATCCCGATGGATTTCGCCATCAATCTCCCAAATGGCGTAGAAGCCAAGATAGAGCCTCGTAGTGGTTGCTCCCTTCACGGCATGGTAGGCTACGGTGTCAAAAAGAGAAAGATTAAATTGTTCGGCTTCATCCCTGTTTGGAAGAAGTTCTACGGCCGCCAGACCTTCGACGCTGATGTGATGGTTGGCAAGATAGATCCGAACTACACAGATAACGTCCATGTGCTGTTGAAGAACAACGACGTGGAGTTTACCATCAAAGCTGGAACACGCATCGCACAGATGACGTTCTATTACACCACCTCTCCATTCTTCCGCATTGTCGAAGAACTCTCATGTAAGAGCCGTGGTGGAGGTTTCAGCAGTTCCGGTCTATACAAGATAGAGCCTGCCTGTCAGAAGCACACCCCGGTAACAAAAGAAGATGAAGAGGTAGTAGCGGAAGCCGACATCACGTCGCCCGAACCGCAAGCCGCCCCATCTGTAAGTAACGAATAACGACTGGTAAGGTCTTTCATTACAACACACGCATCATCTTTTCGACTTTAGGTTGCAACCCCTTTCCATTGAACATTCCAGTTCAGTTGAAAGGGGTTGCTTTATGTGAACCATTCGCCTGTGTATTACTAATTTTGGACCAAAGAACTAAAGACGAACATGAAGATAATGAAAGACAAAGTTTATCATCTCGTCGCTTGCGCCGTCATCTCCTTTGCGATAGCAAGCGTAGTAGCCAACACCTGCGCACTTGTTTTTCCGTCATGTATGGCTGGCTTCCTCGGAGGTATTGCCTGCGGTGCCGGAAAGGAGTACGGGGACAGCAAGGCAAAAGGCAACTCCTGGAGTTGGTCTGATATGCTGTATGACGTAATTGGTGCCGCCATCGGTTGCCTCGGCGGTCTGGTCGCACTCTTAATCTAATCAAGAATGGAACAGACCAATTATGCCGCCACCATTTTGAGCATCGTCGGAGTTACGTTGCTCGAATTTTACGAGCCACTTCTGCCGTGGCTGTTATTCGCTTTCATGCTCATTCTTTCGGACCTGCGTTTTGGCATTCTCGCATCAAAGAAGCGTGGAGAAGAAATCCGTCATAGCCGTATGTGGAGGAGAACCTTCAACAAGGCAATGGACTATGTATGCTGGGTTACTCTCGCCGGATTATGTAGCCGCTCCATCGGAGTGGTCTTCGGCATTCCTGTTGTTTCGATTGGTCTGCTTATCATCATCTATGGCATCGAGATTTCATCCTGCGTCAACAATTACTTCGTTTACAAGGGCATTAAGAAGAAGTTTAATTTCTGGAAGCTCTTGAACCGCCCGGAGGTAGAGAATGCAATCGAAGAAGAAGATGTCAAATCAGAAAAGTAAAATCACATGGAAAAGAAGAAATCAAGATTTGTCATACTGATTGACAATGGTCACGGCCGGGACACCAAAGGCAAGAGAAGCCCCGTAGAGCCAGGCTATCCGCAAGGCGGTCGTCTGCTCGAATACAAGTATGCGCGAGAGATTGCATCCGCAGTCCATCGTCAGCTTGTGTCGCTTGGCTATGATGCCCGTCTGCTCGTGCCGGAAACTAACGACGTGTCGCTTGGCGAAAGAGCCCGCAGAGCCAACCTCATCTGTGCGAAGGAAGGCTCCATGAATGTAATCCTCATCTCCATCCACTGCAATGCCGCCGGAAACGGTCAATGGCTTAACGCACGGGGATGGTCTGCATTCACGAGCCGAGGCACCACAAGAGCCGATGCCATTGCCAACTTTCTGTATGCCGAAGCAGAGCGCCAGTTCGTCGGCCACCAAATCAGGAAGGACATGAGCGACGGTGATCCTGACTGGGAAGAAGGCTTCTATATTCTCCGCAAGACCGTCTGCCCGGCAGTCCTTACGGAGAACTTCTTCCAAGACAACAAGGACGATGTGGAGTATCTGCTTTCCGCAGAAGGTCGCTCCGCCATCGTCGCCACCCATGTCAACGGTATCGTCAACTACATCAACGCTCAAAAGTAATGTGCAATGAAAAAGTTCTTTTATTGGATTCTGGTAGCCTTCCTACTTGTAGCCCTCGCAGTCGAGGACTATGAGCGCAGGCACCCGGAGCCGCCCACCCAGTCCGAGGTAGTCGATTCCATCACTACCACGGAAGTCAAGCCGGACACTGCTCCTGTCCCCAGGGATAGTGTTGTGTTGCGGTATCAGTATGTAGAGATACCGCTGACACATCCTCCCGAGGATGGCGTAGCAACGCCGGACAGCTCTGTCGTTAGAGATAGCATAACGGATGAAATAAAGATTGAAAAGCTCGGCAATGACAGCGTTTCAATATCCATCCCCATCACGCAGAGCCGTTACGAGACGGAGGATTATAGAGCCTATGTGAGTGGCTATAATGCAAGATTAGATAGCATCTTTGTCACGTCAAGGCAAACGGTAGTAAGAATCCGCGACCCCGCTAAAAAGAAAAGATTCTCTATCGGAATACAGGCAGGCTACGGAATGACCCCGAAAGGATTTCAGCCATATCTCGGCTTAGGGGTGTCCGTTAACCTGTTCGACTTCTGAAAAGGTAAAAAAGATTGTTTATACATCTTCTTTGAATTTAAGGTTCGACGACGTGTTGCCTGTGAAGGTAGCACGTCATTGTTTTTGCCTCATTCCAACGGCATAAGTTAGCAAAAGTTAAACTTGCGATAGCTCTTAAATTACAAGCGTAATGCTCTTAAAATAAATGAGTTATGATTTTCGCATATCATATATAATGGCTAACTTTACATCGTAAAAATAAAACATAAACCCTTAAAGATTAAGAAGATGGAAAAGACCGAAATCCTCCTAAAGATAGAAGCTCTGAAAGCAGTGCTCAAAAATGCTGATGACCTCATCTATGAACTCCACGGGGTCGTTCTTGAAAAAGCATTTGCATCAAGAGAAGCAATGTTTGGATGCCTGGATAAAGGCAAGGACATAGACAAAGCTGAATACTCAAGTGTATGCCAGGAGAACGCTTACTATGAGAACATGGTCAGCAAACTGGAGAACGCTGCATATCAGCTCTCGAAAGGAGTGATTGAGAACATAGAGAAGATAAAATAAAGTTTAACCGTATAAAAGTCAAAGAAGATGAACAAGTTTAATGCACCCTCGTATCAGAGAAAAGTCACCAATCACAAGAACCGCCGTAACGCAGTCATAGATGCACTCACATCCTACATTCAGGATGTTGTCAAGGAGAACGGCACCATCACGTTCCCGGAGCCGAAGAAGTTCCGCATGAGCCACGATGAAGTAGTGGCTCTCCACTGGGGCAAATGCCCGAAGCCCTATCTTGAAGGCGAGACCTACGATGAAGGAGTAGTCCTCGAACTCTCCATCCCGAAAATCTCGCGTGGCTTCCTGCCGTCTGCCGCACCACTCTCATCTACCAAGATGTCAGAGCTTATGGAAGTAGCTGTAGCAATCGAAGAACTAACTCACTCTCCGGCGCCTCTCGACGACCTCGCCAAAGAAGTCGAAACCCTCGGAGCAATCTATCAGAAGGAATCGTCGGAGATGATAGCATGGATTACCGAAGCAACCGTAGAGATGAAGGAGATTCGTTTCTCGGAGCCTCTGTCAATCCCTGCACTCTTTTCAGATGCTCCCATCATTGCAGTGAAGTATGCACTTGCCAAAGCAACCGCCGGGAGAAAGGAGAAGGTAGAGAAGGTAGAGCAGGTGTGCCTGATGGTAGAATCCGAGAACAAGCTCATCGGGAAGTTTGAGAAGAAGGTTCCCCTGGCAATCTGCCGGAAGAACCTCGCCGCCCTCCTGCAACTCGCAAAGGAGATGGATAAGGTAGTATCAGTTGAACCAGTAGAAAAGTAAGCACTATGGCAAAGAAAGAACAATGCAAGGAATGTAAGTTCTGTTCGATGATGTCGCACGATCTTGGAATTGGTAGGCTCCATGTATTCTGCGAATATCAGGAAAGGTCGCTCACGCCCGATGGAAGCGAGTGTGATTACTTCGAGCAGAAGGAGTATGAAGATTCCTGTTGGAACGCAGATGGCTCATTCAAGACGGAATGTTACTGGAAGCTCCGACAGCAGGTAACAATCGGCTCATGCTTCATGTCAAGCTATGAGAACACCTACGGTTTAGATACCCACAAGGTGAGTGATTTCTTTGAAGACTATGAGTTATTCATAGATGCGAGAATACTCGACAACCACGGAGATAAAGAATGGGACCGGAACTATGACCCGCTGTTCGAGAAGTACGACACAGAAGCCACACTGTTGGAGTTCTTGAACAATGACCCGGACCGCAGACTGACAAGAGAGATGCTGCGCGGTTATACATCATAGCCCGGAATTGATAATGTCGTCAACCGTTTCTCCTTGAGCTATGCAAGGTCGAGCCTTACCAATCTATCAATTATGTTAATAAGTCGCAACCTTAACAGGTAAAATATATTATCATGGTATTGTATAAATGATAAGTATTTGCTAACTTTGTAGCATCAATTAGAATCACGATGACACAGCAACGGAAAAGAATACTTGTAATCGCTCCCCATGCCGATGACGAAGTTCTCGGCTGTGGTGGCTACCTCCTTCATCAGAAACAGGAGGGCGCAGATATAACCATCGTAGTCGGCACCATCGGCGGCATCGCCCCGAACCAGGACAAGGAAACAAGGCTCGCCGAGTTCAATGCAGTATGCGATAGCTTGGGAGCACAGCGCACAGTATTGTTTTTCGGCAAGGATGCTCTGATGGATACGATACCATCCTACGACATCATCTCGCAGCTCGACAAAATCGTAGATGCGTTTCGCCCCGATGAAATATTCATCAACTATCGCTCGCACCATCAGGACCACATGAAGATGTATGATTGCGCTCTCGCTTCATGCCGGGGTCGGGAAGGCTATTCTCCCAAGACAGTTGTGCTGTATGAGTATCCGTTCATCATAAACAAAATGGAGAGCGTCGGCGGTGGTAATATGTTCCACGACATCACAGACTGCATTGATGAGAAGGTCGGTCTGTTCATGCTCTACGGCTCACAGGTGCGCAAAGCACCATCTCCGCTAAATGAGGACGGCATTCGTCAGCTTGCGAAGTTGAGAGGTATGGAATGTGGTACCGAGTATGCCGAGAAGTTCTACATCCAAAAGATGGTGCGATGAAGACGAAGAAGTACATAGTATTCGAGGCAGGGAGCAGAGCCGGATTGTCGGCAGAGATATTCTTCCGTGCTTGGAGAAAGCAGAACGGTTGGGATGACGGTCATGGAGATGTGCTGTACCTCGCAGACGCAGACCCGGTGTATCGCTGTGTTCCAACCCAGAGCGAAAATATTGTCCGCATTTCCGAACAAGATGCTGTGAACCTCCTTCAGTGCGACAAAGATATAGTAGTCTTTCCGGCTGATGAGTTGACCCGTCAGTTGAATACAGCCGTCAGGAACGTTGTTCAGGACGATGATTATTCCAGAGTGTCGCCATTGTGGTACGACAAAGCCCATGTTAACAATATCCTCGCAGAGTTGGTCAGCATAGATCAATGCAAAATCCGCATCCCCCTCACTTTCGGTCTAACGGACGCCTTCATTAAGCCTAACAAAGCCTCCGCAGGCTCCAAAGGATTGGAGTTGAAAGGAGATGTTTGTGTGTCGCAGATAATTGATATTCGCCGTGAGTTTGTAGCTGATGTTTTCTATGATGGAAACTATATCAACGTTTTCCCCCGCGAAGTCAGGCTCCGTTCTGGCTATGACAAGATGATTAGGCTTCTGCCTCCATCCTCGCGCATATCAAGAGAAGTCAGAAAGTTTGTCGAATGTGTGTCCTCGCAGGTAGAGTTGTTTGCTCCCGGCATCTTTCATATCCAACTCGTCGAAGACACCAACGGGGATTTGTTCTATATCGAAGCCTCGCGCCGTATCTCCGGCACATCCCTCGTGAACCTCGCCAACGGCTTCAATCCGTTCTGCTTTATGAACAGAGTAAAGACCGATGTAATTGTAACTCGGTTTGAAGATGGCAAGTGGTTCAGATATGAAGATTTTGTCCTTGACATTGAAAATGAAATACGCTGCATAGTATGAACGAAGAAAGCAACGCCCCCATCGTAGAAGGTTCCGAAAAGCCTGAACGTAGAATCGAAGTGTGCGACCTCCCCATTTCTGAGTTGAAGGTCATCATGGAGAATCCTCGTACCATCTCCGCAAAGAAGAAGCAGGAATTACAGGAAAGCCTCGATATGCTCGGAGATTTCGGTATCATTGTCATAGACGAGAACAACGACATCATCTCCGGGCATCAGCGCGTAGAGGCATTGAAGGTGCTTCGCGGGGAAGATGAGATAGTCCACTGCAAGCGTCTTATCGGCTATTCAGAGCCGGAGAAGAAGGCAATCTCCATCAAAGCTAACACTCATTCCGGCGACTGGGATTTGAGTAAGCTCGCCGACTTCACGGCAAATCTCGAAATCAATCTCGGACTTGACATCCCTACGGCTCTCGACCCTCACAACGACACGAAGATTAAGGACATGGAGTTAATTCACTATGAGAAGTATGATTATGTCCTCATAGCCTGTCGTAACGAGCTTGACTACCAGAACCTCATTCGCACCCTCGGCATTGAAGGCAAGAAGGTGGTGGTCTGCAAGACCAAGAGCGGAGAGCGTAAGATTAAGGCCCGTGCCGTCTGGTACGACCAAATGAAGTGTAAGATTCAAGACGGCGACGATGTTGCCTCCATCTAACCTATGGAACAGGAAGTAACCCTCGGAATATATGTGATGTCGTATCAGCGTGCCGACAAGATCAAGACGTGGCACGTTCTGAACGACTGCACCTATGTAGTCAGAGCCTCGGAGGAACAGGAGTACCGCCGTGCCGGAGTTGACAAGTTACTCATCATCCCCGAAGGCGGCACTCTGAAATGCGGAGATGAAGTCTGCTCTTTCATGACTACATTTTGGTGGATCATTGAGAATACGCCAGAGGATGTAATCTGCATTCTCGACGATGATATATCAACCTTCAAGTATCGGCTCAATGATGCCGTTGACATTATCAAAGACCTCAAGAACGGCAAGGACATCATCGAAGATGAGATTGTTCGCATAGCACAGCTTGTGGTTGACCTCGGTCTCGGTATCGGTTGCGACCAGGCAGACGAGCGCCTGTATAACTACACGCAGGAGTTTCAGGTCAAAGGAATGGCTGGGGCAATGCGTATAATCAACAAGCCGTGTCTGAAAGCCAAGTACAATCGTCAGGACCCGGCGACCTCGGATATTGATATGCTGTACCAGGAGTTGCTTGCTAACCGCATCATCTTACAGCCTCGTTACTTCCATGCCTCAACCCCAACAGTAGGCACCAACAAAGGAGGCATCGGCAAAGATTCCGTAATGATACGAAATTTCGTCCTCGCCATGAAGAATAAATGGGGACGTTACTACGACTACAATTTCAAGAAAGGACAGGCGAAAATCAACATCAACAGATGATGTGAGCGTATAAGTTATTATTAGTTAATGGTCTGAAAATAAATGCTTTATGGCTTTCACATCCCATAACTAATGATTAACTTTACAGAGTAAAACATAAAAGAAATGTCATACTTCCCTTTCACGAAAAATGGACACAATATGTTTGAGGTGTCCTCGCTGATACAGAAAGCCATAAGGCGAAAAGATATGGAGTATGCCTGTTACGCCGCACGAGAGATGATGTTCAAGTATCGCTCGTATCTGTGGAAACGGATGATAGTAGTAACGGCAGAGGATTGTTTCGACCTCGTAACAAGGCCCATCTTCATCCTCCGGCAAAGAGATGAAGAATGTGGCAACATCAACGAAACGAAGCACATCTCACAGGCTGTCAATCTGCTTGTGAACACAAGGAAGAACAGAGATGCAGACTTCTTCGCCTGCAATCTGCTCAACTCAAAGAACAAGTGGGATGTCTGCCCGGACGGGGACGGCTATCTCGTTACCCGCCACGGACACGACCTAAAGACGATGGCGGCTCTGTTAAAGAAAACCATCCTTAATGCCGAAGATGAGTTGTGTGGCTACATCGGGAATGAAATCCGCAACTGGTACCTCGGTCTTTTCTGGAGCATTGTCAGAGACGCTGCCCGCGAGTTAGGCTACCCGTCGATCATGCGTGAGATTGATGTTCTCTGGACCATCGACATGAGCAAGCCAGTAAAAGACACAACCTTCATCTATGCTGCCAAAGCTCTGACGATATTGATGAGAGTTGCCAAAGAAGGCAATGCCGACTTCTATCAGATGTTCGACGTTCATCAGTATGTAGATGTGTCGGTGTTCGATAACTTCCGCAACATCCCGGAATACACCTTTGATTGCCACACCATCAAAGGAAAGCAGAGAGGTCTGACAGATGCCGATTTCATCGTTTCGGAGCAGGCTGCCCTCAATCCTCTGCAAAGAGGATGGTACGATGAACGTGATTGGGGGAGAGACCAGGAGTGTGTTAAGAATGGCTACGGCAATGACTTCTCCACTCCCAAAATCCCGAAGGATGTCCTTGATAGTGTTAACCGGGGAGTGTTCCCCATGTCGTTGTTTGACCTATGAGCCGACTGTATCACCGCATTACGATAGAAGAATTGCCGACCCCAATCTACATTACCGATGTAGATGCTTTCTCGCAGAACATCATCACCTTTAGGGATGAGTTGCGCAAGGAGTATGGTAACGTCCGAATTGGCTACAGCCTAAAGACCAATTACCATGTGCCGTTCTTAAAAGAAGTTCTACGCCTCGGAGAGATGGCAGAGGTCGTTTCTCCTATGGAGCGCAACAAGGCTATGGCTTATGGTTTCACTGAAAGCGACATCATCTATAACGGAGTAATCCCCGATGCCTACACAAAGTTGCAGACCGCAGAGCGTGGCGGGATAGCCAATTTCGACAATGTTGATGAACTGAAAGAGGCAGTATCAATGACCGCTGGTCATTTCCTCCCTGTCGATGTAGGCGTCCGGCTCAACTTCGACATGCACACCGGAGTAGTTAGCCGCTTCGGTGTTGATGTTGAGAACAATGAAGAAATGTCGTGGTTGCTCGATCAGAAGGCTCATCCCTACCTCCGCATCAAGAAGTTGCACTGTCATTATTCCGGAGCCAGGGAACTTCACCAGTTTAGGCGCAGAGTCGCTACAATGGCTCGATTCGCTCGAATGTTCGGGGCAGATACCATAGACATCGGAGGCAATATGTTCGGTGTCCTGTCGCCCGAATTTGATATGCAGTACAAGTGTGTCGTTCCATCACTCTCGGAATATGCTCATGCCATAGGCTCGGAGATGAAGAAGCAGTTTCCCGACGAAAGTGTTCGTCTGATTGTAGAAGGAGGCACCCCCTTTGTTACCAACGCCATGCACTTGCTCACGAAGATAACTAATGTCAAGACCATCCGAGGTAAGCAGTATGTTACTGTTGACTGCCGGAATGAAGATGTAGGATGGACGTGCCGATACAAGGAGCCAGTAGTTCAAAGCCTATGTGCCGGCGAAGAATCACTCTCAACCATCTTCGGGAGTGAATGTACCGAGACCGACATCATAAGACGCAGCTATTTCGGTCCTGTCGCCCGTGGAGGACTCCTTCTTCTCAGGGACATCGGGGCGTATTCGTCCAACCTTGTGAACAACTTCATAAAGTTTGGCTGCGTCCTGTTCGTTGATAAGAGTTTGCTCATCAATCAGGAGGTCATTGAAGCACATTGATTCTCCAGATATATCGCAGAGCGCCATCGACCCATTCAGTTGAAGGCGGCAAAGCCCGCAAATCCGCTTATATGGATGTCCCTCGCCCTTGTCCGCGACAGCTCATCCACATAAGCGGGCTTGTTATCTCCATGTATCTTATTAGTTAAAAATAGTTTATGTTAGTTCTTGCAGAGAAATTTTTATGAGTTCATGTTTTGTAATTCAAAATAATATTCGTAACTTTACAACGTAATTAAGGAACAACCCTATATGAATATCGTAGCAAAGAAGACGCTGGTAGCTTACTACACCACACATCCCCAAGCGAAGGACGCTTTGGAAGAATGGTACACGAAAACCCGGAAAAGCCACTGGACGAACTTCGCTGACATCCGTGCCACCTTCAACTCGGTTGATAGTGTCGGCAATCAGCACTACGTTTTCAATATCAAGGGCAATGATTTCCGCTTGATTGTCGTAGTCCAATTTAAGCACCAATATGTTTTTATTAGGTTCGTCGGCACTCATGCAGAATATGATAAACTAAAAGACGCCTCACAGGTTTAATAAGTACAGATATGAACGACATGGAAACCATAAAGACCACAATCGAAAACGAAGCTCAGTATGACTGGGCGATGAAGCGTATCGACGAGCTGCTTCCTCATGTTCACGATGACACGCCGGACGATGATCCGAACAGCATTGAGCTGTATCTTCTGTCAAGGCTTGTTGAGGAGTATGAGGACGTGCATTATCCCATCGGGAAGCCTACGTTGATAAGCGTACTGAAACTGCGTATGTATGAGATGGGACTGTCGCAGGCTGGTCTTGCCAAAAAGATAGGTGTAAGCCCGTCTCGCATCAGCGACTTCATATCCGGCAAAGCAGAGCCGACGATGCAGGTCGGTCGCAGAATCTCCACTGAGTTGGATATTGACCCGGCTATCGTTCTCGGCGTATGAGCCGAATGTAAAGCACACCCAAGTGAGCGAGGGTTAATCGCTCCATCTTCTTTGACCCGCTCCCGGCAATCCTGTCGGGAGCTTTTGTTTTCCGTGTATTGTCTATATGATTGGCGAGCCAAACGCCCGTAATTTGTCTATGCCAGGAGGTCCTAACCATCCCTTCACGTTAAGTTCGTAAGGAGCCGCAATTTTGGTGCTGTCAGGAGAGGTTATGTAAGCAAAAGTTAAATAATGATTTTGCCGAAAAATAAAGCGTAAAGCATTGAAAATAAATGTTTTATGGCTTTCGCATATCAATTTTATTGGCTAACTTTACAGTAGAAAATTAAAAATAACCCCTCTAAAGTCAAAGAAGATGGAACAGAAAGTAACAGCAGCCAAGATAAAGAACCAAATCTATAAGGTCGTATCGCCGATGACCTCTCATCTCTATAAGGATGAAGACTGGTCGGGTGTCGCCTCAATCCTCGCCGCTATCCGCAAGGTCCTTGCCAACCTGTCTGGAAGTCTCGACCTCCGTGTCAGAGTTGAAGATGGTGGCTACCGGGAGAATGACGGCGCTCACTGGAAGGAGTATCTGCTTTCGATAGTCGATGAGACCACAGAGAAGCAGATGGTAGCCGGACACCTCAATGCTCATGGTGCCGGAACCATAGAAGACCCGTTTGACCGCTACGATATGACGGTAGTTCTTTATTAAGTTTCACTCTAAAAGTTTCGACAATGAGAAAAGTAGATGAGTATAGCAAGCAAGCCGATGCCAACAGCCGAAAGTCGGCACATGATTTTCAGGTTGGCGATTTCATCAATACCGCAACCGCTTGTGGTAAAGATGTCAACTTCTATGACTTCATAGATGCCAGAGAGTTCTGGCACATGGGGAGCATCGCCCGCCTGTGCAAGATAGTCGATATTGTAGATGTCCCCGAAGATGAGGACTTCCTCATTAACTGGATGACAAAGCCAGCACCATCACACTCCGGCGGAAGCCAGTCAGATGATGTAGATGAAGGCAAGGCAATGTATTCCTTAACGAAGGAGGACTGCCAGACCTTCTTCGACCTCATCACAGTATTCCGCAAGCCGTCCGGCAAATGGATTGGCGTAGATTGTCAGGGTTATGACTACTGGCGCTATGTTCACATGCCTGTCAACTATGGAGTATTGTTCTCCAAAGAAAGAGAAGCCGTCCTCGCAGAAATGGTTCGCATCAAAGCCGAGAAGAAGGCAGAGAGGATGCAAGAGCTTGCCTCTCATCTAAAGGCGTTGGAGGACCGAGAGAACGAGTTGAAGATAAAGTATCAAGGTCTGATACTGAACCCCACGAATGGCAGTCAGATGTCGAGCAATGTCAGAAAGTTCCTCGCCTTCGAGTTCCCCGGAGAAAAGTTCAAGGTAAGTGCCAGAAAGTCTTACTGGGGAGACGAGTATGACGTTGAAGTAACACTATTCGGATGCAGCACAGAGAAGGTCAATGAAATCGCCAACCGATGCCGAATATGGTCCGACACTATGCCTGTCGGCAGAGAGTACGATGATGGAGATGGCACTGGCAAGTATGAGCCGAGAAGATGCCCGATGGCGATTTTCGGCAATGTTCGGAGCTACATCTCACTCCAGTTCAAAGCAGAGTAATCATGGCAGAGACGAAGACGCAGAAGGCTGTCTGTCTCCTTAGAGCCGGAGATCTGAAAGGTGCACTGAAGATATTCCGCACCTTTCGGGTCGGTTTCAGTTCAGACGAGAAGCGAACCATCGGGATTGCTTGTGAGTGCTTGTGTGGCAATGATGGCTTCTACTCATCCCTCGGCGTTGACTGCTGTAAGATTGTGGATGAAGCCGTAGCCATAGTGCGCTCGAAGTATCTTTGATGAAGTATAAGTTAGCAAAAGTTAAACTTGAAATTGCTCAGAAATTTTAAGCGTAATGCACTTAAAATAAATGAGTTATGATTTTCGCATATCATATATAATGGCTAACTTTACATCGTAAAAATAAAACATAACCCCTTAAAGATTAAGAAGATGATGACATTCATTGTAGCAGATAGAACAGTCCAAAGCAAAGGTACATTCAAAGGTTGTTACATCTATTCATTCAAGAAAGATGGTAGCCGTTGTAAGACAGCCACCTGGCACGAAGCCTATGGCTCCAAAAATGCAGAAGAAGTTCTCGCTCGCCTTCAAAAGCTGAATCCCGGTAAAAAGTTTGAGCTTGCTTAAAGTTCGATAACCCTCAAAGTCAAAGAAGATGAAGCCCATCACAGAAGAAGAAATACTCAAAAGCAATCGCTTTGTTAAGTGGCGCAAGCAGAAAGCGGCTAATCCCAATGCTGCCGAGAAGTATGTTACCAAAGCTGTCCGCTACATTCCAACCAGGGAGGAAGCAATGAAGATGAACCTCCGCACTCTCGGACTGTTTGTCGCAGTTGAATCACTCTCAATGCGCACGGCTAAAGATGCAGTCAGGAATGCAGAATATTGGATGGCTCGTGGAAGAAAGGAGATAATCGACGCCTTCTTCCCGGCTCCGAGAAAGTTTGACTTAAATGACCTGTTCTGATATGAGAAAAGTTGAATTGAACTTACCGACAGGAGTATCGGGAGACTGGGAACTAAAGAAGTTTACCATCACACCCGAAGGAGAGAAAATGCACAACCTCGGCGAGATGATCAACGGCAGAAACAGGTTCATAGAAGCAGGCGAGTATTATGGATTGTATTGCGATGGAAAGATTATAATGAGCAACACGCCCGCCGAAGTGAACGACCATTACAAGTTCATCCAAAAAGCACAAGGAAAAGTTCTGATTGGTGGTTTAGGTCTTGGAATGGTGTTGAAATGCCTGCTTGATAAGAATGATGTTACGAAGGTAGTTGTCGTTGAGCAATCGCCGGACGTGATAAAGTTGGTAGCCTCATCCTACACGAATGACCCTCGTGTTGAAATAGTCAACGAAAGCATCTTTGAGTATAAGCCTAATGAGCATTTTGATTGTGCCTGGTTTGATATTTGGGATGACATAAGTGGGGAGGAATACCCGGAAATGAAAAGGTTGCATCGTCGTTTCGGAAGGTACGTCGGGTGGTCAGATTCATGGTGCAGAAATCAATCAAGAAGAATGTATTATGGTAGTTAAGCAATCTGAAATATCAGCCATTAAGATGAGCGTTAACCCGCCGCAGTGTGTGGTAGATGCAGACTTCTGTGTAATCGCTCATGGAGAAGTAATGAAATATGTCGGGATAGGCTGGGTGCCGTTGAGAACCGCGACGCAAAGAGATTACGATACCATCCCTCATATCATAGAGCCTCACTGCTCGCATTGTTGCCACTATGAGGTATTGCCAAATTATACGATGTATTGCAGTAAACTCAAAAGATGTATAACGGCTCGCAAAAAGCCATGTAAAAGTTATAGAGAAAGATGAAGAAGCTCATAGCTAAAAGAGGTGATCACGCCGGAGGTTGGTACCTCACAGATGAAAGCAAGCATCGTTGTGTCAACCTCCATCATTCTGACTGGTGCCTGTTCGATGAAGAAGGGAACCTCGCCATTGACAAAGAAGGTCGTCCTTACTGCTGGACCACCAAATCAGTTGCTCAATGGAACGCCGATAATTGCACCGATTGGGTCGCCGGATATGCAAAGCCAATCGAATGTCCGATAAAGTTTACAGGTCTCGCAGTATAGTCTGCTTATATGCAAATAAAGTTTATGGAAAGAAAAGCTCGAAATCCGTTTATTGTCTCTTGGAACCACAAGAGATTGAAGTTGTCAGACGGCTCCCATGAGAAGGAGTTCTACGACCATGATGAAGCACTTGCCTTCCTCGAATCCGAGATGAGCAAAGTCAAGTATGAGAAATCCACGCCGGAGTCGAAAGCCGAGTACCGCAATAAGTATGGCACAGAGCCCACGCAGGGACAGCTCCAATGCACCCGGACAAAGCGAGGCGTTATCCTCCTGTATGGTGTCAGTTACTTCTACATCATACCCTGCAACCGACATAAAGAGATAGGCTTAGAGAGTAAATGTTAAACTATGTTTAATGCCGATTTTTAAGTCTTTTGAAAGAAAAATAAAAGACGTAAGATTTTCGCAATCAATAACTTATGGCTAACTTTACAGTGTAATTAAAAAACAACCTAAAAGTCAAAGAAGATGGAAAAGAAAGAAATGAAACTCTCAGCCCTCATTGAAACAATGCGTGGCATAGCCGCAGAAGGCAATCGGTTCGTCGTTGGTGACTCATTCCACGATGTAGTAAGAATCTCCCGCGAAGCTGAGGAAATCGAAGACGCCGACATCGAAGATGAGTACAAGGAAGGTGAATGGTTCTGGTGCCTCCGCAAGAATGGCACTGCTCTCAGTTCCTTCAAAAGCTCAGTTGACGAGTTCGCCGCTGAATACCCGAAGGAAGCTGTCGCCGCCTACAAGATACAGTACAAGAGCCGCCGCTTCTCCATCGCTCGCGTGAAGGAGCTCGGCAACGAGTTCTTCGACTAAGTAACATCGGGGGAGGGGTTCCGGCCCCTCCCATCATATCAATGCAAATAAAGTTTTAGAAGATGGAAAACGAAACAAGAAAATTCAGCACCCTCCAGGAGTTGCTTGATGCACTCTACCATGATACAGTCTCGGCAGAGATAATCTCTGAGAAGCGAGCCTGCTTCAAAGATGGAGCCTCGTATGAGTGCTGTAACTTTGAGATTCCGGAAGCCTCCGAGCAACATTTCTGGAAGGAGATAGCAAAGGTTATATGGAGCAAGCCGACCGAAGCCAACATCAACGACCTTAAATCATCCAAAGGCTGGTGGCTCCGCCGCCTCACATGGAACGGAGAGCGCTTCGAGTATGTCGCAGGTCAGGACTACCCCTATGAGATAAGACAGATTCGCAAATTCGTAAAGGCACAGGGCAGATTATGATACAGAAAAGATACCAAGACCAGTACGACTACATCCTAAGTCGTATCAGTTCAAAAGATGAAGTCCTCACTACTCCCGAAGAAAAGCTCCGTCATTTCGTCAATAAGTTCCACTGTGAATATGACAACGAGGAACGCCGGAAGATATGGCCCAATCGTCAGGAACGCATCGCCCAGTACCTTCAAGGTCTGCCAAGCTGTTGTTCCGTAGCCTACGGCACATGGCACATCGGCAACATCGGGGAAGAATGGGGCATCGTAAAGACGGAGAAGCAGAAGGACCGTTTCGTTAAGAACTGGTGGAATATGTTAGCCTTCCGCATCATTCAGCTCTGTGAGCATTATGGAATCGAGTTCCCTGCCAAAGCATACAGCAAGTGATATGGAGAAGGTAGTCGAAAGAATCCCCGGCTGGGCTCTCTGTTACATCGTAAATGGCGATAGAGACAGCATCACAGATGAAGAAATTCAGATGGTAGATGATTTCTATGAGAGCTATCGCAAAATAGGCATGGAGATACAAGGTATCTACCCGGTCCATGATGATGACGAGAACTTTGAAGCATACTTTTCCCATTACCCAGCCTTTGGTCTTCCTTGCGATGTAGTTGACTGCGACGTAATGTATATCATATCTAATGACGAAAAGCATGAGAATCGAAGTTACTCCCTGGGGCAAGCGTATCTGGATTAGGAACGCAGCAGATGAAAGCTTCTATGAAATCCGCAATGTCAGACCTCTCAACGAATGGCACGCCCGGCTCCATCCCTGTATTGATGAGCTTGAAGCCAGAGAGAAAAAGTTAGAACGTCGGCTCCTCATCCTCCTGCACCAGTTGGAGAGATGTATCGAAGATGCCTATGCTGAACCCTGCGGGATGTTCGTCGAAAGATGGGAGAAGCACAACCGCCTGTCGTTTAATGAATGGTTCCACGACCAAATCCGGGAGCTGATAGAACAGATAGACGGAATTTCGGAAGAATATTGTATTCACGCAACAGAAGATGGCTATGGATGGAGTTACTGAATATGACGGAAGGTCGGCTACCTTGAATGAGCCGCATCTCGGATATGTCAACATTGTCCTCGTCAAGTATTGGCCCACCATGTATAAGTGGGAGGTCGAAATCTGTGGTTCAGGAGCGAGAATTTTCGTTTATGATGATGAATTTACGCTCGATTAAGCTGAAAATAGCCTCTCGGCACAATTTTAACATTCAAGATTGTGTATAAATGATAATAAATGATTATCTTTGCGGTATCAAAAGCAAATAAAGAATATAACCATTAAAGTAAAAAGAAGATGAACATCGACTTTACCCCGGAGCAATTAGTTGCGTTCTACCGCAGCACCTCCACAGACGGCAGAAAAGCTGTCAAAGAAGCCCTCGGCGAACAGTTTTCGGAAGCATTGCCCGCTACCGAGAGAGTGAAGACCTACGAAGATGCAGTCTGGGAGCTTGGCAATGACCATCCCCTTGTCGAAGCCGCCAGTAGCGCAGAGTGGCGATTCACCAATTCCGAAGACAAGGACATCATCGCGTATCTCAAGCTCCGCGTCATCGTCGCCGCCCTCAATGACGGATGGAAGCCCCAGTTCGTTCCCGGCGAGCTTCGCTGGTATCCCTGGTATGAACTCATCTCCAAGGATGAATACGATGCCATGTCCGAGGATGAGAAGCAGGAGCGCCGTTGTGTTGGTCGCTCGGGTGGCTATGCGAATGCGTATGGCTGTCTCGTTTTCTCGAGTGCGCATTACGCCTCGTCGTACTCGGTCGCGAGCTACGGCTCTCGGCTCGCCTTCAAATCGGAAGCGTTGGCAGAATATGCCGGAAAGCAGTTCGCAGAACTGTTTGCGAATTTCTGCTTCATCCCCAAGTCTGATGAAAAAGAGTAATCGGGCATGAAGAAGATCTCTCAAAAGGAGTTCTTTCGTCGCCTGATAAACGGGAGGTCAGCCAAACTTGGCGCTCCCGTTTATCCCGGCTCGATAGTAGTTACCGATAAACTTGCCGAAGACATTTTCAGCAAAGCTGATGAGAAGGTCTTCCGGTCGGTCACTCATACCCAAAGCAATGCTTTGATGTTTGAGAATAAGTCTTGGTTCTTTTACGCAAAGCCGAAGAACTACGACAGCAGAAATGCTTACCTCCACATCATAAATGGAGTTGAAGTTCTCTTGCTTGTGGACCACCGCCCGGCATATACCAATCAGTTCGGTACCCCCATATCGGAGCTGACGATGATTTTGGCATACGAAATCCAGTCCTAAGATGTTTTCGATTTTACAGCAGAATACTGAACCCATCCCAATGTCGGATGAGATGTTTGAGAATTTCAAGAAACATCTCCCTCCGACAGAAAGGAATAAGTTTGAGAAACGGCATCAGCAGTTGAAAAAGTTTGAGGCTCAGAGAAAACAGCAGAAGGAGCAGAAGCTCTCCGAGGTTCTTGACTCTGAAACATTGATGCGGTTCGCATACGTTCCGTTTGTTGTCGCTCAACTCGCTTGGGACTATGCTGACACCATAGTTGATGTCGCATCAATGCTCAAACTTCATCCCACGAAGAAGCTATGCCGGGCAGTTCGTGAGCTGAAACGTCAGTATGACAGGGTGAGAGATGAGTTTACGAATTATGCTCACAGAGACTCTGAAATAGACAATATGTATGTGTTTGAGGATGGAGTGTCGGACTTGTTCTCCCTCTATCTGAAAAACATTGAGTTTGATCTAAAGTCGGAGTACCCTGACCTCGGAGAAGATAACAGAAACTATCTACTGGCTATCTACCAGTGTCACATTGTCCTCCAGTGCATCTACCGCTATGCTGAAATGCAGAAGGTCAAGATTGAAAAAATTGTAGGACACCAGATAGGCGATGTGCTTCCGAAAGAACTTCGCCGGCTCGACATCCTCGTAATGGCATTTGTCGGCGACAAGCCTATCAGCGCAAAGTTCGATGCACAGCAAAAGACATACGCCCAGTGCCTCGCCAATCGAATGACCCTCATAGAACTCAACGACAAAGACAAACCCGAAGGTGCAGAACAGTAGCAGAAATCAGTACGGTCTAAAGAACTTGGCGAAAATGCGAGGTCTGCCAATCATTCCTATCGCAGTAAGTCTTGACGGCTATGACCTAAACGCCCACAGTAGCACGCGAAAATAGGCTCGGCTACACACTGCACCCTCACTCCCATAAATGCAAATAAAGAAAATCTAAAGAAGAAAATGAATAAAGAAGCAACCATCATCTACCCCGACGGTAGAGAAGAAAAAGTCAGCCCCGCCAACGGTAATGACTTCTCACTGGAAGAAGTTCAGAAGATTGTCGGCGGTTACATCGAAGTTGTCGGATTGTCTGACGGCAACATTCTCGTCTTGAATGAGGAAGGCAAGCTGTACGGTTTAGCTGAGAATCCCAAAGCCACCTCAATCGCCCATGAGCATAATGCTCTGTTTCCACATGATTACATGGTCGGCAATGTCCTAATGTGTTCATCCGATATGCTTAAGTAATTATGGCAGATAAGAAACTCCCCATCCTCGTGCTTAAATGCAAGGACTGTGGCAAGCCGTTTATTGCTCACGCACTTGCCTATCCAATGACAGAAGACATTGCCAACCTTGTAGCCGAGGCTGTTCGGAACGGAGATGAGCCAGTTATATGCACCGAGACCACCTTCGGTTGTACTTGTGATAAATCCTATCTCGATACCGACGATGAGTAAGAAAAGAGCATTTGAAGAAAGAGGCTGGAATGACAGCCTCGACCTCCCATATCATCTTCGTCGTGGACTTAGTGGAATGTATGTGTTCCACAAGTTCCCCGGCGAAGAAAAAGCCACTCCGACCTGTCTGGAGGATTGTTCCGACAGCACCATTCGGGGGTGGCTAATGAAAGAAGGTGACGTAGAGATGGCGAAACGGACATTGGAGAATCTTGAAGGAACTTTCGACAGATTGCTCCAATATCTCCATGAAGATGAAGTCAAGATGGTCAAACAGGTCATAGATGAGCGTGGCGACAAGCCTGTACTTGATAAAGAGCCAGTGCTGTTTGAAGTTGTCGATGCCGTCATGTGGTACTGCCATACCATCACTCTCTTTGCCGATATTTTCGGTGTATGCTCCCCGGGCACAGAGGCTCAAATCGCCTACGATGAAAGATTAGAACGCAGAAAATCGCAAAAGTCATGAGTAGAGAAGTCTATACCCTCAATCCCTACAAGCAGGTGCTTTTGAGAGAAGAAGAATATCTCGCACTTGCCGAAAAAGCCAATGCCAACGAAGAACAGATCAAGCAGTTGGCAAAGGAAATGTACGAACAGAAAGGTACCGCTTCTCTCGGCATAAGCCTCCATCTCCAAGAAGGAGGTTGTGGTCGAGAGTATGAAAAAATCAGAATCGGCAACCCTATGCTGTCGCAGACAACCGAACTTGGCTCAATCCCAAAGGAAAGTATTGAGCAGATAAACAGTGCCGTCCGTAAAATGCTCGTTGACTTCTACAATGAGTATCAGCGCCCGGTTGATGAGGTCCGCAAAGAGTATGAGAAAAAGACACGCTGGGCGAAGTTCCAGTTGAATATGTTCGGTGTCGTCATTTTCTTCGGTACTCTCTGTGGACTGTTTATGTCTATCGTATTTCGACTGCTAAAGTAAAATCCTTGTGCTATGCAAGGACGAGTTTAATAATCCCCCTTAATATCGTAAATATGAAGAAATTCATTGGAACCAAACAGGTGTCGGCAGAGCCGATGACCTACGGAGAGGCCCATACAAAAGGTCTCATTCGTGAAAACGCCTATGTTTCGGAGTATGACGACAACCCCGGCTACCTCGTAGAGTATGCCGACGGCTATCAGTCGTGGTCTCCGGCTAATGTATTCGAGGAAGCCTACAAGGTTGCCGAAACGCCCCTCGACCGTGTGAACATCGAAGTAGCCGACCTCATGGACCGCGCCAACAAGCTCGGCAACTTCATCTACAATCAGAACGACGGCAATGACTTCCAGGCTCTCGAACTCGGCACCCGCGCCTTCCTCATCGCCCAGCATAACATGATGGGCGCTTACCTCAATCTCCTGTGCCTCCGCCAGACCTGTATGGAAGGTGGAGAGGTGTGCCGTCCCTATGGTCTGACTTTCGAGCAGATTCTCCCTCTGATCAAGGAAGGCTTCGCTGTCCGCCGCAACGGTTGGAACGGCAAAGGTCTCATGGTGTTCAAGCAGGTTCCGGCACATATCGGTTCCGATATCATCCCCAAGATGCAGTCCCTTCCCGACGAGGCGAAGCGTCTGATTCTCGACAGCGGCGACCACATCGACTATGTGTCGCAGTGCCTCATATTCAACCCTGCGACAGGCGAAGCCAACTCCTGGGTGCCCTCCATCAGCGATGTATTCGCTCATGACTGGGAACTTGTCAAAGAAGCCCCTAACAACAAAAAGTAAGTATATGTATAAGACACTTCCACAACTGGCAGACGAAATCAAGTCAGCCCTCGGTAGCTTCAACGAAGACATGGCAAAAGCCGTTGAAGGCAACAAGTCCGCAGCACAGCGCTCTCGCAAACAGTCTCTTAATTTGGAGAAGCTGTTCAAGGAGTGGCGAAAAGTCTCGGTCAATTTGTAAACATCATCCAACTTGCAGGTGGAGGTATGGAGCTTCCGTATCTCCATCTGCTAAATCCTAAAGTCTGAATGGATAAGAAAGACCCTAAATATGAAAGTCTGAAAAGCAAGCTCCTGAAGTTGTCGATGCTTGCTGATAGCGGTGATACCCACGAAGCTCGTAATGCTCGGTATGCCATAGAACGCCTATGCAGTCAGTATGGTATCTCCATCGAAGAAATCACTGCCGAAGTTCAGGAGAGTAAGTGGTATGATTTTGAAGTAGGTCGTTCAAAGACCATGCTTTCGCTTTTCGCCCAGTGTTACTTCTCTGTTACTGGCAAGAACCGTTTGGATTACCGACAAATCCCCGGACGCTCAAAGGTCAGTGTCAATTTGACTGCTTTTGAGTATGCTGAACTGAAAAGTATGTTTGTCTGGCATAAGTCCAACTACAATGCCGAGCATAAAAAGATGGAGGACACGCTGTTTCAGGCTTATATCCACAAGCACGGGTTGTTCGGCTCTCATTCAGACGATGACGGGGGAGAAAAGGAAGAAACCAAACTGACCCCGGAATTGATTGAACGCATCAGGCGTATCATCCACATGAAGCAAACCCTCTCCGATACCCATTACCATAAAATGATAGAACAATGAGCGCACCCAATGTTGTAATGTTCGGCAATCTTGCAAAGCAGATAGCCGACACCTACGAGAAGAAGAATACCGATTATGGAAACTCATTCACAGACAGCGTAGAACGCTACGGATATGTAGCCGGGATCGTCCGAATGTCTGATAAGTTCCATCGTGCCGAAAACCTCCTTCTCGGAGATAAGGAAGCACTTGTCAAAGACGAGAGTGCTGTTGACACGCTGCTGGACCTTGCAGCATATTCCATAATGCTCGCAATGGAAGTAAAGAACCGCAAAAAGTAAGCCGATGGAAGTAACAGTCAGAAAGTACACAGATGAAGCTCTAATGCGTAGAGCTTGCGAGATGACTTTTAACGGCAAGTCGCATCAATCGCTTCTCTCCATCTACAAGTCGGAACACTCGCCGGCCCGGACGCAGTTGTTCTGGATTGAGTTTGTAGATGTGCCCCTCTTTGTCGCTACTCATTTCATCCGGCACCATGTCGGTGTCGTACCATTCGAGTTGAGCCGCAGGGATGACCGTAGCAATGACGTTACGTTTGATGTAGCGATCAAGTCTGTCAATGACCAGTTGACCGACCTGCTCGACCACATCCTCAAAGGGGAGAAGGACATCGCCCAGTGCCTCATCGCTGTAATTCAGAATGAGCTTGAATCGTGGACCGAGAAGTACGACCGCATGGTACCTGTCAAGCTCGGTCTGTGCATCAACGCCCAATCGCTGATAGATATGTCGAAGCTGAGACTCTGCAACATGGCTCACGTTCTGACCATCAAAGCTATGAGAGAAGTAAAGGCAGAGGTCGCAAAGGTCGATGAATCTCTTGCCAAGATGATGGTCAGGAAGTGTGTCTATCGCGGTGGAATATGTGGGGAGCCTCATCCCTGCAAGTTCAATCGTACCCCGGCTTTCCGAAAGGAGTTTGCTGAGTATATGTCTGCTTTCTATAATGAGCAAAGACCGTACAACTATGAACATCCCGATTAAGAACCTGCCGGAGAACACCGAAGAACTGATGCAGTATATCCTCGAAAGAGTATGTGCCCTCACTGGCAATGTTGTCTCCGCAATAAAGTCCAAATGCCGTATGTGGTCGTTGATGTACGCTCGCTACATATTCTTTGATGTAGCGACGAAATTCAATGTCAAGCCCTCCGTAGCTGTAAACTACATAGGACGTAATCGGACACTCATGTATCCGTATAAAAGAGCCGTAAGCGACCTTTATGACGTAAATGCTCAGTTTAGGGTCGATTGCAATGCTGTCTATGAAAGTACCTTTGACCATTTCGATTGTGATTATGGAAGAACTTGAAAAGAACCCGCGCAGAATGACGGTTGAGGATGTCGAGATACTTGCCCTCCGATGGATGAAGGACAAGGCATATCTCAACAACCGCAATGTCGCCTGTTTCATTGAAGGATTTGATGTTGCCCGCAGGTACCTCATCTCTCATTTCTCCGAAATGCTTCAGGAGGAAGGTCTTCACTATATGCACGAGTATGCCAGCAAGAGAGTATCTGACCTGTGCAAAGCAGGTGTCCCTCTGACCCCGGACCACAATCGGGAAATGTCCGCCGCCAAATATGTCGGGGAGTTACTGCTTGAAGCATCACACAAAATCAATGAAAACAAGGTGCTGTAATGACTATGAAGTATCTCCATCCATATCTATATGAGATAGTCCACGACCTCGTTCAGCAAAGAGTTGCTGATAAGAAATTCCCTTATGTAGCGATAGCCAATGATGTCAAAGCCAAAGTTCTGTCCGATGTTACCACAGCACTCGATGAAATGGTCCAGGATGGATTGCTGGCTCGTTCAAGCAACATCAACGGCATAGGATTGTATAGAACCCTTAAAGAAAAAGAAGTTGAAAACGATTATGTTCAATGATGAACCCTATGGACTGACCGATGCAGTCCTGTCGGGAGCAAAGACACAGACCCGAAGGATTGTGCCTGACTCACACCTAAAGGCTTACGAACAGTATAGAGCCGAGAATAAAGACGCAGCGATGTCGTTGTCTGACTTCCTCATTCGCCGGGGACTTGCCCGCTATGTCGTAGGGGAGGTTGTCGCCATAGCTCAAAGCTATAAGAGCATAGGTTTGTCACCCTCCTTTGTCTCCGTAAAGAAGGATCACGAAAAGAAACATCATACCAACACGCCAATCGGACAGCAAGCCGGGTGGAATAACAAGATGTATGTAGCCGCTGACTTCATGCCCCATCATATCAAGATTACAGGCGTGAGAGTCGAGGAGTTACAATCCATTTCGGACGAAGATATTGCCGCAGAAGGTGTAAGAGCCATCACGCCGGGTCGGGAGTACACCACCTGTCCGAAGAAGGAAAGCGCAAAGTTGCCCGCCCGAAACCCTCGCGGAGCATACCACCGCCTCATTGATGGTGTGTCGAAGAAGCAGGTCTTTCGCAAGAACTCTTATGTCTATGTGTTCGAGTTTGTCCTTGTTGACTGACGTTTTCGGTGTATTGTCTATATGATTATCCGTCATTTAACCGCCAAAAGTTAAACTTTGTTTATTGCTTTAATATGCTGTAAATTAAATGATTATATGTTTTCGCATACCAAAATCAATGATTAACTTTACAGTAGAAAATAAAAATAAAAGAAGATGTATACAAGATACGTAAGCCCCGAAAAATTCTCGAAGGTCAGCAAATGTAAGAAAGTTGTTGACTACCCGAATCCGTGGATTAAGGATGTCAACGGCATCCGGCACCACATCATCAATCCCGATATGGAGTATAAAATTTCTGTACTCGAAAAGAAGTCCTATCCATGGTATCTCGGAATGACCTATGAGGACTACGCTAAAGAGACAAAGGAAATGTTCGGCGATGAAGATGCAAGAGTGTTCGTCCTTGAATGTGAATGGTTCCCAACGGAACTTGTAGCTGGGGTTGTTAACGGTAAATTTAGCAACACATCCTCGCTCTCTCGCAAGACTGGATGGCTCCGCACCTTTGGTGTTATAGAGCTGTTCAGGGCAGAGAAGGTAGAAGAAGCAATCTCCATCCTCAACAAGCACGGATTTAAGTTCGACAAGGCTCAACTCCATAAACAAGTTTAAGTATCATGGAAAATGTGATTAGCACTGGAATAAATGGCATTGTCATAGAAGGCAAAGTCTATGAAGTAGTCCGCTCCAAATATGGAGATTGCCCAAAATGTGCAATATATGAACTCTGTTCAAGGAAGTTGGCAAGATTCGGGAGCCAGCCCTGTCTGATATTCGACAGGTCGTCAAGAAGTCATCTCCGTTTGTCGCAGGAGTTGACAGATAGGCTGAATAATTCCCATAACAGCGTAAACCAGTATATGCCCGATGGAAAAACGGAATAAAGATTATGCGTACTGCGTAGGCCCGAACTACTTCGGAGGTCCAGACCTCTGTAAGAATTGCAAAAGGCACATCCCATTCTGTGAGCCTGTGCAAGAAACTCTAACGTGGACGATGCCTCAGTATGACGAAAGAACTGGTACCTGTCCGATCCACGAACCTAAAGCAAATAAAGTTAACGACTAAAAAGAAAAGAAGATGCCAAACCACATCACAAACCGCCTCATCATTGAGGGCGCCACAGAAGAAGTGGCAAAAGTATTCGACTTCCTAAAGGCTGACAAGCCCAATGAATCAGGGGTCGTAGTCCTTGTTGACTTCAACAAGTTAGTGCCAATGCCTGAATCTCTTGAAGTAGAAAGCTCATCGGATGGAGACCTTCGCTATGAAGTCTGCTGGTACGATGATATAGCCGCATTTATGGCTGAGGATGTAGGGTCGAACAAGCCGTTTCTTATGTCTGACCTTGATTTGACCCAAGTCGAAATCATCGGTGACATCCATACATCGCCGGACTTACTGAAATGAGGTCGCAATGGCTGAATCATCCCCACAGAAACCAAAGACGTGTGGTTCATGTGCTTATTGCATCACGGAAGAAGGGGAGCCGTATTACTGTGCAATGCAGAATCTCTATACCTTTGTCAGGTTGAGCGACAAGGCTTGCCCGGATTACATCCCCACAAAGAAAGGAGAATGATATGATTGTAAAGTCGTATTCAGTTTACTGCGATCTATGTGATAAACCACTCGGATGCTTTTATGGCTATAAGCCTTCCTATACCAAGTTGCGTGCCGAAGGCATCAAAGTGCTTATCAATAATGGTAAGGCGCAGACCTTGTGCCTGAAATGTTTCAACCTCATACGTCAGCCTCATTCATAAGTTGCTCCAAAGTCTTGTCAGAAGCAACAGCATCAAACACCTTTCGGATAGCCTTGTCAGCTATTCGCCTGTTTATTTTGATGTAGAAATTCAATGCCCTTCGGGGATTTGAAGGAGCATCGCCCAGGCAATACTCGATGATAGAGTCTTTAATCATCAGCTCGTTTGAAATTTGAGCGAAAGTCTTTCTCGCAGAGTAAAACACCATTTTGTCAATCCCAAGCGTCTGACGGATTTTGCGTAAGTAGTCGTCCGTGATATGCTGGATTGACTTTTTTGTTTCCCTGCCGTAGAAGCGTAGCTTACCATCCTCACTCATATACTTGTCGATGATAGCGCGAGCCTCCGGCTGTATGGAAAATTCAGTCTGCTCGTTAGGATTGCGCCTGCTCCTTGTCTTTACTCGGATGAACTTCACGAACTTTTTAGTCAAGTCCTGTTCAAGGATGTCCGCCATATTCATTCCACATAGGTAGAAGGAAAGCATAAAGATGTCGCGGGCACATTCCTCCCACTTACCAGTTACCTCCATATCCCGGACCTCACGCAGTTGGTCGAGAGTGAGAGCAATGTCCCTCGCCAAAGGTATCTGCTCCTTGTAGTCAAAAAACGGTGGAATATCATACTTTGCGTATCCATGTGTCGTTGCGAAATAGACCAGGCGCCGGATGACACCGATTCGTATGCCGACAGTCGTTTCCGACATCCCCAGCTTTTTCAGGTGGTTCTTGTAGGCATAGAGCATAGCGGAGTCAAGCATAGACAGAATGAAGTTCTTGCCCGCATATTCAATGAAACGGTTGATACCGTCCTTATGGAGCCTGATTGTTCCTTTCGACCATGAGTGCTGTTTCACACGAAGCATCTCAAAGTCTATTTCCTCGACCGTCCGGATTGTTCCTTTGGTCATCTTGTGCTTGATGACCTTGATGAGCTGTGAACAGGTGTAAGCGTCCCGGTCCTCCAAAGAGTCGAAGATTGTATAGATCTTGTTGAGTTGTGTTCGGAGTTGCTGATTGATGTAAGCAGCATTAGCCATATTGACCACAACGCCGTTGCGCAGGTTCCTTTCCCCATCCACAACGAATCGGGTAGGAATGTAGCGGGTGGTCGAATTGTGTGAGACTGCGATACGGATTTTGTTAGATCCGTCGGCCCGCTGCTTTGCTTTCAATATGACTATTCGGAGGTTCATTTTTCAGGACAACAAATCGGTTCGGAATTTAGTTGAATCACTCGGAAACGGGCAATAAACAGACAACAAAATCACCCCCACTTCTGGAGGTGATTCTGTCGTAAGTATTTGAATGACCTCGCAATGCGTTGAAATCCATAGGCAAAGTCATTAGGTATGAGTGGCTTACATCATTCCGCCCATGCCTCCCATTCCGGGAGCAGCCATCGGAGCTGCGGGAGTCTCTTCTTTCTTGTCTGCAATAACACATTCGGTTGTAAGGAACATTCCTGCAATGCTTGATGCGTTTTCAAGAGCTACACGGGTCACCTTGGCTGGATCAATGACACCGGTAGAGAAGAAATTCTCAAATGTATCAGTGCGGGCGTTATATCCAAAGTCACCTTCACCATCCTTTACTTTCTGGAGAATCACAGCACCCTCAACGCCTGCGTTATTCATTATCTGGCGCATAGGTTCTTCAATTGCACGACGGATAATGGCTATTCCTGTGTTTTCATCATCGTTCGCGCCTTTGAGCTGGTCAAGAGCATTGAGACAACGGATATATGCAACACCACCGCCAGGTACAATACCCTCTGCTATTGCTGCACGTGTGGCTGAAAGGGCATCGTCAACCCTGTCTTTTTTCTCTTTCATCTCTACTTCAGATGGAGCACCTATATAAAGGACTGCGACACCACCGGCAAGTTTTGCAAGACGTTCCTGAAGTTTCTCCTTGTCATAGTTTGATGTGGTAGTCTCGATCTGTGCCTTTATCTGGTTGACGCGTCCGGAAATTGCGTCTTTGGAACCGGCTCCGTTGACAATGATTGTGTTGTCTTTGTTTATGGTGACTTTTTCTGCAGTGCCAAGATCATTGACCCCAGCCTGTGAAAGCTGCATACCCTTGACCTCGCTTATTACAGTACCGCCTGTCAATACGGCGATATCCTCAAGCATTTCTTTTCTTCTGTCTCCAAAGCCGGGAGCTTTGACCGCACATATCTTGAGAGAGCCGCGAAGACGGTTCACAACAAGAGTTGCAAGTGCTTCGTTATCCACATCCTCCGCAATTATAAGAAGAGGGCGACCGGATTGCGCCACAGCTTCAAGAATAGGAAGCATGTCTTTAAGATTAGAAATTTTCTTGTCGTAAAGAAGGATATAAGGAGAATCCATCTCGCATTCCATCTTCTCGCTGTTTGTAACAAAATAAGGAGAGATATAACCGCGGTCAAACTGCATTCCCTCAACCACATCGACTGTGGTCTCAGTACCTTTTGCCTCTTCAACCGTTATCACTCCCTCTTTTTTGACTTTCTGCATTGCCTCAGCAATCAGACGACCTATTTCTTCATCGTTGTTTGCAGAAATGCGTGCGACATTCTCAATCTTGCTGATATCGTCATCAACTTCCTGGCTCTGAGCTTTGATGCCTTCCACTACTACCGAAACAGCCTTGTCGATTCCTCGTTTGAGATCCATAGGATTGGCTCCGGCAGCCACATTCTTAAGACCTACATTGACAATCGCCTGAGCAAGAACTGTAGCTGTTGTTGTTCCGTCCCCAGCCTGATCACCAGTCTTGGACGCTACTTCCTTAACAAGCTGTGCACCCATATTCTGGAAAGGATCTTCAAGTTCAATTTCACGCGCTACAGTCACACCGTCCTTTGTAATATGTGGAGCGCCGAACTTCTTCTCTATGATTACGTTGCGTCCTTTCGGACCGAGTGTTACCTTTACAGCGTCTGCAAGAGCATCGACGCCGTTCTTAAGCTCCTCGCGAGCCTTTATGTTGAATTTAATTTCTTTTGCCATGACTGGTTGTTTTATAATTCGTTTATTCAATAACAGCCAGAACATCGTTCTGACGCATCATAAGATATTTGATACCCTCAAATTCGATTTCCGTTCCTGCATATTTGCCATAAAGCACAGTATCACCTGCCTTAAGCTGCATCGGCTCATCTTTTGTGCCATTTCCGACTGCCAGAACTTTTCCTTTGAGAGGTTTTTCTTTTGCGGAATCGGGGATTATGATTCCGCCCATGGTAACTTCTTCAGCGGCTGTCGGTTCAATAAGAACGCGATCCGCCAATGGTCTGATACTCATAATTAATATCTTTATAAAGGTTATTATAATAATATATTCTGTATACCTATGTTACAAATACCGTGCCAAGTGCGTCTATGATCAATTCCACGCACCATATAATATAACGCGACATAAAACAAAAGGGTTCGCCAAAACGAACCCTTTTAAACCTGCCACATACATCTATTTCTGTAATATGTAAGACCTTTCGGGACCGGCAAGACCGTGCAACCGTCCTTTTCTCACCTTGAATTCTTTGCCATAGACCGCATCTTTATATGTGCCGTCCGCAAGAGTTGTCGGCAAATCCACCTCATTTGACAATGTGCCGATATTGACAATAACCGCACCTTTTTTGCCACGGCTTACAACAAGTACCTGTCCGTTATCTGAAATGTCAACTTTCTCTTTCTGACCGGACATTGCTGCGCGGAATTTATTGACCGCGACCACTTCCGGATGCTTGAACTCATCATTACCCCGCGCACCAAGCACGTTGTTTCCCCAGTAATTCTGGCGGGTTGATCCTGCCGGGCGGCTGAAGAATAGGGGAGTGCCGTTCTGACGAGCAGTAAGGTATACCCATCCTTGCCTGATCTGGGAATCGGTGAGATGCGCGGATTCATGTGCATTTGCATACGTGTCATGACTTTCCACCCATGTTGTCAGATACTCCGGCGCTCCCTGATGATGATAACTTATCACATCAAGATTCTTTGCAGAATGCTTCTCAAGCATCTCTCTGATGACATGCCCATAACCGGATGCTGTCTGCCCCATATAGTCGGCATATTCAGCCTCAGGCACACCCTTGTCCTGCAACACTTCTCCATACACAAAAAGTGAATCATATGGCATTGAGAGAGCAACACCCTTCACACTCTTTCTCCCCGTGACTACGTCCCAAAAATCATTTTCTTTAACACCTGACGCACTATCCACCGGATCTGAATGAACGCCGATATGCTTCGCAGTGTCATATCTAAATCCTCTCACTCCAAGTCCAAGCAGATCATTTACGAATTCGAGATAATATTTCTGAAAGTCGGGGTTCTCTGTATTTACATCAGGCAATCCTCCCATAGCCCACAATGTACATTGATCACGGTCGCTATAATTATTAATAGGAGTCAGTCCATTGGAATGAAACATTTTTTCACGACCACCCACAGCCTTGTAGAAATCATCACTCACTGCGTCTATATCGAACGCAGTGTGATTGGGAAGCACGTCCACGATAATCTTGACATTATATTTGGCAGCAGAGTCCATCATCTGAATCATCTGTTCGCGAGTTCCGACTATATTGTTACCCACCTTCCAGTCTGTAGGCTGATAATAATAATACCAATTCCCTTCGGTAACATTGTCATCGAAAATTTTCTTACCGCTTCCTTCCGGTTGATAGCAGTGCTGGACAGGAGATGTCTGCACCATGGTGAAACCTGAAGCGGCAATATCCTTCATGTTTTTTGCTATTTCAGGAAAATTCCAACTCCAGGCATGAAGGATTGTACCTGTATTTACAGCATCAGGATTGACAGTCATCCTGTCTTTTGACATGCCATAAGAAGTCACGCCCAATAAGGCAAATGTTACTAAGATTGATTTTGAGTACATTAATAATAAGAATTTAAAGTTAAGCTTTAACATGCAGTCAATATAATTGCCTGTACGTTTATTATTGTGATAAGCGAATTTAGCAAAATAATCGCTATAAAACAAATATTTGCACACTAACCCTATAATTGTGCTGAATACTAATATTATTTAAATTGTGAGACACAATTATTTAAAATTTTGATTTGTTGCAAAATTAATTTAATTTTGCAAAAGATTTGTATCTTATATAGACAAATCCTATTAAGGCATTAATAACAACAGAACCTGCAGTATCCGGAGCATACACAATCCAGATACGTATATCTTAAATCATGAAAATTAAGAGAATCGTAATATCAGCGCTTATATTGACATGTGGATTTACCGCAGTTCCCCAGACATCAAAGAAAGCGTTATCAGCACATAATAAAATCCACAGCGAACAACTCGCGAACGCAAAATCCCGCATGGACAAGAATGTTATCACAAACATGCTAAGGGAGGATATCGCAAAGAAAGAAGAGCATGCCATATCTGAGGAATCTACAAAAATGATTTCTGATCTTCTTAGCGAGGCTCACAGATATATAGGTCGTCCATACGTCCATGGGGCAAAAGGGCCCAAGGCGTTCGACTGTTCCGGATTTACAAGTTACGTATATCGTCAGTTCGGTTATACGATCAGTCCGTCTTCACGCGCACAATATACAGAAGGTACAAATGTGGAACGCAATGATCTTCGCAAGGGAGACCTGGTTTTTTTTACAAGCAGGCGCAGCGGAAAAAATATAGGTCATGTCGGTATTGTAGTGAGTGCAGACAATGAATCAGGAGATTTCAAATTCATTCATGCGAGTGTAAAAGGAGTCAAAGTTAGTGATTTTGAGGGATATTACCTTGGCAGATATGTTGGCGCACGCCGCATAATCACAGAATAATTGAATTTTTTTAAAAAAAAGTTGCTGAAAAATTTGGTCAATTAAAAATATTGTTGTAATTTTGCAACGTCAAAGAGGGAAAGAGATTCCTAAAGACATAAAATTATAAAATATTGCCTTGTGGTGTAATGGTAGCACACCGGATTCTGGTTCCGTTTGTGAGAGTTCGAGTCTTTCCAAGGCAACACAAAGAAAGAGCTAAGTCACTAAGATTTAGCTCTTTCTTCTTTTCTACCCGTGCGCAAATGTTAAGAATTGTATATTTGGTACTTATTTGATACTTTACCAAAATTTTAGTCTTTACCACACGCCACAAAAGTATCAACTCAATGGCGCGCAAACAATCTTAGAGTATCGCTTGAGAAGCGTTATGAGAAATTAGATGCAATGGCGGACACCGCGTTGCACCGCATCTACAATCTTGTCAACGGTGCAGTCTGGGCGGCAATACCCAAATGGGCATACATCATCTTCGCAATCGCAGTCCTCGCCGCCGGAGGTTTCGGTTATGGATTCTTCTACATGCTCAATATAATCTCCAAATTGGAGAATGTTGAATGGCTCTACTGCTATGAACGTGGACTTAATCGCGACATGAATGTGGTGATACACCGTGAACGCCTAATGCTCCACGGCAATCCACACGAAGTTGACAGCATGAGGCCGCTAATCCGGCACCATGAGCATAGAACCCAAGCCGACACCACGTTTGTAAACTACTATCCCTCCAATCCCTCCAATCCCTAATCTAGATCAATGCCGCCGACAACTTCCGCAGCCATCGTTGGCATTTTCTATTTTAATCAGCTCGCAGCCTTATGTTTCTCAGCATATTCGATTGCCATCTCAGAAATTTTCGCTAATTTTGCATTGCAAATCTACGCCGATGACGGTATTAAGCCGTCGGATGGGTGGGTTTGGAGACATATTTTCAAAGCGTTTACTTGCGCTTGATTCTTGGCTAATCTGGAATGTGGCAATTTCAAAACTTCGTCAAGGATGAAGTAACGGTAGATGTCTCGGGTATGGTTAATATACCCTTGGGAGGATTATGCCTTTTTGTGTGTCCCCTTTGGTGTATTATATATCATACGGCGTAGGCTCTGCGTTACTCGTTCTACGAAGTGACGGCAGCCACAGCCACAGATTAGCAGGATGAGTAACAAGTACGGATCCTGCGCTTTTTTGTTATCAATAAACCAATCCAATCGAGGGTCCTATGGATTGACTGAGGAAGCTAAGGCTTATCGTCCTATGGGACGAATTATTGATTTCATCCAAAAGGAAGGGCAAGGTAAATATCTTTGCTACAAAACTCGAAAAATGTCGCTGGACACGGATTCCAGCGATACATTATCTTATGACGATAAGCCGTCAATGCAGATTTTCGGATCGCAAATCGCTGAAAGTAATAAAGCGAGAGTTCACACCGTTAATATCTCTCCAAAGCTGATACACACCTGTATTACTCCAATTTTTAGTTTCTTTCTAGACGGGTCGCGCCACACATACAAAATTGATGATATAGCTATCGGGAAAAGAATTTTTCCGTTCTTAGCGGGTCAGATAATAGTTGGATGTTGTGAACGTGTCAATCGGGATACATTCAAGAAGGCTGCACTACATCATAAGATGGTTCTTTCATTGCCTTCGGATTTCAATGTGGACGATGACGATAATTATTGTAGGTTGTTTTTGGAAAAGATTAATTCCCAAATATCCCAATTACCTTTTGTCGCAACGTCCGGAATTCATTTCGGCAACATCCTTCTTTATGAAACTGATGCGCTTGGCAAGGACGAGAGAGGAAAAGATGGATTGCAAAATCGTGGAATAGCAAAAATACAAACTGTGATGACCGATGATGAACAGCTTCTTGTTGCTGACCTGTGCAAGCACAATCGACTTGACGATGAGCATTGGCTTATAAAGGATGGTTCGCTTGAATATACTCCTTCCTCACGACTTAAAGATGACGAATGGCTCAAAATGAGGAATAATTATCAATATGTTGTCGGCGTATCTAAACAATTCAATCCGGATTTGATTCTTGATTTTGAAAAGAATAAGCTCTCCAAGACAATTGCATCGCTGAAACCGTTTGAGCGTACAAAGGTATATCGTTATGCAGCCGAGCAATGTCAGACAGAATTTGCGATATGGTATTTGCGATTAAGAAACAGTGACTTCCGTGAAACACATTTTTCTGATGTGATAAAATGTGAAATGGTTATTCCAACAGAAGGTGGTGTCATTGATTCGGATACAATTGATGTCATATGTGCAAATTTAATCCGAGAAGCATATCCGGTATGCTATGGTACCGATTCGCGATGGGCAAATCATTTATATCCGGTATTTCTAACCGAGAAATACTGCAAGTCAAACTACATTGACAATAACATAATCCTCAATCTCTTTTGATGAAAAATAGAACCATAATAGGGAAGGTATCGGCGACAGAAAAATGTCCGTCAACGATTGATGAATTCTACTTCTGGACAGATAAGAAGCAGATATTGAGCCCATTTGATATTATAAAAGTAGAACATGAACATTCCTCTATTACATATGGCGTAATCGAAGAAATCAATCATGTAACAGATGCATTAAGTCATTTTACAAGTTACATTTCAAGTGATTTTGGAGATACAGGTGCAAATATCGGAAATATGAATCGTCTTGGCATGAACTACGTCAAGGCGAGAGTTATATGTAATACAGAAAATATATACACCCCTGTATTAGATAGCCGCCAAGTGTCATTATGCAATGAGGACGATGTGCGAACAGCATTAGGACTCACTGAAAACGAAGTCAAGAATCCTCTCGTTTGCGGATATTTGGAAATGTATAAAGGCGAAAATGCGATTAAAGTAAAAGTTATACTAAACTCGCATTTCCTAATTGGACCTGACGGAGCACATATAAATGTTTCCGGTATTTCAGGGCTGGCTGCGAAGACTTCATATTCGATGTTCCTTTTGAATGCTATTCAACAGAAATTCCGCCTTGATTCCGGAGAAACCGCAGCATTCGTTCTTTTTAATGTAAAAGGACGTGACCTGATTGCGATTGATGAACCTAATATAGAGCTTTCAGACAAGGATAAGAAGATATATTCTGACTTGGGATTGGAGGTAGAACCTTTCCATAATGTCCGATATTATTATCCTTATGGAAAAGGAGGACATCTTCAATCATACGCAGCGCCGGAAGATATAGCTTCTCAGAAAAGTCGGCATATCGCATTTCCATACAAATTCAGTTTTGAACAATCCTTGGATATGCTTGATTTATTACTCGCAAATGAAGATGATAGCACTGGTACGTTAGAGTCATGTGTTAACTTTATCATTAATGGTGGAGAATTCAGCGGTGTTTCTAAGTGGAAAACACTTATTGAAAAGATTGATAACTGTACCAAAACATCCAATGCTGGCGGTCAAAAAAATGAAATTCAGGTTGCAAGTTGGAGAAAATTTAAACGTTGCGTTAGCAAGGCTATTAACAATGACATTTTTGCAAATACAGTTACAAGCGGTGAAGTTGAACTTTCTCAAGAGATCGCAAACAATCTAAGGTCAGGCGAGGTAATGGTTATAGACATAGCTCGACTTGATGAAAATTCTCAAAGTTTTGTCTTCGGATCGGTTGCAAGAGCCATATATGATTTGAAACTTGGCGCGTCGCGTGACGATATTCCTGATAAAGTCATTATATTTGTTGATGAGCTTAACAAGTATGCTTCGACTGATGTTCCGAAAGGTTCACCAATTCTAAAACAGATTTTAGATATTGCCGAGCGAGGTCGTTCTCTTGGAATTATCCTATTTTCCGTTGAGCAATTCCGAAGTGCCATACATGACCGAGTAAAGGGAAACTGTGCCACGTCGGCTTATGGCAGAACAAATGCCATAGAAGTATCTAAGCCTGATTACCGATATATTCCTAAAGCATATCAAAATATGCTTACTCGTTTATCACCGGGCGAATATATTATCTCAAATCCGGCTCTTCGTTCATTGGTTAACATCCGTTTCCCACGACCTCTTTACAAACAATTTCCAAACGGTTGATATGGAGAATTACAATTCAAAAACAGGGAAGCATCTGATTCAGATTCTGATGTTTTCGATGTATAATGACCAGCGTATTATCTATCGAGAATATATTCAGAATGCTTACGATGCCATCAACAGGGCAGTTAAAGAAGGAATACTCTCTCAAATGAAAGACGGTATTGTTGATGTCCGTATTGATAGTGATGCCCAACGTATTATTATACGAGATAATGGTATCGGTATAAAATCAAACGAAGTTGCTGAAAAGCTCCTAAACATTGCGGACTCTCGAAAAGATGGAGTGACAAGTGCCGGACAATATGGTATCGGACGTCTTGCTGGAGCTGGATATTGTCGGTGGTTAAAGTTTAAGACGTCTGCCCTTGGTGAAGACAAGGCTTCAATTATATCATTTGATGTAGATTTTGCAAATCAGATAATTAATGATGTCGAAGATGAATCATCAGCGACAGAAGTTATTGATATTATCACCAAGTTGGAATCAGTCCCCGAGAAGGAATCAGAACACTATTTCGAGGTAACATTAGAGGGGGTAAATAGAGAATATCGGGATTTGCTAAATCCTGATGCAATAACTGAATATCTTCGGGAAGTAGCACCTATAGATTATTCTATGAATTTTAAAAATGTGCTATTTTCTCCAAGTTTGAAACAAGCAGCGAACTCGATTTATACTAATCTTTATGCGGAGATATGTAATGTTTCGGTTTGCGTAAATGGCTCTACTGAATTACGGAAACGCTATAATTTGAGAATTGACGGGACAGGCGATGAGATTGATTGTCTTGACTTCTTTCAAGTGAATAGCGACAACGGAGATGTATTGGCATGGGGATGGTATGCAGTCACTCCGTTCACGAAACAAATCCCAGTATCTGACACGAACCGAGGTATTCGACTTCGCAAACATAACATTCAATTAGGGACATCAGACCTCCTTAATAAATATTTTGGTGAAGCTCGTGGAAATAATTATTTCTACGGAGAGGTATTTGCTGTCCACCCGAATCTACGTCCCAATAGTGATCGAAGCGGACTGGCTCCAACCCCGGAAACAGAGATACTGTTTGACAAGTTACGTCTAATTTTCAAAAACTTAGGAAAGCTCTATCAAGTTGCTAATAACGCTAAAAATGCGGTAAAGAAAGTAGCTTTAGCTGTCGACAAATTGACTTCTGGCATTGAAACGGATGAGCAACATATTCAAGCTGAAATTAAATCAGCTGAAGCAGAGTTGTCTAAGGTAGAAAACAGCACTAACGCACAATCTCAAGTTGCGAAACGAGTTATAGAACTTCATAAAACAAAAGCTCAAGAAAAGAAGAATGAAGTTTCAGTTAAGAAAGCCAATGCACCAAAAGAACAGCCAAAACAAGTTGTAACACCTCCTACGGAGCAACCTGTGAACACCGCAGTTCTAACGCCACAACAAACAGATATATACGAACCACTCAAAGAAAAGTTTACTGAGAAAGAAATACTTCTTATTCGGAGAGCATTAACGTATATGACCCTTGCATGTCCAAGTGCAAGTAAACCCTTGTTGGAACAGTTGAAACTACATGCCATTAATCAGTTAAAGCTATCATGAATCAGAGAAAGGTACTTTTGATTGAGCCTAACTACTCTAACAAGTATCCTCCAATCGGGCTTATGAAAATGGCTACGTATTTCCGGAATAGAGGAGATGAGGTTGTATTTTATAAAGGAGATCTGAAAAGATTTATCATAGAACGAATTGCCCTATGTTGTATAAACGAATGCAAATCGTTAGCTCCAGAAATCGACTGGGATGTATTCTATCCTGCAATCTATAGCTATATCCGAACAAGAAAAGGCGCAGTACTAGAAGATATAGATTATTCAAGTTCCCAATACAATCTTTTATTGGAGGGGAAGATCGTGGATGCAAAGAACTATTATTGGTCCGGTGAATGGAAAAAACATCCGGAATGGGACTTTGTTGGAGTTACTACGCTATTTACTTTCTATTGGGATATTACAATAGATACCATTAATACAGCCAAACTTCTGGTTAAACCCAATGGACGGTTAATGGTCGGCGGAGTCTTGGCGTCTATTCAACCTGATGAAGTTGAAAAAGCCACAGGTATAAAACCATACATTGGCGTATTAAATACACCGGGAGAAATCGATAAAGATGACTCTCAGATTATCGATGAGCTACCATTGGATTATTCAATATTGGATGAAATCGACTATGAATATCCGATGTCCAACGCTTATTATGGATATACATCAAGAGGATGTATTCGCAAATGTCCTTTCTGTGCGGTTTCTACCTTAGAGCCAGTATTTATTCCATATATTCCATTGCAAGAACGAATTAAAGGAATAATTGAAAAATATGGCGAGCAAAAAGATTTGTTATTAATGGATAATAATATTCTCGCATCTCCAAATTTCAATCAAATAATCCAAGAGATTATCGATTGTGGCTTTGGTAAGGGTGATAAGTTTATCCAACCCAATACGTTCGACAAAGCATTTGAGAACCTTGCCGAGGGTGTAAACGATAGGGCTTATCGCAGAAGATGTTTTAAAGAGATTGTAAGCTTATATGAAAAATTAAAAGGTAAATCTGACGATGCATTCACGTTATACCGTGCTATGGATGATTTCCAGATTCGCGATATAACTACTGTCACAAAAGATAATCTCTTACGTATTTATCCGGTGTTGAAGCCTATATACGAGAAACACTTTAGACCGCAGCCAAGACAACGATATGTAGATTTCAACCAAGGCGTTGATGCACGATTGTTTAATGAGAATAATGTAAAATTGCTTGCTTCCATAGCGATACGTCCTTTGCGAATAGCCTTTGATGATTTGAAATCGCGCCCTGCTTATGAAAATGCTGTCCGGTTGTCAGTCAAAGAAGGCATTAAAGATTTCTCTAATTACCTTTTATACAACTATAAAGATACACCAGAGGAATTGTATATACGTCTGCGGATTAACGTAGATCTATGTGACGAACTGGGGGTTAGCATATATTCATTTCCAATGAAATATCATCCAATTCATAGTGAGTCCAATTTTGAAATAGACTACTCGCACAATCGAGATTATATTGGCATTAATTGGAATCGTAAATATATTCGCGCGATTCAGGCTATTTTGAATAGCACAAAGGGTAAGGTTGGAAAAGGGACATCATTCTTTGAAGAGGCTTTTGGCAAAGATTTGGTTGAGTTCAAGGAATTACTCGAAATGCCCGAAACATTTATTTTGTACAGATTCTTTTTCAAATGGTTAGATGGTGTAAACTCTTTCGGCCCTGAACATTGGAGAAGATGTTGGAGAAAATGTATGGAGACATTAGACGAAGAAACAAAAAAAGAAATCCTTGATATAATTCACTCCAACAATTTCGATGATGAAAAGATAGCTAAATTTGATAATCCGCTTATCAAGGAGCTTTTCAGCTATTATTCAAGTCATAGAAATGATATAGTTGATCCCAAAAGCGATTTATACAAGCTTAAACAACAATATGACTCGCATCCGACCATCGCATTAAAAAGAAAGAAGAATAAATGATTGCATTAGATACTTCTATTGAAGAAATGAACAGGCTCGGGCTTTTATCGGTTCGTGCGATGAACGTGTGTCGTACTGGAGGGTTAAAAACACTTGAGAATATACTGAATGTGGATAAGATAGAGTTTCTCAAAGTGCGAAACTGCGGTAGAAAAACAATAGTAGAGATTGATACAATCATCGAGAAATACTCATCTTTAAAATCTGTAGCAATCTCTGAAGAAGTTATAGAACCTTCTGAATGTGATGAAGCGAAAACAAAGTATGAGCGTCTTCATCCGTCAATTTCAGTAAATCTTAAAAGCTGGGTTTTATGGCGTTTTTCAAAGTTAAGTGTTCGTGCTAAAAATGCGTTTCCACAATTAGCTAATGTATCCGAAGCAATTATTGCTGTTTATTCACTCACAGGGATAAATACCCTATCAGTAAAAAATTGTGGTAAAAAGACTAGTGCTGAAATAGGATCTTTCTTAGCTGATTTTAAACAGTATTTTGAAGAAGCGACAAAAGATATCGACACCATTTCAAGTATCCCGGAGATTGACAGTCGAGATAAAGAAATTGCTGAAATAGGTTTTAAATATCCATTTTTATTAAGTAAGGAATGTGAAAACATAGTTGATTTTATTCAGCAAAACGATGGTGTATTCCCCTATCTATACATAGCCAAACTTTATATAATGCGATCGGACAATCCAAGGATTAGTATCTATCGTGATTACTATGGACTTAATCCTTCATTTTGTCGTCATTCACTTTCAGAGATTGGAGATAATAATAATCTTTCTAGAGAAAGAGTTAGACAGCTTGTAAGTTGTTCTATACCATTGCCTAAAAGAATTCAAGAAGGCGTTAGACAATACTTGGGTCCACTAATAAGCAATGTCATAGCGTTTGATAGTTTGTTGTGGAATAAGATTCAACGAGAGAATTTGCTTGAAGAATCATATTCTCAAACAGCCCTGTTGGTTGCTTCTTTATTGGATACACATACAGTATTACAAGTGGACGATGATGATAAGGAATATTTAGTTGAAAAATCGATTACTGAAAACGTCAAGGTTAGAAATGTATTGAATAACATTTGTCGAGTAATAGAATTAAGACGTACAACTATAGAACAATTGGATATATTACAATTCATAAAATCTGATAGAAGATTATATCACAAGAATGTTGACCAGTTGTGTGTAGTTTATGCGGATTTCCTTAAACGTAAATATTCCGTAGACATAGAAGACAATCGTATTGTTACCATGCTTCCTAATGCTCTTGATGTGTCAATAGCAATAGAAAACATATTGGAGCAAAAAGGAGTGCCTATGTCTCTTGATGAACTGCTTGATGTTTTCAATCAGCTACATCCTGCAAATACAATTGATTCTATAGCAAAGTTCAAGCCATATATACTCCGGAACAGAAGGATAAAACCTAAAGGCAAAACTAGAATATATGTATTAAAAGAATGGAAAAATCATTTTACAGGCACATTAACCAGCTATTTGGAACATATCCTGCGGTCTTTCAATGAGCCAATTTCACTAGATGATTTGGTCGACTTTGCTTTAGAAGAGTTTCCTAATACAAATAAGAAAAGTGTCAGTTCCTTGATAGCTATGGATAAAGACGGTCGCTTTATTATGTATGAGGGAGAGTATGTCGGTTTATCAGAAAATTCAATCTTGGATTTTGACTTAAAAGAGCGTAAGATAATAAAACGACAGTCATTTGACACTCGTTTTTCTGATTTTAAGGAATTTGTAATAACGATGAAAAGATTGCCGATGCAGACTGGTTCAGATGAAGAGCAATCGTTGGCTCGATGGATGGTAAATGTTTTAAAATCCAATATCGATTCTACCGAAGAACAATTATTGTCATTGCAGGAGTTCCTTGATGATAATAAGGCGCTTCCCCAAAATGGCCATGAATATAATTTCAAGCAGATGTGCGATCAAATCAAGGTTGTTGTCAATCAGACCTTCAGTCTCCCAAATATTGAAGAGCATCAGAGCGAGTGCCAATGGCTGAAGAAGAATATTGACAAATACACCTCTTACGAAGATAACAGAAAGTCATATTTTGAGGACCTCTTAGCCTATCTTAAAGATTTCGGCTTTTATATTGGATAAGCTATTTGCTCGGATAAGTCGTAAGCATACGGTGAAGCACGTGTTTCAGTCCTGGTAGAACGTTTCTAATTTTGTTGGCAAAAAAAAGAATATGTTGAGCAAAGAGGAAGTGTCGGAAATCATATCCT
>Ga0137308_100480_pt1 | contig 64002 bp, 38 predicted proteins | sample Inofrocosms_June_FD_97181 | JGI IMG/M metagenome (GOLD analysis project Ga0137308, IMG submission 97181) | Mouse cecal microbial communities from Vienna, Austria - N-Acetylneuraminic and N-Acetylglucosamine D2O microcosms_June | ecosystem: Host-associated > Mammals > Digestive system > Large... | reverse complement strand
ACGCCAAGCACCACAAGAATCACGCATAGCACAGCCACAACCCACCACGGCAGCAGCTCGGCCACAGCAGGGTCGAATGTGGCGCCGTACACACGCACGCCGGCGACAACGGCACAGGCTATAGCTGCGGCAAAAAGGCCGTTGAGAGCGCCCGCCCCGATAAACGGACGCCGGATAAAGCTCCGCGTGGCGCCCACAAGCTTCATTGTGTGGATAAGGAAACGACGGCTGTATATCGACAGACTCACCGTGTTGTTTATCAGAGCCACCGATACCACCATCAGCAGCACGGCTATTCCGAGAATTACAGAGCCTATGCGCCTCAGCGTGGAATCGATCCCCTCTATGACGGCGCTTTCTGTAAGCACTTCCTCCACCGCCGGCATAGCCTCGAAACGGGCCGCAAGCATAGCCACACTGTCGGGCACAGTGTATGCCTGCTGCAATTTAACATCAAATTCAGCCGAATACGGATTCGTTTCAAGACCTTCTGCGAAATTTTCGCCAAGGAACTTGCTTTCCTGCGCCATTATGTCCTCGGAACTGAGATAGACAAAACTTGCCACCGCAGGAGAATGCGACAAGGCAGCCTTGACATCAGCCGTGGTTTCAGGAGCCTCGGGCCGTTCCATCTTGATTACAAAACCGATATTTCGCCGCACCTCGCGGGCAAGCGAATGCCCGGCTATTGCAGCCATAGCGCCGACTCCGAGCAGGAGCAGCACCAATGCCACGCTTATCACCGAAGTGAAGCGCGAGCCGAATGTAGATATGCGTCGAGAACGTTTGTCCGCCATTGGAAACGTGGTTTGAAGCGCGACAAGCCCGCGTATGGGCACACCACACCTAAAATCGCGCAAATTTAATAAATTCCCGATTAACCACAAAGCATTTCACCACATATTTGCAAAATCCACGCTCGGGGCGGTGGGTTTGCGGGTTTTGGAGCGGGCAGGGTCGGTATGTGGAGTTTTTTTGCTAACTTTGTTGCTACGAACATAATTGCCTTAAACAGATGATACAACCAAGGCCTTCGGCCATAGCCATACTGGCGGCATCAGCCATTGCCGCCGCGTCTTTCACTTCCTGCAAAGAGCAGGCAGACAACAAACTTGTGATACTCCACACCAACGACACGCATTCGCAGATAGAGCCCGGCCGCGACGGGCTTGGCGGCGTGATGCGGCGCAAGGCCGTTATCGACAGCGTACGCGCGGCAGAAAAGAACGTGATGGTTGTCGATGCCGGCGATGCCGTGCAAGGCACTCTCTACTTCTATCTTTACGGGGGAGCTGTGGAGCAGGAAGTGATGAACATACTCGGCGTGGACACCCGCATACTCGGCAACCACGAGTTTGACAACGGTATCGACAGCCTCGCGTCCGTTCTGAAACTGTCGCAGGCAGAAAAACTCGCATCAAACTACAAGCTCGACAACACCCCGCTCAAAGGCATGTTCAAGCCGTACAGTATCAAGGAGTTCGGCGGCAAGCGCATAGGCTTTATCGGGCTGAACCTCGACCCCGACGGCATAATCAGCAAGGGAAACTACGACGGCCTTGAATTTGCGCCAATAATAGCGTCAGCCAATCTTCTTGCCGAGAAGCTCAAGACCGACGACAAGGTAGACGCCGTGATAGCCCTGACCCACATCGGCTACAATCCCTCGCCGCTCGTGGGAGATTCCGCCTTGGCGGCAAACTCACGCAATATCGACATCATAATCGGCGGCCATTCGCACGACACAATCGACCCGGCCACAGCCAAAGGCGCCACCCGAAGCCGAATGACGAATCTCGACGGCAAAGAGGTGCTCGTGGTTCAGGCCGGAAAGGCCGGCCGCAAACTCGGCAAAATAGAAATCAATCTCGACAGCCTCGGCTTAGGCGGCAGGCCGAAATACGAGCTTATCAACATCGACAGCAGGTATGACGGCTACAACGACCCGGCATTAAGCTCTGCCATAGGCAAATATTCTGCCGGCGCGGACTCGCTGATGCACCTATGGGTAGGGAGCACCGACAAAAAACTCGACGCAGACAACATGGAGCTTCTCAACTTCTTCAGCGACTATATCTATGACCGAGGCAAAGAACTCATCGGCAAGGTAGACCTCGCCATAGCCAACAAAGGCGGCTTGCGCGACGGGCTCCCCCAAGGCAAGTTCTCAAAAGGGCACATCATAAACATGGTTCCTTTCAGAAACTACATAACGGTTATCGACGTAAAAGGCTCAGACCTTCGCGGAGTATTCGACGTAATGGCTAAAACCGACGGTAACGGCGTAAGCCACAACGTGGAAGCCGTATACGACACCATCGGAGGGCGCACCGAATACCACGCCACCTCCGTGCTGATCGACGGCAAGCCAATCGACGACAGCAAGACATACCGTGTGGCCACCATCGACTATCTCGCCAACGGCGGCGACTATATGAAAGGCCTTGCTCGTGGCGCCAAGGTGGCAGTAAGCCAGAACGCCGTATTCGACGACCTCCTGTATTATTTCACCGAGGGCAAAGGCAAAGACATGCCGCTCAAGGGTTCGCCCGAAAACCGTTGGTCAATCCTGAAGCACTAATAAGCCAACCATATCACATCTTTTTCTTAACAATGCATAATTATCTTCACAACGCGGCTGCGGCCATCGTGCTCGGACTCGCCGGCGGGTTCGCGGCTCAGGCAGCCGTGCCTAATCTTGCGAAAGACAGAATTGCCGAGGCCTCGCACTGGGCCGACTCGGTATACTCCACCCTCACCGAGCGGCAGCGCGTGGCACAGCTTATGTTCCCCAAAGTAGTGCCGACCAAGGGTGAGAAATCGAAAGCGGCGATAACGCGCGAGGTTAAAACCGACGGTGTAGGCGGCCTGCTGTTCACCGAGGGTTCCATCAACGATTTTGCCCAAATGACCGACTGGGCTCAGGCCGAGGCCAAGGTGCCTGTGCTTATGACCCTCGACGGCGAGTGGGGTCTTTCGATGCGGGTAAAAAAGACTCCGCGCTTCCCCCACAACATGGGCCTCGGCGCCATCAGCGACTACAAGCTGCTTTACCGCTACGGGCAGGAAGTGGCCCGCGAATGCAAACTGATGGGCATTCACACCAACTTCGCTCCCGATGCCGATGTCAACTCCAATCCTGCCAATCCTGTAATAGGCTATCGCTCTTTTGGTGAAAACCCGCAGCGCGTGGCCAATGCCACGGTGGCATACTCCCTCGGCCTCGAGGACGGAGGCGTGCAGGCCGTGTCGAAGCATTTCCCCGGCCACGGCGATACCAGCATCGACTCGCACAAAGCGCTATCCTCTGTCAACCACGACAAAAAACGCCTTGACGAAATCGACCTCGTGCCTTTCAAAGAATTTATAGGCGCCGGCTGTTCCGGCGTAATGGTAGGACATATCGCCGTACCGGCCATCGACCCGTCCGGCATGCCGGCATCGCTATCGCAGGTGCTTACCGACAAGCTTCTCCGCAAAGAGCTCGGATTCGAGGGGCTCATCTATACCGACGCGCTCGAAATGAAAGGCGCCACACACCCGGCAGGCATCAACAACTGCGTGGCCGCGATCAAGGCCGGTGCCGACGCCCTGCTATGCTCGGGCACGTCAAAACCGAATATCGACGCGGTAATGGCGGCGTTAGCCGACGGCACACTGTCGAAAGCCGACATCGAGGACCGATGCAAGCGAGTGCTGCGATACAAATACCTTCTCGGACTCCCCCAACAAAAAGCAATAGCAAATCCCAATCTCGAAAAAGAACTCAACACACCCGAGGCCGAAGCCTTAATCAAAGAGCTTGCAGCCGCATCTATAACAGTGCTTGAGAACAAAGACGGCATACTGCCGCTCGGCAAGCTCGGCGAACGCACCTTCGCCGTTGTAAGCATCGGCGCCGGCAGTGACAACCAGTTCGCCGCCACCTGCCGCCACTATGGGCGTGTAGACACATACTTCACCACCGGCAGCGCATTCTCCGCCGCCACTCTCGCCAAGATAGAGAAAGCCGACGTGGTGATTGCCGCCGTATTCGACGACAAAGCCACATCGCGCTCAGCCCTCGCCCAGCTCGCGTCGACCAAGAAGCCGCTCGTAGAGGTCTTTATGGTCAATCCTTTCAAAATGAAGAAATTCGCCACCTCCCTACCAAAGGCGCAGGCCCTTGTACTGGCGTATGACGACATACCGGCCACTCGCATAAGTGCTGCCGAGGCCATTTTCGGAGGAATTGCCGTAAGCGGAAAACTCCCCGTCAACCTCAATGGCATAGCGCCAATCGGCAAAGGCATCGAGCTTCCCAAGACCCGACTCGGATTCTCCTCGCCTGTGGCCGAAGGACTGCGCCCGTCGCTCACCGACAGCATCGACGCCCTCGTGCAGACCGGCCTTAAGACCAAGGCCTTCCCCGGCTGCCAAGTGCTGATAGCGCGCAACGGCAACATTGTCTACAACAAAGCCTTCGGCAAGACAAGCAGCACCCCTGGCGCTGCAGCGGTCGACAAATCAACAATCTACGACCTCGCGTCGGTATCGAAAGCCACAGGCACGCTTCCGGGCATTATGAAAGCATACGATTCAGGGCTTATATCGCTTGACGACCGACTCGGCGACATAATTCCCGAAATTACCGACTCGGCAAAACGACTCATCACTATCCGCGAACTGCTGTACCACGAAACCGGCATGCCCGCCGCACTGAACCTCTACGACGTGATGATGGACACCAACACATTCTCCGGCAGGCTCATAACAGGCAAAGCCGACCGCAACCACTCCATCAAGATACAGCGCGGCGCCTACGGCCACAACACAGCCAAGATGCGCACCGACATAGTGCGGCGCCAGGCTACTCCCGACTTCCCCGTGGAGGCCTCAAAAGGCATATTCACAGGAAAGGCCACCTACGACACCATCATGAGCCGCATCTACAACGCGCCTCTTCGCAAGAACAAGAACTACAACTATTCCTGCCTCAACTTCTCCCTGCTTATGGACGTGGAGCAGCGCCGCAGCGGCGTTCCCCATCAGATATACGTCGAGAAAGGCATATTCGGCCCCGTGGGAGCGTACCGCACAGGCTATCGCCCCACCGAGCGCTTCCCGCTTGACGAAATAGCCTCTACTGAAAACGACACCTTCCTCCGCAGGCAGAAACTGCACGGATACGTGCACGACGAACTCGCCAACTTCTCAGGAGGCGTGCAGGGCAACGCCGGATTGTTCGCCAATGCCGACGACCTCGCCAAAATATGCCAGATGTGGCTCAACGGCGGACTCTATGGCGACGTGCAGGTACTTTCGCCGCAGACCGTCGAACTTTTCACCACCGCGAAAAGCCCGACCTGCCGCCGAGGCCTCGGCTTCGACAAGCCCGATACCGAGCGCCCCGACTGGTCGCCGACATGCGACGAGGCTTCGCCCGAAGTATTCGGCCACCTCGGCTTTACCGGCACGGTGTTCTGGGTCGACCCCAAGGAAGAAATAATATTCATATTCCTCACAAACCGCGTTGACCCCACGCGCGACACCCCGGCATTCAACCGCCTCAACATACGTCCGCGCATATTCAGCCAAGTATACCAAGCAATCGAACGATGACCCGTATCTGCCTCCTTGTCCTCTCCGCTCTCATAGCCCTCGGGGCAAGGGGGCAATCACACTCTCCGGCCGATTCCGTGGCCGAGAGCCGCAAATGGCCCACCGTGGCTCAGGCCGCCATCGGGCTTGGCATCAACGCCGCCCTCACAGAAGGCCTCAAACACACCGTGCACGAAATGCGGCCCGACCGCAACGGGAACAACTCTTTCCCGTCGCGACACACCTCATGGGCCTTCGCCGGAGCCACTGTTTTTGCTAATGCCACATACCGCCATTCGCCCGTATGGCCCATGGTATTCCACGCGGCAGCATCGGGAGTGGCATTCCAGCGTGTGGCAAGCAGGCGCCACTATGCCTCCGACGTTGTGGCCGGAGCAGCGATAGGAATAGCGTCGGCAGAACTCGGCTTCGCCCTCGGACGGCTTATCAGCGGCAGCAGTCCTGCCCCTCGTGGCACTGCGTGGGACGGTTTCCGCCCCACCCTCTCGGTAACATCGGAAGCACTCTACACAATCGCGCAGCCCGGCGACGGAAAATTCTGTACTGGGTATTCCACCGCTCTGCGGGCACGCTTGCCCATATCCACCCGCCACGGCATCGGGCTAACGCTTGCAGGCAGCACAACGCCTGTCAAGGTCGGCGGAGCTGCCAACCCTCTCAATGCCATAGGCGCATCGGCAGGCTGGGCAGCACAGTTCGCCCTGCCCCACCCGGCGCTTGCCATAGCCGCAGGAGCAGAGGCCGGTGCCATCCGACTTCTGCACACCGATAACTTGGAACATAAAAAATGGGCCGCGACAGCACGCGCCGACGCAGCCCTTATGTGGCGGCTTACCAAATTCTTCGCAGCCTCCGCGGGAGTGTCGGCAAACATATCGAACATCAAAGGAGCCACCGGGGCGATAGGCCTCTCGATCGGCTCCGTGGCAGTATTTTAAGAAAAACCACCTAAGCAGAGGCGGCAACACGGCGGCGAGCCAAGTGTGCCGCCTGCTTTATTTTAAAGCCTGTGAAAGCCATCAGCAAGGACATAAGCGGCGACAGATAGTTGAACACGCAGAAAGGCAGGTAAGTGAGTGTTCCGACGCCGAGCACTGTCGACTGCGTGACGCCGCACGAATTCCATGGAATCAGAACCGATGTCACCGACACCGAATCCTCCAAAGTACGGCTCAGCAGGCGCTTCTCAAGTCCGAAACGACGGTACACGTTGCGGAACATGTTTCCACCTATAATCAGCGATATATACTGGTCGGCAGTGCAGCCGTTTATAAACAAACCACCGGCCACGGTGCTGCCCACAATGGCGAAACGGCCATGCAGACGCGAAGTAATCCGGTGGGTCACAACCGACAGCATACCGGTGCCTATCATAGCCGTGCCGAATATCATGGCACATATCACCAAGAATATCGTAGGCAGCATACCTGTGACGCCCCCGGTGCTCACAAGACTGTCGAAAGCCTCGTGGCCGGTAGCAAAAGTGGTGTCTGTCCACAACAATCTGCCAATCATAGCCGCATAATCGCCTACCGTCGACCCTCCGAGCAACATTTCCGTAACTCCGGGCTGAAATATAAAAATACCCGCAAGACCCATCATCGAACTCACGAAAAGCGTGAAAAGCGTCGACACACGCATAGCAATCATCGTGAGCGTAATAGCCGGAATGAGCAAAGTCCACGGAGTGATATTAAAATTGGCCGCGAGCCTGTCGAGTATGTCCGATGTCGCCATGGCCGGCTCAGGGTCACTCATAATACCGGCCACGAAGAAAACCACCAGTGCCATCACCATTGCCGGAATAGCTGTAAACATAAGGTAGCGAATGTGCTCAAACAAATCAACCCCGCAGGCCGACGAAGCCACCACGGTGGTATCGCTCAGAGGCGACACCTTGTCGCCGAAATAAGCCCCCGATATTATGGCTCCGGCTACCCAGCCGGGGTGAAATCCCATCACCGTTCCGATGCCCATGAAGGCGACTCCGACTGTGGCGATAGTACTCCACGAACTGCCGGTAAGCACAGATATCACGGCGCACACCGCGCAGGCTGTCACCAGAAAAAACGTGGGGTTGAGAATCCTCAGCCCATAGTCGATAAGCGTGGGCACCACCCCCGAAAGCATCCACGTGGTAGAAACCATGGCTATGAACACCAGCATAGGCACTGCCGGCATTATCTGCGTGGAATTACGACAAAAGCCAAGCCTCATACCCCTGCGCGACAAGCTGCCGCTGCACGCCGCAAGCAATACCGCGAGCATCGCGGCTGCCAGCAAAGCCCAAGGGCTGAGAACGGATATGGCATCGGCTCCGACAAAGGCCACCACGGCGGCCAGCGACACAAGCAACAATACTATCGGCGCTGCCGAGATGCCGAACGAAGGCACCTTCACGGTGCTTTCCGGAATACTAAATCTTTTCAATGCTATGTGTATTAAGTAAGTGTACGATTGCGTAAATCAGCCAAAAAGATACGGATATGCAAACATAAATGTCTAATCGGAATCAAAGGTACGAAATTTTAGAACAACAGGCGCCATTTGTTCATTCATATTTGCAATCTTTAGCGCACCCAACCACCTTTTCACACTTTTACACCACCGTTAAAACCTCCCGTTAAATCCCATACCAAGCCTGCCCTTATTGCAAATAAGGTGAAACGAAAGACAACTAATTCATTGCCAAGTCAAAAAATCTTTGTAAATTCGCAGCGCAGTATTCCTTTGGGGTATTGCACCCTTACATATTAGCTCAATCGCAGTCTAAATCACCACCTCGACAAATGAACGAGCTAAAATAATAATCCTTGAGTGCGTGCCATACGGCGCGGACTTTCTCGTAGGATTATAATGGCTTGTGGTGAGCCAAGACTGCGTATGACGAAAGTCTGCGCTTTTGTTTTATCGCAATAGTTGCATACCAAGTCAAACAGACATAATGGCAATATTGCAACAAACCAATAACATCACAAGCAGATGAAGAAAGAGAATGAATTGTGGAGAAGCATAGTTTCATGTGTGCTGATTATGGCACTCATGTTCTGTTCTCCATTTGAAGCCTTGGCGCAGTCAACCACGGGGAGAGCCAACGTATTGGAGAACGGCACGCAAATGATACTCCGAGTCAATGAAAATTTCAAGGCTGACAACAAAGCTGACACAGGAACAATTAATTCAATTGTAGAAACCGATGTGTATTCGGCAGATGGCACAAGAGTGCTTATCAAGGCTGGCACTCCGGCGTACATAGAATTTTCAGTCGACCCTAATGGTTCTTGGGGTAAAGCAGGTAAAATTTGTCTTACCCACGCTACCACTAAAACAATCGATAATAAACGTGTTTCACTCCGTCTTAGTAGTTGCAAGAACGGGAGCAGCAGACTTGGTGGCGTAATAGTCCTATCTGTATTGTTATTCCCTCTCGGACTTATAAGTGGATGCATGAAAGGAAGTATGCCGAAAATACAGGAAGGTACAACTTTCAATGCTTCTGTAATGCAAGACGTAACAGTAGAATAATCATTAAAAAACAACAACTATGAAAAAAGTATTTTCGCTCATGTTGCTACTCGCAACAATCGTAATCGCCCTGCCAAGTTGCTCGGACGATAAAGACGAACCCGATGCCGGAATCAAAGAGAACATAATCGGCACATGGGATGCAACCTCAGTCAAGTTTTCGGATAGTGATTGGATAGACATTACCAACCGGCCGTCACTTGCCCTGTCAATCACCTTCAACTCCGATGGCAGCTATTATGGACGCGGCGCACTCGGAAACGGTGGTGGAACATACACTATCAGCGGCAAAACAATCAAGACCTATGTAGATGGGGAACTGTACGGAACTTACGTCGTAAAAACTCTATCTGGCAACCATACGGAGCTTTCCCTGTCAATGGATGATTCGACAATGGAAATTAGAGCCACCAAACGATAATCTAAAAATGAAGAAGATTCTCACAATAATCTTCGCAGCTGTAATATCGTCTGTCATTCTCGGAGGTTGCTCTAAGGATGATGACGATATTACAGGCTCTATGAAGCTGACCAATCTGTCGGGCATAGATTGGTATGATGGAGAAGTATGGTACTCTGATTTGCCTAACGGCGACCTCAACGGCGATGTTGATTTCGGCACATTGAAAGTCGGCGAAACCACTACCGTCAAGACAAAAGGGACATACTTCTATGTGTGTATCAAAAATTCTCGCGGCAAGATGCAGTTAAGCAAGCCAAAGCCTGTGAACAGTTCTGCAACCGTGTCTGCAAGTGATATGTATTAACCGATAAATCAATCTTCCATAAAGAAAATGAGAGGATGAGGCGTCACCTCCGGCACCCCTTACGGGGCTGACCTCAGCAATCATTAACAACTGACAAGGCGAAGCTTCCCGCAATCCGTAGAGGCTTCGCTTTTTTATGGAAAGTTGAAATGTGTTATAAAACATATCGATATTTATAGCTCTGATATTCGCACCTCTATGTAATTATGGGATTATGCAAAACTGTTAAATCTTTCAGTGAAATTTGGTTCGGTAAACGAATATGACTATCTTTGCGTTGTCTAATAAAGACAGTATCCCCCTTAGATGGAAAAAGCTAAGGCCCGCCCTCAGTAATGGGGGCTTATTTTTTATCATGAAAAAGAACTACCCTATACAGCGCGTAATCGCGCTATGTTGACGGCTTTAATTTCTAAGAAGCCGTGGAATAAATATTATTGGCTTGATATTGTCAAATTGTTTGAGCAGTTTATGCTGCCTCATCAAGAATTAGTCGCTGTAAAGTATTTTTCAGCTCGCCCATTGGGTGACCCTGATAAAAGTTTGCGGCAAAACGCGTTTTTTCAAGCTAATCTTGAAAACAGAAAATTCAAGTTGATTCTTGGCAAATATCTTAAAAAGAGATTGGAATGCTTCAAGTGTCATAACATAATAAATACATACGAGGAAAAAGAATCAGATGTGAATCTCGCAACCCAAATTGTGGAAGACGCATATAAAGACAATTGCGATATTATAATTATTGTATCTGCAGATAGTGATATGATACCAGCGATAGAACTTGCAAGAGAAGCAGGTAAGAAGGTATTCATCTATTTTCCTCCTAATCATAATTCCTCAAATCTGCGTATATTAGCAGGTATGAAACCAACATGGCTTGAACGATATGAGGGCCGTTTCAAAAATGCAATGCTCCCCGACGTTATAACTCTAAAGAATGGATTTGAGCTTAAAATCCCAGAACCGTGGAGAATTGTTCGTGATGGAAAGTAACGATTCTTATTCACTCTTCGGGGAAGAAAATGAGCGGGGTGAGCGGGGTTGTTTTTAAGAGGGTGTTTCATAATATCTGTTAAAGCACAGGTTGGTGTATTTTTGTTTAAACTGTTCATTATGAAGAGGGAGCATAGCGGTTGCTATGTGACCGATGAATAATGGGCAGGTTAACAAAAAGACGCCAGGACGGTACCATTGTTAAACTTGCCCTCACCGAATCATCGGATAATATCTGCCGGGGCGGCATCAAAGGCTTCGCCTCCAAAAATTTTGAGTGTCTTTATCCCTTCGCCTCAGTCACATAGCAACCGCTATGCTCCTTCGGTTCAAGGATAAATCCATCTCAAACTTTTTGGCCTGTGCTTTAACAGATATTATGAAACACCCTCTAAAGATAATTCGTACCTTTGCGGTGCATAACTATATAAGGTGCTATGACCTACAGATACGACTATCTTGTGATAGGTTCCGGTATTGCCGGAATGAGTTTTGCCCTCAAAGTAGCCCGTGAGGGTGCGAAAGTCGCTTTGGTATGCAAAACGACCCTCGCCGAAGCCAATACCGCTCTTGCCCAAGGCGGTATAGCCTCTGTGACAAACCTGCTCGTCGACGATTTCGACAAGCATATCCACGACACTATGGTTGCCGGCGACTGGCTGAGCGCGCCTGAGGCCGTGGAAATGGTAGTGAAAGGCGCACCCGAGCAGATAAGGCAGCTCATAGGCTGGGGCGTTGACTTCGACAAGACGCCCGATGGCGATTTCGACCTCCACAAAGAAGGCGGCCACAGCGAGTTCCGGATACTTCACCACGCCGACAACACCGGCTTCGAGATTCAGGAAAGCCTCATCGAGGCCGTGCGCCGCAATCCCCACATCGACATTTTTGAAGGGCATTTCGCCATCGAGATAATAACCCAGCACCACCTCGGACGGATAGTCACCCGCCGCACACCAGATATCTGCTGCTACGGCGCTTACGTGCTCGACCTCGCAGAAGGACGTGTGGACACTTTCCTGTCTAAAATAACGGTGATGGCCACCGGCGGCTGCGGCGCAGTATACCAGACAACCACCAACCCGCTCGTGGCCACCGGCGACGGCATAGCCATGGTATACCGTGCAAAGGGCACTGTGGCCGACATGGAGTTTATCCAATTCCACCCCACCGCCCTGTTCCACCCCGGCGACCGCCCGTCGTTCCTCATCACAGAGGCCATGCGCGGATACGGCGCCGTGCTTCGCAACCTTCGCGGCGAAGAGTTCATGCACAAGTACGACCCGCGCCTAAGTCTGGCGCCGCGCGACATCGTGGCACGCGCCATCGATTCCGAAATGAAACTATACGGCGACGACCACGTGTATCTCGACGTGACCCACAAGGACGCAGAGGAAACGAAGCGCCATTTCCCGAACATATACAAAAAGTGCCTCTCGCTCGGCATCGACATAACAAAAGACTACATTCCCGTGGCTCCTGCCGCGCATTATCTCTGCGGCGGCATAAAGGTCGACACCAACGGCGAATCGAGCATACACCACCTGTACGCGCTCGGGGAATGTTCCTGTACGGGGCTGCACGGAGGCAACAGGCTGGCGTCTAACTCGCTTATCGAAGCCGTGGTATATGCCGACGCAGCCGCCAAACACGCCTCGGCAGAGCTGCCGCACGTGTCGCTGCGCGACGATGTTCCGGCATGGAACGACGAAGGCACCCGCCATAACGAGGAGATGGTGCTTATCACGCAGAGCATACGCGAGGTTGGCCAGATTATGGGCACATACGTGGGTATTGTACGCTCCGACCTGCGCCTCGACCGGGCGTGGAACCGCCTCGACATACTGTACGAGGAAACAGAGCGGCTGTTCAAATGCTCCAAAGCATCGCGCGAGATATGCGAGCTGAGAAACATAATAAACGTCGGCTACCTCATAATGAGGCAGGCCAAAGAACGTCGCGAATCACGAGGGCTGCACTACACAATCGACTATCCCCCGGTTCCCCACAATCCGCAATAATCCACATCAATCATAAAAAAGAATTGCGCCACAGGCCGTGGCGCAATTCTTTTTACGGCATATCGCTAAAGGTTGTTTAATAACATCTTATTCTATCACGATTTCGTCGACAAGCAGATACCCCATACCATGCACTTCATAGCCCTCCGGACGCCGCTCGCTCTGCGCAAGCACGCGCACATAGCGCGCGGAAACAGGCTCGAAAGAAAGCGTGTGCGGATATACTCCGTTAGGTGACGCTGCAGTGATTTTAGGATATTCGGCCGATGCCACTTCCTTGAACTCGCGTCCGTCGGTCGAAACATATACCGAAAGCTTTCGCATATCAAAAATCCAGTCGTTCTTGGCTATGCAGGCATTTACCGACACCGTGCTGATTGTCTGTTCGCTGCCCAGATCGACCACCGCGTCCATATCATTGCCAAAGAAACCAATCCACCGTCCCGACTGGAACACAGGGCTTCCCGTAAGGCCGTCGACCAGTGTCTGCGCCCCACCGAACTGATATTTGCCGACCGGGGCATTCTTAAGTTCCACCGATTTCATAGCGCCTTTGTGCATCGCAAACTCCTCTGCAAACAAGGCCGACCGCCCTTCAGGCCTGAACACCCTCGCGCTGAGCCGACACTTCTCCCCGACAAGCAACGGCTCTTTGTAAAGAGGCGACTTCTCGGTAGGCTCGCTGCCGTCGAGAGTATAGCGTATCGGCGAATCGTCGATAGTCGACAGCGCCACATTGATAATCCCTTTGTCGAAATTAGGCTTAATGGCTGCCTTTATATCATAAAGGTGCCCGGCATAGCGGTAACTTTCGGCATCGTATATGTTCTGCAGGCGTTTAAGACGGCGCGCGAACTCCTTCAGATCCTTTCTTTCAGGCTTCGACCACTGCACCTCGGCCATAGCCGCCAAGCGTGGCAGAAGCATATATTCGGCCAAGTCAAACTCGGGTATGTAGGTAGTCCACAGATTGGCCTGAGCACCTATTATATGCTTTCCAAGCTCAGGGGCCAAAGCCTCCGGCACCGGCTCGAAGCCGTATACATCTTCCACCGTCACAAGACCTCCGAACGCGTCCGGCTCAGACTCGACATCGGCCGACTGGAAATAGTCAAAATAGCAATAATCTGTAGGCGCCATCACCACGTCGTGTCCCATCTGGGCAGCCTTGAGGCCGCCCTCTGTGCCTCGCCACGACATCACTGTGGCGCCCGGCGTAAGGCCGCCTTCCAGAATCTCGTCCCAGCCCATTATACGGCGCCCATAACCGTTGAGATACATCTCCATTCGCGAAGTAAGGTATGTCTGCAGCTTCATCTCGGCAGTTGATGCAGCGTCGGTCCTCAATCCGAGTTCACGGATTTTTTTCTGGCACTTGCCGCAGTTCTGCCAACGGCGTTTTGGGCATTCGTCGCCACCTATGTGTATTATCTCCGAGGGGAATATCTCCACAATCTCGCCAAGCACATCTTCGAGGAAGGTGTAGGTGGAGTCATTACCCGCACACAGCACCTCCTCGGAAACACCGAATATCTTCCATACCTCGTACGGGCCGCCCGTGCAGCCCAACTCAGGGTATGCCGCCAGCGCGGCCTGCATATGCCCCGGCATATCAATTTCGGGTACAACCGTGATGTGCCTCCGGGCCGCATAGTCGACTATTTCCCGCGCCTGTTCCTGCGTGTAAAATCCGCCATGCGGCTTGCCGTCATATTCTGGAGTGTTATGGCCTATCACTGTTTCAGTCCTCATCGAACCTTTGGCCACAAGCTCAGGACGGCTCTTTATCTCTATGCGCCAGCCCTGGTCGTCGTTCAGATGCCAGTGGAAACGGTTTATATTATGCAGGGCAAGAATATCGATAAAGCGCTTCACGTCCTCCACTCCGAAGAAATAGCGGCACACATCGAACATCGCCCCTCGGTATGGAAAGCGCGGAGCGTCCATAACCTGCCCATAGGGGAAGGCGACATCGCCTTTGCCGACCTCGGGAATGGATTTCCGCAGGGTCATAATGCCATAGAACAAGCCGGCGTCCGAAGCTCCGTCGATTTTTATGCCGTCTTTATCAACCGTCATCACATATTCCTCCGGGTTGTCGCTCGCGAGCGCGTTATCCAGCAATATAGCGTTTTCTGTCGGAGCCGAAGCCTCTTCAAGCTCGTATCCGGTCATCTCCTTTACATATCGTTTAAGGAAATCCACATTATCGGCCGACACCCTGCCTGAAATGTTCACAATTTTAGTATCTTTGCCGAGTACGAACTCGCCGGAATCTGCCAGCACAATCTCGGACGGTACCGGAACCACATCATAATCGGCTGTGACACGCGCCGACGGCGTGCAGCGGAAGCAGGCGGACACACATAATATCCACACTGCCAGAAGCAATCTATTTTTCACGGACGAAATTTTATTATAGAGTGTTTAAGTATGTTCTGACGGGTTCGTACGCAAAGATAATTGATTTTTTTGTTTTCACCTTTCATTTATACTTCTTTTTATAAGCAAATACACAATATCTATACTTTGTTACAAATGTATCAGCCATTCGTTACCTCCGTGACACTCGCCCGTGCGTGTTCAGGCTTACTTTTGTGGCTGTAAACACATAGTGGCAAGCTATGTTCAAACTTCTATTATCATGAACCAATCATTCGACACACCGTCTTCCACCCCGGCCTATTATCTGGCGATTGACCTCGGAGCAACCTCGGGTCGTTCGATACTCGCCTCGTTCGACGGGAAAAAAGTGGAAATGGAGGAGCTGACCCGATTCCGTTATCCGATGCTCCACATATGCGACCATTTATTCTGGAACCTGCCGTCGATTTACCAGTACGTGCTGGAAGCTATCAAGGCAGCGGCGGAGAAACTGTCCGCCATCAATGCCACCCTCACCACCATAGGCATCGACTCGTGGGGCTGCGACGTAGCCTACTTCTATGCCGACGGCTCGCTTGCCGGGCTCCCCTACTGCTATCGCGACAAGCATACCGAAGGTGCCATCGAACGATTCAGCGCCAAGATGTCCAAGGAAGCCGTATACGGTAAAACCGGCATACAGTTTATGGATTTCAACACCTTGTTCCAGCTCGACACCCTGCGTAGCAACAAAGCCGAGGTCATAGACGCTGCCGACAAGATACTGTTCATACCCGACGCCCTGGCCTATATGCTGACAGGCAAAGCCGTGACAGAGTACACCGTGGCGTCAACATCGCAGATGCTCAACCCCGTGACCGGCGATCTCGACCCCGATATTCTTGCCGCTTTGGAAATCCCCCGCAGCAAGTTCGGCCCCATGGTGCAGCCCGGAGAAACGATAGGCACTCTGAGCAGCCACGTGCAGGAATTTGCCGGCATAGGCAGCGTGCCCGTGGTGGCAGTGGCCGGCCACGACACTGCCTCGGCAGTAATCGCCGTTCCGTCGCCCGACAAAGAGTATGCCTACCTGAGCTGCGGCACATGGTCGCTGCTCGGCATCGAATCGCCCACACCCATCATAAGCGACAAGAGCTTGCGCTACAATTTCACAAACGAAGGCGGCATCGACGGCTCGACCCGTTTCCTGAAAAACATATGCGGACTATGGCTTCTCGAACGCTGTCGCGAAGAATTTACCGACGCGCCTGAAAACATAGCCGAACTCGCGGCCATATACCGCCAGTCGGAGTGCGAGAGCATAATCAATCCCGACGATCCGATGTTCGCCCACCCGGCAAGCATGACGGAGGCTATCAGCGATTTCTGCGCAAAGAGCGGGCAGGCGGTGCCAAAGACTGCTGCCGACTATGTGCGCGTTATTTACCGCAGCCTCGCCAAGCGCTACAAGGAAGTATTCGACTGGCTTCAGGAACTTTCGCCGGTAGAGCTGAAACGGCTCCACGTAATAGGCGGCGGCTCGCTCAACCAGTACCTCATGCAGTACGCCGCCGACGAGCTTGGCATACCCGTTGTCGCAGGACCTACCGAATGCACGGCCTTGGGCAATGTCCTTGTACAGCTCAGGGCATCGGGCGCGCTGAAATCACTGGAAGAGATGCGCGCCGTAGCCATCAACTCCACAGAAACAAAGACTTATAAACCCCAATAAAATCCCAAATACATGAAATGCGAACTCATCACACGTGCATATGAGATAGCACGCGAACGCTATGCCGCCATAGGCGTCGATACCGACAAAGTACTCGAACTGATGCAGGATTTCCACCTGAGCATGCACTGCTGGCAGGCCGACGACGTTGCCGGCTTTGAAAACCAGGGCGGCAGCCTCACAGGCGGCATTCAGGTAAACGGCAACTACCCCGGCAAGGCCCGCAATATCGACGAGCTCCGCGCCGACATTCTGTATGCCATGAGCCTGATTCCCGGCAAGCACCGCCTCAACCTCCACGAAATATACGGCGACTTCGGCGGCAGATTCGTTGACCGCGACGAGGTATCGCCCGAACACTTCCAGAGCTGGATACAGTGGGGCCTTGAAAACGGCATCAAGCTCGACTTCAACTCCACATCGTTCTCGCACCCCAAGAGCGGCGACCTCTCACTCGCCAATCCCGACAAGGGCATACGCGACTTCTGGATCGAGCACTCCAAGCGCTGCCGCGCCATCTCGCAGGCAATAGGCGAGGCACAGCAAGACCCCTGCATAATGAACACATGGGTACACGACGGCAGCAAGGACATCACCGTCAACCGACTGATGTACCGCGAGTTCCTCAAAGATTCTCTCGACCAGATTTTCGAGCACCGCTACGACTGGATGAAGGACTGCGTTGAGTCGAAGGTGTTCGGCATCGGCCTCGAAAGCTACACCGTGGGCTCCAACGACTTCTACACCGCATACGCCGCCAAAAACAATATGATGATAACCCTTGACACCGGCCACTTCCACCCCACCGAAAGCGTGGCCGACAAGGTTTCGTCGATGCTTCTTTTCGTTCCCGAGCTTATGCTGCACGTGTCGCGCCCCGTTCGCTGGGACTCCGACCACGTGACCATCATGGACGACCCCACCATGGATCTCTTCAGCGAGATAGTACGCGCCGGAGCGCTCAACCGCGTTCACTACGGCCTCGACTACTTCGACGGCACACTCAACCGAATCGGCGCCTACGTAATCGGCTCGCGCGCAGCCCAGAAGTGCATGCTCCGCGCACTGCTCGAGCCCACCGATACCCTGCGCCGCTACGAACTCGACGACAAGAAATTCCAGCGTCTTGCCCTGCTCGAAGAATGCAAGAACATGCCGTGGAACGCCGTGTACGATATGTTCTGCCTCCGCAACAACGTGCCTGTAGGCGAGTCGTTTATCGGAGAAATCGAAAAATACGAAACCGAAGTAACATCAAAACGCTGATATGGAGGTAATCATAGGCCTTCTGATAATAGCAGTCGGGGCTTTTTGCCAGTCGAGCTGTTACGTGCCCATCAACAAGATTAAATCTTGGAGCTGGGAAAGCTACTGGATCGTCCAGGGCGTCTTCGCATGGGTGGTACTGCCACTTCTCGGAGCGCTTCTGGCCGTCCCTGCGGGGCGTTCGCTCGGCGAACTCTTTGCCGAAGCTCCGTCGTTCAACCTGTGGATGACCGTTCTGTTCGGCGCACTATGGGGAGTCGGCGGACTCACATTCGGACTCTCGATGCGCTATCTCGGCGTGGCCCTGGGGCAATCAATCGCTCTTGGTACCTGCGCGGGTCTTGGCACCATCATGGGTCCGGTCCTTCTCAACACCTTCTTCCCTGAGAATGATCCTTTGTCGCAGCTTACCTTCTCTGTGATTATCGGAGTTGTCGTCACCCTTGTAGGCATAGCCATAATTGGTGTGGCCGGTTCCATGAAAGCCTCGTCGCTGAGCGAAGAAGAGAAGAGAGCCGCGGTCAAAGACTTCAATTTCCCCAAAGGCATCTCCATAGCCCTGCTCGCCGGCTTTATGAGCGGCTGCTTCAATGTGGGTCTGGAGTTCGGCAGCGGCATCAATTTCGGCGAACTCACCAATCCGATGTTCCGCACCCTCCCGGCAACATTGCTGGTGACCCTCGGCGGCTTCGTTACCAACGCTGCGTACTGCTTCTTTCAGAACAGCCGCAACCGCACATGGGGCGACTATGCCAAGGGGGCTGTATGGGGCAATAACATTTTCTATTGCTTCCTCGCCGGAGCATTGTGGTACAGCCAGTTCTTCGGACTCGCCCTCGGCAAAGGCTTCCTCACCGACTCGCCCACGCTGATAACCCTGTCATTCTGCATACTGATGGCCCTCAACGTGGTTTTCTCCAATGTCTGGGGCATAATCCTGAAAGAGTGGAAAGGCTGCTCGGCAAAGACTATCGCAGTGCTGCTCACCGGTATAGCGGTGCTGATAGTGTCGTGCTTCCTTCCGCAGTTAATATAGTTCTATTTCACAGATAAACCAATCTATTAATGTCATCTATTCTTGATAACCGTCCTGCTCTCGCCCAAGAGGTGGAAAAGGTAGCCGAAGTTGCCGGATACCTGTGGCAGAAAGGATGGGCCGAACGCAACGGCGGCAATATAACCGTCAACATCACCGAACACATCGACGATGCCATACGGGCCATGCCGGCCATCACATCGCCGATAGCCATCGGAACTACTCTGCCGAATCTCAAAGGCTGCTATTTCTTCTGCAAAGGCACAAACAAGCGTATGCGCGACCTTGCACGCCGCCCTATGGAAAACGGCTCAATAATCCGCATACTCGACGACTGCTCCAACTATGAAATAATAGCCGACAGCCCCGTGATGCCCACCTCCGAGCTTCCCTCGCATCTGGCAGTGCACAACTACCTGATCGGAAAAGGCTCCGCATACAAGGCATCGCTCCACACCCACCCCATAGAGCTGGTGGCCATGAGCCATAATCCCGCATATCTCGAAAAAGACGTGCTCACAAAGCTCTTGTGGTCAATGATTCCCGAAACAAAGGCATTCGCGCCGCGCGGCCTCGGAATCGTGCCGTATATGCTTCCGTCGTCAAAGGAACTTGCCGACGAAACCATAAAGGCCATCGACGACAACTACGACGTCGTGATGTGGGAAAAACACGGGGTATTCGCTGTGGAAAACGACATCATCTCGGCCTTCGACCAGGTAGACGTGCTCAACAAGAGCGCCAACATCTACATGTGCGGCCGTTCGATGGGCTTTGTCCCTGATGGAATGAGCGAAGAGCAGATGACAGAAATATCCACTGTATTCAAGCTCCCGAAATAAAACAAGCTAAGAGTATAAAGCCTATAACCAGGATTCGTTATGGCTTTATACTCTTATCTCTTAATGACCTATCAACCATGCTTCGCTTTATCGCCTCAATCATATTATCAGTACTTGCCGCGACAAACCTCTTCGGCGCTTCCTTGTCGAAACACGACAGCGAAATCACCATTTCGCGAGTCCCGCTGCTCGACAGGTTCCCGTCGAAGTGCATAATATCTATCTTTCAGGACGAAGAAGGCGAAATATGGTTCGGCACCGAAGACGGCCTATGCCGCGACAACGGCCACAGCATCAAGGTTTACTACCCTGTCAGCATACCGGGGGTAAGCATTGACGACAACACCGTGACAATGGTCACCTCCGACGGCAACGGGCGCATATGGTTCGGCACCTCGAACGGCGCATTTATATTGGACAAACGCACCCAGAAGATAACATCGGTAGAAGACCGCCGCATAATATCCGCCGACATAACATGCCTCAAGCATACGTCGGACGGCTCGGTATGGCTCGGCACCAAGGGTATGCTGTACCGATTCTCAAAAGACGGCTCACTGCTTCAGGAATACCCCATACTGTGGAACAACAGGCCTGCCAGCGTAAAAGACCTGTATCAGGACCGGTCCGGAAGGATATGGACATGCCTTTCGGAAGGAGGAATATGCCTCTACGACCCCGAGCAGGACAACTGGGAGTACTATCAGTGGCCGTTTAAAGAAAACGCCACACGCATCATAGAAGACACTTCTGGCAAATTCTTCTGGGTAGGCACATGGCTTGGCGGCATCGTCAAGTTCGATCCTTCGGCGCCCGAGGCCTCGGATATGTTCACCAAGATGCAGCACCCCAAGTTCGACGACGAGCGCGACTATGCCATACTCGACATAACGCAGGACGACGCCTTGGGATACATCTGGGCCACCACTATGAACGGCCTTAAAGTATTCAACACCGAAAACGGCGCCCTGACCCAGATAGAGGGGTTGCTCCCGAGCACCGACCGCTATCAGATGCTCACAGGCCTTATCAAGGACAAGGACGGAAACATATGGGTGGGAGGCTACAATGTGCCCAGTTTCATAATATCTTTCACCTCCGGCATCACCACCCACTACCTCGAACCGATACGGCGCATGAGCAACCACATAGCCTCCATTTCGCAATTATGCGCCGACGACGACCCCGAGAAGTTGTGGCTTTTTCAGGAACGCCACAGACTATATCTGTACGACCGCGTGACGGGAGATGTGGAGAGCGAGGTTTCATCGTCGTTTGCCGACACCCACAACAATGTCGGCTCAATCTACCTTATGCGCAAATCCAAACGAGGCAAAGGTGTGCTTGCATGCGGCCTGAACCCGACATCGGTATACTGCATATACGAATCCGACGGCAAGATAAAGCTTGCCGACCAAATAGACTTCTCGTCCGAAACGCGTCCCCGCGCCCTGCTCGAAGACCACAACGGCGACCTTTGGATAGGCACCGAAAACACCCTCTTCACCTACGACACAGACACCAAGACCCTAAGCCGCAAGGCGATGGACACCGGCAAGGTGGTCGACATAAAAGAGTGTGTAAGCGGCGATGTGGCCGTGGCCACAACCTCTACGGACAACCGCTCGAAAGTGACATGGTTCAAGGACGGAATCAAAGGAAACACCCGCGACTTCGATATCGAATGCACCGCGATAGCTATCACAAAAGACTCCACCCTGTGGCTCGGCACGCGCACAGGCGAGATATTCTTCACCCGTAAAGGCAACAGTATGACGGCACTGTCCACACAGTCCGACTTCCAGCCTATGGGCTACATAGCAGGCTTGCTTGTCGACGAATCAGACCATGTGTGGGTGCAGACCGAACAGAGAATCACCGAAATAATACCACGCGACCTGAGGATCCACAACTATTACGTGGGCGACAACCATATCGGCCTCTTCAACTTCTTCCCACAGTCCTACGAGATTCTCCCGTCGGGCAACATTGTATTCGGCGGAACAGGCGGCATATGCGAGATAAGCCCAAGCCCCGATTCCACAGAGTCAAAGCCCCGCCAAATATACATATCCGAAATAAAAATCGACGGCAAGACAGCCGACATACCATCTCAGGGTAAAACACTCGAAATACCGGCCTCAAGCCTCGACATAGAGATTGAATTCAGCATCAACGAGCACCTTAATGCCGCCCACATAGCATATACCTACCGCCTTGGCGGAGGCGACTGGATAAAGCTCGCCCCCGGTACAAACAAGGCGCACCTCAACCGCCTTCCGGCTGGCAAAAACGTATTTGAAGTCAAATACATATCGGATAATGGCGCAGACTCCGCAGACACTTCCAATATCTGCGCCGTAACCATCGACCGCCGCCCCTACTTCTATGAAACCATATGGTTCAAGGGGATGATAGCCTTGGCAGTGCTGGCTGTGATAACAGTCATACTGTTCCAGTACTCCAAGCGCCAGAAAAGACAGCAGCGGGAGAAACTCGAAGAAGAACTCACACAGGCAAAACTCCGATTCTTCACCAACATAACCCACGAACTCCGCACCCCCCTCACTCTTCTTCTGACCCCGCTCGAGTCAATAATATCCAAGCTCGAGGAAGGCACCATGCGCAAGCAGCTCAAAGGCATACACAAAAGCGCCATAGAGCTGATGACGCTGATAAACAAGATATTGAATTTCCGCCGACTCGAAATGGGCTGCGAAAAAATCAATCTCTCCAAAGGCGACATCATAGGTTTTATCGAGGGCATCTGCGACAATTTCAAGCCCTTGGCAACCGAAAAGCAGATAGACTTCTCGTTTTCGTCAGATTGCGAATCACTGTACATGAACTTCGATATCGCCAAGATAAGGATAGTGCTCAACAACCTGCTGTCGAACGCATTCAAATTCACCAAACCCGGCGATTCCGTAACAGTCGCCACACGCCTGCTTGCCACCGGCCAAGGCCAGAACCGCTCGCTGGAGATTTCCATAAGCGACAGCGGCATAGGTATCCCGCAATCGAAAATAAGCCATATATTCGACCGCTTCTACCAAGTAGACAACCCTATGACTGTAAGCGCAGGCAGCGGCATAGGCCTCCACGTGGCACACGAGTACACCCTTATGCACAATGGCTCTATCGACGTCGAAAGCGCGCCACAGCGCGGCACAACATTCAAAATAACGCTGCCGGTAGCCGACAAGGCCGAATCCGCCACTTCTCAGCACCTTGCCGACAATGCTGACGCCGAGTCCGTACACGAGGCTCGGAAAACCATTCTGATAGTGGAGGACAACGCCGACTTCCGCGAATTTATGCAGACCGAACTGTCTGAAACATACAGCGTGATAGTCGCTCCAAATGCCTTCGACGGCGAACAGACAGCCCGCGAGCGCCACCCCGACATAATAATAAGCGACGTGATGATGCCCGACCGCGACGGCTACGAGCTGTGTCGGATACTTAAAAACGACGTCGAAACGTCCGACATACCCGTGATACTCCTCACGGCGCGGAGCGATGACGCCGCCGAGATGTCGGCATACGAGAACCATGCCGACGCATTCGTCCACAAACCCTTCAACCTGCAGATGCTCCTCAACCGCGTAAGCAACCTTATAGCGGCGAGAGCCAAACGCCACAGTGACTTCAGAAACGAGCCGGAAACAGACTTCGACAAGCTCAAGCTGTCGCCTATCGACCACGCCTTGCTCGAAAAAATCAAGGAATGTATCGACCGCAATCTTACCAACTCCGACTACAGCGTGGCCGAGCTGAGCAGCGATGTGTGCATGAGCCGAATGAACCTGTACAGAAAACTGCTAAGCATCACCGGGCAGACTCCCTCGGACTTCATAAAGACCATACGCCTCAAAAAAGCCGCCAGCCTGCTGCTCGAAAAATCGACAACAATCGTCGATGTGGCATACGCCGTGGGCTACAGCACACCGAGCTATTTCACCCGTTCGTTCAAGACCGAATTTGGCATGACGCCAAAGCAATATATCGAAAAGAACAGATAGCGAACCACCGCGCACAAAGCCCTCCAAGGCTCCGCCGCACCTCGCTGCCGGCGGAGCCTTTTTCTGTGCCAAAATGCCTAACAGTCAAAAAAACAGAAGTATTGTTACAAATGTATAATTGCTTCGTTACCTCCGTGACACTCGTTCGGGGACTTTATAGCGTACTTTGTAGCTGTAAAACAATCAGCAATAAACCACACTGTCACGAACTGAAGCAACATACATTTTACCATGAACCGTTTCTATTCAATCAGCCTCCTTCTACTGTCTGCGATACTGTCGGCAACAGCAGCGGCATCGCCGCGGCCCCAGCCTGCTATCTCGGAAATCGAACGAGGATTTCACGATATCCCCGACTCCACCAAGCTGGCAGTCTACTGGTACTGGCTCAACGACAACCTGTCGGCCCAAGGAGTCGTAAAAGACCTCCAATCGATGAAAAAGGCCGGCATCAACCGCGCCTACATCGGCTTTCAGGGCATCGAAGACGTGCCTTGCGGAAATGTCAAGTTTATGAGCGACCAGTGGTGGAACGTGCTGCGGACAGCACTCCGCACAGCCGGCGACCTCGACATCGAGATCGGCATCTTCAACTGCCCCGGCTGGAGCCAGTCGGGCGGCCCGTGGGTGAAGCCCGAACAGTCCATGCGCTACCTGAAATCTGTCGAAACGGTAGCACCGAGCAAAAACGGAAGCCGGACAATCAAGCTCCCCAAGATTCCCGGCGGCCAGGACGTGGCAGTGATAGCATATCCTGCTCCCAAGAAGAACGGCTTTTCAAAAAAATGGATTATCTCCAAAAAATCAGGCTCGCGGTCGGCCTCCGTCCTCAAGCTTGGTAAAAACCGCAATATCCGCTCGGTTGCCATAAAGGTGAACGAGCCTTTCAACACCACAGCCACCATAAAGGCAAAGCAGGGCAAGGAATGGAAAACACTCCGCACCTTCGGCATCGACCGATATAACGACAAATTATATGTCGGCTTCGACCCCTATGCCCCTGTAATCATATCGATACCCGAAACCAATGCCTCGGAGTTTATGCTCGAAATAGGCAAGGAAGGCACGGGCAAGGTAGAAGTGACCCTCCACGAAAAGCCCATGGTGGAACGTTATGCCGAAAAGTCGCTGGCAAAGATGTTTCAAGAGCCTCTGCCTCTGTGGGGACAATATATGTGGGACAAACAGCCCGAAATATCGGAAAACGGCTGGGCTGTGAATCCCTCCGAAGTAATAGACGTGACAAACAAGGTGGTAAACGATGAAATAGATTGGAAAAAGACTTCTGAAGATTGGATTATTTCACGCATCGCAATGGTATCGACCGGAGTGACAAACTCTCCGGCGATGCCAGATGCCACCGGCCTCGAAATAGACAAAATGAGCAAGGAGCATCTCGCCTCGCACTTCGACGCGTTCATAGGCGAAATCCTCCGCAAGATACCCGAGTCCGAACGCCGCACATTCAAAATAGTGGTCGAGGACAGCTACGAAACAGGCGGCCAGAACTGGACCGACAACATGCTTCGCAAATTTGAAGAAACATACGGTTACTCTCCCCTGCCCTACCTCCCGGCACTGCGCGGTGTGACCGTGGGCAACAACGAGCTTTCCGACCGCTTCCTATGGGACGTGCGCCGGCTCGTGGCCGACATGGTGGCCTACGAATACGTGGGCGGCCTCCGCGAAATATCGCATAAGCACGGCCTCACGACATGGCTCGAAAACTACGGCCACTGGGGATTCCCATCAGAGTTTCTGATGTACGGAGGCCAAAGCGACGAAATCGCCGGCGAGTTCTGGAGCGAAGGCTCGCTCGGGGATATCGAGAACCGCGCTGCCGCTTCCTGCGGCCACATCTACGGCAAGCAGCGTATCTGGGCCGAGTCCTGCACAAGCGGAGGCCCCGTGTTCAGCCGCTATCCCGCCATTATGAAACAGCGCGTGGACCGCTTCTTTACCGAAGGCATCAACGCCACCCTGCTGCACCTCTACATACATCAGGACGAGAAAACCGAAAAAGCCGAACCGGGCCTCGCCGCATGGTTCGGCAACGAGTTCAACCGCAAGAACACGTGGTTCGAGCATATGGACGTATTCTCCCAATATCTCAAACGCTGCAACCACATGCTGCAGCAGGGCCGCTATATCGCCGACGTAGCCTACTTTATCGGCGAGGACGCCCCGAAGATGACCGGCGTGTGCACCCCGGCGCTTCCCGACGGCTACTCGTTCGACTATATCAATGCCGAAATACTGCGCCAGCACTCAAAAATAGTCGACAAACAGCTCGTGTTGGAAAGCGGAATGAGATACAAAGTACTCGTTCTGCCCGACCAGACCACAATACGGCCTGAGATGCTTGCCACGATTCGCGACATGGCAGCCGCCGGCCTCACAATCGTGGGTCCGAAGCCGCTGACATCACCGAGCCTTGCCGCTTATCCTGCCTGCGACGCTTCCGTGGCCGAAATAGCTCAGGACATGTGGGGAAACGGCAACGAGAAAATACGCAAATACGGCAAAGGGCTCGTATGCCCGACTTCCGACCTCAAGGCGGTGCTCGCCCACATAGGCGTGGAGCCTGATTTTACCTGCTCTGCCCCGTCCGATTCCATATCGTTTATCCACCGCTCCAACGGCGATGCCGAGATATACTTCCTCGCCAATCCCAAAGAGCAAAAGGAGTCGGTGACAGCCCGTTTCCGCATCGACGGCGAGTATTACCCCGAACTTTGGAATCCGGCCACCGGCGAATGCCGCTACCTGCCTGAGTACGAATGCGGGAATGGTGTCATAACCGTGCCACTCGCCTTCGAGCCTCTTGAAAGCGCGTTCGTGGTGTTCCGCAAAGGCACAGCCTCGGTAAGCGGAAAGAACTACCCCGACCACGAAATACTCGCATCGGTCGACAACAACTGGACCGTGACTTTCGACAGCAAAAGACGCGGCCCCGGCTCCCCCGTAGCCTTCGCCACGCTTAGCGACTGGACGGAACACGCCGACCCTGAAATCCGCAACTACTCAGGCGCCGCCGTATACCGCAACGAATTCGAGATAGACAACCCCAAGGGTCTGCCGTGCTACCTGTCGCTCGGCAAGGTTATGGTCACTGCCAAAGTGAAGATTAACGGTCAATACGCCGGCGGGGTGTGGACGAGTCCTTACAGCCTGAACATCACTCCCTATGTCAAACCCGGCAAGAACACCATCGAGGTAGAGGTTATCAACAACTGGAAAAACCGTCTGATAGGCGACCTCTCGCTTCCCGAGGCAGAGCGCTCCACCTGGACCAACCAGCAGATATGGAAGCCCGGCGACGCCCTGCAGCCGTCCGGCCTCACAGGCCCTGTACGGGTATACGCTGCCGACCACAAGATAAAGACTCACAACAGTGCCGACTCGTTCATCGAAATATCCAACAGCGAAATCACCCTGAGGCAGGACCTCCGCCGTGGAGGCTCGATCTGCTACATATCGCGCACAGGCGTCGACCGCAACATTGTAAACATCTACGACGAAGGCCGATATATCCAGCAGTCCTACTACGCAGGCAAGCGCGTCGACCGCCGCCACGAGGGACAGTCGCCGTCGTGGTCGCCATGGCAGTGGAATCCTATCCAAGGCGGCAACCACGCCCGCAAGGGTGCCCGAATCCTCAAATGCGAGCAGACCGACTCCACACTCTACGTTTCCTGCGTGCCCATGCTTTGGGATATGGACAACCACGAGGGAGAAGCCATAATGGAGCAATGGACTTCAATCGACGGCAACACAATCAAAGTCCGCAACCGGCTCACCTGCCACCGTACCGACTCAATATATGGCAACAAGGCCGTCAAAAACGACCAGGAAATACCGGCCATATATCCCATTTCGTCACTGAAAAACCTCTACGGCTATTTCGGCGACAAACCTTTCAAGAACGACAAACTCGACAACCCCGAAGTGGTGGAAATCAAGATGGACGTGCCGGGCAGCTTCTGGGGCAAATATCCCAAAGTGCCCGAGAAATGGATGGCTTTTGTCGACGACAACATGTGGGGCATGGGTGTGTTCAGCCCGAACGCCGAACGATTCATTGCCGGCCGCTACACGTCGATGACCGACGGCGAGGCTCACAGCCTCTCTACAAGCTACATAGCACCGCTATGCACTTCCAAGCTTAAGAAAAACTCAGTGTTCGAATACACCTACTACATCGTGGTAGACCATCTTCCCGAAATAAGAAACACTATTTATACATTAAACTCAAAACACTAAAAAAACAAAAGAACCAGAAATCAAACATTCAGTAATCAGGCGTAGTAATTTCATAGAGCCATTAGCATTGAAAAACACGCCGACCTTAAGACTATTTGCAGACCAATCATCATGAATCACTAAAACATGAGAAAAAAAATCTTTAACCTTAGAGCAGCGACTATTCTCGTCCTGTTATCCCTGACGGTTTCGCTTTCTCCGGCCTATGCCACTGGAGCCGCATCTCCGGCACCCCAGAACCAGACAGCCAACAAACTCGGAGTCGTCAAAGGAACAGTTGTTGACGAAGAAGGCGAACCATTAATCGGTGTCAGTGTCACTGCCTCCGATTCAAAGGCAGCCGCAGTTACAGATTTGGACGGTAATTTCTCGTTCAATGTAAAGCTTCCCACCACCCTTACATTCTCCTATGTAGGCTTTACGACACAAAAAGTGAAAGTCACCTCGGCAGGAACACCCGTCAACGTGACTATGGAGCCGACAGCCGAATCCCTCGACGAAGTGGTTGTCGTGGCTTACGGAACACAGAAAAAGGAAACAATGACAGGTTCCGTGGCAGCGATAGGCCAGGAAACCATACAGCAGACCGCCGCTGCCAACCTTACCACCGCGCTGGCCGGCCGCATGTCCGGTCTTACCACGTTGCAGACCTCGGGTATGCCCGGTGTCGACGATGTGACAATATATCTGCGCGGTGCCAGCACCACCAACGGACAGTCACCGCTGATACTCATCGACGGTGTGCCGCGCGACGACATTTCATCGCTCGACCCCAACGAAGTACAGACCGTTTCTATCCTTAAGGACGCATCGGCAACCGCAGTGTTCGGTGTGCGCGGCGCAAACGGCGTGATACTCGTCACCACCCGCCGAGGCGAGGCCGGCAAGGCGCAGGTAAGCGTTGCTGCCAACTACAGCATGCAGCAGTTCAACTGCCGTCCCACCCGCATACACTCGTGGGAGTTCGCCCAGCTTCGCAACGAAGCCTTCCTGAACGACGGCTACTCCGAGGAACAGCTGCCGTACACCCCCTACATGATTGATATGTACAAGAGCGGCGCCGACCCCGTATTCTTCCCCGACCGCGACGTATACAGCGAGTACTTCAAGAAATGGGCTCCGCAGACACGCGTCAACGTCAATGTGAACGGCGGCAACGAAAAAGTGCGCTACTTCCTCAATATCGGTTACCTCGGCCAGAGCGGCCAGCTCAAGACCGAGAACAAGGACAAGCTCGGCTACGACCCCGGCTTCCACAGCTCGCGCTTCAACTTCCGCTCCAATCTCGACTTCAACATCTGCAAGAACCTGAAGATGTCGTTGAACGTTGCCTCTTACCTCGGCAAAATCAACAGCCCGGCATCGGGTGGCATATTCGGCAGCCGCGCACAGATGGTGACAGAAGCGATGAGCTATGTCTGGTTCACCGACCCGACACAGGTAGGCCCGACCACAGCCGAAGGATACACACTGCCCGACGGCACCGTGGTTGAACCGGACAAAATCCTCCAGCAGACAGGCGCACCCTCCGGCCGAAACATCTACGGCGACCTCAACCGCCGCGGCTATATGAACCAGACCGACATGCGACTCCAGTCGTCGTTCATCGTGGACTGGGGCCTCGACTTCATCACCAAGGGTCTGTCGACCAAGCTGCTGGTGGCTTTCGACTCGAAGGCATACAACACCCGCAACGCCCAGCGCGAATACGACGCTTACGGCTCGCACACAGCAACATCGGCTGACGACACGAATTACTTCACAGCTATCTCTGTCAACAAAAACGACGCTCTCACCCTCTCGAAGACTTCTTATACCAACTATTACCTCAACCTGCAGTACTCTATCAACTACGAGCGTGAATTTGGCGACCACCGCGTGACAGCGATGGCCCTGGCACAGCGCGACAACTGGCAGAAGTACGCCGCCGACTTGCCCTACAATATGCTCGGCGTCGCTGCACGCGCCACCTACGCTTACGACTCGCGCTATCTGGCCGAAGTCAACGTGGGCTACAACGGCTCCGAACAATTCGCCAAGGGACACCGCTTCGGTTTCTTCCCCGCCGTATCTCTGGGCTGGCTCATCAGCAATGAAGCCTTCCTGCGCGGCAACACCTTTGTGACCCGCCTCAAACTCCGCGGCTCTTACGGCAAGGTGGGTAACGACAACCTCGGCTCCGCCCGCTTCCTGTATCTCGACAACATCGTGATGTCGAGCGGCTCGTCGAACATCGGCATACCTTCTCTCGGCAACGGCCAGTACGTGAACCAGACCAAGATAGGCAACCCCAACATCGGATGGGAAATCGCTTACAAGCAGAACTACGGTATCGACGCCACAATCTTCGGCAACCGACTCCAGATAGCTCTCGACTACTTCCGCGAAAACCGCGAGAACATATTGATCAGCCGTTCCACCGTGCCCCAGATTCAGGGTCGTCCGCTCAGCTCGCTGCCCAAGATGAACATGGGCAAGGTCGACAACTCAGGTATCGAAATCGACGCCGTATGGAACCAGCGCATCAACAAAGAATTCAACTTCAGCATCAACGGCAACTTCGCATACAACAAGAACACTGTCCGCAACGTCGACGAAGTTCAGTATGACGAAACATACGCCTACCGCTACCGCTCCACCGGCTACAGCCTCGGACAGTGCTGGGGTTACCTCATCGACTACTCCAACGGCAACGGCTACATCAACACCCCAGAAGAGCTTGAGCGCGCCAAGAAGATGTACAGCATCGGCACCCCGCGCATGGGCGACTTCCTGTATCAGGACGTCAACGGCGACGGCACAATCAACGAAAAGGACATCTCCCCCATCGGCTACAGCAACATTCCGCGAATCACTTACGGTTTCGGAGCCAATCTGAAATGGCGCGAGTTCGACCTCTCCTGCCAGTTCCAGGGTGTGGGCAAGGTTTCCAAAGTTTACAGCGGCGCGGGTGTCAACGAACTCGGACTCTCCGGCTTCTACACCGAGTACCACAAGACTGCATGGACAGCCGAACGCTACGCCAACGGCGAAGAAATAACCTACCCGGCTCTGTCAACATCAAGCTCTGTCAGCCATCAGACCAACAACTTCTTCATCATGGACCGCTCCTTCCTGCGCCTGAAAAACCTCGAGATCGGCTACACACTGCCCAAAAAGGCTCTCAAGGCAATCCACCTCACAAAGGTACGCGCTTACGCGAGCGGCACCAACCTCCTCACATGGCACCATCTGCGCACCGACTGCATAGACCCTGAGCAGACCACGTCAAACCAATACCCGATTACGAAGATGTTTACCTTCGGTCTTAACGTGACATTCTAATTTCCAACGAGGATGCCCCAATCAAGACTAAACATACAAATAAAGAATATCACCATGAAATATATTTCCATACTTATATCTGCGGCCACGGTAATGTCGGCTTCGCTGCTTTCATCGTGCAGCGACGTGCTCGACACCGCACCCGACGGCTCGCTGACAATGGAAGAGATTCTTCAAGACCCGGTCAAAGTAAGCGGTCTGCTGGCTAAATGCTACGACAAGATTCCGCAGAAAGCCTACACATACTCCAACTTCGAGCCGCTGCCCGTATCGCTCAGCGACGACGCGTGGTCCAGCGACGAAGGTTACTCCGGCCTGCCCGTCAACGTGATATACAACGACCGCCAGAATGCAGGCTCGCACCCCCTGCGCGATACCGGCGGCAACAACGGCAACGGCGGCACCGCCTCGGGAGTGGCTATCGGCAACTACTGGGCCAACTACTGGGGACAGATATATCAGTGCAACCAGTTCCTCGAAGTAATCGACCGCGCCGCAGTCACTTCCGAATCCGAGCGCTCCCGCTTCAAGGCCGAGGCACACCTGCTCCGCGCATTCTTCTACTCCGAACTCGTGCGCTGGTTCGGCAAACTGCCTATCGTGAAGGAAACCTTCCCCTTCGATGCCGATTTCTCCGGCCTCAAGCGCGAATCGGTGTACGACGTGGTAAACTTCATAATCGAAGATTGCGACTACGCTCTCAGCTGCCCCGACCTGCCTTGGCGTATCGACATCGCATCTGAAAGAATGCGAATGACCAAGGCGCTTGCCTGGGCCATCAAATCAAGAATGAGCCTCACGGCTGCCAGCCCCCTCTTCAACGAAGGCAACAACTACTGGGAATGGGCTTATCAGATAAACAGCGACGCCCTCAAGGAGCTTCTTGCCCATAATTTCGAGCTGTACACCACCGTTCAGAACACAACGGTATACGGCACCGAGGCCGGAGCGGCATTCCGCGAGCTGTGTTCCACAGAGGCCGACATATCCGGCAGCCCCCGCGACAAAGAAACCATCTTCCAGCACCGCGCCAACAACGGCCACTGGATATGGCACATCGGCTACATCGGCTCCGGCATGGGCAACACCGCGTACTGCAAGGCATGCCCCACACAGGAGCTTGTCGATGCTTTTGAAACCATCGACGGCAAGCCCGTGCTCAACCTCGAGCGCCCCTACCTCGATGAAAAGCACCTGCAACCGAACTATAACACCGACAACACCCTCTACGACCCGCAGAACCCCTATGCAAACCGCGACCCGCGCCTGCATGCAACCGCTCTCTGCAACGGCGACAAGTTCCTCTGGGACGCCAAGCAGCAGACCGTCGAAACGTTCGTAGGAGGCAAGCACGCCATCAACTTCACACCGTCGAACCGCCAGAACACGCGCACCGGCTACTTCCAGTGCAAGGGTGTGGCTCCCAACATCGACGGCGGCGCCGGCAACCAGTACGGCAAGATGCTCCCCTGGAAATTCTACCGCCTGGCAGAGATTTATCTCAACCTTGCAGAAGCGGCAGCCGAGGCAAACCATCCGGCCGAAGCCCGCGCGGCAGTCAACGCTGTCCGTGCCCGCGTGCAGATGCCGGCCATAACCACCGAAACCGGCGAGGCCCTGATTATGCGCATACGCAACGAACGCCGCGTGGAACTCGCATGGGAGGAAGCACGCTACTTCGACCTGCGCCGCTGGCAGAAACCCGACGGCGACCTGCACGAAACCTGCGCATGGCTTACCTGTATGTACATCACCAAAAATGCTGACGGCACATTCAAATACGAACGCCGCAACATATGGAACAAGCCCCGTGGCGGCGCTGACAACCGCGACCTGCTCCTGCCCCTTTCGACCGCAGAGGCAGCACGACTCAAAAGCAACACCGGTGTTGACTGGCAAAACCCCGGATGGTAACCGGATCTTTTACACAAATGCCTAAATGAAAGATTTTATGAAACAACGAATCAATATAATTGCCGTCTGCGCAGCAATATCCATGGCATCTTCCGCCGCCATTGCTCAAGACGCCGCAAATCCGTTGAAAATACGCGGCACCGTCCTCGACTCAGACGGCATACCCGTCGCAGGCGCCATGGTCAAATCCTCCAACAACGGAAACGAGGCTGTGACCGACATCGACGGCAACTATGAAATTACCGTTACTGACGGCAGCAAGTCGCTCAACTATAACTTTATCGGCTACAAAACCCGCACTATCTCCGTAAGCAAAGCCGCTGAAAACGGCATTGTTTCCATGGGCGAACCCTCCGGCTCGCTCGATGAGATTATCGACCTTGGCTACTACAAGGTTACCCGCCGCGAACTTACCGGCGCGGTATCCGTGGTAGGCGGCACCGAGCTTGCCAAGTCGCCGGAGTCGAACCTCGGCAAGACCTTTGCCGGACGTCTGCCCGGACTTACCGTGATGGAAGAGAACGGCGAACCGGGCCTTGTGGCACAGTCGTCGTCGAACAACGGCCTGACAATGATTATCCGCGGCCTCACCACCGCCAACGGCAACAAGCCCCTCATCATCATCGACGGCCAGATAAGCCCGAACGAGAACTATATGTATATCACTCCCGAGGAAATCGAAACAGTGACTGTTCTCAAAGATGCTTCGGCAATGGCTATCTACGGCATGCAGGGAGGTAACGGCGCGATCGTGATCCGCACCAAGAGCGGCCGCATAGGCGCCAACAAAGTTTCTGTCTACTTCGACGAGGCTCTCCAGCAAAGCTCCAAGACTCCCTACTCCATCTCGGCAGCCGAGTACGCCACCCTGCGCAACCAGGCCGGCTATAACGACGGCCTCGGCAAATTCTCGCAGTTCTCGCAGGAACAAATCGACGGTTACAGCGCCACCAACCACGCCTACAATCCCTACAACGACTTGTTCAACAAGACGATGTGGATGACCCGTGCCGGAATGTCGCTTACCGGAGGCACAGAGCGCCTGCAGTACTATGCCAACGTCAACTACATGCACGAATCCTCTCCTTTCAAGGCTGAGGAAAACAAAGACTGGGAGTACAATCCCGCACCGGGCATAGACCGATTCAATTTCCGCTCCAACATCGATGTTAAAATCAATAGCTGGCTGAGCGCCATGATGCGTATCAGCGGCAGCATAAACCGCGTGAAGACAGCCGGCAGCACCAATGCCAGTGTTTACTCCGCCCTGTTCAAGCTTCCGCCCACAATGTACGGCTCGCTGTCGACCGTTGTCAACGACGAGGAAGGCAACATCGTCCACAAGGGCAACGAGGTACTCACCGTCGACGGTGTGACCGACCCCGTGTACGGTATGCTGAACCGTTCGGGCTTCATCGAACAGCTCAAAGCCGACGTGCTGTCGATGGGCGGCCTCAACGCCGACCTCTCGATGGTGACCGAAGGCCTCTCGGCATCTGCCGTGGTGGCATACCAGCTCAGCTCGAACAACAACCAGAGCACACTGCAGAAATATCAGCGCTGGATTGCCGTACAGAACGGCGACGAAGTAAACTTCCAGCGCCTCGGCAGCGATGAGAACACACCTCTGAGCTATGCCAAGACCCGCCAGATGTACTACAACCTGAACCTCTCGGCATTCGCCAACTACAAGCGCACCTTCGGCGACCACTATGTAAGCTCCATGGCTTATATCTTCTATCAGGACCTCCAGACCGAAAGCACTTCTGGCGCCGCCATACTGCCCTACAAGCGCGAATCGATGGGCATCACCGCAACTTACGGATTCAAAAACCGCTACTTCATTCGCGGCGACGTGGCCTACAGCGGCTCCGAACAGTTCCACCCCGACCACCGCTGGTACACCACTCCATCGGTATCCGGCACATGGATTGCATCGGACGAAAGCTTCATACAGGGCATCAAGCCGTGGGTAAGCCTCGTCAAGCTCCGCCTCTCGTACGGACTCAACGACAACGACCAGCTCGGCGACGGCCGCATGCTCTATGCCGACAACGTGGACTATCAGGGCAACGAGTTCACACGCGGAAACCCGCTGCTCGCTCCTGAGAAAATCTACAAGACCAACTACGGTATCGACCTCGGATTCTTCGACAACGACCTCAGCGTGTCGTTCGACTACTTCCGCCAGCATTGCGACAACGTGCTGATTTCTTCGTCGACCCTCGTTCCGTCGTTCCAGGGCGTGCCCCTCGACTACTACCCGCTGGTAAACGAAGGACGCATCAAAAACCACGGATTTGAAGTGGCCGCGCTCTACCACAAGGCTATCAACCGCGACTGGACAGTATTCGTGGGCGGCTCTTTCAGCTACAACAAAAACGAGATGGTTGACATGAAAGAAGTAATCCGCGACGGCTATGCCTATCCTTATGCCAAGGCAGGCCAGAGCATCGGCCAGAAGTGGGGCTACCTCATCGACTACAGCAACGGCAACGGTATGTTCAACTTCAGCGACGAGATAAGCGGCTGCGGCCTCGACTACTCCGCCCTCGGCACTCCCCGCCCGGGCGACTTCAAGTATGTCGACCTCAATAAAGACGGCAAAATCGACTCCAAAGACCGCGCGCCCATAGGCTATGGCGACATCCCCCGTGGATATTACTCCATCAACGGCGGTTTCGCCTACAAGAACTTCGAGGTAAGCTTCCTCTTCCAAGGCACCACCAAGCGTTCTATCACCCTCAGCGGCGTGGGCGCGTTTGAAACCGAGAACCAGGGCGTGTTCAACGATATCCATATGAACGCATGGACCGAGGACCGCTGGAACGCTGGCGAAAAAATCGACTACCCGGCTTTGTCGCTCAGCAAGTCCACCAGCCACAACGACAACGATTACTTCATTCAGGACGGCTCCTACCTGCGCCTGAAAAATGCAGAAATCGCTTACACCCTGCCCCACAAAATCTCTAAAAAGGCCTTTGCTGAAAAAATTCGCTTCGCCCTCAACGGCCAGAATTTATTCACCATCGACCACCTGCGCAGCAAGCACATCGATGCTGAGATTGGCAAACTTTCGGCTTTCCCGACTTACCGCGTAATCAATCTCGGTGTCAAAGTTACCTTCTAAATCCTGCTATCAATGAAACTAATCGCTAAAATATTTATACTCGGTTCGCTGGCTGCCTCCGCGGCTGCCTGCGCCGACCTCGACATGGACAGCGACGGCCGACTCCAGATGAAGGACATCTTCTCGCGTCAGGACCGCACCGCCAAAATGTTCGCCAATTTGTCAGAATCCCTGCCGAAGACCACTCTCACCTACGGCAAGACCACGACCCCGCTGCTGGCAGGCTTCTCCGACGAGGCCGAAGACTCCAACGACGGTATCACGCACGTGGTTTCCGACTGGTACCACGGACGTGTTTCTGCTACCTCGAACCCGCTCACATCGAAGTGTATCGACCCGTGGACTCTTTATTTCGGAGCAATCTACAAGTGCAACAACTTCATCAAGAACATTCAGGATCCGACGATAGCCACCTATCCTTTCGACACCAACCAGAAAGAAGGCTGGATAGCACAGGCCAAGGTACTGCGCGCATACTATTACTGGCAGCTGGTGAAGCGCTACGGCGGCGTGCCTCTCGCTACCGAGCCTTATCCGATGGGATATGACTTTGCCAACTCGTACCGCGCGTCGTTTGAAGAATGTGCCGATTTCATTATCGGCCAGTGCGACGAAGCCCTCGCATGCCCCGAAACAGAGAATCTGTCGGTAGGTTTCAAGTGGGTTGACAACTCCCGCACGGACATGACCCGCTTCATTGCCCATGCCATCAAATCGGAAGTAGCGCTTTACGCAGCAAGCCCGCTCAACAATCCCGACAACAGCGGCAAATACACTTGGGACAAAGCTGCCGAGATAACCAAGGCCGCTCTCGACGCCTGCATCAGCCACGGTGCTGAACTCTTCAAGACTGTGCCCGAAGCAAGCTCTGCCATAAATGCTTACGACAACTACTTCATCACCCGCAGCGACCCCTCGCGTATCAACGACAAAGAAACCTTCCTTGAATCAGGCACACGCCTGAAGATATGGGAATACGCAGGCACACCGATGAACACGGCTATGAAAGAAGCCGGCCCGTGCCCGTCGCAGGAACTTGTCGACTGCTACGACATGGCCGACGGCTCCGAGCCTATCCTCGGCTACCTCGACGCCGACCACCTGCAGCCCAACATCAACGCGGCCTCAGGCTATGACGACGAGAATCCGTATGCGAACCGCGACCCGCGTTTCTATGCCTCGATTTACTACAACGGCTGCCAGCGCAACCTGAACGACCCCGCATCGCTTCTCTACACCCACGTAGGCGGTAACTGCGGAATATCCGACAAGGCCACCGACGTGCGTTTCACCCGCACAGGCTACTACATGCGCAAGTTCAACAACTACAAGTCGAACAGCGCTAACGCCACCGACGGCTTCATGCCTCTCTTCCGCCTTGCCGAGCTTTACCTCAACTTTGCCGAGGCTGCTTACCAGAGCGCAGGCCCCGACCAGCAGGTGGGCGGCATGTCGGCTCGCGAGGCTGTCAACATCGTGCGTGAACGCGTAGGCATGCCCGGCCTCCCCGCCGGCCTGTCGAAAGCCGACTTCGAGCGCCGCTACCGCAAGGAACGCCGCGTGGAGCTTGCCTTTGAAGACCACCGCTACTACGACGTGCGCCGCTGGAAAATCCTCGAACAGACAGACCGCTTCGTTACAGGTATGAAAATTACCAAAAACAACGACGGCACATTCAAGTACCAGCGCATACGCCTTGCCGACCGCAAGTGCTCTGACGCCAAATTCTATCTGTATCCTGTCAACCAGACCGACGTGTCGAAGATGCTCCAGATTTCCGGACAGAACTGGCAGAATCCGGGTTGGGAATAATTCATAAAGAAAAAGAACAATGAAAATGAAAAAGAATATTTTCATAGCTCTATCGGCCGCTATGCTCTTCTGCGGCTGCGGCGAGGACTACGCCGATACCGACATCGTAGCGGACGCCCCGATGGCTCCCGTGCAGAACGTCGAAGCAACGTCGTTTGTAAGTTCCGTGATTCTCACATGGGACCTTCCCGAAAACGACCAGTACTACTACACGATGGTGTCGTATGTCGATGCCGCCGGCCAGACCGTGAACCGCAAGGTAAGCAAATACAGCGTCGATGCCGAAACACCGGGACGCGCCCGCGCCCTGATCGGCGGTTTCACCGATACCAACGAGTATGAATTTACCCTCACCGCGTACAGTTACGCAGGAAACGCCTCGACACCTGTAACCGTCAAGGGAACACCCGAAGACCGTTCGCGCGCCAAGGACTACCTTGTGGAAACAGTAACATTCGACCCACAGGTGGAGGCCGTGAATATAAACTGGACCAACGAACTGAACGCCGACGTCAACCTCGTGCTCATATCGCTCGACTACTTCAACATCAAGGGCAAAGTAGAAGAAGTAGTACGCGAGGTCGAGGCCACCACTCCTCACGTGGAGGTAATCGACAACCTGCCTATCGAAACCGACATCGAAGTAAAATACTACATGGTCGATAACGAAACAGGCGAGAAGTCCGAAACCAAGACGGCGACTTTCCAGGTACTGCCCACAATCTACGACATCTACGACGCGGCAGTTACCTACATACCGGAATCGTACTACGGCATCAACATGATGACTATTGACTGGAACGAAACCAAGAATGAATTCCACATTCTCACTTCCGGCAACGACCCCTATGTATACACCAAGATGCCCGCCACTCCCGCCGGCACGACGCTGATATTCCGCTACCGCTCGAAGAAGAATATCACCAACTTCGAGATATTCCTCAACGGCCGCGCGCCCGGAGGCCCCAACGAAGTGATATATCAGGCACCGGACGGCTACAAAGGTCTGCGCCTCACCAACGGATACTGGAAAACGGTTGTATGGGATCTCAGCGACGCCCAGAAAAACAAATTTGACTTTATCAACAACACTGCCACCAACCAGAACCGAATCCGAATTGACTTCGGCAGCCAGAACACCCGCGAGCTCTGGTTCCGCAATATGCACTGGGAATAATCAGGTTTGCAAATGAACTCATTCTGTTCTATAAGGTAATATGAGCTCATTAGGTTCCCGGCACAGTTCCTATCAATGGTTTGTGCCGGGAACTTTTCAAAAAAAACACTATTATGAATAAATCAATCATATCAGCGACACTGCTACTTGCCGCGCTTTCGGCCGCAGCCGCAGACAATAACAAAAACAAGATAGACCTTGACGGCTATGTAGGCTCACGCATCGACGACTGCATACACACCCGCATACTCGGACAGGACGTGGACCACATCACCGAACCTTTCACCCACAAGAACGACACCGCTTCGTGGCAGACAGAGTTCTGGGGCAAATGGGTGCAGGGCGCCATCGCCTCGTACCGCTACAACCACGACAAAGCGCTGTACGACAAAATAAGCCACAGCATCGACCAAATCATAGCATCTCAGCAGCCCGACGGCTACATAGGCAACTATGCCCCTGAATACCATCTTGCCCAATGGGACGTATGGGGTCGTAAATATACCGCTCTCGGACTTCTGGCGTGGCACAAACTTACCGGCGACAAGAAAGCACTCGATGCCACAGCCCGGCTGATTGACCACCTTATGACTGAAGTAGGTCCCGGCCATACCGACATTGTGACAGTGGGAAATTACCACGGCATGGCGGCAAGCTCGGTGCTCGAACCCGTAATATACCTCTACAACGCCACAGGCAATAAGAAATACCTGGATTTCGCAAACTACATAGTAAGCCAATGGGAAACCCCTGAGGGGCCCCAGCTCGTGTCGAAAGCACTGAAGGGCATCGACGTGGCATCGCGCTTCCCGCACCCCTCCGACTGGTTCTCGCCCGAGAACGGCCAGAAAGCCTATGAAATGATGTCGTGCTATGTAGGCCTGCTTGAGCTGTACAAAATCACCGGCAATCCCACCTATCTCGACGCGGTTGAAAAAACCGTTGCAAACATAGTCGACAAGGAAATAAACGTAGCCGGCTCGGGCAGCTCGTTTGAAAGCTGGTACCACGGCAAGGACTTTCAGGCTCTTCCCACCTACCACACGATGGAAACATGCGTGACATTCACCTGGATGCAGCTCTGCGACAAGCTTCTGGAGGTGACGGGCAAGCCTTTCTACGCCGACCAGATTGAAAAAACTCTCTACAACGCCCTTATGGCATCGCTCAAAGACGATGCTTCGCAGATTGCCAAGTACAGCCCTATCGAAGGACACCGCTTTGAAGGCGAGGAGCAATGCGGGCTGCACATCAACTGCTGCAATGCCAACGGCCCGCGCGGTTTCGCCCTTATTCCTTCCTTTGCAGTAAAAAGCACGGACAAAGGCATCAATTTTAATTATTACGGCGATATGACCGCCACTGCCGATGTGAACGGCAACACTGTTTCGATAAGCCAGAAGTCGGACTATCCTGCCACAAACACTTCAACGATTGATATAAATCCTGAGAAAAAGAAAAATTTTTCAGTAAATTTGCGCATTCCCGTATGGAGCGCCAACACTGTGGTAAAAGTCAACGGCAAGGCTGTCGACAATGTTAGTCCGGGTTCTTATCTCGCACTCACTCGCGAATGGGCCAAGGGCGACAAAATCGAAGTGGCTTTCGACATGCCGGTAATTGTCACCGAGCACGACAATCTTCAGACTGTGACACGCGGCCCGATAGTATTCGCCCGCGACAGCCGCTTCGATGACGGCTTTGTGGACGAGTCGGCAGTGATAATGGAAGAAAACGGCACAATCAGCGACGCCCGTATTTCCGATGCCGGTTCATTTGCATGGATTACCATCGACGTGCCGGTGACCGTGGGTGCGAACCTCGAAGGAACCGATGCGGAGCGCTTTGTGAAATTCTGCGATTTCGCATCTGCGGGGAATACGTGGTCGCCCGATGTGCGCTACCGCGTATGGATTCCCAAAACGCTGAACATTAAACTCAAACGCAATTATTGATGCTCAAACGAATTTTTATAATTGTTTCAGTGCTGGCAGCCGCTTTTTCAGCAGCGGCTGCCGACACTCTTACTGTTGCGACCTACAACATATGGGAAGGCCTCGAGGATAACCCCGACCGAAAAGCCCGGTTCGAGTCGTGGGTCGACTCGGTGAAGCCCGATGTTCTGATGCTCAACGAGCTTGTAGGCTTTACTCCGGCAAAGCTTCAGAAGCTTGCAGAAGAATCAGGCTTTCCGCACAGCTCTCTGCTGAAGGAAGAGTGGTACCCTGTAGGAGTAATCTCAAAGCACCCTATCGAAGAAATCAACCGCATCGTCACGCCTATGTCGATAGTGCTCGGGCAGAAGAAAGGCCTCTGGCACGGGCTGCTGCACGTGCGCACTGCCGGTATCGACCTGATGGTGACACACCTAAGCCCGTTCGACTATAAATTCCGCAAGCAAGAAGCTCAGATTCTCACTCACTATGCCGACAGCCTCGGCCTTAAAGACTATCTGATTGCCGGCGACCTGAACTCGATTTCGCCATATGATGCCGACCACACCGCCAAGAAAAAAAAGTGGATACGCGGCATCAAAAAAGGCGATGCCAAACGCCCCGACTGGAACAACCTCAACGAACTCGGCACATTTGACACCTCCGTTATCTCGGCTTTTCTTTCTTCAGGACTCGAAGATCCGCTTTGGCGCTTTGCACGCAATCCGAAGGACAGAATGACTCACCCCACAGCGTTCAGCCGCAAGCTGCCGCCGGACAGCCCGCGCCTCGACTCCACGAGCGTGCGAATTGACTATATACTGCTGTCGAAACCGCTCATGCAGCGGTGTATCGACGCGCGAGTCGACAGGGTGGAGGGTGTTTCCGACCATTATCCCGTGGTGGTGAAACTCATTCGCCACGACTACCGCGACAAGGAGCTATCGGCAGAAGAACGTACCGCCGACCTGCTCTCGCGTATGAACGTTTACGAAAAGGTTGCCCAGATACGCCACCTGCATTCCGGCGATATTTTCCCCGGAAACCAATTCAGCGCCGACAATATGAAGGCGATAGCGGGCGATGTGGCCTATGGCTTTGTAGAGGGCTTTCCGCTCACAGGCGAGCAGTGCCGCCAGAATATGCGCAAGGTTCAGGAACATATGGTGTACGGCACGCGCCTCGGAATACCTGCCTTTATCGTGGCAGAGTCGCTTCACGGCTCAGTCCACGAAGGGTCTACCATCTTTCCGCAGAACATAGCTCTTGCCTCTACCTTCAATCCCGATCTGGCATACCGCCGCGCGGCCGCTACCACCGGCGATCTTCACTATCAGGGAATCAACCAGGTGCTTGCGCCCTGCATCGACGTCGTGCGCGACCTGCGCTGGGGACGCGTTGAGGAAACCTACGGCGAAGACCCCTTCCTTAACGCGGCTTTTGCCTGCGGCGAGGTAAAGGGCTATCTTGACAACGGAATCTCGCCGATGCTGAAACACTTCGGCCCGCACGGCAATCCGTCGGGAGGGCTTAATCTCGCCGGAGTGGACTGCGGCACAGGCGAACTGCTCGACATATATATGTATCCGTTTGAAAAGGTGATTCGCACACTGCCGGTAATGGCCGTTATGTCGACCTACAACACGTGGCAGCGCCAGCCAAACTCGGCTTCGCACTACATTCTCACAGAGCTGCTCCGCGACAAATGGAAATTTAAAGGATATGTGTATTCCGACTGGGGCGCCATCGAAATGCTCCGCACATTCCACAATACAGCCGACACCAAGGCCGAGGCCGCGAGGCAGGCAATTATGGCAGGACTCGATGTGGAAGCGTCGAGCGACTGCTTTCCCGAAATACCCGGCCTGATTGCCGACTCGATACTCGACCCTGCTGTGCTTGACCACGCCGTAAGCCGTGTGCTGCTGGCAAAGTTCAAAGCAGGATTGTTCGACGATCCTTTCGGCGAACGCTTCCGCGACAAGGAATCGATGCACTCGTCCCGGAGTATAGCGCTTGCGCGGGAAATTGCCGACGAATCAACAGTACTCCTCAAAAACGAAGGAGGCCTGCTGCCACTTGACATCGACAAGCTGCGCTCCATAGCCGTGCTCGGCCCTAATGCCGACCAAGTTCAGTTCGGCGACTATTCCTGGAGCCGCAACAATCAGAACGGTATCACACCCTTGGCCGGAATCACCCGGCTGTGCGGCGACCGTGTGAAAATCAACTACGAACGAGGCTGCGACATAATGTCGAAAGATACCTCTGGAATAGCGAAGGCTGTGGAGGCAGCGCGCAACAGCGATATTGCCATCATATTCTGCGGCAGCGCAAGCGCGTCGCTCGCCCGCGACTACTCCGGCTCGAACTGCGGGGAAGGATTCGACACCCCCGATCTTGACCTTACCGGGGCGCAATCGCAGCTTATACGCGAGGTTGCCGCCACAGGCAAGCCGGTGGTACTGGTTCTTGTCACAGGCAAGGCCTATTCCATCAACTGGGAGAAAGAGAATATACCGGCCATACTACTGCAATGGTACGCAGGCGAACGCGCAGGCGAATCAATTGCCGACATAATTTTCGGCAACACCAACCCATCGGGGCACCTTCCTGTATCGTTCGCCCAAAGTGCCGGACACCTTCCGGCTGTCTACAACCATCTGCCCGGCGACCGAGGATACTACAAAGCGCCCGGAACATATCAGGCACCCGGTCGCGACTATGTGTTCTCCTCCCCTGCCCCGCTCTTTGCGTTCGGCCACGGGTTGAGCTATACCGAGTTTGACTATTCCGGCCTTACGGTAGAGCAGAAAGCTGATTCGATCATCGTCCGCATCAACGTGAGCAATATCGGGAAACGCACGGGCAAAGCCGTTCCGCAGCTGTACGTGCGCGATGTGGCAAGCTCTGTAGCCACACCCGTTAAGCAGCTCAAGGCTTTCAAAAAAATCGAGCTTAAGCCGGGCGAAACAAAGTCGGTGGACCTTTCCTTCCATAAAAACGAACTGCGTTTTACCGACAATTCCGGCAAGCGCCACCTCGAACCCGGCGATTTTGAAATAATGGTAGGCGCGGCCTCCGACAATATAGCGGCAAAAAGCACCATCACCATAGGCACCAAAACAGCCAAGGGAAAAGACTCCGCCACTTCCGCACCGGCATACAAGAGCCAAGGCAAAAAGATAACTATTTCGGGAACTGTTCGCGACGTTCAGGCCACACCGCTCGCCAATGTGAAGGTATTCTCAAAGAAGCAGAAGAAAAACGTTGCCACGACAGGCTCCGACGGCTCGTATAAAGTCAAGACAGCCGACGACGATACGCTTACATTCTCGCTCGATGGCTACCCCGACAATGTAACCGAGGTACGCGGCCGCACATCTATCAACCCCGCAATGTCGAAATAATATGGAAATAATCAAGAAACCGTGGTTCAACAGCCTCGAGCCGGCTGAAATACTTGATGCTTTCGGCGACATTCAGCCCCGGCCGATAGCTTGCTGCAACTGGGCGTCGGACTACCCCTACGCACCGACAGCAAGCTTCAGAATGTTCCATAACGGCGAGTATTTGTTCGTTCGTTACGACGTGGCTGAAGATTGCACCGCAGCTCGTGTGGCCGAGGACAATGGCGAAGTTTGGACCGACTCCTGCGTGGAATTTTTCATATCGACCGACGACAAGGGGTACTACAATTTTGAAACCAACTGTATCGGAAAGCTCCTATTGGGATTCCGCTGCAAGGACAAAGAACCCGCAATGGCGCCAAAGTCAGTCCTTGATTCCGTGAAACGCTTCTCATCGCTTCCCTGCAGTGTATTCGACGAACGCCACGATGCCCAACCGTGGTGGCTTATAATCGCAATACCGGCTTCGGCCCTATTCATGCACAAATTCCACAGCTGGGACGGTATAAAGGCGAAAGCCAATGTATATAAATGTGGCGACAATCTTTCCAAGCCCCATTTCCTGTCTTGGAACCCGATACATCACCCCACGCCAAACTTCCACCTGCCGGAATTTTTCGGAACTCTTGAACTTGAATAAGCTACAAAAAACAGGGGCTGTACCATACAGCTCCTGTTTTTTTTACTAAATACCTGATACATCAGCACATAAGCAAGCTCCGCACCCCTTGTCAACCAAGAATTATGTAAAATAGTGCATTCTGCATATGCCATTTTGTGTAAAATAGTGCGTTTTGGAAAAACAAAGAACCCGGCATTGCACCGAGTTCTTTGAAAAGGTGTTTACAGCAGGTGATGCTTACTCTACGCTGGAGTAATCAAGCGGAGTTTCAAAATAGCGGGAGAGGGAGGGCAGGTTCTCCTGCATAGAGGGTACTGCAAAGCCGACTCCATCGAAATATTCGTCGGACGCCTTCTGGCGGGCTACTTTGGCAGAATCCTTAGCTACGGTAGTTTCAAAGATCTTTTTGCCGCTTACATCGGTGACGGTGACATCAAGCTTGTCGCCACAAGCCTTAAGCTCGACCGTGGTTTTCGGAGCTATTTGCAGTGTAATCTCTGCATAATTCTCGATATTGAGCACCAAGTCGGCAGTAATGCCGACAGACCTGTACACATATCGGCGACAGTCCTTCTCGCGCTCAAACGCACCCTCAAGAGCGCCGTCGCCAAGAAGCTCGCTATATCGCAGGCTACCAATGGCCGAGGGAATGCGAGGACTTATCGCAATGCTTCCGCTTAGCAGACGGGGGCGGATACCGAGGAAATCCTGATACCATACCCTGATGTGCTCCGCGTTGCTCCAGCCTTGAAGGAATGTGCCGGAGCGTCGCGCCCACGATGTGCCTTTACGGGGCCACGCGTCAGCATTCTCCGAAAGACTGCCCACGGCGCCTTGGAACAGCGCCTGGCGGTTCATATTCTCGAACAGCGTCCACGCTATGTCCTGCTGCCCGGCCTCTATCATACGCTGCATGGCCATACCGTTGTTCCACAGCCATACCGTGCCGTTATGATATGCGTCGTCTTTATGGTAATGGTGCCAATTTTCGTGATAGGGGTGGAACTGCGCATCATTCTGGTCGAGCGAGGCCACACCCCACGGATATACAAGCCGCTGCCAAGCGTCGCGCGTTTCCTTCATCACCAAAGCGGAATCCTCAACCATGCCGAGGGCATAAAGCATATTCGGACGATATTGGCGATCCGGCGTACCGTCGGCATCAAGATGGTCATAGACCACCATATCTGCCTTGTTGACAAACATACGGTTGAAGGACGCCAAAAGAGAGTCTGCCATAACATCCCATCGGCGAGCATCTTCGGAGTGGCCTGTCATACGCGCCATCTCAGCACCGCTTCGCAACTGCCCGTACCACAGCGCCTGTATGTCTACAGCACGGTCGCCACGGGGCGAACACGGATATTTGCCCTGCCGCTTGGCGTCCATCCAAGTGTCAGCATCAGCATGAAGCAGAAAACCGTTGGAATCGGTTCCGCGCTCTATCGCGCTGTTAATGCTCAGTTCCACTGCCGGGTATATAGAAGCAAGGAAGGCTGTGTCGCCGGTATACTGCATATACTCGTATACGTCTGTCACGAAGCGAGGTGTTCCGTCGGCAGTGTTATATATTATACCGTCGAGATTGGCGCGGTTGGGTATGCGACCAAGAGTTTCCGATGCAGAATCCTTGTCCTGAAATTTGGCAAAATCGCTGAAAATGCTCCGCGCCGTGCTCCACTGGCCGGTGCAGAACACTGCTCCGGGCATTGTTATAAACATATCGCGGCCCCAGTACTCGTTGAACCACGGCAACCCGGCATAGATGCCGTTGCCTTGCTGGCAGGTAACAAGCTCGTCGGTGGTAAGCACTATCCAAGCCATAGCCATATCCAAAGTGTCATTGTCAGAAACCAGAGGGTTGGAATGCTCCACGAAGCCGTTAAGGCGGTTGATACGCTCGTCGAGCATTTTTTCCTTGTCGCGTCGGAAAATGGCAGCTATCGAGTCGGCCTTCTTATCTTCGGTATACGATATTATGAAGCCACCGGCGCTGGCAGGTGCCGTCAGACGGTTGCCGTCCCAGCGGTATTGAACATCGTTGTACGGTTGGAGGGTGATAACGCCTCCGGCAGACTCGGCCGGCACGAACTCAACCCCGGCGGCCCCCGACTTTCCGGGAGATATGAGCCGGGGCGCCAGCTCTATCCATACGGAATCGCCCTTCACGTCGGAAAGCTCCACATAGAGCAGCTCCACGAAGTCGAACATAAAGAATTCCTCGCGCGCCTTGGGATACACGCGACTTATCTTGTAAGGATAAACCGTGACATCGGCTTCACGCCTCGACAGCATGTCGCCATCCACCCCGATGGTATAGTCGCTCAGCAGCCGGCGCTTGGCTATATTCCAACCGGTGTGCCAGTTATCCCAATTGTCGGTGTGCGTCATACCGTACCAGAACGCCGACTTCTTGTCAGTAAAGGAATACTCGCGCTGATAGTCGGCAGACACGGATATCCCCATCGAGTCAACGTTCATACGGCTCAGCTCCCCCTCGTTCTCCGGCAGAAGGGAAGTGCCTGTGCAGGCCGCCACAAGGGCCGAGCAGCCGGCAATAGCAAAAAATCGTCCAAATTTCATGTATAAGTAAGTATGTCGGTTAATAAAGCACTGTGTTCGAGAACAAAGATACGAATGATTTGATGGCAAAACCCGTTAATCTTGATTTTACCGAGCGGTAGTATCTAAGGCGAAGCCAAAGATACGAATAAATCTGCTTGTACCGAAAGAATATCTTTAAAAGTGTGTATTAATGGTTAAACTTTGCTTGAGCGTGAAGCAATCGCGACAAAACCGAGCATATTAAACAAGAAATCGCGACAAGATGTCGCGATTATTAGGCAGTTTTTACTAAATTTGGCACGATAAGCCAAATCCGTATGACTACAGAAATAGAAATACTGCAATTTCTGCATTACAATCCGCTTTCAAAGCGGTCAGATATTTTACCGTCTTTATCCAAACAGATAAGTGAGCGAACTCTTATGCGTATGCTATCCGATTGTGTTGCTAACGGACACATCGAAGTGATAGGTCGCGGCCCGGCCACCCGTTATCGACTCACACCGCAAGCTCATATAACAATGGAGTTGAATCTCGACACATACTTTGACAAGGAAGTAGACGAGCGTCAGGTGCAAGAGTCGTTCAATTTTGGACTTATCAATGAAATTCTACCACAGGTTGATTTATTCACCCAGAAGGAATTACAACAACTTAATGACGCACAGAAACTTTTCCGTTGGCATCTGTCAGAAATGTCAGATATCGAATACCGTAAAGAGATGGAACGTCTTGGAATCGATCTGTCTTGGAAATCTTCCCAGATAGAGGGCAACACTTATTCTTTATTAGAAACGGAAAGATTGCTGAAAGAGAAACAGACGGCAAACGGAAAAACAAAGGAAGAAGCCGTCATGCTACTCAATCACAAGGATGCACTCGACTTTATCCTTGATATGCCGGACTTTCTGAAAGATTTGACTGTTGCCCGTATTGTGGAGATTCATTCCATCCTCACAAAAGAGTTAGGCGTTGATAGAAACATTCGTCACCGCCGTGTCGGTATCACCGGTACAAAATATACTCCGCTTGACAACGTGTTTCAAATTCGTGAGGCTCTTGAAGATTCGGCTCGACTCATAAACAGTAAGAGCAATATCTTCGAGAAAGCACTTCTTGCGCTTGTCTTGCTTAGCTACATTCAAGCATTCACTGACGGGAATAAACGCACCGCCCGAATTGTGAGCAACGGTATTCTAATAGCCAATGGCTACTGCCCCATATCGTTTCGCACAGTAGACTCGATAGACTATAAAAAGGCGATGCTGATGTTTTATGAGCAAAACAATATAGCAGCTTTCAAGCGAATATTCATCGACCAATTCCTCTTCGCCGTCAAAACATATTTTTAGAGGGTGGTTTATGCTTTCGACATAGCAAACCTAAGCTGTCTTATCGGCCAAGCTGAGAACTCGCCCATGCCATAAAACACTCACTTAAAGGTGAGGCTTGGGGAATTGGAGTGCATTTATTTTCTTTTACGAGGTTATATCAGAGTTTTTAGTTAATTTTGCCATTTGAAAAAAACGACAGCTTATCACCTCTTTAAGCAGACATCAATATGAGCAAAGAATATAAGAGAACACTTATTACCACGGCTCTGCCATATACCAACGGCCCCGTGCACATCGGCCACCTTGCCGGCGTTTATGTACCGGCCGACATCTACGCACGCTACCTCCGCCTCGCCGGACGCCCTGTGACACTAATCGGCGGCAGCGACGAACACGGAGTGCCTATCACTCTGAAAGCGCGTGCCGAAGGAGTGTCGCCCCAAGACATCGTGGACCGCTATCACTCGCTGATTAAGAAATCGTTTGAAGGGCTTGGCATATCGTTCGACATATATTCACGCACAACTTCCGACATACATTCGGCCACGGCATCGGAATTTTTCCGCCGCCTGTACGACAACGACCGCTTCATCGAGAAAGAATCGATGCAGCTTTATGACGCCGAAGCCGGCCAGTTCCTTGCCGACCGCTATGTGACAGGCGAATGCCCGCACTGCCACAATCCCAAAGCATACGGCGACCAATGCGAGGCCTGCGGCACATCGCTGGCTGCCACAGACCTTATCGACCCGCACAGCGCCATCACCGGCAGCGTGCCCGAACTGCGTCCCACCCGCCACTGGTATCTGCCCCTCGACCGCTGGGAGCCGGCCCTTCGCGAATGGATTCTCGAAGGCCACAAGGAGTGGAAGAGCAATGTTTACGGCCAGTGCAAATCCTGGCTCGACATGGGCCTGCAGCCCCGCGCCGTGAGCCGCGACCTGTCGTGGGGTGTCCCCGTGCCTGTGGAAGGCGCCGAGGGCAAGGTTCTCTATGTGTGGTTCGACGCTCCCATCGGATACATATCGAATACCAAGGAGCTGATGCCCGACAGTTGGGAAACATGGTGGAAAGACCCTGAAACACGCATTATCAACTTCATAGGCAAGGATAACATCGTGTTCCACTGCATCGTGTTCCCTGCCATGCTTATGGCCTACGGCGACGGCTTCCAGCTGCCCGACAATGTTCCGGCCAACGAGTTTCTGAACCTCGAAGGCGACAAAATATCGACCTCGCGCAACTGGGCCGTGTGGCTCCACGAATATCTCGAGGACTTCCCCGGCAAGCAGGACGTTCTACGCTACGTGCTCACGGCCAACGCTCCCGAAACCAAGGACAACGACTTCACATGGCGCGATTTCCAAGCCCGCAACAACAACGAGCTTGTAGCCATTCTCGGCAACTTTGTGAACCGCGTCATAGTGCTAACGCATAAGTACTTCGACGGTGTTGTTCCGGCATCGGGGCAGCTCGAGCCTGTCGACGAAGCCGCATTCACCGATATGGAGGCGTTCAAGGCTTCGCTCACCGACAATCTCGAGAACTTCCACTTCCGCGAAGCGTTGAAAGACGCCATGGGCTTTGCCCGAATGGGCAACAAATATCTGCAGGATACCGAACCGTGGAAAGTATGGAAAGAAAATCCCGGCCGCGTAGCCACAGTGATAAACACCTGTTTGCAGATATGCGCGTCGATAGCAGTGGCGATGGAACCGTTTATGCCATTCATGAGTTCCAAACTCGCCGGAATCCTCGGACTCTCCGAACTGAAATGGGACGAGGTTGGCACACGTCCTCTGCAGGAAGGCACCAAGATAGGCCAGCCCGAACTGCTGTTTGAAAAAATAAGCGACGAAACCATACAGGCCCAGACCGACCGCCTCGAAAACATAAAGAAAGAAAACGCTATCCGCAATTTCAAGCCCGGCGAGGTGAAGCCGGAAATAACAATAGAGCAATTCGGCCAGATAGACCTCCGGGTAGGCACCGTGCTTACTTGCGAGCGCGTCAAGAAATCGGACAAACTGCTTAAATTCAGCATCGACGACGGAACCGGCACTCCCCGCACCATCGTCTCCGGGATAGCGCGCCAATATGCACCCGAAGAACTGGTAGGACGCCAGATTGTGTTTGTTGCCAACCTCGCGCCGGCCAAAATCCGAGGCGTCGAATCACAAGGCATGATACTGTCGGCTCTCAATGCCGACGGCTCTCTCGCCGTGGTAGCACCCACAGCGCAAATCAGCCCGGGAGCATCTGTAAGTTAACCAATCTTTTAAGTCAGCGCCATGAAACCACGAATCCTCATAGTGTACACCGGTGGTACAATAGGAATGATAGAGGACCCTAAAACAAAAGCCCTCAAACCATTCAACTTCGACCATCTGATTGAGAACGTTCCGAAAATCAAGATGCTCGATTATGAAATCGATCATATCCAGTTTCCGAAACCTATCGATTCGTCGGATATGAACGTGCAGCACTGGCATGCCATAGTGCGCAGTATCGCCGACAACTACGACAGCTACGACGGATTTGTGGTACTTCACGGCACCGACACGATGGCTTACACGGCATCGGCGCTGTCGTTTATGCTCGGAAACCTGCACAAGCCTGTGATAATCACAGGCTCGCAGCTCCCTATCGGAGAAGTGCGAACCGACGGCGAGGAAAACCTCATAACAGCGCTCCAGATCGCTGCCGACCGCGACCGCTACGGCAAGCCCACGGTGCGCGAAGTTGCGATACTGTTCGAGAACTACCTTTGGCGAGGCAACCGCTCCACCAAGCGTTCGGCCGACAATTTCAATGCTTTCAAAAGCAACAATTATCCCGAACTTGCCAAAATAGGCCTCGGCATATACTTCCAACGCGAGGCACTGCGCAAAATCGAGGTAGAAAAACCGCTTGAGCCGCACTATGAACTCGACACGCACATTATGTCGCTCGACCTTTTCCCCGGTCTTAACGAGGAAATACTGCGCCACCAGCTTGCCACGCCCGGCGTGAAAGGCATCGTACTGCGTTCTTACGGCGCAGGCAACGCCCCCACCTCGCCATGGTTTGTCAATGCAATACGCGAAGCCGTAGAACGCGGAATAGTGATACTGAACGTAACACAATGCGTCAACGGCAGCGTGCACCCCGAGCGCTACGAAGCCGGCGACATTCTCGCCGGCACCGGCGTGGTATCGGGCCATGACATAACGTTTGAAGCCGCCGTGACAAAGATGATGTATCTTTTCGGCCTCGGACTTCCTCCGAAAGAAGTAGCGCGCCAGATAGCTATACCAATCGCAGGCGAGCTGACAGTATAACAGTCTAATAGAATGCGTATAAAGCACTTGCTCATCACAGCCCTCACCCTTGCGGCACTATGTCCGGCGCTGCCCGCATATGCGGCCGGAAGGGCGCCTGTGTGGGAAGTGGTAGAGCTGCGCGACCCGAAGCCGGACAGTGCGCAACGCGCCGAAGGCCCGGAAGTCGAGATACGCGAAAAATACGTATACATATCCACAGAGCACGCTGAAACAGTGCGCGTATACACTATCCTCGGCCAGCTTGTGACGCAGAAAGAGATACAGCCCGGCACCATAAGGCTGCAACTGCCCACGCGCGGTGTGTATATACTTAAAACCGACACCGCCACGCTGCGAATCAACCTTTGAGCCGTGTCCGTGTTACAATGTTAACAGAAGGTTCGGGAACTGCGAACCGCATCGAAATTCCGAAGGTATGGAAAATCTGAAAATACGAGTTATAAACACATCAGGCAATCCTCTCCCCGAATATGCCACGGCATCGTCCGCAGGCATGGACATACGCGCTATGCTCGGCGAGCCTGTAGTACTGATGCCGGGGCAGCGAACCCTCGTGCCCACAGGACTTAAAGTAGAGATTCCCGACGGCTACGAAATGCAACTGCGTCCCCGCAGCGGCCTTGCCCTGCGCAGCGGCATAACGCTTGTAAATACCCCCGGCACCATCGATGCGGATTACCGTGGCGAGATAGGCGTGATATTAATCAACCTGTCGCAAGAGCCTTTTACAATCAATCCCGGCGAACGCATATGCCAGGCCGTGGTGGCACCCGTGGTACACATAGAGTGGGAAGAAGCCTCCGACCTTACAGAAAGCGAAAGAGGCGCGGGCGGATTCGGACATAGCGGAACAAAATGAGAATACATCACTCCATATCCTTAATCATTCTTGCGGCCACCGCATTGGCATGCGCCCTTGCTGCCGGTGCGGCCAGACCGGCAACCGACACCGAGGCCGACCGCCGCAAGGCCGAGTACATATTCCTCGAAGCGGCCAACGCATACGAGGACAAGCGCTTCGATGATTATTTCATGCTTCTGAGGCGTGCATCGCTGCTCGACCCCGCTGATCCCTACATAGCCGGCAGCCTTGCTGAAACACAGCTTACAAACCGCACAAGCGACTCAGCCACAATAGAATCAGCTTACAGCGCCCTCGGACGCAGATGGCTGGCCGCGCCCGCCGACGAGCACTATGCCGCACTATACGCCTCGGTGGCCAAAGACCTCGGACGCATCGACGACGTGATAAAGGTATGGAGCACTCTCGACAGCCTGTCGCCACAGCGCACGGATCCGGCTATGAATCTTGCTTCGGCCCTGCTTGCCCGTTCTCAGGCCAAAGCCGATACCGCCGACTACAACCGCGCTATGGCAATATACCACCGGCTTCAGAAAGGTGTGAAGGGCAGCATTCCTCTGGCAAGCAGGAAGATATATGCCTACGCCATGCGCAACGACACTGCCGCCGTTGTGGCCGAACTCGAGCGCCTTGCCGAGGAAGCTCCTGCCGACATTCAGGCCAACCTCGTGATAGGCAGCGTGTTCGGCTCATTCCAGATGCCGGACTCAGCCCTGCGCTATTTCGACCGCGCCTGCGAGCTTGACTCTACCAACGGGATGGTGTACCTCGCAAGAGCCGACTTCTTCCAGCAGCGCGGCGACAGCGCGGCATACGACCGCGAGGTATTCCGTGCCCTCGAATCGCCCGAACTCGAATTCGAGCCTAAGTTCCAACTCCTGAGCGATTATGTGGTTAAATTGTACTCCGATACCGCGCAAAGGCCACGCATCGACCAACTCTTCGAGATACTGCAAGTTGTGAATCCGGGCGAAGCCCCTCTTCACGCATTCTACGGGGCCTACAAGGCCACCGTCGACGAACTTCCTGCAGCAGCCGAGCAATACGGCTATTCGCTCGACCTCGATCCTGAAAACGAAGAAGTGTGGCAGAATCTCGCATCGGTGTACAGCACAATGGGACAGACCGACAAAGTAAGCGAAACCTGCCTCGCGGCATCTGCCCGTTTCCCCGGCAATCCTTATTTCAGATTTATGGCAGCATCGGCTTTCACAATGCAAAAACAGCAAGACAAAGCTCTCGCCGTGCTCGACAGCCTCGATGTCGAATCGCTGCCTACCGACCGCCTGCGCTCAGTGTACTATGCCACCCGAGGCGACATTCTTTACAGCAAAGAAGATTCCGACAGCGCGTTTGCCGAATACAACAAAGCCATAGAGCTTGACCCCGAGAACTATATGGCCATGAACAACGCCGCATACTATATGGCCGTAAAGGGCAAGAATCTCGACAAGGCCGAGCTTTACTCCTCGATAGCCACGGCGGGCGAGCCCGACAACACCACCTACCTCGACACGCAGGCATGGGTGATGTTCAAGAAAAAGGAATTTAAGAAAGCACGTGAAATAATCGACAAGGCCTTGGCTCTCTACGGACTGATTGAAACGGAATCAGAGAAAAAGGCCGACGACGAGCCTTCGTCCGAGATATTCGACCACGCCGGCGACATATACTTTATGACAGGAGATCCCAAGGAAGCTCTCGAATTTTGGAAAGAAGCCCTCGAACTCGACCCGGACAATGCTTCGATAAAGAAAAAAGTAGATAACAAGGCCTATTTCTTTGAAGAATGAATATGAAATACAAAGTATATCTTATAGCACTTCTCGGACTGGCCCTCCTAAGCCTTGGCAGCTGCCGCAGCAGCAAATCAGCGGCAGGACACAAAGAAAGCACCACCGGGCAAAGCACTGAGAAAGACCTCCGGGCATACCTCGGCAACATTTGCAGCCAATACGGCGACTGGACCGACGTGAGCATGCCCGTGAAAATAGAACTGCAGGCACCGAAGCGTTTTTCCGTATCAGGAAAAGCCTCCATGGTCCGTGGCAAATCTCTTGATTTCTCTCTAAGGTTTCTCGGCATGGAGGTCGCCAGCCTGAAAGCAGACCGCGATTCCGTGTACGTGCTGTATAAGTTAGAAAAGATAGCCTTTGCCGAATCCATCGCACGCATATCGGAAGCCTACGGTTTCGACCTTGAAGACCTCCAGTGCCTCCTTTTGGGTCGTATGTTCGTTCCCGGCAAGGGGCAGGCCCCGGTTTCGGCCGCAGCATCATTCTTATGCTCGCTTGCCTCGGATGGAGCCAAATGGTATGCAGAGCCCAAGAAACAGACCCGAGGAGCACATTGGCAGTACGTGTGCTCGCTTCCACAAGACGGCAATAAAGCCGAAGTGACCGGCATAGAGGTGAACGCAAGCGCCGGGGGAAGATTCGACGCCACTTACGGCAATTTCGCCGCAACCGAGGTCGGACCTGTGGCGGAAGATGTGGAAGTATCCGGGTCCTTACGCTCGCAGAAAATAAGACTCGCCCTGCATTGGAATACCGGCAGAGCCTCTTGGAACAAAGGTATAGCGCCGACAAGCGGCAGTATTCCCAAAGGATACAAACGCATAAGCATCGACCAACTTAACAAAGCCTTGAAATCTCTATAATCCACCCCCATGCGCCTGCTTTCTCTTTTACTGCTGCTGACTCTCTTCGTACTCCCCGAGGCTGAAAGCCGCACGCGTCGTAACTCGAACACAGTGCGCAAGGAACGCTCGGCGACCGAACGTAAAATCAAGGAAACACGCCGCCAGATAAACGCCAATCTCGACGACACGCGCCGCGAGCTGAACAGGCTAACAGGACTCGAAGGCGAGATGAGGCGGCAGGACAAGGACATACGCGCAATGCAGCGCCGGGTCGACTCTCTGCGTGCCGCGGCCAAAATGATTGCCGACAGTGTGGCAGAAGCCAACACACGTGTCGAAAAACTGCGAGCCTCCAGAGCCGACGCCCTTCGCGCGCTCAGACGCCAGCGCCAGACAGCCAATTCGGCCACGGCGTTCATATTTTCTTCGGAAAATTTCGCGCAGGCATACAGACGCACGCGCTACCTCAAAGAGCTACAGCAATGGCAGGACAGTTCGGCTGTGCGACTGGCTGCGGCTGCCCGTGTACTCGAAGGCCGCAAGGCGCGGCTCGACTCCACCAAAACGCGCCTCGGAATGTCGCTCGACACCATGCGCGCCACCCGTCGCGGACTCGACGAAAACACACGCGCGGCAAAGGTGCTTGTAGCATCATTGAAAAAGCAGGGACGAAATCTGAACAAGGTACTCGAAACTCAAAAAAAGCAGGCCGAGAAACTCGACCGCGAGCTTAACCGCATAATCGAGGAAGAAGCACGCGCCGCCGCCGAGGAGGCCCGCCGACAGAAAGAACGCGAGGAAGCCGCCCGCAAGGCCCGTGCCGACGGAAAGCCCGTGCCGGAAGAACCGGCCGCACCGGTACATTCGGCAAACGAAGGCAAATCGTTTGCCGAGCTAAAGGGCAAACTGCCCCTGCCGCTCGACCGCAAAGCCAACATCGTGTCCACATTCGGCCGCCAAAGCCACAGCGAATACTCCAAAGTGCAGGTGCAGAACAACGGCATCGATTTTGAAACCAGTCCGGGCGCATCTGCCCGCGCCGTACACTCCGGCACCGTGACCATGGTGATTGTGATGGAGGGCTACCACAATGTGGTACTGCTCCGCCATGGAGAATACCTCACTGTATATGCAGGCCTCTCGGACCTGCGGGTGCGCAAAGGACAGAAAATAGCGGCAGGCGAACTGCTCGGCACCGTATACTCCGATGCTGCCGACGGCAACCGCACACGCCTACACTTTGAAGTACGCCACGAGAAAGAAAAGCTGAACCCGGCGCAGTGGCTCGCCCCGTCGGCCCGCTAACACGCCGCCTATGAGTGACAAAAAGCCCGTGTCGGCAACCACGCAGAAAGTACTCAAAGCCTTAAGCCTTTTCACAGGCGTGCAGTCTGTCACCATATTAGTGTCGGTGATACGCACCAAGCTCGTCGCCCTGTGGGTCGGACCGGCAGGTGTCGGCCTGTTGTCGCTCTACACATGGGCCATAGAGCTTGTGACGAAAGGCTCGCAGTTCGACTTGCGCCAGAGCGCCGTGCCCAGACTCTCGCGTTGTTCCGACAATGACGACAAGGCCCGCGAGGCCGCATTAGTGCGTCGCCTCGCCCTCGTTCTGGGCATATTGGGCACATTGGCCGTAATATTGCTGTCGCCACTGCTGAGCTATACCACATTCGGCAACTACGGCCACACCCTTGCCTTCGTCTTCCTCTCCCCTATCCTGCTTTTAACCGGCATCACGGCAGCCGAAACCGGCATCATGCAAGCCTTCGGAATGCTTCGCAATCTCGCCAAAAGCACTGTGTGGGGAGCCGTCGTGGCCACATCTGCGGCCATACCGCTGTATTATTTCTTCAGATTGGAGGCCATAGTGCCCGTACTGCTCGTTTTCGCGCTTACAAACTTCGCATTCACCAAGATATATCGTGCACGAACGCCGCGCGCCGCCATAAGCCTGAAAGAAACATGGGCCAAGGGGCGGCCGATGCTCGCTCTCGGCTTTTTCCTCAGCGTAAGCTCCTTCATGGGCATAGCCGGCACGTATATCTTCATGACCTACCTTAACAAATATTACTCCGAAGCCACGGTAGGAATATATCAGGCCGGTTCAACACTGCTTACAAGCTATGTGGGCATAATTTTCACGGCAATCACTATGGAATACTACCCGCGCCTGTCGAAAGTGGCGTCAAGCCGATGGCGCGCAAGCGCGGTGATAGCCCACGAGTCGTCCTTGGTGCTGTTGATTCTGATACCGGTAATGGTACTTGTGATTTGCTGCGGCAGCCTGATTGTACGTATACTGTACTCGTCGGAATTTATGGCCGTCCTGCCCTATATCACAATCGGCGTGGCAGCGATGCCGCTAAAAGCCCTGTCATGGTGTCTGGCCTACACTATGATAGCCCGAGGTGACGGACGCATATACTTTGTCACCGAAACAGCGAGCACCGTCATTTTCCTGATTCTCGGAATCGCGCTGTTCAATCACGCATCTTTCCAAGGCATGGGACTGGCCTACGTTTTATGGTATGCTCTCTATCTGGGCATAGTGGCTGCCGTGTGCCGCTTCCGATATAACATCAAGATAGCACCGAGGGTATACATACTATTGGCCGTGAGCCTTGCTGCCGCCGCAGTGACGCTATTGCTCAACCGGCTGCTCGGCCCCTTGGCAACAGGTGCGATAACCCTGCTGCCGTGCACCGCCGCCATATGGCGTATGCGTAAATAGTTACCAGCCGCCTGAAGCGCCACCTCCGCCGGTCATACCACCGCCGAAGCCGCCGCCTCCAAAACCGCCGCCTCCGCCGAAGCCACGGCCACTGCCGCCTCCGCCAAGTATGATCGGAGCAGCCGCCACAGGCAGGGTAAACACCACCGGGGTGATATGCCCGCAGTTGGCGCAACTATATTCCTTCATGCCCTTGCCTTCGCTGACTCTTGTGGCCGGCCTCACTATGCGGGTACGCGCAAGCCGCGCAGTGCGCGCATGGCAATGTTCGCACTCAATATAAGGCGCGCCCTTCTGCACATATTGCTCTATATCCTTTTCTCCGCACGACGGACACAGCCACACGTCGTAATCGACCGAGCCTACACGTTCCTCCAAATCCTGCGAAGGGCTCAGAAACTCATTGTCGTGCACCTCGTCGACCTTGTTCATCGACGTGCCGCAGGCAGGGCATTTGTGCGGCATATTGCGCAAACGCCTCAGTATTATAACCAGCGGCAGCGAGGCAACAAGCGGTATGCCCAACCCCAGAAGTGTGAGCGCGAGAAAAGCGGCTTTCAGTCCTTGCAGCTTCACATATTTTTCATGCGCACTCTTGCCTTTAAGGTTATTGAGCGTGAATAAAAACACCAGCAACATAGCCACGGCCAAGGCGCAACCAATGACGGCAAAGACAGTGAGTATGGAAGTGCCATCGCCGTCGGCCCTCCGGCGGTCGGCATCAGGCTCTCCCGACATAATCTCGGCCACCGCGTCCGGGTTGGTAAGAATGCTCTCTATAGACTGTGAGGCAGCCACGAGTCCGGCGCCGTAGTCGCCTTTTTTAAACTGCGGAAACATCTGTTCTCGCAGAATGCGCCCACAGATTATATCAGGCAGCACGCCTTCAAGACCATAGCCGGGACGTATCGCGGCTCGGCGCAAATCTTTTGCCACAAGTATGAGCAAGCCGTTGTCGACATCGCTCTTGCCAAGCCCCCACTTGCCGAAAAGCTCTGTGGCAAAACCGTCGATATCGCCGCCCTCTATATCGTCGACCACCACAACGACAGCCTCGGCAGAACTCGTCCGGCGTATATTACGCATCATATCGTCAATACGCGCCACATCTGCCTCGGAGAGTATTCCGTCGGGATTGCTGACATAGCGCGTGCTGTCGGCAAGATGCACGTTAGGGATTTCGTCGACGCTATAGGTGCGCGCGCCTACCGCGAACGACACAAAGCAAAGTAATAATATGGATAATATGCGATTCATTTCAAAAGAGCTCCAAAGATTTTATAAAGCCAAACTCATACACACTCTTAAACGGCCGGGAGCGACATTCCGTTCAGTTTTCTGTATAAATCAAGGGCGTAGACATCGGTCATAGCCGAAATATGGTCGAGCACAGCCTGTATCTTGCCGTAAAGCGTCGGGGCGTTCACATCGTACTGCTCCGGGAATTTCGACAGCAGAAGGAGCGAATAGTTCAGCTCCGGGCGGGTTACGGCATCGACAAGGCGCTCCATCAGAAAGGTTATTATACGGTTACCGGCAAGCTCTATGTCCACAACCTCGGAGGCGCAGTAAATCTTCTCCCACGACAAGGCGCAGCAACGCTCATAGGCGGCGCGCTCGGTATCGGCAATGTTCTGTAGCAGCGAGCCGGTGAAAGTTCCGGCGAGAATATCCTGCTCGCGCGATATGAAAATTTCAGCGCAACGTTCCACCAACGCCCCTATGACACACGAGCGCAGGTAGGCCACCTGCTCGTTGGGGTCGGACACCCGGCGCATGCTCTCCTCTATTCTCGCACGCCTTTCCGGCTCGAAAAAAGCGAGCAGCACACCCACGGTGGTCGCCGTCGACAGAATCTTCAATTTATGGGCATCCTCTATGTCCATCACCTCGTAGCAGATGTCGTCGGCAGCCTCCACAATGTACACAAGCGGGTGGCGCGCATAGCGCAAAGGCTCGCCCTCGCCCGAAAGACGCAGCATGCCAAGTTCGGAAGCCACCTGCTCGAAATCAGCCTTTTCCGACTCAAAAAAGCCGAATTTTCCCTTAGTGGCAAGAGATGATTCATAAGGATATTTGACAATCGACGCAAGAGTGGAATACGTCATGGCAAAGCCGCCGCGCCTGCGGCCGTTGAACTGATGCGTGAGCATGCGGAAAGCATTGGCATTTCCTTCAAAACGAGTGAAATCGGCCCATTCGGCATCTGTAAGTCCATCTTTCAGCACCCGGCCTGCACCCTCGCTGAAAAAGGTGGCTATCGCCTTTTCGCCTGAATGGCCAAAGGGAGGGTTGCCCAAATCGTGCGCGAGGCATGCCGCCGCCACAATGTCGCCGAGATGGTCGAAATGCTCGGTAGGCTCGCCACGCTCGGCATACCGCTTCTTGAGGGCGAGCGCTATGTTGTCGGCCATCGACTTGCCCACACACGAAACCTCCATAGAATGCGTAAGACGGTTGTGCACAAAGATACTTCCGGGCAAGGGGAAGACCTGTGTCTTGTTCTGCAAGCGTCGGAAAGGACTCGAAAAGACAAGGCGGTCGTAGTCGCGCCGGAAATCGGAGCGCGTGGCATTCTTTTTTGAATCGTGGTAGTCTTCGAGGCCGAAGCGTTTGTCATTGACGAGCGCGGCCCACTGCATACATTGCGGCATATAACACTATTTAAATTGCAAATTTACAAATTTTTCAAAGTTAAGCATCAATTGCAATCAAGAATACCTGCGGAAGGGTATGGCTGAAAAGTGTTTTATTAGTAAATTTGCATATAAACGGCGCATAAGGCGCCGCACACCAAACAACAGATGAGTTCTATGCCATTCCGTCATTCTGATTCGATGCGGTCGCTTATCCGCGAGAATCATCTTTTTCTGATGCTTTTGCGCCGTTTCGGCATCAGCCTTGGATTCGGCGATGCCTCGATAGGCGATGTGTGCCAAAAGGCGGGCATTCACGCCGACACCTTCCTTGCCGTCGCCAACTTCTTGGCCGACAGGCCTTGGCAAAGCTTCGAGATTGATATTCCGTCGCTTATGGAATATCTAAAAAACGCCCACGACTATTTTCTCGGCTTTTCCATACCGACCATACGCCGCAAGCTAATCGAAGCTCTCCCCACAGCCGGCCCCGACGAGTTGGCAATGCTCATACTGAAATACTTCGATGATTATGCCGAAGAAGTGCGCAGGCATATGGATTTTGAAAACCGCGCCGTCTTCCCCTATGTGGAGGCTATGCTGAAGGGAGTACCCGGCGGCAAGCTCAACATTGCCGAATTTGAAGCCAAGCACCTTCCCCTCGCCCCAAAGCTACAGGAACTCAAGGAGATATTCGTATGCCACTACCAAGGCTCCGGCAACCAGGACCTTCTCACCTCGGTTCTTTTCGACATCATAACCCTTGAGCAAGACCTCGCCAGCCATTGCGCCGTGGAGGACTCCCTCTTCGTGCCTGCAGTCGAAGCCATAGAGCCTCCCGAACAGCACGAGCATCAGTCTGACGACAGCAATCAGGGACTCACAGCCCGCGAAAGCGAGATTGTGCAGTGCATAGCCCGCGGACTGTCTACCAAGGAAATAGCCGAAAAGCTGTTTCTCTCGGCCCATACCGTCACCACGCATCGCCGAAACATTTGCAGCAAACTCGACATTCACTCCGCAGCCGGCCTCACGATATACGCCATTATCCACGGTCTTGTGGATATTTCCGAAATAAAAGCCCAATAAACCCGGTAAGAAAACGCAGCAGCCAAATTTTGTCGGCAAATTCGAGCCGTAAACCGAGCGATAAGTCGTACCTTTGCGTATTATTTCCAAACGAAACAACCGACAATCTTAGATAATCCTTTGGATATGGAACTCTTCGAACATCTTACCGAGCGCGCCCGCACACACCGCCAGCGCATAGTGCTCCCCGAAGGCCTCGAGCCCCGTACTCTTACCGCCGCCGACAAGATTATTGCCGACAATCTGGCTGATATCACCCTTATAGGCGCCCCCGCCGACATTATGGCGATGGCCAAGGAACTCAAACTCGACAATATCCAAAAAGCCAACATAGTAGACCCCGCCGACGAAGAAGTCATCGACCGCTATGCCCCGCTCTTCTACGAACTGCGCAAGAGCAAAGGCATAACAATGGAAGAGGCACGCCTCACCACCCACAATCCCCTCTACCTCGGCTGCCTGATGGTGAAGGCAGGCGATGCCGACGGCCAGGTGGCAGGCGCAATGAATACCACCGGCAATGTGCTTCGCGCAGCCTTTCAGGTAATCAAGACCGTGCCCGGCATCAGCGTGGTATCCGGCGCGTTCCTGATGCTGCTTCCCAAAGGCTCAAAATTCGGAACTAACGACACCCTCATTTTTGCAGACTGCGCCGTAGTACCCGAACCGACAGCTCCCGAGCTGGCCCAGATTGCCGTGTCGGCAGCCCGCACCGCCCGCGACATAGCCGGCATCGAGCCCCGCGTGGCCATTCTGTCGTTCTCTACCAAAGGCTCGGCAAAGAGCGATCGCGTAGACAAGGTTATCGAAGCTACCGAGCTTGCCCACCAGCTCGACCCCAACCTCATACTCGACGGCGAGCTACAGGCCGACGCAGCCATAGTGCCCTCCGTTGCCAACAGCAAGGCTCCCAACAGCCCGCTTAGCGGACGTGCCAACGTTCTGGTGTTCCCCAACCTCGAAGTAGGCAACATCGCCTACAAGCTCGTGCAACGCCTCGGCGGTGTTCAGGCAGTAGGGCCTGTGCTTCAGGGCCTCGCAGCGCCTGTCAACGACCTTT
>Ga0137308_100477_pt1 | contig 64332 bp, 44 predicted proteins | sample Inofrocosms_June_FD_97181 | JGI IMG/M metagenome (GOLD analysis project Ga0137308, IMG submission 97181) | Mouse cecal microbial communities from Vienna, Austria - N-Acetylneuraminic and N-Acetylglucosamine D2O microcosms_June | ecosystem: Host-associated > Mammals > Digestive system > Large... | reverse complement strand
AAAAATTTATAAGCCATACAATCAAAATTGATAAATATAAGGAGGCTTTTACTCTATTGGGGTATGATTTAGAGAAAAAGAAATTTACAGGTAATATAGGCAAGAGTGGAAAAATACTTTTAAAGTTCTAGAGATTTTATTTAGCAGTGAGAGGAGCAATATAATATGGAGAAAGTACTAAAAAATAAAAAAATACTTGTAGTTGGATTTAACACAATAGATATTGTACTAGAAAGTGATGAAAAACTAACAACCGGTAAGAAAATATATGCAAAGCGTATGTCAGAATATTGTGGAGGACAGGCGGCAAATTGTGCTTATACATTAGCCAAGATGGGGTGGAATGTATCCTATATAGGAAAATTTGGTGATGATGAAAATGGTATGCGTTCTTTAGCATCTTTAAAAAAAAATAATATAGATGTTTCAAAATCAAAGATTATTAAAGATTGCAAAAATCATATTGGGATTATTTTTGTAGACGAGTTAACGGGGGAACGTACGATAATAATGAGAAAAGATGAACGTTTAAATATGGATGATTATAATATAGATTATGTTGATTTAAAAGATATAGATTTGGTTTATTCTGATGGAAATGAATCTAAATTTACTTTTCACATTTTAAAAATGGCTAGAGAAATGGGGAAAGATATTGTTTTAGATATTGAAAGGGTTGACGAAAATATTAGACAAGCTCTCCAATTTGTTAATGCACTGGTAGCTCCTGGTGACATTATAACAAGATTGGCAGATGAAAGAAATATTGAATCAGCTTTAAGAAAATTAAATAAAAAAATAGAGATAGTAATTGCTACATTGGGTGATAAAGGTTCAGTTGGTATTAGTAGAGATAGCAAATTGGTCGAGGTTCCTGCGGAAGTATGTCAAGTGAAAGATACAACAGGTGCTGGAGATGCATATCATGCAGGCTTTATTTCGGCTATGATATCTGGAAGTAATCTAAAGGAAAGCATGAGATTTGCAACTTCAGTTGCACGTATAAAATGTGAAATAAATGGACCTAGGATAAATAGGAATATAGTAATTTGAAAAAATAATATAATTATAATTCGAGTTTTTGTAGTTGAAGAAAATAGTAGTTTGTATTCTAATGGAATGATATATAAAGTCAAAAGAGGAGAATAAATGTGATAAACACAATAAGTGATGAATACTGTAAGTTATTATCAGATAAATTAAAACAGGGAGATGTAATTGCGTTTCTAGGTTCAGCAGTATCTAAAACATATAAGGATAGACGAACGAACAAAACATATTTTGGTATAAAAATGGCTAGTGAAATTGTCAAGGATTTAAGCGAGAAAAAAATGTATATTAAACCTGATATGAATTTTGAACAAGCTTTTTTTTCGATTAAATATAAAGAAGAAAGGAATGAAGTAGAACGATTATTGCAAGGTTATATAAAAACTCATAATATGAATCCACTACCTGCTCATTCAATATTAGCTGGTTTGGATTTTTCGGCTTATTTAACGACTAATTTTGATAACCTCTTGGAAAAAGCACTTGACAAACAGAAAGATTACTCTGTAATTATTAATGATAAAGATGTCAGTCGGTGGCAAATGAAAAATAAAACACCAATTATAAAGCTTCATGGATGTATTTCTAGACCAGATACCATGATTGCATGTGAGGATGAATATAGACCTTTAATTTCTCGTGAACCAGTGCTTGCTTCTTTAATAAAAGTTTTATTGTCAAATAAAGTAATTTTGTTTTGTGGATTTTCGTTATCAGATGTGGATTTCAGAGTTGCATATCAAGAATTGAAAGACATTTTAGGTAATTATATGCCTAAAAGTTATGCTATAGTTTATGATTTTACGGAATATGAAAAAAATTATTGGGAACAACAAGGGGTAATATTGATAAAATCTGATTTAACAGAGTTTCTTAAAAAATTAAGAAATGCGTATATTAAAAATATAAATTATGATAATTCATCTTGGATTAATAATACTTTTTTTGATAAATTATCTCAATCAAAAACCTCTCCTACAGAAACACAAGCTATAAATGTTTTTTTGGAACAATTACAGCAAGAGATTAAAAATCCTCAGTTATCCATTAAAGATATTGTTACTCAGGCAGAAACAGCAATACAAGAAATAAAAAATAATAAAAAAATGTTTCAATCAATGAAAAAAATGTGGGATGACGTGCAGAATATGCTAGATAGTATTTCGGAAGAAGATATAGAAGAAGCAGAGCAAACAATAGACAATATTATTGATCAGAGAAAGTCTAATGCAGAATTATTATCTAAGAAACATCGAACGATTGTGAAAAATAATACAAATATTTTAGTATATTCACAAAGTATAAGAGTGATGGATTTATTAAAGGCTGTTTCAAAAAGAATTCAGCAAACCTGTACAATATATATTTGTGAGTGTAGACCTAAAAGTGCAAATGCTTTTCAAGATGCTATTGATATTTGTGAGTATCTAAAAGATACTTTATATACAAAGGTTATTATTCCAGATGCTACCGTAGGGAATGTACTAAGCAGAAAGAAAGTTGATATGGTTTTATTGGGGGCTCATGCTGTGTATTATAGTAATAATGAGTGGGTTTCATTTGTTAATACTTGTGGTACTAATATGATTTTAGGTATGGCGAAGTTATATTCTGTTCAAGTTTATATTATTGCAGAGAGTTCCAAAATAAATATGATAGATAATAATCAGATTGAAGATATAATTTACGATGAAGAAGAAAATACTTTTAACAATTTTATTCCAGAGTATAGAGAAGAAAATAGCTTGAGTATATTAAACACAAGATATGATTTATGTGAAGCAAATAGTGACATTGTATTATTAACGAATAACTAAGATTTTCTTCTAAATTATTTGTAGAAAGAAATCTTTTCTGAACTGTCCGCAAAAAATGACCGACTGATGGGGATCAGCGGTAAAGTCAGACGTATGGATTCCATGATGATCGAATCCAACATCCGCAAACTCAGCCGGATGGAACTGATATACACCTGCATCGCAAAGCTGGCGGTGTATGTGGATAAAATCAATGATTCTGCTCTGTCTGACGATTTAAAACACTATATCGATCCTAACGATTTTAACAGGGTGATTTATCATCAGCGCAGTACCGGTGCAGATGAGCGCATGAAGCAGCTCTTGACGGATGCAGATAAACTTGTTGCCTTGTGTGAGTCTGGTTACAATGATTCAACAGAGTATGATCTGTTTGTCAGATGTCTGTCAGAGCAGACCATTGTTGAAAATGAAAACCGCAGACTCCGCACAAAAGAAGACGGCGGCATGAAATCATCCATGATGCAGAATCCCTCCGATCCCGAAGCGACTTTTCGGAGTAAAGCAGGAAAAGAGCACCGGGGATATGCTGCCAATCTTGAAGAATCCGTTGGAGCCAATGGTTCGGTTGTAACAGAATACCAGTATGAGCAAAACAACCATAGCGACAGCCAGTTTATCCGGGAGCATCTTGAGCAGATGGATAAACAAGAAGAACGGACTGTTATCGTTGCGGATGGAGCATACAGCGGAACAGGAAACACGCAGCTTGCAGCTGATAAAAACGTAGAACTGATTACCACAAGCCTGACAGGGAAACCGGCTCCGGATATCCTTGCTGATTTTGCATTCAACGAAGAAGGAACGAAAATCCTCCGATGTCCGGCCGGCCATGCACCCAAAAGCTGTTCTTATATGAAACAAAGCAGTCAGTGTGCCGTTTCCTTTCTGCATGAACAGTGTGCCGGCTGTCCGTATCAGGATCAATGCAAGCCAAAAATTTTTAAGAAGGTTGCAAAAATAGTAACATCCAAAGCAGCACATGAACGTGCGAAAATCCAGCGGAACATGGACAGCAAAGAATTCAAAAATTACGCAAGACTCCGAAATGGAGTGGAAACTGTTCCGTCAAATATCCGTAAGAATTACCATTTGGAAAAAATTCCCGGTGGGAAACAGCGTGGCAAGTTCTTTTTCGGATCCAAAATAGCAGCGTTGAATTTCCGAAAACTCTTCAATTATGTGAAGGGCTTAGGGCATTATGCCCAAAATCCAGTACTTGCATAAAACAAGGCAGGGAATACCCGACATATATGCTCAAATGTTCGGCGATATACTACAAAATATGAATTTTTCAAGGTACTATAGGAATAGGGGCAAATTTATTTATGGTTTTGACCCCAACATCATTTAATAATATCATAAAAAATACTTTTTTCAAACCTGTGGATTCTGATATTTAGAAATATAGCAATAAATTATTCTATTAAAGTATGATGTTCTTGCCAGAAACGTGACGTTCCTGCCAGAAATCTTGTTTTCCCATAAAAGATTTATATAATAAAAATGAAAACTTTGTTACACGGCGGTTTTTGCATTTGCATGAATTGCGAAAAAGTAAAATTTTGGGGAAGAGAGGATAAACGTTTAAATGAAGAATGGAAATCTATACAAAGGCAGGCTGGCAGTTCTGTATTCAATTGCTGCTTTTTTGCTAGTATTCTGTCTGTTTGCGTCCAATACGCCATATGGAACAGCGTGGAAAGCATATGCCGCGGAGGGAACGCTCACAGAAAGCGTAAACTTAGAGGGCGTTGTTTATAAGGAAATTGAACCGGGAAAAATGCAGCTTGTGGAATGGGCAAAGAATATTTCGTGGAAGGAAGTGATTGAGATTCCGGAAACCGTTACGTATGACGGCAAAGAATATACGGTAGTTTCCATTGGAGATAATGCATTTTACAACAATGCTGGAAAGCAAAGTATTGCAGAAGTTGTTTTTCCGGATACAATTGAAAGCATCGGGGAAAATGCATTTTGTTTCTGCACCGCTATGAACTCATTAAATTTGCCCCCGAACTTAAAAGAAGTTGGGAATACAGCCTTTTTGAACTGTTATGCCGGTGGGGAATTGACGATTCCTGCGTCTGTTACCCGGATTGGGGCTGATGCATTCCGCGGTATGAAAATAAGCAGTTTAATTATTTTAAATCCGGATACCGTCTATGAAAGAAGCGCTTTTTCTGATAATCGAAGCCTTGTCAGCATAACGTTGCCAGACGGGATGACCTCTCTTGGAGGGAAGGGGTTTCTTTCGAGGTGTGTCAGCCTTGCGCAGATTGATTTGCCGGAAAGCCTTACATCCATACCGGATGGGGCATTGAGTTCGTGTACCGGTCTGACGGAGATTCAGATACCGCTTTCTGTCAATACGATTGGCGGTTCAGCATTTTATGGATGTACCGGATTGAAAGAGGTCGTGGTACCGGAAGGAGTAACCGAAATATCTGTCCAGACTTTCTGTAACTGCAGCGAGGAATTGAGTGTAACATTTCCCGATAGTGTGACATCTGTCCACAATTGGATATTTTGGAATGATAGCGTCGGCCGTGAGAAATACAGTAAGTCGGTTACTGTGAAATGTACCAGCAGGGAAGTTGCGGCTCTTGTGGCAGGCATAGGACATCAAAAAATAGAATTAAATGGAGAGCCTTATGAACTGCTGGCATTTGACACGGATAAATATACATTTACAATTACGGATAGTGAACGTAGATATGTACAATTAGACAAATGGAAAGGAGCGCAGCCCTCCGGAGAAATTATTATTCCTGAGACAGTAGAGTGGGAAGGAAACACATATACTGTTAAAACAATTGGAACAAGCGCATTTTCCACATGCTCTAAAATTACGAAAATTACGCTCCCGGAATCGATTACCGGTATTGGGAAAGATGCTTTTATGAGCTGTACGGGACTGGAATCAATCAATCTGCCTGACGGCCTTACGCGTATCGAACAATGGGTGTTTTGCGCTTGCCATGCATTGAAGGAAGTGGAGCTTCCTCAAAGCCTGACATATATTGGCGGTTTCGCATTTAAGGAATGCGAAAGCCTGCAGACCGTTGACATTCCGGAAAGCTGTGAGCTAATTGACACTTCTGCATTTTGGGATTGTACAGGTATCACAAATGTAACTCTGCATGAAGGACTCACGGAAATTGGCGACAATGTATTCAGCGGCTGCAGCGGTATTACGGAAATATTGCTGCCGGATTCCTTGCAGAAAATTGGATATTATGCATTTCAAAACTGTACGGAGCTTGCGAATATTAAATTAGGCCAAGGATTGATAGAGATTGGAGGGGGGATTTTCCAAGGATGCAGCAAATTAACGGGGACAATGCTTCTTCCGGATTCCGTCACAACAATCCGGCAGGATGCATTTGCAGACAGCAGCCTGTCAGGCGTTCATGTGGGCGGCGGGCTGACAATCCTGGAAAGCGGGGCGTTTCCAGATAGCATCCGTTTGACGACAAATAGTCCAGAGGTATGGAAATTACTGTCTAAAAATACAAGCCGTGAGAACGCGCCTGTGCTTGTATGGGATGGAACATGCGATGTTCCCGCCGGAATGCATACATATGTGGAGGGGAGTATTGTTATTACCGGCAGCGTAACGATAGGGGAGGGGGCTGTCGTAACAATTATGCCTGACGCATCCCTGACAATAGACAACGGCGGCGCTCTTACGAATCATGGAGAAATAGAAGGAGAGGGAGTGTTTACGATAAACGGTTCGCTTTCTGGAACCGGGACTTTGGGAGAAGGAATACAGATGACATTTCTCCTGACAGGAGATATGGTGGCAGACGTGGGCGATGCTGTTTACAGTGCAGAGCCTATCGTGCCTGAACCGGAAGTCTCCATAATGTTAGGCGAAAAGAAAACCACATTTGAAAAAGATGTAGATTTTATATATAGCTATGTGAACAACACGAACCCTGGTACGGCAGACGTTACGGTTACGCCGAAAGAGGGAGGAAAACTGCTGGGCGAAGCCGTAACGAAGCGTTTTACAATTGGGAAAGCCGGCCAGACAGCTCCATCAGCGTGTAACCTGACATTTACGGAAAATAAAGATAAGCAGACATTTACGGCAGCAATAGAAAGGACAGAGGGTGCGGAATACAGTTTTGACGGGGAGACATGGACAGATGGGAATACAAAGAGCGACTGCCAGCCGAATACGGCATATACGGCATATGTGCGGATGAAAGAAACGGATACGCATTTCGCCAGTGATGTTGTGAAAGCAACATTGAAATCACCAGAATTAAAGAAAAATGGGGGGAATACGGGAAATGAGGGAGGTACGGAAAAGCCCGGCGGAACAGAGAATCATCTGCCCGCTCCGGAAATTCTAAAGCTGAGAGCTGCTGCCGGAAAAAAGGGCGTATCTGTGCAGATAACAGTAAACCCTGTTGCGGGCGCGGATCGATATGAGATTTACCGTATATCCGGGAAGAAAACCACATTGGTTACAACGACATTGCCGGGAAAAACCCAAATCCGGGATGAAAAGCCTGTACAGAGCGCAAAATACTATGCGGTATCGGTATCTAAAGATGGCAGTCTGAAAAGCGCAGCCGGGAAAGTAAAGGCTCTCAAGCTTGCCAAAGGAACGAAGATAAAAAAAGTTTCGTCCACATCCAGGGGAATAAAAATTATATGGAAGAGAGGAAAAAGTGTAAAAAAATACGTGATCTACCGTTCAACAAAGAAAAATTCCGGCTATGTGAGAGTGAAAACCCTTGGAAAGAAAAAATTAAGTTATGTTGATAAGAAAGCAAAGAAAGGCAAAAAATATTATTATAGAATAGCTGTGGTCACAAAATCGAATCCAAGCCTAATGAGCACAGCATCTAAGCGTGCAAAATGCCTTTTTTAAATTCTAGTTTTCCCCTGTTTCACGCCTGCGGTATTCTGCAGGCGTTGTTCCCGTATATTTCTTAAATTTTTTATGAAAATAATCTACCCCACGGTAACCGACTTTGCCGGCAATCTCGTAGTTCTTGAGATTTTCCTGGACAAGCAGCTGTTTAGCCGCCCCGATACGCACTTGATCCAGATAAGCATTAAAGCCGATGCCTGTTGTCTTCCTGAAAAGTTTACCCAGATAGGAGCTGTTATAACCAAAAATGGGCGCCAGGATTTCCAGCGACAGGCGTTGGTCGTAATTTTGCTGAATATAGTAAAGAACCTCATCCATTACATTTTCACCGGTAAAGCAGCCGACAGAGTTTGTCCACAGTTCAAACTGTTCCGCTAAAAACTGCATGATTTCATTAAGGGAAGATTTGTTTTCCAGCAGCTCGGCAGCTGCGGCATTGGACAGAAAAGGAATTTTCATGCGCGAGGGCAGCAGCAGGATTTTCTTCTTTATCATAATATAGATGTTAGCCAGCAGGTGCCTGGCAGCAGGAAGTCCGGCGCCGGAATCCCGCAAGGCAGCGCCCAGATCTTTTAGTGCCCGGGCAGTCATTGTACGGTTATGGGATTGGATATAATGAAAAAAACGTTCCGCATATATGGCGGCCGCTTCGTGGGCGAGAGCCATTTTCAATTCATCTGTACTGACAGGTTTGCTCAGACAGAAACTGATGCCGCAGCGTTTTGCAGCCTGTTTTTGTTCAGCGTTAGAAATTTCACTCAGCAGAATGACTTTTCCGGTAAATCCCCGGGCGGAGCTTTCCCTTATGACTTCTATGCCGTTCTTTTGGGGCATACGAATATCCAGAAGCACGATATCAGGTTTCTCATTCAGAATCTTTTCCAGCGCATCTGCGCCGTCCGCTGCCGTCTGGCAGATAGAAAATCCTAATCTCTCCCAGTCAATCATAGATTTTAAGTTATTCAATACGATTTGGTTATCGTCTGCAATCAGTACATTCATGCGTTTTCCTCACCTAAATTATGTAATGCCGATGTCAAAAGGGTCTCTGTGCTATTTTGTAATCAGGATGCGGGGATGAAAGCGCTATAGTTTATAATATCGCCTTTAATAGTATAAACCATATTTGCGTTTGTATGCAATGGAAAATTATAACTTTTAGCAGTGCTTATTGGCTTTTGCGTTATAATTTACCATAACTGTTATTCTTCAAATTGCGGTTACTATCTGTTTTCCGTAGATGCGAGCCTATGGACAGCATAGAGAAACTGTAGTAAAATAAAAAAAACCACGATTGCCGGGGAACTTCCCCGCACATCAGAAAAAGGAGGTATTCTGCACAGGATGCCGTTGATGAATGAGATACCGGAGAGTTTCTGGAGCCTTTTCCGTTCCTACAACCGTGAGACGTATATAGAAGCTCTGCTGAAAATTAATGAAGAATATCAATACAATAATTATTTCCTAAGCCGTGAAGTTTGCATACAGGTCATTGGGAATTATTTTTCTGAACGTAAATACAGCATTATGAAAGAGGAACAGGAGACGGATGCGGATGTGCTGGAGCCTCCGGCGACCCGTATCCTGAACTGGCTGCTGCGTACCAAGTGGCTGAGGAGGCTTGAAGATTATAGCAGCGGCGTGACAAATATCGTAATCCCAGACTACTCAGCTGTGTTTATTGATGCGTTTGAACGCCTTTCCGGGGAGGAAGAGGATACGGAAGTCTACATTCAGAATATCTATGCAATTCTTTTTTCTTACAAGACAGATCCCAGAAAAAATGAAAGGCTGCTGAATACAGCGCTGGTGAATACGAAGAGGCTGAATAAGGCTCTGCAGGACATGCTTCACAATATGGATAAATTTTTTGCAAGCCTTCTGGAAAAAGATGTATACAGCGACTTGCTGAAAGAACACCTGGAAGGATATGTGGAGGAAATTGTCAGAAAGAAATACCACATACTGAAAACTACGGATAATTTTTATATTTATAAGATGAGCATTAAAAGCTGGCTGCAGGAAATCCGGGAAAGCCAGGCGGAAGAAGCGGAAAGTGCATTAACGGACACAGGACAGGAGACGCCGGAACTTGCGGCGAGGATGCGCCTGGAGATACAGAGGCGTACGGAAGTTTTGGATTTGGTTAATCAGATTGAGCGGGGATTTGACGATATTGAGCATAGGATTGCAAATATGGACAGGGAGCATACCCGGTATGTACGCGCTACGGTGACAAGGCTCAACTATCTTCTGAGCCGGGAAGAAGATATGCGGGGGCTGATAGTGCAGATTTTAAACGGAATCGCTGCGCGTCCCGAAGAACGCCTGAAGGCGGCGGCTGAAAAAATGAATTTTTCATATTTGAATGTCTTGTCGGAGAAATCTTTGTACAAACGGCGGAAGGGAAAAAGGTCGTTTTTGGAGGATATGGAGCCTGAGGAAGAGACGCAGGAGTTGTCCAGGGAGGACGTGCTGAAAATGAACCGCATGAATAACCGTTACAGCAAACGGCAGATTGAGCAGTTTATCGAGGCGCATATGGATGGAGGGCAGGCTGTGGTAGGAAAAGGTTTTGTCCAAAATGATGAAGAATTTGAGAAGCTGATCCTTGCCTATGATTACGCGTCAAAGAAGGGAAGCAGATATCAGGTTGCCGAAGAGAGTATGGAGCCGGTGGAGGACGGACGGTACAGCTATCCGGGACTGGTGTTTAAAAGGAGGCCGCAGAGATGATAGAATATTATGATAATCTGACACCCGAGGAGCAGGAAGAGGTCAGCGGGGCAATCCAGCTTCTCTACAGGCAGACCTTTGTACTGGAGAGGAAGTATGACAGACGTACAGGAAGGATGCAGTTTAATAAGGAGTTCCGGGCGTGCAGCAAGCACCTGGCATTTATCCGCAGATATTTTGAAATCAGCGGAATTACCGTACAGGAAAACAGCCGGACAGGGATTATCTATCTGCAGGGTGAAACGCTTCTTGGGGATAAGCTGCCGAAGCTTACGACTCTTTATGTTCTGATTTTAAAGCTGATTTATGACGAGCAGATGGCGGCGGCTTCCACGAGCGTCCATGTCTTTACCACGCTGGCGGATATCCATGAGCGTCTGGGAAGTTTCGGGCTTTTGAACAGGCAGCCGTCGGCTACGGAAGTGCGCAGAGCGGTTTCTATGCTGAAAAAATATCAGATTCTGGAGCCGCTGGATCTGCTGGAGGAATTGGAAGGCGCCAGCCGCATGGTGATCTATCCAAGCATTAATATGCTTCTGGTAGGAGACGACGCCAGGGCCCTGGTTGACACGTTCAGAGAAACGGAGGAAGAAGATGGAGAAGCAGAAATTCCAGGCATTATCGAGAATCTGCCTGAATAACTGGCATTATATAGAGAAAAGAGTTCTCTCGTTTTCAGAGGGTATTAATTTTTTTACCGGGCATTCGGGAAGCGGGAAATCTACCGTTATTGACGCTATGCAGGTTTTACTTTATGCCAATACGGACGGACGGGGGTTTTTTAATAAGGCCGCGGCGGATGACTCTGACAGGACGCTGATAGAATATCTGCGGGGGATGGTGAATATCGGTGAGGATAATCATTTTTCGTACCTGAGGAATAAGAATTTTTCTACGACGGTTGTCATGGAGCTGAAACGTACGGATACCGGGGAATGCCAGAGCATTGGCGTAGTTTTTGATGTAGAGTCTGCGTCGAATGAGGTGTCCAGGTTATTTTTCTGGCACAGGGGTGCGCTGCTTACGTCTTTTTACCGCACGGGGAACCGGGCAATGACGATTGATGAGGTGAAAGAATATTTGACGGCTCATTATGCGAAAGATGAGTATTATTTTGGACCTAGCAACGAGAGATTCCGCAGGCAGCTGTATGAAATTTATCTGGGGGGGCTGAATGAGAAGCGGTTTCCTCTGCTCTTTAAGCGGGCGATTCCTTTCCGCATGAATATCCGGCTGGAGGACTTTGTAAAGGAATACATCTGTATGGAGCAGGATATTCACATTGAAGATATGCAGGAGAGCGTGATGCAGTATGGCAGGATGCGGAAACGCATCGGGGATACCTGCGCGGAGATTGAAGAGCTTCAGAAAATACAGGGCGCGTGGCTTGAAGTAGCGGAAAAGGAAAAGACACAGAACTCGTATCTCTATTTTATGAATGCGTGCGAGGTACGCAAGCTGAAAACCCAGGCGCAGAGCCTTCAGGAAAAGATAAAGGCCTGGGGAGAGGATGGGGAACGTCAGCAGGAAATGCTGGGCGGCCTTGAAAAGCAGATTCAGGGATTGGAAGAGCAGATTCGGGATATGGTGCGGAAAATAGCCGCCTCCGGCTATGAGGAGCTGAAAAGCCAGCTTCAGGCTCTTAACGAAATCATAGAAAGGCTTGCTGTCAGCAAAGGCAAGTGGCAGCAGACGGCTGTGGGGCTGAAAAGGTGGGAGGAGCAGGATATCACACCAAACGCGGTGCTGTGGGACATTGGAAGATTTGCGAAGCACAGTATTTCGGAGGAACAGCTGGACAGGCTGAAAAAGTCTCTGGACGTGCTTCGGGCAGAGGTGGAAGAGCAGAGAAAAGAAGCAGAGAGCGAGCTTCGCGATTATAGCCGCCGGGAGAAAGAAATCAGGGAAGAACTCAGACAGCTCCGCCAGGGAAAAAAGGCGTATCCCAAAGAGCTGGAAGAAGCGAGGCAGTACATACGCGAAGGATTAAAAGAGCAGAACGGGAAAAATATTCCGGTGGAAATCCTGGCGGATTTGCTGGATATCAGGGATGATACATGGAGAAATGCTGTTGAAGGATATATGGGGAGCAATAAGCTGCTCCTGATCGTGGAGCCGAAATATGCCAGGGCGGCAATGGAGCTTTATCAGGAACTGGATAAGAAGAAATACTATCGCGTGGCGGTATTGGATACGGAAAGGGTTATGGCTGCGGGAAGCGGCGCGCAGGAGGGCGCTCTGGCGGAGGAAGTCCTGACAGAGATTCCTTATGCCCGCGCATATATTGATTTCCTGTTGGGAAACGTGATGAAATGCGACAGCATTGACGGGCTGAGGGAGTGTAGAATCGGCATTACCAGGGACTGTATCCAGTACCACAGCTTTAAACTGCAGTATATCAATCCGGAGCTGTATACCAGGCGCGCTTATATCGGCGAGGTAAGTATGCGCAGGCGCATCCGGCAGCTGGAAGAACTGCAGCTGGAGATTGAGGAAAAGCGGAAGCCCTGCCAGGCGCTGGAGGAGTCCTGCCGGAAGATTTTGAATCTGGAGCACCTTCCCCGGGGGCTGGAGGAATATCTGGACTGGAAAAGGGATGTGGAGGCATACCCGGAAAAGGCGGCACAGAAGAACCGTCTGGAGAAGAAACTGGAAGAGCTGCGGCAGAAAGACATCAATCTATGGAAACAGCAGCAGGAAGAACTGGAGGAAAAATGCCGGAAGGAAAAAGCGGCGCGGGACGCCATGCTCCGTCAGATAGAAAAGCAGGATGCCGAGCTGGAAGCTTTGAAAAGAGAGTATATCAGCCGGAATGAGGAGCTGGCGGAAAAGGAGAAAAGTTTTGTAAAGGATGCGGCGCAGGAACAAAAGGTGGCAGAATTTTTCAGCGGCAGGGAGAATCCGAATTACGAGCGTCTGCAGGCATCCTTTTTTGGAAAGGCAAGGGGGGCGGCAGAGGAAGCCGAGAAAGCCATGTCTTCTTTGAGGGAAATCCGTTTTGAATATTTAAGGAAGTATCCGAACAGGACATTTTCAGCGGAGGAAAGGACGAATCAGCCCTATGACGAACTGCTCTCCCATCTGCAGTACGGGGATTTGACCGCGCTTTATCAGAAGGCTGACGAACAGGCAAAAGAGGCGGTGTATCTCTTTAAACAGGACTTTATTTATAAAATACGCAGCGCCATTGAAGGCGCATATAAACAGAGGGATGAACTGAATAAGATTATCAGCCAGATGGACTTCGGAAAAGACAGGTATCGGTTTGTGATATCCAAAAACAGGGGGGCGGACGGCAGATACTACGAAATGTTCATGGATGAGACGCTGGAAGTTAACCCTTCTCAGATAGCGGGCGGCATAGAAAATCAGATGAACCTGTTTACTATGTCCCATGAAGATAAATATGGGGAGCTTATGCAGGAGCTGATTGCAGTATTTATCCCGCCGGATAACGCTACGGCAGAAGAATTGGAAGAGTCCCGGCGTAATATGGAAAAGTATGCCGATTACCGTACATACCTGTCCTTTGACATGCAGCAGATTATAGAGGGGGAAGAGACGATTAAAATCCGCCTGAGCCAGATGATTAAAAAGAATTCCGGCGGAGAGGGTCAGAACCCACTCTACGTGGCTCTTCTGGCGAGTTTCGCACAGGCATACCGGGTAGGGATTGTCAGGACGCGGATAAACCCTACGATCCGCCTGGTAGTGCTGGACGAAGCGTTTTCTAAAATGGATGCGGAGAAGGTGGCAAGCTGTATCGCGCTGATTCGGGGGCTGGGATTCCAGGCAATCATCAGCGCCACAAATGACAAGATTCAGAACTATATCGAGAATGTAGATAAAACTTTCGTATTTGCAAATCCCAATAAGAAGCATATTTCCATTCAGGAGTTTGAGAAAAAGGAATTTGCGCAATTAGAGAAAGGGCTGGCAGAGGAAGAAGGATACAGTGAGGAAGTATAAAATCAAAAAGTTATATTTAAAATCAGAATAATGTGTAGCAATATAAGAATATGAGACACTGTTCGAGAAAACGGCAGGCGGTTAGTCCTTCAACAGAGGGACTGAACCCTCTGATTACATAGAAATCTCTAATATAGAGAAATCTGTGAAAGGAGGGCGAGCTTATGAGTGTATTTGAGATATTGGATATCGTGCTGATGATTCTTTCTATTATTGTGACGATTGTAATAGCATATATTGATTATACAAAAAAGTAACCGCCCAATCTTGACCCCAAGGTGCGGTTACTTTTTGTAATCCAATAATCGGGACTACCCGTCTATCGGCAGTGTCTCTTTTTTATATGATAACAGAGTCCTATAAGAATGTCAAACGAATTGTAACAGTTCAGCCCATTTAAAGTTTTCTGATCGCAAAGGGCTGGATTCTCCGGTTGAATTTACGCATTCTTACGGGCTTTGCAGCAAGTGCAAAATCCTGGGCTGAACTGTTACAACGAATTTCACATCCCTCGGGCAAGCACCATACTGGCCGCAATCCCCGCCAGTGTAGCAATCAACGCGCCCGGCAGGGTATACCGCGTCTTTTTTACTTTTGCAGTCATAAAATACACAGACATCGTATAAAAAATGGTTTCCGTACACCCCATCATGATGGAGACCAGGTTGCCGAAGAAGGAGTCAGGGCCATACTCCTTAAAAATATCCAGTGTAAGTCCGGTAGCGGCGCTGGAAGAGAACATCCTCACGATGGTCACAGGAACAAGCTGAGCCGGAAAGCCTATGTATTGAAGAAAATGCCCCAGAACATCGGAAAGCATATCCAGAAAGCCTGAAGCCCGGAGGACGCCCACAGCAACCATCAGCCCAATCAGGGTAGGCATGATGCCAATCACGGTATGGAAGCCGGATGCAGCTCCTTTGATGAACGTCTCGTAAACGTTCTGCTTTATGAGAAGCGCGTACCCGATGACGATAAATAGTATAAAAGGTATGATATAAGTCGAAAGGAAAATTAAAAAATCCATAGGTATGTTCCGTCCAGGGGTTTGTTTGAAGTGTATGAGGGGGAAGAAGTATATATGTACTATTTATCAAGGAAAATTTTATGAATTTTTAATAATAAATATTTGACGCGTATAGAAATATATGGTATTATTATGAAAAAAGGAGCAGAAATTACATATAATCCATAATTAACATACAAAAAATTAATGTTTAAAAATTATAAATGTATAATGGGGGATTATATAAGATAAGGTGGCGCGAAAAACAATGTTGGTGGTGAAATGTTAGAGGGGGATATTTTAGAAAATATTTTTAGGAGGATGAGTTTATGAAGAGAAGAGCGTATGTTTATATTATGATGCTGTTTGCGGTTATGCTGTTTGCTTCACCATGTTGCTCCAAACAATCATATGCAAAAAGCGCGGAAAAAATTTCAAAAGTAAGAATCGTGACTTGCAAAGAAGAAAAAGAAACGTTAATGCTGCTGAAAGCAAGTGGAAATGTGAAATGGACGTCTTCTGATAAGAGGATTGTGAAAATTGCAAAGAGAAAAGGAAAAAGGAACCAAACAGTTGTTTTGGAGACACGCAATCCTGGAAAAGCTATTGTTCAGGCAAAAGCAGGGAATAAGATTTACCGATGCAAAGTTATTGTGCAAAATAAGGTATCGAAAGCGAGCTTAGCGGGAGTGGAGCAGACAGACAACACCCTTAGAGTGAGAGTCAGGCTGGGGAATAACGGAAGGGAACCATTAAACTATGGGTGTTCCTTTTGGGTTGAAAAGCTGGAGAATGGGAAATGGGTGAAATTGACGGCTCAGAATGATGCGGCATTTACTCTGGCACAGCGTAGGCTTAAAGGCAGGAGAAGCGTAGAAGAGACATATGAACTGTATTCGGAAGGGAAAGCAGCTTTGTATCAGAAAAGTGATTTTTTGCCGGGGACTTACCGAATCCATGTAGATGCAGACTTTGCGAAAGATGATTATAACTATGTCGCATTTCAGGTGAAATAAACGGAAATTTCAAAGACAGATACAGCTTTTTAGAATTTCATTAGGTTAGTAGGAAGATTGACGCGGGGTGTATCCTTGGCGTCAATCTTATTTTTGGCAATTTGTTTAGAAAAGTAGATTTAAAATAGAAAGTTTTGTGTGAAAATAGATAAAATCCTGCTGGAAAACACCTATTTAATATGTCATTATAGACGAAACAGCTATAGGAACAATTTAAATCTGGGTTTGAAGGGAGGACGTATATGTTTAAAAAGAAATTGAAACAAATAGGAGCTGTGTTTCTTGCGTTTTGTATGGTGTCCGGTGCAGTGTGGACGCCGGGAATAGGTGCAGACGCGGGGTAATTGTATTCAGCAGGATTGTTGTAGGAAGCAGCGAACTGAAAGACGTAGCTAATACATTTGCGGAAAATTATAAGGAGATTACCGGTTTGGATATTGGCGTAGTTTCCGGTACGCGCGATGATGTAAAAATGGGGGACTTTTTCCTGACTCTTGGTTCTGCGGATGCGGGGCTTGGAGAAGAAGGCTACCGTCTTTCTATCGGTGATGCGGCAGTTGTTGAAGCGGCACAGCCGACAGGCGCCCATTGGGGGACAATCAGTATCCTGCAGATTCTTAAGCAGACAGGCGGCAGCATTCCAAAAGGAGAGGCAAGGGATTATCCGAAATACGAAGTCAGGGCGTTTAGCCTTGATGTGGGAAGGAAGCCTTTTAGCCTGGATTCGATTTATCAGTTTGCAAAGAATATGTCCTGGTATAAAATGAACAGTTTCCAGGTGCATCTCAGCGACAACCAATGTACGTATGTGGGGCAGTCTTTCCAATAAAGGCGGAATTAATGGAACGCCGAGGGTAACGTCTAAGGACGTACAGCTTAATATTTGGGAAACAGGTTCTTATGCAAATCCCACGGATATGTATAATGCGGGGTTTGATTTAATTAATACATTGTATACCAATTATATTGTTCCTGGAAATACTGCTGGTGAGGGCAGTTACGGAGATTACAGGTCTTTGGGGGCGATATATAGAAACTGGAGGCCGAATGTCATCAGTAACTTTACGGCAAAAGCAGGGGATGACCAGATGCTGGGAGGATGCTACGCGCTTTGGCATGACAACATCGATACCCGTGCAAACGGAAATTCCGAGTACGATTCTTTTGTGCGTTTTCTTCAGCCGCTGCCTGCGTATAGCGCGAAGCTGTGGGGCGAGGCGAGCAAAGAATATGATGCGTTTGCAGAGCTTGCAGATAAGACAGGGACGGCGCCAGGTACAAAGATTATATCAGAGGTTGATTCCATAGGGAAAGAGGCGGCAAAGTACACATTTGACGAGTCAATGGAACAGGATGCCAGTGGAAATGGCTATGATTTGACGGAAATGAAAAATGTGGAGCAGGTATCGTCAGATACGGGAAAGGCGCTACAGCTTAAAGGCGGAGAAAGCTATGCGGAGAGCCCGCTGGATGTATTCGGTTCTGGCGCATCTTTGACTATGAAAGTCAAAATGGATGCAGATGCAGAGGGAGAGCAGATTCTCTGTGAGTCAAAGGATGCGTTTGGAACATATGGGACATACGCGATTAAAGCGGTGCAGAAAAATACAGGAAAAGTCGGATTCTCAAGAGAAGGCTATGATTATTCCTTTAACTATACGCTTCCAAAAGGCGAATGGGTGGAATTAATGTTCTGCGGAGGAAACAATACGGCAAAGCTATATGTAAATGGAGAATTGGTGGATAATAATCCCGATATGTATTTTGAGAACCATCCTGACAGGGAATTGACGGCGGCCCTGCCTTCTGATATTAAAAAGGTAGTCACGCTGATGATTCCGTTTGGACGCGTCGGAAGTGCGACAAAGAGTTTCAAGGGACAGATAGATTCCGTGGCGGTTGGCAAGGAATTGGAAGTTAATGATGAACGCGGCCTGATTCCGCAGAATGAGATGGAGGCGTCTGCCTGCTCTGAGGCAAATCAGAGCGGAAACGAAGGGCCGGCAAGGTTTGTACTGGACGGAAACCCCGATACGTTCTGGCATAGTAACTGGAGCAATGATTTGTCACTTTCTGATGAGGATCATCACAAGGTTTCGCTTACCTTTAAAGACGGAAATCCAAGGACAGTTGCAAAGCTGACCTATCTGCCAAGGCAGGATCGCAATAACGGAAGGATTTTGCAATACAGGGTCCTTGTGGAAAAGGCTGACGGGACGACGGTGACTGTGGCAGATGGGGAATGGGCAGATAATGCAAGCAGGAAGACAGCGGTGTTTGACCCGGTTGAAGCCGGGAAAGTTACTTTGAAAATAGATGAGTCTATCGGTGACAATGTGGGTGTCCACGGGACAATAGCGGAATTAAATCTGTATGAGCAGACAGAGGTGTTTAATGGTGAAAAGCTTCAGGAAGAGCTGAATAAGTATGCGGATTTTAAAGAAGGGGAGTACACAGACATTAGCTGGAAAGCATTTATGGATGTCCGTGAAACTGTGCTGGCAGTGATAAATAAACCGGACAGCACGGAGGAAGAATGCCTTTATGCATGTGAAAAGCTTCAGCAGGCGGTAGAAAAGCTGACGGTGAAACCGATAGAAAATAAGTTGTCTGATGCAGTAAAAGAAGCAGAGCAGGCGGATGCCGGGGATTATACTTCTGAGGGATTTGCAGAATATCAGGCAGAAGCAGAAAATCTCAAGAACATTTTAAGTAATCCAAATGCAACAGAGGAGCAGAAAATAGAAGCATGGAACAGCCTGCAGACAAAGAAAGCAGAACTCGTGAATATTAGTGAGATTAAAAAGGCGGTAGCAGAGGAAGCAGACGTAAGCGGCTGCACGTATGCAAGTGCGGAAACATATAAAAAGGCTCTTGCCGATGCAAAGAATATCCTTGCGAAACCAAATGCGACAAAAACTGAGATAGATACAGCTCTTGCAGCGCTGCGCAGGGCAGAGGAAGAGCTGGCTCCAAAGACTGTAGATGACACAGAGATGATAAAGGCTGTGAAAGATGCGGAAAATCAGCTAAAGGATACCAGCGGATACACAGAGGAATCTGTAGAGGCATTAAAGAAGGCGCTCTCAGAAGCCCTGTCTGTCCTGCGGAATCCGGCTGCGGCACAGCCAGAGATAGATAAAGCATTAAAGAAGCTGAGGGAAACAAAGCTGGTTAAAGAAACTTCTGGTGGAACAGTTCAGCCGAATCCCCAGCCAACGCCTCCAGGCTCCCAACCGACACCGTCGCCAGAGCCGCAGCCGAAGGTTCCGGCAAAAGACACAGTAGCTGTTTCCAAAGACAAAGTACTGGAGTTTAAAGTAACAAAGTCTGATGCAAAAGATGGTACAGTGACTGTATCAAAGCTCAGGAATAAGAACGCAAAGAGGGTAAAGATTCCGGCAACAGTAGTAATTGACGGCTATACTTTTAAGGTTACGGCAATTCAGGGGAAGGTGTTCCAAAAGTGTAAGAAGCTTGCTTCTGTAGAGCTCGGTTCCAATGTGGCGAGCATTGGCTCTAATGCATTTTTTGGAAGTAAGAAGCTGAAAACAGTCACTTTGAAAGGCACAAAAGTACCGAAATTGTCAGGGAAAAAAGTATTTAAAGGAACAGCGGTAAAGTGTAAAGTAACTGTACCGAAAAAAATGTCCAAGAAACAATTTAAAGCTTTGAAGACAAAATTCAGAAAAGCGGGCATGAGTAAAAAAGTGGTGTACAAACAGAAGTAGTTGGAAGAGAATTTTTTGATAACAATTTGGCTGTCAGTTTTTATAAACCGACAGCCAAATTGTTACAGGAAAATACATAAGAGCAGAAAGATTTATAGACATATTCACAAATTTGTGTTAATATAGGTGAAAGCATTTTGGTAAATTTTCAATGTTTAGCTAAGAGGAGGGGCGATATGTTTCAAAGAAAAATTAGGAAGGCAGGCGCTTTGATATTGGCAGTCTGCGTCACGCTTGGTTCCATACAGCTTCCGGCGCTGACGGCAAAAGCAAATGATGAGAATCTGGCGTTAAGCGCCACAGCCACAGCATCCAGTACGGAAACGAGTGATTATCCGGCATCGAAGGCAAACGACGGGGATGGTGCAACCAGGTGGGCGAGCGCAAGAGGAGACAGGGATCAGACGCTGCAGCTTGCATGGGACAGCGTGCAGACCATGAAGGGCTTCGTTGTGAAATGGGAGAGGAGAAACGCTACAAACTATGCGATTGAGACATCGAATGATGGAAACAGTTGGACGGAGGTAGCCAGCTTTACGCAAAAGCCTGCGGAAACGGTGCAGAAGATTACTTTGGATGCTCCGGTACAGGCACAGTATGTGCGTCTGAATATCAAAACTTTTACGGCCGATGGTTTAGGGGGTGAAACATCCTGGAACGTTGTATCGGTTTATGAATTTGAAGTTTATGAAGGGGAAATTCCGGTGAGCGCTCTGGAACTTGTGGCTCGTGTTACAGCGCCGGAGATTTCCGAAGACGGAACACATATTTCCATGCCGGATCTGGGCGATGGTGTGAAAGTCCGCTTCTGCGCAGATTACGAACAGGTGATTGGCGAGGACGGAACGATTTATAAACCGCTTTCAGATAAAGTGGTAAAAGGATTTTACGAGGTTTCTGTGAATGGGGAGAAAGCAAATTCACAAGAGTATACGATATCCGTTCCGGGAAGGTATGAGCCGGAAGAAAATGCGAATGCGAAGCCATCTGTGATTCCGGAGCTGCAGGAATGGCATGGTACTCAGGGGCAGTTTGCAGTTTCTGCCGTGAGCAAAATCGTGGCGGATAAAGAGCTGGCAGATGCAGCAAAGAAGTTTGCAGAAGATTATGAAATAATTACAGGTTCTCCGATACAGGTAGTGACAGGCGGAATCAAGGATGTTTCCGAAGGAGACTTCTATCTGACATTAGATACCGCAGAGAAAGGGCTTGGAAAAGAAGGCTATGTCCTGAAAATTGGAAATGCTGTATTGGTAGAAGCTTCCGATGCAGTGGGCGTTTACTGGGGCGTTATCAGTATCCTCCAGATTCTGAAGCAGACACAGGGCGTCATGCCAAGGGGTATTGTCAGGGATTATCCTAAGTATGAAGTGCGTGCGTTCAGTTTTGACTTGGGGAGAAAGCCGTTCGACCTGGAAACAGTATATGATTTTGCAAGAAATATGTCCTGGTACAAGATGAACAGCTTACAGCTCCACTTGAGCGATAACCTGATTTTCCATGAAGATTATCCGGATCTGGAGACTGCTGCTGCACAGTCTTATGCTGGATTCCGTCTGGAGTCCGATAAAAAGAATGAAGAAACAGGCGTGACCCTGATGTCGCAGGATATGTATTATACGAAAGAAGACTTTAAGGAGTTTGTGAAAGACGCCCAGACAAGAGGGGTGAGTATCGTACCGGAATTTGATATGCCGGCCCATGCATTGCCAATTACGAGGGTATACGAGGAATATATGACAAAGAAAGCAGGAGGATCGCATGGTTATCTGATTGAAGAGCTGAATCTTACGAATGAGGGTTCCTTCGCGTGGGCAAAGAGCATCTGGCAGGAGTATTTTGATGGGGGCAAGGATGCAGTCTTTGCAGATATTGACACGATTCACATTGGTACAGACGAGTATCATGGAGAAGAAGGAAAAGTAGGAAAAGAACTGTTCCGCAGGTTCTCGAAAGAAATGATTGAGTTTGTGCAGGGAACAAAGACGGCGGATGGAAAGACCAGGACTGTCCGTATGTGGGGAAGCCTTACGAACAAGGCAGGAGACACCCCGGTTCCGTCAAAAGACGTGCAGCTAAATATCTGGAATACGGGCTATGCGAATCCGCAGGCTATGTATAATCTGGGATATGACTTGATTAATACGCTGGAGGGAGATAACTATATTGTACCTGCGGCAGGATATTATAATGATTATATTAATGCACAGAACATCTATAATTCATGGGAACCGAACAGTATCGGAAATCTGAATGTAAGCGAGGGCGACGACCAGATTCTCGGCGGGTGCTATGCGATTTGGCATGACAGTGTGGATACCCGCGGAAATGGTATTTCTCAGTACGATTCCTTCGACCGTTTCTATCAGCCGCTTCCGGCATACAGCGCAAGGCTGTGGGGCGAAGCAGCGGACAGGACATATGAAGAACTTAGGGCAGATGTAGAGAAGCTGGGGACGGCTCCGGGAACAAAAGTATACGGAGAGGTTGAGTCGGTAACAAAAACAGTTCTAGACTATACATTTGATGAGGCGCTTACCGAGGATTCCAGTGCGAACAGTTATGACGCGGCAGACAGTAAAAATGTCACACAGGCAGATTCAGACGGCAGCAAGGCATTGAGGCTGAACGGCGGAGAGAGTTATCTGACGACTCCGGATAATCTTGATAAGATTGGGGGAAATGGAACCCTTACGATGAGGGTGAAGATGGACGCAGATGCTGAAGGCGAACAGATTCTGTGTGAATCAAAAGATGCATTCGGGGCTTACGGTACGTATGCGATTAAGGCAGTACAGAAGCATACCGGAAAAGTCGGATTTTCAAGAGAAGGATATGATTATTCCTTTAACTATACGCTTCCGAAGGGCGAGTGGGTAGAGCTGACCTTCAAAGGAGCAAAAGATACTCCGGAACTGTATGTAAATGGCACGCTTATTGATAATAAGATATATGACGAAGATGGCAATCTGGCAACAGTTACAAAAGGAAATGGAACGACTATTATTTCCAAGAATAATAATCCGGACATTTATTTTGCGAATCATGAAACTACGGAATTGAGCGCGAAACTGGCACAGACAGGCATTACAAAGACAGCTACGATGATGCTTCCGCTGGGACGTATCGGAAGTGCGACAAAGAGTTTCAAAGGACTTATAGATGGAATGACAGTATCTGTTGAGAAGCCGATTACAGGCGATTACAGCAGCGCTGCGGTTCCGCAGGGAGAAATGACTGCTACCGGCTGTTCGGATCATTCAGAGGGGCGTTTCCCGGCTGTATTGGACGGAGATACGACAACTTATTGGCATACAGACTGGTCTCAGAGCTCAGAGAAAAATGAGACGAAAGATCACAACCATTATCTAACGCTCACATTTAATAATGATGCAACAAAGACGGTTAATATGCTGACTTATCTGCCAAGGCAGAATAGTACGAACGGACGTATTACACAGTACAGCATTGATATCACAAAGGCAGATGGAACGGTAGTGACAAATTATGCCAGTGGCACCTGGGCGTCTGATATGACGGAAAAGGCAGCAGTGTTTGAGCCGATTGAAGCGAAGAGTGTGAAGCTGAATATTTTAGCCAGCGAAGCGACGCATGGAACGGCTGCAGAGCTGAATCTATACCATGTAAACGTAAATAGAGATGCGATAACGACAGCATTGGCGCCATATAAGAATTTGAACAGTTCAGACTATACAGCGCAGAGCTGGAATGCCGTAACAGAGGCGATTGCAATGATAGAAACGATTGTAAGCAGCCAGAACAGCACGATTGAAGATCTCTTTGCAGCTTATGGAAGTGTTCAGAGCCTGGACAGTCTGCTTGTCCGTAAGCCGGAGGTGGAAAATAACATAGAAACGTCTGAGCTTCAGGCAAAACAGGAAGAGAGGGCAGAGGAGCTTAAGAATATTGATGAAAGCCTGTATACAGAGGAGAGTGTGGCTCTGCTTAAAGAATATCTGAAAGAGGCAGAAAAAATTCTGAAGAATCCTGTAACGAAAGCGGAAGTAGCAGACATCATGGAGAAACTTGAGGTGGCATTAGTTGAAAGACCGGCAGATATGGATAGTGTTTCTTCAGCAGTGGCAGAAGCAGAAAAAGTGAATTTGAAAGAATATACGGCAGAGTCTGCCGCCGAATATGCAAAAGCGCTGGCTGACCTGAAGGAGATTCTGGGAAATCCGAATGCATTGCAGAAAGAAGCAAAGGCCGCATTGGATGCTCTGGCGGCAGCAAAAGCTAAATTGCAGAAAATAATTGTACCGGATCCAGGTAATCCAAACCCAGGTAATCCAAACCCAGGCAATCCAAATCCGGGTAATCCAAATCCGGGTAATCCAAATCCGGGTAATCCAAACCCGGTGAAGCCGATTTTCAAACCCGGTGCTGAGGAGAAGGTGGGCAACGGACGCTACAAAGTAATTAACGCAAAGAATAAGACTGCAAAGCTTGTAAGTGTAATTAACAAAAAGAAAGCGACATTAAATGTTCCTGCTACGGTTAAGATTGCAGGCGTAACCTGTAAGGTGACAGAAGTTGGGGCAAGCGTGATGAAGGGGAATACCAAACTGAAAAAGGTAGTCCTTGGGACGAATGTCACTACAATCAGCAAGCAGGCGTTTATGGGCTGTAAAAACCTGAAGTCCGTTCAGTTGAAAGGAAAAGCGCTGAAGAGCATTAAGACAGGGGCGTTTAAGAAAACATCAGCGAAACTGACTGTAAGCGCTAAGAAGATGAGCAAGAAGCAGAAAGCAAAACTTTTAAAACAGCTGAAAAAGGCCGGAGCAGGGAAAAAGACAAAAGTAAAATAAAAGTGTGGCGGCCGGGAGGCAGTTTACTCAAAGGGGATGCGGATTCGAATGCATCCCCTTGCTGCGTAGCTGACGTAACAGTTCAGCCCAGGACTTTGCACTTGCTGCAAAGTCTGTGAGAATGCGTAAATTCAGCCAGAGAATCCAGCCCTTTGCGAACAGCAAACTTTAAATGGGCTGGATTCCGTAACAGTGAAGCCGAAGGCTGAACTGTTACTATCTGACAAACAAATAGAGCAAAGTACTTGACGTACACTCAGAAATGAGGTATGGTATAGAAGCAGATAAATATAATATTTTCTCTTATTCAGAGTGGTGGAGATACAAAGGATCTGTGAAACCACGGCAACCCCTATAAGGAAGGTGCCAACCTGAGCGAGCAATCGAACAATAAGAGGATTTACTTGTCGATAAAGATAGGAGGTCCGCTTATGCGGGCCTTTTCTTATCCGTAGAGTTGATCTTTGGTGAATGAGAGAATACAGTCATTGGACAAAGGAGGATTTCATGGAAAAATTGTTGTTTACTTCCGAATCAGTAACAGAAGGGCATCCGGACAAGATGTGCGACCAGATTTCCGACGCGATTTTGGACGCACTGCTGGAGCAGGACCCGATGAGCCGCGTAGCATGTGAGACGGCTATCACGACAGGGCTTGTTCTGGTTATGGGCGAGATTACTACGAAAGCATATGTAGATATTCAGAAAATCGTGCGCGACACCGTGAGGGAAATCGGTTATACCAGAGGGAAATATGGGTTTGATGCAGATACCTGCGGCGTGATCACTGCGATTGACGAGCAGTCTACGGATATTGCAATGGGTGTGGACAAGGCTCTGGAGGCAAAGGAAAATGAGATGTCTGACGAGGAAATAGAGGCAATCGGCGCCGGAGACCAGGGTATGATGTTCGGTTATGCGAGCAATGAAACAGAAGAATATATGCCATATCCGATTTCATTGGCGCATAAGCTGGCGCTGCAGCTTACGAAAGTCCGTAAAGATGGGACGCTGCCTTACCTGCGGGCTGACGGTAAAACCCAGGTGAGTGTAGAGTATGATGAAAATGGCAGACCGGCAAGACTGGACGCGGTAGTGCTTTCGACGCAGCATGACCCGGACGTGACCCAGGAACAGATTCATGAGGATATTAAGAAGCATGTGTTTGACGTCATTCTTCCGCAGGATATGGTAGATGGAGAGACGAAATTTTTCATCAATCCTACCGGACGATTTGTTATCGGAGGACCTCATGGAGACAGCGGACTGACCGGACGGAAGATTATTGTGGATACTTACGGCGGATATGCACGTCACGGCGGCGGCGCATTCTCAGGAAAGGACTGCACGAAGGTAGACCGTTCTGCAGCATATGCAGCGCGGTATGTGGCAAAGAATATTGTGGCAGCGGGATTGGCAGACAAATGTGAAATCCAGCTTTCTTATGCCATCGGTGTGGCGCGTCCTACTTCTGTTATGGTAGATACTTTTGGAACAGGAAAACTTTCTGACGAGAAGTTAACGGAAATCGTGAGGGAGAACTTCGATTTGCGTCCGGCAGGTATTATCAAGATGCTGGATCTGCGCCGTCCGCTTTATAAGCAGACAGCGGCATACGGACATTTTGGACGCAATGATCTGGATCTTCCCTGGGAGAAGGTTGACAGGGTAGAAGATTTGAAAAAATATATTAAATAGTTTAGATGCTTTACTGTGCCCGGGCTTAACCGCCCGGGTATTTTTAGCAGGGAAATTGTTTCAATGAATGGACATCTATTCAGATATCAAGTATACTATTTCCGAAAGAAGAACAATATTATTCAGGAAAGGTATCGGCTGCGATGCCTGCAGAGGCGGGAAAAAAGGAGCCGAGGTGGTTGACGAGATGGATTATAAAGTAATAAACGCAAAGCTGCTGCTTTCTGCGGAAGAGGGTTTTCAGATTGAGCAAAAGGATTTTTGGGTAAAGGATGGGAAGATTACATTTTCAGAGACAGATGGAGCCGAAGTGGTTGATGCGAAAGATAAACTTGTTATGCCGGGACTGATAAATATGCACACGCATGCTTATATGACGGTGATGCGTAACTATGCGGATGACGTGGACTTTGGCGAGTGGCTGTTTCAGCGTGTTATGCCGGTAGAAGACAGACTGCCGAAAGAAGGGGCGTACTGGACGTCTCTGTTGGCATTTTCGGAAATGATAAAGACAGGGACGACAAGCTTTGTCGATATGCATATGTTTCACAGACAGTCTCCACAGGCAGCGAAAGACGCTGGGATGCGCGGATTTATCGGACGCGGGCTGGTAGGCGAGGACTTGTATTCAGACGGTTTCGGAAGGTTTCAGGAAGCCTTGGAAGAAAAGCGTGAGTATGAGAGCAGTACCTTGAAATTTATCCTCTCTCCCCATGCAATCTACAGCTGTTCCACGCAGATGCTGGAGCAGGTTTCAAAAGAGGCAGAGCGCCAGGGGATGCTAAAGCAGATTCATTTGTCTGAAAGCGATACGGAAGTCAATGACTGTCTCAATAAACATGGGAAAACTCCGGTGAAGCTGCTGGAAGATATCGGATTCCTGGATGAGAAAACCGTCTTGGCGCACTGTGTAAAGATGTGTTATAATGATTTGGATATTCTGCAGGCTTCGGGCGCGCATGTGGTAACAAATCCGGCCAGCAATGCAAAACTGGGAAATGGATTTGCACCGATTTCTGAAATGCGTGAAAAAGGTATCAATATCTGTATTGGCACAGACGGTACTGCCAGCAATAATACGTTAAATATGTTTAGGGAAATGGGGCTGCTCTCCCTGATACATAAAGGTATCAAGGGGGATTCCACTGCGGCGCCTGCACGGTTTGTTGTAAAGGCCGCCACAGAGAATGCAGCGAAAGCCCTGCATATGGAAAATCAGCTGGGAGTTATTCGGGAGGGCGCATGTGCTGACTTGATATTTGTGGATTTGAAAGCAGCGTCGCTGTTCCCTAACAATAATATCCTTTCCTCTCTGTGTTATTCAGCAAATGGTTCGGAGGTGGAGTCAGTGATGATTGACGGCAGGTTTGTGATGCGGGGACGCCGGCTTTTGACGATAGATACAGAGCGCGTATATTATGAAGTGGATAAGATAGTTAAAGAATATTTATCATGATAGAAAAGAAAGGGATAAAGAACGATGAGTATTATTAAAGATGCTTCCCTGGCGTCTTCAGGGAGAAAAAAGATAGAGTGGGTGCGGGCATCTATGCCGGCATTGACAGAGATAGAAAAACGGTTTGAAAAAGAACAGCCATTCAAAGGGCTGCGCATTGCGGTTTCAGTGCATCTGGAAGCAAAAACAGCAAATCTTGGGCTGGTGCTGGCAAAAGGAGGCGCAGAGGTGTATCTGACAGGCTGCAATCCTCTGTCTACGCAGGATGATGTGGCCGCGGCAGTAGCAGAAATGGGCGTTGAGACCTTTGGTATTTATGGCGTCTCACCGGAGGAATACGAAGAATTACTGGTCAAGACCTTAGAGTGCCGCCCGCATTTAATCGTAGATGACGGCGGGGATTTGATTAATCTGCTCGGCGGAAGATGCAAAGAGTACGCAGAGAACCTGATTGGAGGATGTGAGGAGACAACTACAGGCATACACCGCTTAAAAGCAAGAGAGAGGGAAGGGATTTTACCCTGCCCGATGATGGCGGTCAATGATGCGAAGGCAAAGCATTATTATGACAATAAATATGGAACCGGTCAGTCGGTATGGACGGCAATCATGGATACTACGAATTTGATTGTTGCAGGTAAGACGGTCGTAGTAGCAGGCTATGGCTGGTGCGGAAAAGGAACCGCTATGCGTGCCAAGGGAATGGGGGCAAATGTGATTGTGACAGAGATAGACCCATTTAAAGCATTGGACGCTACTATGGACGGTTATCAGATTATGCCTATGGATGAGGCGGCAAAATATGGCGATATCTTTGTGACGGTAACGGGTTGTAAAGACGTAATTGTGCCGAGACATTTTAAGGTTATGAAGGACAATGCGATTCTGTGCAATGCGGGACACTTTGACTGTGAGATAGATGTCGCGGCGCTGAGGAAAATGGCAGTGCGCAGCGAGGAGCGTCGGAACAATATCATGGGATATGAGCTGGAAGACGGACGTATCTTAAATGTTCTCGGAGAAGGAAGGCTTGTAAACCTTGCATGTGGAATGGGGCATCCGGCTGAAATCATGGACATGTCCTTTGCAGTGCAGGCGTTGAGTCTGAATTGGCTGGTAAAGCATAAAGAAACGCTTACAACAAAGGTATACGATATTCCGGATTCCATAGATGATGAGATTGGACGCTGTAAACTGGCGGCTATGGGCTTGAAGATTGATGAGCTGACGCCGGAACAGCAGGCATATTTGTCAGGATGGGATGTAGAGTAAAAATCTGTTTGGAGCAATAAAAGAAGCCGTCGGTAAATGATATCATTTGCCGGCAGCTCTTTTTTATATAGAATTACTTCTGCATATTTGCAAATTTTGTATAATTAGGCAGCCAAACCAGTTCTACAGTTCCAATCGGGCCGTTTCTCTGTTTGGCAATGATGATTTCCGCAATATTTTTCTTTTCGCTGTCTTTGTTGTAGTAGTCGTCGCGGTAAATGAACATTACGACATCTGCGTCCTGCTCAATGGCGCCGGATTCACGCAAATCGGAGAGCATAGGGCGGTGGTCAGGACGCTGTTCAACTGCACGGCTGAGCTGGGAAAGGGCAATAACCGGAACGCTTAGCTCACGGGCGACTTCCTTTAAGGAGCGGGAAATATCGGAGATTTCCTGCTGCCTGGAGTCTGAACGCTTGCTTCCGGTCATGAGCTGAAGGTAGTCAATGATAATAATACCCAGGTTATGTTCCAGTTTATATTTCCGGCATTTGGAGCGCAGTTCACTTACGGAGATACCGGGAGTATCGTCAATAATCAGGTTTGATTTGCCAATGATTCCGGCGCTTTCAATAAGCTTCGCCCAGTCATCGTCACTCAGGTTTCCGGTTCGGATAGATTGAGAATCTACTTTTGATTCCAGGGAGAACAGTCGGTTGACCAGCTGTTCCTTGGACATTTCCAAACTGAAAATCGCTGCGGTCACGTCATTTTTAAACGCCATGTGCTGCGCAATATTCAGAACAAACGCGGTCTTTCCCATTGAGGGACGGGCGGCAATGAGAATCAAATCGGAAGGCTGCATACCGGAAGTTTTATAATCTAAATCGATAAATCCTGTAGGAATCCCCGTAACGCTGCCGCGGTTCTTTGAGGCAAGTTCTATTTTATCCAGGGCGTTTAGGACAACGTCTTTGATGGGAACGAAATCTCCGGTGTTTCTTTTTTGGAGCAGGGAAAAAATTCTCTTTTCCGTGTCCTCCATAATGTCGTCCACCCGCTCTTTGCCCAGATAGCAGATGTTGGCAGTTTCCTCAGACTCCTTGATTAATTTGCGGAGTATGGACTTCTCATATACAATCTGTGCATATTGCCGCACATTGGTAGAAGTATACACAGAGCTGAGCAAATCTTTGGCGAATTCCAAGCTGCTGATTTCCGGCGGTACATCCTTCTCACGCAGCCTGTCCTGCAGAGTGATTAAATCTACAGGCGTTCCCTCGTTATACAGTTCCAGCATCGTCTCAAATAGGATTCCGTACTGATGCTGGTAAAAGTCTGCGCTGTCAATGATCTCGGAAGCAGCCATAATCGCTTCCCTGTCCATAAGCATGGAGCCAATTACAGACTGTTCCGCCTCCGGGCTGTGGGGAAGTACCCGTTTAATCAGTGCTTCTTCCATGACTTAAGCTTCCTTTACGATAACTTTCAGTTCTGCCGTCACCTTCGGGTGCAGCTTGATTCCTACGGTGGTGGTTCCCAAGGCTTTCAGTGGATTGGGAAGCAGAATTTTCTTTTTATCCAGAGTGTATCCGAGCTGAGCCTTAGCAGCCTCAGATATTTCTTTTGAAGAGACAGAACCGAAAGCACGTCCCCCTTCGCCTACCTTGATGGCTACCTGGATTTCCTTTGTGGCAATCTCAGCGGCAAAAGCCTTTGCGTCTTCCAGCGCTTTCTGAGCTACTTTGTCTGCATGGGCTTTCTGGAGCTTTAAGTCGTTGATATTTTGAGGTGTGGCTTCCAGAGCAAGCTTTTTTGGGAATAATGCATTTCTGGCATATCCGTCGCTTACATTTACAGTTTCCCCTTTTTTGCCGAGAGATTTTACATCCTCTATTAAGATTACTTTCATTTTAAATCGCTCCTTCTTCTGACATTTTAATAAGTGTGTCTTTTAATTTTGTTCTTGCGTCTTCTAAGGTAACGCCGTCAAGCTGCGCTCCTGCGATATTTAAGTGGCCTCCGCCTCCCATACGTTCCATAATAATCTGGACATTAACTTCATCAATGGCGCGGGCGCTGATATAAATCCGGCCCTTATATTCAGTCATTACAAAAGAGGCTTTTACGCCGATGATGTTCAGCAGTTCGTTAGCGGCCTGTGCGCCGACAACTGTAGGACTTTCGAGCGCCTGGTTCGGCGGGCAGACGCTGATGGCGTAGCAGTCCCGGAATACCTCAGAGTGCCGTACGACTTCAGCTCTTGCCTTATAAGAGGCCATATCGTTTCGAAGCATCTTCCGCACTCGGGTTACATCTGCCCCGCAGCGGCGCAGAAACGCGGCAGCTTCGAAAGTACGCACGCCTGTCTTTGTGACAAAGTTATTGGTATCAATAATGATGCCTGCGTAGATGCAGTCCGCCTCGCGGCTTTTCAGACGTACATTATCTGAAAAATACTGCAGGATTTCCGCAATCATTTCACAGGCGGAGGAGGCATACGGCTCAATATAGGAAAGAACCGCATTTTTTATTACTTCACTGCCCTGTCTATGGTGGTCGAGGACAACGATAGTCTTCGTCATATGGAGCAGCTGCTCACATTCTGTCATGCTGGGCCTGTTTGTGTCTACCACTACGACGACCGTATCATTGTTTACAATAGATTTTGCCTCTGCATGGGTGACAAACATATCCTTTTCATAATCCGGGTTGTCCAGGAAAAGACTTACCCAGGGGCGGATGGAACCGTTGATGTCTCCTAAGACGATATGCGCGTGTTTTCCCAGCATTTTCGCGGCACAGTAGACGCCGACTGCCGCGCCAAAGGAATCTATATCCGTGACCTGATGTCCCATGATGACAACTTTTTCTTTACCGCCGATAAATTCCCGGAGTGCATGGGCTTTCACCCTCGCTTTTACGCGGGTACTCTTTTCCATCTGCTGTGACTTGCCGCCATAGTAGGAAATATTTTCTCCGTCTTTGACAACGGCCTGGTCGCCGCCCCGTCCCAGCGCCATCTCAATGGCAATCCGGGAAAATTCACAGTTCTGGATATAACCGCTCCCATTAACGCCAATGCCAATGCTCAACGTTACATTCATTTCGTTTCCGATATTTACCGTCTTGACTTCTTCCAGAAGAGAAAAACGAGAGGCTTCAAGGTCTTTCAGGCTCTTGTATTTTATGGCAATAAAATATTTGTCTTTTTCAAGTTTTTTCACCACGCCGTCCAAATCGGAAATATATTTTGTGATTTTCCTGTCAATCAAAGCTACCAGAAGGGAGCGGCGCACTTCCTCTACGCTGTCAAGGGCCTCGTCATAATTATCAAGATAAATCAATCCGGCTGTCATTTTCTGCGCCTGGTTTTCGCGCAGACATTCATTCAAATCCGTGTTGTCAAAAAGATACATGGCAATCAGATAGCTGCTTCCTTCAGGAATTTCTATAATATCCACGGACTTGTCCAGGATTTCTACGGAAATCTTGCGGAACTGTACACGATAGTCCCGTTCGTTGTGAGTGATTTCTACAGAATTATGGCTGCGCTTAGAAGGTAACATTCCGGGGTCGATTTCAGGAAACGGAATCTGGATATTTTTGTGGTAAGCCTTGTCTTTTCCGATAATCCTGCCAAACTCATAATTCATCCAGATAAGCTTTCCTTCACAGTCCAGCAGCGCATATGGAATGTCGAATTCCTCCAGCAGCTTTTTCTGTACTTGTCCATACTGGGTGGCGAAATAAATCATTTCATTCATGATGTTAGGTTTGTAGTGGAGCAGGAGAACCAGCGCGATAATAAGGTAGACTACCGTAAAGGCTGATACTACCAATCCTGCTTTTATATCTATGCAGTATACTAAAAAATCCATAAGTATTAAAAAGACCGTCATAATCAGCGGCCACTGCATATATGACTTGAGCTTTCCGTTGAACTTTACTTTTTTCCTGCCGTTCATGCCGCTCCTCCTCGTATACGGGAATGTATATCTATAACTGTATGGCAGTTTCCATACAGCCGGACAATTATATTCATCATAGCATTTTTTGGCGGGATTGGGAAGTGGTTTTTCACAGAGTTTCATTCAAAAGGATTTCGTTAGAAATCTTTTGGCTTTCCCAGGAAGCGGTGAGGGAAAGCCAGAAGATGATAGATGAATATTTACGGAGTTCAGCGCCATCCGCGGCAGTTCCTGTGACGGCATCTGCGGCGGTGCATTTCCTGGAACAGCAGGACGTCTATCATATCGCCCAGCCAGTTTTTTCTTGGCGGATAGCGCCTTCTGGTTTCACGGTTCATGGCAAGAACCTCGTCCTTATCTCCGTCTTCGGGGAGTTCATATTTGTCTTTTACTTTATCGTAAATAGTATTCCGTATTTTTCCCATCATTACCCTATCCGGATATTCATCAAACATGACGCTGCCTTCATATTCCATTTTGTCACATTCTTCCTCTATATAAGGAAGAATTTCCTTTGCTGCGTCCGGATACATTTCTTTTAGCTTTTGCATATCTTTATCGCTTTCCATTTCCTGCCAGAGCGCTTGAGGATATCCCGGCATTTGATAGTAGGGCATTTCTCCGTTTGCCGCCGGCTGTGCTGCGGGCATCCTCTGTGGAGGAAGCGTGTTTCCGTTTGATGGCTGCCAGCTATCCGGATTTCTAGGCTGCCACATATCGGCGTCCCGTGTTTGGGGCATATTCATTCCTCTTGGCTGTGCCATACATGGACAGGTACCATATTCAGGCTGGATATCCATGCCGTACCCCGGTACATAGCTGTTTCCACCTCCCATTTCATATTCCATTTCCTGCCGCCTTACCGGGCAGCCTGCGCATCTGCAATATCCCTGATAATTCATGTGATTTTTCCTTCACAGGCATTTTATATATTATATGAAACGCGGCGGAAGAAAGGAACTTATATGGTTATAAAAATTTTAATTTCCGGGTTGTGGTTTTGGGACAAACCCATTACAATAGAGGAAAAGTATTTTACCGGGGCGTCTGCCCTTTTGGAAACAGGGAGATTTAAAAGCAGAATGGAAAAATTGCAGAAAATTTTAGATGAGTGCCTGAATGGGAATTTGGTGTATATCGTGCTTAGCGGCGCCAGGAAAAAGGAAGGTATCCGTAAGATAAAGATACGCCCTATCGCTCAGAAGGGGGAGCTTCTGTTCCAGGCGTCAGAGCAGCTGGGGAAGCAGGAATTGCACAGGAACTATAGGAAAGAAGAACTGGTGCAGGTTTTGGTGCGGCATCTTCGGGAAGATTTTAAGCAGATGCAGATGCTTACTACGAAAGAAAATATATCTGTACTTGCAGGAAAAAAGGGAAATATCACAGTAAAAAGAAAATGCAGGCAGGAGGAAGGGCGTGCAGCGGACTTGTCCCATGACAGGCAGAAACGGTATATTCTGGAGGAAGGGACAGCGGTGCCTTTTCTGGTGGATTTGGGGGTGATGACGCCGGAAGGGAAAGTTGTGAAAGCGCGGTATGATAAGTTTCGGCAGATTAACCGTTTTCTGGAATTTATTGAGGATGTACGGCCGCAGCTTGACGAAGGGCGGGAGCTGACGATTCTTGATTTTGGCTGTGGAAAATCTTACCTCACATTTGCTATGTATTATTATCTGAAAGAACTGCAGGGATTGGATATCCGGGTGATAGGCCTGGATTTGAAAACGGAAGTTATCGGGCGCTGCAGGCAGCTGGCAAAGAAATATGGCTATGAAAAGCTTACGTTCCTGGCGGGGGATATCGCATCCTATGAAAGCGGCGGTACAGTAGATATGGTAGTGACGCTCCATGCGTGTGACACAGCCAGCGATTACGCTTTGGATAAAGCGGTAAAATGGGGTGCAAAAGTCATTTTGTCAGTGCCGTGCTGCCAGCACGAACTGAACGCGCAGATACATAGCAGCGTACTTGAGCCAGTGTTGAAATACGGGCTTATCAAAGAGCGGGTGGCGGCATTGGTCACGGACGCGCTGCGGGCAGGGTATCTGGAGGAACAGGGGTATCAGGTTCAGATACTTGAATTCATCGACATGGAACATACGCCGAAAAATATCCTGATCCGTGCAGTAAAGACAGGAGGCAGAAAGAAAAATGAAAAGCTGGATGCCTGCGCAGAGTTCCTGGGGGTGGAACCTCTGCTGGGCAGATTGCTGAAGCCATAAGGGGAGGCACACAGGAATGGTTAAAAAAATAATGATAAGGGCAGGAATATTGCTGCTTATATTTTTCGCGGCAGTATTTGTATTTGGAAGGATTATCAATCGGGGGAAGCCGGATTCTACGCAGGAAATGGGGGAGCCGTCCCTGCCGTTGGTCTATGTCCTGGAGGAAGAAACACAGATGAACAGCCTGCACGGCCATGTGAAGGAAATGGACGTAATGGCGATGCGTGATGCGCTCACGCCAATCAGCAGTGAGCGGACGCTCACGATTCAGATTCAGCCTTTTCAGCGCCAGGTGAGCGGCGTAAGCTTTGAGGTGCTTACCTCCGATGGAAAGACTTCGATGGAAAATACAAAAGTAACGAAAATCAAAGAGGGCGAAAAGTATGTGACCGCTACCCTGGAATTGCAGAATAAAATCCTGATCAACACAGAGTATATGCTGAAAATCGTAATTACTTCCGGGAACCGTGACATTTATTATTATACCAGGATTATACGCCAGGACGGATTGAATGCGAAGGCATACATTGATTTTGCCACCGATTTCTACCAAAACTGCCTGGAAGGGAACGATTTAAATATTGAGGAGTTTGTGGAGCCGGATCCGGAGGCAGACAATTCCACTTTTGCACATGTGAATATCCACAGCAGCACGTCCCAGATGATTTGGAAAGGGATATCACCAAAGCTTTATTATGCGCCGGTTCCGAATATCTGTGAGCTGAATGAAAATACAGGCACGGTTGTCCTGGACTATATGATTTCTGCCGTTGACGAGGACAACCGCACGGAGCTGTACCGGGTATCGGAATATTACAGGATGCGTTATACGGACTCCAGGATACTTCTGCTGGATTTTGAAAGGGATACCAGCGAAGTGTTTGATCCGGAAGCGTCTATTTTGAGTGAGAAAGGTATTATTCTGGGAATTACCGGACGCGATGTGACGTATAAGAATGACTTGAAAAATAACTTCTTTGCCTTTGTACGCGAGGGTACACTGTGGAGCTATGATGTGAGTGGGAATAAACTGGTACAGGTATTTAGTTTTGCGCAGGAGGGGAAATTAGATTCCAGGTCAATGTATAACCGGAATGATATACAGGTTGTCAATATCGATGAGCAGGGGAGCATGTACTTTCTGGTTTGCGGTTATATGAACCGGGGAATCCATGAAGGGGAGTCCGGCGTGGCGGTTTATTATTATGATGCAGGGAGTTCGGTAGTGACAGAATGCCTGTTTGTGGATACGAATCAGGCGTTTTCCCTGTTGAAACGGGACGTCAAGTCCCTGGCATATGTGACGAAGGACAGAAATGGTTTTTATCTGCTGGTCAATGAAGAAGCATATTTTGTGAATATGGAGAGCAGGCAGGTGGACAAAGTGATTTCCGGGCTGGCCTATGGATGCTATGGGGCGTCCGCATCGGGAAGGCAGTTTGGGTGGATGGATGGAAAAGACCCATACGACGCTTCAGCAATTACAGTTATGGATTTGGAAACTCATGCGATGCGGAAAATCACCTGCGGAGAGGGTCAGCGACTGAAATTCCTGGGATTTATAGGAGAGGATCTTGCCTATGGGCTGGCGGATACCGAAAAGATAGACCTTAGCCATGAAGGAAGCGAAATTTTCCCGATGCATCAGATATTGATTGTAAATGAAGCCGGGCAGACGGTGAAAGATTACGCGCCCAAAGACTGTTATGTATCCGAAGCAGAGATTAAGGATGGCCTGATGACCCTTAAACGCATCCGTAAATCAGGAAGCGGCTATCAGGAAGCTCCGGAAGACCAGATTGTGGGAAGCGCTGCCAGCGAAGAGACAAGTTTTGGGCTGACGACGGCAGTTTCGGAAAGGAAAAAGGAAATTCATATCCTGAAAGTAGGAACTGCGTTAAAGGCTGCAGAGCCTCCCCGCCTTATTAAATGCCGTCAGCAGATTTTTGAGGGGTCGAAAGAGATTATTCTTGAGCCAAAGAAAAAGTCCGAGGATCTTTATTACGTGTATGCGAAAGGATACCTGGACGGTATTTATACTTCTGCGAACCAGGCAATCCGCAGGGCAGATGAGATGCTGGGCGTTGTAGTTGACGGGAAACAGAGGATGGTATGGGAGAGAGGAAATAAGCAAACGAAGCTAGATTTGAATGTCAAGACCTTCCCTGAAGTGTTTCGGGAATATAAGCTGGATGCGGCAGTTATACAGTCAGAGATGAGCCAGAGGGTTCTCGACCTTACCGGATGTACACTGGAGCAGGTGCTGTATTTTGTAAGCGCCGGAACCCCGGTGCTGGCGAAGACGCCCGGCGGGGTGGTGATTATCGGAGGCTATGATGAGTACAACACCAGGCTTTTGGAGAAAGGGGACGAAGAACTGACCTACGCAGGGCTGCAGGACAGCAAAGATATGTTTGAAGAGGCGGGGAATGTGTTTATCACATATCTCGATCCGATTACGGAATAAAGAAAACGGGCGGCTGTAAAAACAAGAGTCCGGCGGCATATGGTACACATAATCAAATATAAGTACTGTATGCCGCCGGAATCGCTTGTTTTGCAGCCGCCCGTTTCTCATTTTGACAAATGCTGAGGAACAGCTCTATGCAATCGGCATTCCCGCCACAAAAGCATACATCAGCACGAAGTGGCAGATGCTTCCGCCCATCACGAACAGATGAAAGATTTCATGAGAGCCGAAGGAAGGGTGCATGGAGTTGAAAATAGGCAGCTTCAGGGCGTAAATTACACCGCCGATCGTGTAGATAATGCCTCCGGCCAAAAGCCAGCCAAATGCGGCGGGCGGAAGGGCGTTTACAATCTGGGTAAATGCCAGCACGCATACCCATCCCATGCCGATGTAAAGCACGGAGGAAAACCATTTTGGGCAGGTAATCCAGCAAGCTTTTACTACGATGCCCACAAGTGCAATCGCCCATACCAGAGCGCAGAGCAGATATCCTGTCCGGTTATTCAGTACAATCAGACAAACAGGGGTGTAAGTTCCTGCAATTAGGATAAAAATCATCATATGGTCGATTTTCCGTAAAATACGGTTTGCCCGCTCGGATAAATCAAGGGAATGATAAATCGTACTGGCAGCATAGAGAAGAATCATACTCAGGATAAAAATCGTAAGTGAAACCAGATGGAGACGGTCAGGATTCCTGAATGCCTTGATCAAAAGCGGGGTTGCCGCAAAAACCGCCATCATCATGCCGATAAAATGAGTAATTGCGCTGCCGGGGTCTTTTAATTTTTTTGATGCCATTTTTATTTCTTTTGCCATAGTGGTACTTCCTTTCTGCTAAAATAAAATGCGCCAATACAATAAGTAGAGTCAATAATACTTAATGTAGTTTTAAATACTATGTCATGTTATGGATATATTATACCTATGGAATGGAAAATGCAAGGGTTTTTTAAGAAAAAAGTTCGTTGTAGTTTACGGCAGATAAGGTTATAATTAAGAAAATGGAAGCAAGCCGGCCGCGGGCAAGGCGGTTATAAAAAGTGCGTATTAAATTTGAGGTGAGTAAAAAATGACAAATCAGGACTGGTCAAATTTAGGTAATGACATCAGGAATCTTGTGCAGTCTGCGATTGATTCCCAGGATTTTCAGAAATTAAATGAGACAATCAGCCGGACAATCAACCAGGCAGTGGAGGGAGTCAGCCAGGGGCTATCCTATGCAGAAGAAAAGCTTAATGAGGGAAACCGAAAAGGAAAGTACCGCAATGTGTCCCCGAAGCAGGGGATGCGTGAAAAGAAGAAACAGGGTATGAATCAGATGGTGCCTGTAAGCGCAAATGCACTGTTTCGGAGCACAGCCGGAACGATGGGAGGGGGAATTGCGCTCTCCGTAAGCGGTTATACACTGGCAGGGGGGCTTGGTATTGCGGCAGTGATTCTGCTTTGGGTAGGGATTTTGGGGGGATTTCCCGTGCCTCTGAAAGTGGCGGCGGCGTTCCTGCCTTTTGCGCTTGCCGGCGGCATTGTAGGCGGAATGGGAACACGAATGATAAGGCGGGTGAAACGTTTCCGGGCCTACATAGGGAATTTCAGGAACAGAAACTACTGCTCGCTCAGGGAACTGGCAGCGTCAGTGGGAAAATCAGAGGGTTATGTACGCCGCGATATACGGAATATGCTGCGGAGAGGAATGTTCCTGCAGGGACATTTGGATAAGCAGGAGACTTGCTTAATGGTGAGCCATGAAGCGTATGATATGTACTGTGCGGCACAGGCGCAGCTTGAGGAACGCCAGCGGCTGCGGATAGAGGGAGAAAAAGAGCGGCAAAGCGCAGCGCCCGAGAGCTTGAATGCAGAGGATAATCCGGGACTGCCAGAGGCGGCGCAGAAAGTTATCCATGAAGGTGAAGAATATCTCAGGAAAATAAGGACATGCCGGGATGCCGTTTCCGGAAGGGAAATAGAGGAAAAGATTTCCCGCATGGAACTGATTGTACAGAAGATTTTCCAGAGAGTGGAGAAGCAGCCGGAGCTTGTGGATGAGCTGCATAAGTTTATGGGGTATTATCTGCCTACTACCGTGAAACTGCTGGAAGCTTATCAGGATATGGCGGCTCAGCCTGTGCAGGGCAGCAATATCCTTTCTGCAAGGCAGGAAATAGAGGGAACCCTGGATACCATTAACCAGGCGTTTGAAAATCTTCTGGACAGCTTTTTTCAGGACAAGGCGTGGGATATTTCCTCAGATATCACCGTGCTGCAGACAATGCTGGCGCAGGAGGGATTGACAGGCGCAGATTTTGGCGCGCGCAATACGCCGTTGAACAGCTAATATATTGAAACGGGAGGATGACATGAGAGAAGAATTTAAAGATTTTCAGGAAACGCCGACATTGACGTTCCATCCATTTGAGGAAGAGAAAGCGCCTGTGCCTGCAGCGGCGCCGGAAAAACCGGCAGAGGTTCCGGTTTATGAAGAGTCTATTTTGTCAGAGGAAGAAAAGAAGATGGTAGAGGACTTTTCAAAACAGATTGATTTGCACAATTCCGGCATGATTTTGCAGTATGGGGCGGGGGCGCAGAAAAAGATGGCGGACTTTTCGGAGTCTGCGCTTGAAAACGTGCGCACGAAAGACCTGGGAGAGGTCGGGGACATGCTTACAAATGTGGTTGCAGAGCTTAAAAGCTTTGACGCTGTGGAAGAAGAGAAAGGTGTTTTTGGCTTTTTTAAGAAAGGAACAAATAAACTGGGCGCTATGAAGTCTAAGTATGTAAAGGCAGAAGCGAATGTGACCAAAATCACCCGGGTGCTGGAAGGGCATCAGGTTCAGCTTATGAAAGACGTGGCAATGCTGGACAAGATGTATGAACTGAATAAAACTTACTTTAAGGAACTGTCTATGTATATCCTGGCAGGCAAAAAGAAGCTGGCTCAGGTAAGGGCAGAGGAATTGCCTGCACTTATGCAGAAAGCCGATCAGTCAGGGCTTCCCGAAGACGCCCAGGCTGTACGCGATTTGGATTCCATGTGCGGACGTTTTGAGAAAAAGCTTTATGATTTGGAGCTGACCCGCCAGATTTCCCTGCAGACAGCCCCCCAGCTCCGGCTGATCCAGGAGAACGACACAACAATGGCTGAAAAAATCCAGTCTACGCTGGTAAACACAGTGCCGCTCTGGAAGAGCCAGATGGTGCTGGCTCTTGGCGTGTCCCATGCTTCTCAGGCAGCGAAAGCCCAGCGGGAAGTCACGGATATGACAAACGAACTGCTCCGCAAAAACGCCCAGACCCTCAAAATGGCTACCATCGAGACGGCCAAAGAGTCCGAACGCGGGATTGTAGACATTGAAACTCTGAAAGCAACAAATGAATCCCTGATTTCTACTCTCGATGAAGTGCTTCGTATCCAGCGGGAAGGACGGGAAAAGAGGCAGGCGGCGGAGATAGAAATGCGGAAGATTGAGGGAGAACTGAAAAGTAAACTGCTCAGTACAGTAGGGGCGCGGTAGGCAGAATGGGGATATTGCGTTTTTTGGAAGCGGTTGTTTTCCATATATATAAAATAAGTGAATTCTGAAAACCCATTTGACAAATTTCCAGGCAGGGCTTATCATAAAAGCACAAGTTGATAAAGTAACGGGGAGCTGGCGCGCCGGCTGAGAGGAAATACGAGCGGATTTCGACCCATGAACCTGATACGGATAATGCCGGCGTAGGAAATGAGAGAATATATGCGCAGTGAGTGCAGAAAACAGGGGCGTTCCGTCAGGGACGCCCTTGTTGCCGTAAAGGGAGTTACCCACAAAGCGAAACAGGAGGAATGTATGGATTACACAACACAGATGGATGCCGCAAGAAAAGGGATTGTCACCCCGGAGATGGAAGCTGCGGCGGCGAAAGAGGAGATGGATGTCAAGGAGCTGATGGAGCTGATGGCGAAGGGACAGGCGATTATCCCTGCGAATAAGCGTCACACGTCTTTAAGCCCTGCAGCGATTGGTTCCAAGCTTAAGACGAAAATCAATGTAAACCTGGGGATTTCCAGGGACTGTAAAGACATGGATGTGGAAGTGGCGAAAGTAAACAGCGCTGTGGCAATGGGGGCGGAGTCGATTATGGATTTGAGTTCCTACGGCGATACCCGGACGTTCCGGCGAAGACTGACCAGCGAGTGCCCGGCTATCATCGGTACAGTGCCGATTTATGACGCGGTAGTGTATTATCATAAGCCGCTGAAAGAAATCACATCTCAGGAATGGCTGGATATTGTGAAGATGCATGCGGAGGACGGGGTGGATTTTATGACAATCCACTGTGGCATCAATAGGGAAACTGCCGGGAAATTTAAGAGGAATAAGCGTCTCACGAATATCGTGTCCAGGGGCGGTTCCATTATTTTCGCATGGATGGAAATGACGGGGGAGGAAAATCCGTTTTATGAGCATTATGACGAGATTCTGGATATCTGCCGGGAATATGATATTACTATGAGCCTTGGGGACGCCTGCCGCCCGGGATGTTTAAAGGATGCCTCGGATATTTCCCAGATTGAAGAGTTGATTACCCTGGGAGAGCTGACGAAACGTGCTTGGGAGAAGGATGTACAGGTAATGGTTGAGGGACCGGGACATATGCCGCTTGACCAGATTGCGGCAAATATGAAAATCCAGCAGACCATCTGCCAGGGCGCTCCGTTTTATGTGCTGGGGCCTCTGGTGACAGACGTGGCTCCGGGGTACGACCACATTACGGCGGCGATTGGCGGCGCGGTGGCGGCGGCATACGGCGCATCGTTCCTGTGCTATGTGACACCTGCCGAGCATCTGCGCCTGCCGGATTTGGAAGATGTGAAGGAAGGAATTATCGCGTCAAGGATTGCGGCTCATGCGGCGGATGTGGCGAAAGGCATTAAAGGCGCAGTGGACTGGGACAACCGGATGAGCGAAGCACGGAAGAAGCTGGACTGGGAAGGCATGTTTGAACTGAGTATCGACCCGGAAAAGGCAAGGCGTTACCGTGCGTCTGCGAAGCCGGAAAAAGAGGATACCTGCAGCATGTGCGGGAACTTCTGCGCGGTGAAAAATATGAACCGTATCCTGGACGGTGAAATCGTAAATATTTATGATGAATAAGAAAGTGCTTACCATTGCAGGGTCGGATTCCGGCGGGGGGGCGGGCATTCAGGCAGATTTGAAAGTGATGTGCGCCTATGGAGTTTACGGAATGAGTGTGATTACTGCCGTAACTGCCCAGAATACCCTTGGCGTCCAGCGGGTGGAAGAGCTGCCTCCGGAGGTTGTGGCGGCGCAGATTTCCAGTGTGCTGGAGGATATTCGGCCGGATGCGGTGAAGATTGGGATGGTGTACTCCAGAGAAAATGTAGAAGTGATAAGCGAAGCAATCGAACGCTGGGGGCTGGAACACGTCGTGCTCGATCCGGTCATGGTTTCCAGCAGCGGCCGAGAGCTTTTGCGCTCCGATGCGGCAGAAGCGATGCGGCAAATCTTGTTTCCCAAAGTTACGCTGGTTACGCCGAATGTGCCGGAAGCCGGAAAGCTGGCGGATTTTCTAAAGGGTTCTTTGGATAAAGAAGCGGATTGCGGAAGCGTTTTATGGACGGAAAACATGACGTATGCCTTTTCTGAGCACTGGCACACGGCGTTCCTGATAAAAGGAGGGCACCGCAAAGGTGCGCCTGCCGACTATCTGTATGACGGAGAGAAAGGCATCTGGTTTCCGGGCAGGCGCGTGGAGACACGGCATACTCATGGAACAGGCTGCACGTTGTCGTCCGCGATTGCCTGCAATCTGGCAAAGGGATATTCTCTGGAGGAAGCCGTACGGGAGGCGAAAACATATCTGACAGGCTGCCTGGAAAACAGTCCGGGAATCGGGCATGGGCACGGAGCGCTGAACCATCTCTGGAAGATGAAGATAAGATAGCGCGAAGAAGCTGCCTTCGGATACGGTATGTTAGAAAATGAGCAGGACTAAACTGCGGGGATACGGTATACGCAGTACGGATGTCAGAAAATGGAGGACAGGCAATGATACACGGGACAGGAAAGAAATGGCTGTACCTGATTACGGATTTCTCTTACGGAAAGGAGAAAATCTGCGAGGCGGTTAAGGCGGGCATAGATTATATCCAGCTTCGGGAGAAAAATATTTCTTCCGCGGAATATCTGCGCCGTGCGCGGCTGCTGATGGAATGGGCGGAGAATTCAGGGGCGAAGGTTATCATTAATGACAGAGTGGATATTGCTATGCTCTGTGGGGCAGACGGCGTGCATCTGGGGCAGGAGGATATTCCGGTAATGGACGCTCGCAGGCTGCTCGGCGCAGGAAAGCTGGTAGGAGCTACGGCAAAGACGCCGGAGCAGGCGCGGGCGGCAGAGAAAGAAGGCGCAGATTATCTGGGCAGCGGGGCATGGTTTCCTACGCAGACAAAGGAAGACGCAGTGCCTATCACTGAGGAAAGGTACAGGCAGATTTTGGATGCGGTGAAGATTCCCAATTTAGCGGTGGGAGGAATTACAGCAGAAAATTGCGGGAAACCGTTGGAATGCGGATGCGACGGCCTGGCGGTTTCCGGAGGAATTATGAAAGCAGGGGATATTCCGGGCGCAATCCGGGGATTCCGCAGAAAACTGGGCTGAGAGGATTTGAAATGATAAAATTAAATGGAAAAGAAAGAAAAGTGTCTCCGGGAACGACGGTGGAGCAGATGCTTCTGGCGGAGGGGTTCACGTTGCAGCGGATTGCGGTAGAGCGGAACGGGGAAATTCTTCCGAAAGCAGAGTATGCGTCTGTTGTCACAGCGGACGGGGATATATTTGAAGTGGTAAATTTCGTAGGTGGCGGCTGATGGAAGTACATAAAGTTTTAACAGAGGAAGAAATAGATGCGCTGCTGATAGAACGCCACGGGCCGGAAAACCACCGGAAAATGAAACATGCCCACGCTGCAGTCGCGGGGCTTGGAGGGCTTGGTTCTAATATCGCGGTGATGCTGGCGAGGGCCGGGATCGGAAGCCTTCATCTGGTGGATTTTGATAAGGTAGAAGGCAGCAATCTGAACCGGCAGGTCTACAAGATGAAGCATCTGGGTATGGATAAGACGGAAGCGCTTGCGGGGGAAATCCGCGAAATAAACCCTTATATAAAAATGACTGTGGACAAGGTAAAAGTGACGTCTCAGAATGCGGCGGAAATTTTTCGGGGGGACAGGCTGGTTTGCGAGGCGTTTGACGTGGCTGAAAATAAGGCAATGCTGGTGAACACGCTGCTGGCGGAACTGCCGGAAACAATTCTCGTGGCGGGAACCGGGATGGCGGGATATGGAAGCAGCAACCTGATACAGACGCATAAAAGGATGCGCAGGCTGTATATCTGCGGGGACGGAGTCAGCGATATTGCAGGCGGAATCAGCTTGATGGCGCCCAGGGTGACGCTTTGCGCGGCGCATCAGGCGAATATGGCGGTGCGGCTGATACTCGGAGAAAGCGAAGCTTGAGCGGCTATGTATATAGAATTTGACACGGAAAAGAGGAGAGCACATGAAAGACGATAAATTGATTTTAGGCGGACATGTATTTAACTCCAGATTTATTCTGGGCTCGGGAAAATACAATCTGGATTTGATTAAAGCGGCGGTGCAGCATGCGGGGGCGGAAATCATTACCCTGGCGGTACGGCGTGCCAACAGCGGCGGCGAAGGGAATATCCTGGATCATATTCCGGCCGGCGTGACGCTGCTGCCGAATACTTCCGGAGCCAGAAATGCGGATGAGGCGGTACGTATCGCCAGGCTGGCACGGGAGCTGGGGTGCGGGGACTTTGTGAAAATTGAAGTTATCCGCGATACGAAATATCTTCTGCCAGATAACCAGGAGACGATTCGGGCTGCGGAAATCCTTGCGAAAGAGGGATTTGTAGTGATGCCGTATATGTATCCGGATTTAAATGCAGCAAGAGATTTGGTAAGTGCGGGAGCAGCCTGCGTGATGCCGCTTGGCGCGCCGATTGGAACAAATAAAGGCCTGGCTACAAAGGAGTTTATTAAGATTTTGGTTGAGGAAATTGATGTGCCTGTTATTGTGGACGCAGGGATTGGGCGGCCTTCGCAGGCATGCGAGGCGATGGAGCTTGGCGCGGCGGCAGTCATGGCAAATACAGCAATCGCTACGGCGGGGGATATTCCGGCGATGGCAGAGGCATTTAAAAAGGCGATTGAGGCAGGACGGAGCGCATACCTGGCAGGCATGGGGAGAGTTCTGGACGGGCGCGCGTCTGCATCGTCCCCATTGACGGGATTCCTGGCAGAGTAGGAGGCGCGGAAAGATGGAAAACAGATGGAACCATATGGAATACATGGAGGGCATGGAAGTTCTGGAGTCAGATGTGATGACGCAGGTTCTGGCAGCCATGAATCAATATGATTATGAGAAATATACGGCGGAAGATGTGAGGCTGGCATTAGCGAACGATATTCGTACGCCAAAGGACTTTGGAGCCCTGCTCTCCCCGGCGGCAGCTCCGTTCCTGGAAGAAATGGCGCAGCTTGCACAGCAGGAGACGCGGAAGCATTTTGGAAATTCCGTGTATATGTTTACACCGATTTATATTTCCAATTATTGTGAAAATTACTGCATTTACTGTGGATTCAACTGCCGCAATAAAATTCAGAGGGCGAAGCTTACCTATGAGGAAATTGAGAAGGAAATGGAGGCGATTGCAGCTACCGGGCTCGAAGAAATCCTGATTCTGGTAGGGGAGAGCAGGAAACAATCGGATGTCGAATATCTGGGAGAAGCCTGCAAGATTGCCCGCAGGTATTTTAAGATGGTGGGGCTTGAGGTGTATCCGATGAATAGTGATGAGTACGCATATCTGCACGAATGCGGTGCAGATTATGTTACGGTATTCCAGGAAACTTACGATTCCGATAAATACGAAACCCTTCACCTGGGCGGGCATAAGCGGGTATTTCCCTATCGGGTCAATGCACAGGAGCGTGCCCTGAAGGGCGGTATGCGGGGCGTGGGATTCGGGGCGCTGCTGGGGCTGGCTGATTTCAGGAAAGATGCGTTTGCTACAGGAATCCATGCATGGCTGCTGCAGAGGAAGTATCCGCAGGCAGAGATTGCATTTTCATGTCCAAGGCTCCGCCCGATTATCAACAACGATAAAATCAACCCGAAGGATGTGCATGAAGCACAGCTTCTGCAGGTAATTACGGCATACCGGCTGTTTATGCCCTTTGCGGGAATCACGATTTCCACGAGGGAAAGCGCCCGCTTCCGCGATAACATTGTCACGATTGCGGCGACAAAGATTTCCGCAGGAGTAAGCACAGGCGTAGGAAGCCATGTGGAAGAGCTGGAGGACAAAGGGGACGAGCAGTTTGAGATTGACGACAGCCGCGGCGTAGCGGAAATCCATCAGATGCTTTTGGAGCGGGGGATGCAGCCGGTGATGAATGATTATGTATACGTTTAAAAATATGCTGGCGGTAACGAACCGCCGCCTGTGTGAAAGACCGTTTTTAGAACAGATTGACTGGCTTGCATCCTGCCATCCTGCCGGGATTATCCTCAGAGAGAAGGACTTGGAAGAGGAAAAGTACCAGGATTTGGCGAAAAAGGTACTTGCCGTATGCAGAAGGCATGGAACTTTATGTATTCTTCATACCTGGACAGAATGCGCGCGGAAGCTGGGATGTCCCGACATCCATCTGCCGCTTTGGAAACTGCGCGGGATGGCAGGAAAGCTGGAAGGATTTCGGAGAATCGGCGCTTCGGTGCACTCCGTGGAAGAGGCGGAGGAGGCGTGCGCGCTGGGCGCTTCCTACCTTACCGCAGGGCATGTGTTTCTTACGGACTGCAAAAAAGGGATTCCGGCGCGAGGGCTGGACTTTTTACAGGAAGTGTGCCGGGCAGTTCCACTCCCTGTATACGGCATAGGCGGTATTACGGAAGAAAATGCCGCTTCTGTGCTGGAACAGGGCGCGGCAGGGTACTGTGTGATGTCAGGAGTGATGAGAAATCCATAAGCTGAAGTTATGATTTTTGGGAAGAAAACCGATGGTACAGGCCGTGCGCAGCAGAAGTCTGCGCTGTGTCCAGGCGCAGATAGAAAACCCGTGTGCAGATATTTTCAGAAATCCGCGCACGGGTTTTTAATGCGATATTTATCAATCTTTCTGTAAAAGCGTCTGGCTCTGCCAGAGGAAAAACAGATAGAAAAGAGATGCTCCGATGGATACAATAACTGTTACGACATTTGCCGTCTCTGAGGTAAACATTGTCTCAGGCGCACCTGAGGTCGTTAGCAGTATACGCGCGATAACCAGAAGATCGTAGAACAGGAAAATCTTCCAAATCAAAGAGGCGCGCTGGGAAAGCGCAGGATTGAGACGTTCAAGCGCTTTCCCTGTCGTAGTGCAGATACAGTAGAGCATGGCAATGTGCGGTACATAGAAGGCCATCTCAAAGAGCGCTGTGAGATATGCCGGCGCATGGCTGATGTAAGAATAGCTTACAAGCAGCGCCATAAGTACATGGACTACAGAAAAAATAAAGGCAGGCTGGTATTTCGGTTCTGCCTTGAACATATTGTACAGGGCGTAGATAGAAATAAAGGATGAAATCACAAGCGTTATGGAGCCTAAAGCGGAAATAATGGATAAAAGGCTGAAGAGTTCAGCAAAAAATAAATAATAAAGCCCTTTCCCAATGGCTCTGTTCTGGGTTTTGTTGATGCTTTTCATTTGAATAGAAACTCCTTTCTGAATGGCAGGGGCGGTCCACTGCCGGGTATTGATAGTAGTATAACACACTTGTGGACGAATGGGGGAAAATCTTGAAATTTGGCGGTAAGGATATATCCTATTATTAATCGCAATTTTCGATAGGCTTTTGCATGTCATTGTTACAGAATGAGGGTAACTATGCAGTTCAAGCTCAGAGAAAATGGAAGCTGAGAATTGCTATTATATAAAAAGCTATGGTATAATTCATGTATCTTTAAAAACGGATAGATGAGGTTTGGTTTATGGCGAACAAAAGGTTAAATGTTACACGCAGGGAGTTTTCCGATAGCTATCGAAGACATTACAGATTATACAAAAATACAATCGGTGATTCAAAAACCAGAAGATTGATTCTATTTTATTCTGTAGAGTGCGGATTGAAAAGCCTGATTATGAAGAATACCGGAAATGATACCTATGAAAAATTAGAGAAATATTGTAAGGGACATGGAAAAGGTGAGTTGGTTGGGCATAACATAAAGGAAATGTTAAAAGAGGTAAATCCCCGTAATGCATTCGTATTGAAAAACATTGAATTAAAAGGGAGCGGCGGTTCTGTAGAGCCTAAAAAGTTTAATGAGATGTGGCGCTACGGAGTAGCAGTTGCAGATGCCAGAGAAGAGGAAAAAGCAGAATATACATTGGCGAAAATTGCAGAATGGCTTAATACGAGGTTATAGGAGGGGTTGGGATGCATCTGTTTACATGGTATGATGTAGAACTGGATTTAAAAAGAAACAGGGAATTGTGGCCGAAGAGCTGGAACAGGGTAGATGTATATAACAATGAAATTGTTATTAATGTTGATGCTAAAAATAATACAGAATCAGAGAATGAAAGCGCATTAAAAAAGATTTTTGCAAACTGCTATCATGATGGGTATGTCCAGAGGGAATTTGATAAAAGTAGAATGGATGTTATCTATGAAGAAGGAGAGGAAGAGGACAGGATGATTCCTGTCCGGACGCCATTATTTCGAGATATTTATGTCAGGAACGAAAATGAAACAAAAAGCGCCCAGCTGCCAATTCCAATCATAGCATTCCACTCTTATAAAGGAGGGGTGGGGCGTACGCTATCATTGATTTCTCTTGCGAAAGAAATATCGGGAATGTATGAAGATAAAAAACGTTTGTTGATTATTGATGCGGATGTAGAGGCGCCTGGTTTGACATGGATGCTGGATAAAGAACAGGAGAACGCTCCGATTAGTTACCTGGATCTTCTATCGCTGATGCATTTTCATGATATAAATGATGAACTTGCAGAAAATGTGGCAAAACTTATGAGGAAGTCGAACCTTGTAATAGAAACGGAACGATTGGAAATTGAACAGTATTTTCTTCCAGTCTACAGAAAAAAAGAACAGATGATGAATATTTTCTCTAATACGGAGAGAGTTATTGACATACAGGATAATAAGTATGTTATTACAGAATTTCTTTCTATGCTGGGTTCTGCTTTGAAAGCAGATTTAGTTTTAGTTGATTTAAGGGCAGGTATTACAGAGTTTTCTGCTCCGTTTTTGTTTGATTCACGGGTTCAGAAGTATTTCATATCTTCCACTTCCCTGCAGTCGATAAAAGGAACACAGCAGGTTTTAGAAGAAATACATGAGCGGGAGGCGTTAGGGCTACAGAAAGCGAGGGTATTGCTGACAATGATTCCGCCGGAAATGGAGGAGCAGACAATTCAGCGCCTTGAGGACAGGCTGGCTGAATCCATAGAGAAGGAACTGGATGCAGACGTTATGTCGCTACGTGAAAATTATCTGTTGCGTGTAGGATTTGATTCTTCATTGATTTCACTTGGGAATTTTGAAGAGATATGTTCAGTGTTGAGAGGAAGAAAACTATCAGATGTTATGCGGGGGATTGCGGAAAATTTATTTGAGCAAGAGGAGCCGGAAGATTCATCAGAACTTTCAATACAGGAGATAAAGGGAACCCTGGACAGGTTAAGCGCTGTGGCGGAAAGTGAAATAACGGCGGAGGGAAATTCATCCTCGAATATGCTGTCTACAACCTCGATCCGTGAAATTGTAAAAGATTATAAAGATACAATACCGCAAATTGTGGTACTGGGGGCAAAAGGCTCTGGCAAGACGTATATTTACAAACAGTTGGCGGAGAAGAAAACGTGGGAAGATTTTGTGTGCCTTGTTGATAAACATGCGGAGAAATCTTCGCAGGAAACTTTGATTGTCCCCTTGCTTTCTACTGTAAGTGTAAGATATATTAATAAAATCGTACAGGGCTGTATTCAGTATACAAGTGATGTATTGAAGGATACAGACATGGGTTTTCATACAGTTCATGAAAATTATGATATGCTTGTAGAACTTTTGCAGAAAGGCGTGCAGCCGGCAGAGTGGGGGAAGATTTGGCAAAGATTAATGGCGCAGATGATAAAAGGGAATTTCACGAATCTGGAAGAACTGGATGGGTATTTGGAGGAGAAGAAGAAAAAGATAGTTTTTCTTGTGGATGGCCTGGAAGACTTATATACGGATATACAGGATAAAGCTCAGGAAAGCTGGAAGGATGCGGTGCGTTCTTTATGCCGGAATGTGATTAACATATTGAGGAATCTTAAATTCGGCAATATAGGAATTATCATTTTTGCCAGAAAAGATATGGTAGAAGAGACAATCGGGATGAATTTTGAGCAGTTTAAAAACCAGTATTCCCGTTATGAACTAAAATGGACGCCAACAGAGGCGCTTCGTCTGGCATTGTGGATTGCTTCTCAGGCGAATGCGGCGTTTGGAAAAAACATTGATATTTTAAAATCAACTAGGGAAGCCCTGGAAGAGCGTCTGGAACTTTTATGGGGAAAGAAGCTTGGAAACCGTGATTCCAGAGAAGCGGTGTCGTCACGGTGGATTATAGGAGTTCTTTCTGACTTTACAGGACAGTTACAGGCCAGGGATATTGTAAGGTTTTTAAAATTTGCAGCAGATGCTTCACTGGAAGGGAAGTTAAATTACCGTGACAGATACTTGACACCTTCTGGGATAAGAAAGGCCATTCCGGAATGTTCAAAAGGTAAGTTTAAAGAGATAAAAGAGGAAATGAAAACGATTTACAAAATACTTAAAAAATTTGAAGATATGGATGAGGAGAATAAAAGATTGCCGCTTACTCTTGACAAAATCAGTCTGACGGGTGAGGAAATCGCGCGTTTGGAGAGCCAGGGATATATGGCAATCTTGGAGAAGAAATATTATTTACCAGAGATTATCCGGTTTGCACTTGGATTTACATATGAGAAAGGCGCGAGGCCAAAGGTTTTGTCGCTTTTGGCTAAATAAGAACGGTTGAAATTACTATTGTAAAAAATGGTAATTTTTAAATCTACCAGAATGATGCAGTGAGTGCGTCAGAAAGAGGGAAAAATGACTTTAAAAGATTTACCGATTGGCAAGACTGCTACGATTCTCACTACCGGGGGAGAAGGAGCGCTGCGCCAGCATTTTTTAGATATGGGGTTGATTCCGAAAGCGGATATAACGATGGTAAAATATGCGCCGATGGGTGATCCGGTGGAACTGCGGGTACATAGCTATGAACTGACTTTGCGCCTTGCCGATGCAGAGAAGATAGAGATTGGAAATGTGAGGGAGAAGGCGGAAGAAGGTACCGTACCGGAACGGAAGGCCATTCCGCACCCGGGACTTGGTGAAGGAGGAAAATACCACGACAAGGCGGATGAGAATCCCCTTCCAGATGGGGAAATACTCACCTTTGCCCTGGCGGGAAACCAGAATTGCGGAAAGACGACGCTGTTTAATCAGCTTACCGGTTCCAGCTGCCATGTGGGGAATTTCCCCGGAGTGACGGTGGACAGGAAGGACGGGAAGATTAAAGGATATAAGAATACGCTGGTAACGGACCTTCCGGGGATTTATTCTATGTCTCCTTATTCCAATGAGGAAATGGTGACAAGGAACTTTGTACTGGATGAAAAGCCGAAGGGCATCATAAACATTGTGGATGCGACGAACATTGAGAGGAATCTGTATTTGACCATGCAGCTTATGGAACTGGATGTGCCTATGGTGCTGGCGTTAAATATGATGGACGAGGTCAGGCAGAACGGCGGCGCAGTTCTGGTGAATGAAATGGAGGAACGGCTGGGGATTCCGGTGATTCCGATTGCGGCGGCAAAAAATGAGGGAATTGACGAGCTTATCCATCACGCTATCCATGTGGCAAAATACCAGGAACACCCCGGAAGACTGGACTTTTGTAACGCGGATGATAATGGCGGGGCGGTGCACAGGTGTCTTCACGGTATCATGCATCTTGTGGAGGATCATGCCGGGGATGCAGGGATTCCTATCCGTTTCGCAGCGGCAAAGCTGGCAGAGGGGGATAAGCAGATTCTGGAGGCATTGGGGCTGGATGAAAATGAAAAGGAGACACTGGAGCATATTATTAAGCAGATGGAAAATGAGCGAGGGCTGGATAGGGCGGCGGCCATTGCAGATATGCGTTTTACTTTTATAAAGAAAATATGCCGTGAAACGGTGGTGAAACCCAAAGAAAGCAGGGAGCATGTGCGCAGTACAAGGATAGATAAGGTGCTTACCGGGAAATATACGGCTCTTCCGTGTTTTGTGGCAATTATGGCGGCAGTATTCTGGCTTACGTTTAATGTGATTGGAGCGGGGCTTTCCGCCCTTTTGGAAATGGGTATTTCAGCGCTTACAGACACCGTGGATGCGGCGCTTACGTCCTGGAATGTGAATGAAACACTACAGTCCCTGGTGATTGATGGGGTTTTTAATGGCGTGGGAAGCGTACTGAGTTTTCTTCCGGTTATCGTAACGCTGTTTTTCTTTCTGTCTATGCTGGAAGACAGCGGTTACATGGCACGGGTAGCTTTTATGATGGACAAATTGCTGCGGAAAATTGGGCTTTCGGGAAGAAGCATCGTGCCAATGCTGGTGGGGTTCGGATGTACTGTGCCTGGAGTAATGGCGAGCCGCACGCTTCCTTCAGAAAGAGATCGTAAAATGACGATATTGCTTACTCCATTTATGAGCTGCTCGGCGAAGCTGCCGATTTACGGGCTGTTTACAGCGGTGTTTTTTCCGGGACACGGCGCCCTGGTCATGGTGGGGCTGTATTTTGGAGGTATCCTGGCGGGAATTCTTACCGCGCTTCTGCTGCGTGGGACGCTGTTTAAGGGTGAGGCAGTTCCGTTTGTCATGGAGCTGCCGAATTATCGTATGCCTGGCGCGAAGAATGTAGGACAGCTTCTGTGGGAAAAGGCAAAAGATTTCCTCCAGCGGGCATTTACGGTGATTTTCATAGCGACGATTATCATCTGGTTTTTGCAGACTTTTGATATGCATCTGAATGTGGTGACGGATTCCCGCGACAGCATCCTGGCGGTGGGCGCGGGGCTGCTTGCGCCTGTGTTTGCACCTTTGGGATTTGGGGACTGGAGGATTTCTACAGCGCTGATTACCGGGTTTATGGCGAAAGAAAGCGTAGTTTCTACATTGTCTGTATTGTATGGGACAACGGCGCAGATGGCAGGGGCGCTTACCCCTCTGGCAGCGGGCAGCCTGTTGGCATTCTGCCTGTTGTATACGCCTTGTGTGGCAGCAGTGGCGGCTATCCGCAGGGAACTTGGCGGCAGGTGGGCAGCAGCAGTGGTTGTGGGACAGTGCTTTATCGCATGGATAGCGGCATTGGCGGTGAGGTGTATTGGGCTGCTGCTGGGAATGCAGTAAATATGCGAGAGGACTTATAGCGTAAAATTGAAAAAATATTATTAAATAGCCATAACAATGTGCAAGCCGGTTTCTGCCGGCTTGCACATTGTTATGAGGGCAAAAAAATAGTTGTTGACATATGGCTCACATAGTGATATGGTTAATTACATAAGTAATGAACTACCAAACAGAGGAGGTGGAAGCCTTTGAATGAAATATTGACGCAGGAGAAATCCATTTATATTCAGATTAAAGAGATGATCGAGAATGATATCCTGCGGGATATCCTACTGGAAGAAGAACGTGTTCCGAGCACCAATGAGCTGGCGAAGCTGTATTCGATTAATCCGGCAACGGCGGCAAAAGGGATAAATTTATTGGCGGCGGAAGGGATTTTGCAGAAGAAAAGGGGGATTGGGATGTTTGTGGCGCAGGGAGCAAGGGAAAAGATAACGGCGAAAAGAAAAAAGAACTTTTATGATGATTATATAAAAAGCCTGTTGGCGGAGGCAGGAAGCCTTGGCATTACAAAGAGAGAACTGATAGAGATGATTGAAAGCTCAGAGGAGGGAGGAAGATAGGATGAGTAAATTAGTTGGAAAAGGAATTACGAAAACATATGGGGGTAAGGATGTGCTCCACAGCGTAGATTTGGAGCTGGAATCAGGAAAGATTTATGGAATGATTGGGCGTAACGGCGCCGGAAAGACCACGCTGCTTTCTATTTTGACAGCACAGAATCCCGCGACGAAGGGGAGCGTGACGCTTGACGGAGAGCCAGTGTGGGAAAATCCGGCAGCGCTGAAACATCTGTGTTTTTCACGGGAATTGGCGCAGGTTTCGGGAAATAATGTGAATACCATGAAGGTGAAAGAATATCTGCGGATTGCGGCGACGTTCCTGCCAAACTGGGATAAAGAGATGGCGGACAGATTAATCCGGGAGTTTGATTTGGATGTAAAAAAGCGTATCGGAAAGCTTTCGAAGGGGATGATGTCTATGGTGACAGTGCTGACCGCGCTGGCAAGCAAGGCGGATTTTACTTTTTTAGATGAGCCGACGTCCGGGCTGGATGTGGTGGCTAGGGAGAAATTCTATAAAATTCTTTTGGAGGAATATGAACAGACGGGAAGGACGTTCATCGTTTCTACCCACATTATTGAAGAGGCGGCAGATGTGTTTGAGGAAGTGGTTGTTTTGGATAAAGGGAGTATTCTGCTAAAAGAGAATACCCAGGAACTGCTGGAGAGAAGCTTCCATGTATCCGGACGGGCGGAAGAGGTGGAAGCAGCCGTTTCCGGTCTTCGTCTGTATCATGAAGAGAGGATCGGGCGCAGCCGTGGCGTGACGGTTCTTCTGGAGCCGGGAGAAAAGATTCGCGACGGGTATGATGTAAGTGTTCAGAGGCTGTCTTTGCAGAAGGTCTTTTTGGCGCTTTGCGGGGAGGAGGCATAGTATGGGGATGGGAAATGTGAAATACTGGGGGAGGATGTGGCTGGAGTATATGGGCGCCGTCATGGGAATTGCGCTGGCGCTGATGTTATTTTTTGCCGGAGGCAGGGTAATCTATCCTGGGGACGGGATAAATGGGATATGGAAGACAATCTGTGTGTTTTACCCGGCCTATCTGGTGCTTTCAGCGTTTTTCATTTTTTCGATAGGTACGATTTCGAGTTTTCAGACGTATCTGCCGGTTTTGGTTTCCTTGAATGCGACCAGGCGGGAAAGCGTATGGGGGATTCTTGGATATAATGCGGGGGGTGTAATGGCAATCACTGCGGTAATTGCCCTGTTTTGGATGATGCCCTCGTCAGAAGTGGGGAATGTAACAGAACTTTTGCTATTGATTTCGGGAATCCTGTTGATGTTTAGCGGAGCCAGCGTGCTGATGGGCGCGGTAGTCGGCAGGCTCGGGAAAAAAGGAGTGATTATTTTCATTATATTCTGTGCGGTATTTGGCGGCATATTTGGAGGTATGGCGGCGATAACGGCACAAAAGCCGGGAGATTTTCTTCTGGATTTCCTGATGAATTTTCAGCCTCTATGGGCATTTATTCTTGGCATAGGGGTATATGTCCTGGCGGGGGCTGCCGCTATGATGCTGGTCAGAAAAATGGAAGTGCGTGTATAAGGGGGATAATCATATGTTAGAAGTTATAAAAAAGCAGTTTCAGGTACAGTGGAAGGACTGGATTTGGTATGGCGTTATAACGGCAGGGGTCTGGCTTATTGGATGTATTGTTTTTATCATTATACTGGAACATGAGCGAGAGGGTACATATTTTGAGCTTGGGACAATTATGGGGTGTACGGTAGTTGTTATGATGGGAATATTCACATCTATCGTGCAGCTTAGGCTGAGTTTTGACATGGAAGTGTCTATGGGATGCACCAGGCTGCGGTTTTTCATATCGCACTATATAGTAAATATAGTGATGAACGTTCTTATAGTTCTCCTGCTGATGCTGCTCTGCGCGGTGGAGAAAGAAATTTATGCCACAGTGTTTCCCGGAATCAAAGAGGAGGCAGATATCATGGGAGGACTTGTCCGGCTGGCAGTTCCGCTGGCTTTGGCCGGTCCTGCGCTTGGCGGGCTTGGCGGCGCACTGGTGATGCGTTTCGGGCAGAAGGCGTTTTGGGCAGAATGGGCTGTCTGGATGCTGCTGTGCGTAGGGGGACCAAGAATTATAGCGGCGGCGGAAGATGCACCGCAGTCGCTGTTTGGAATGATTGGGAAAGACGTTCTGCAGATTTTGAATGTACTTCCTGTTGACGGCTGGATAATCGGGGGAACGGCAGTATGCCTGGGGTGCTGCGCCGGAAGCTGGCTAGTTCTCAGGAAACAGCAGGTAACGATGTGAGGCATAATCGGACATTTCGAAGTCCAGGTTTCTGGCCGTCAGGCAGCGTGAGAAGTCAATGTTTGGAAAAAATTCTTGACATTGACTTCTTTTTTTGCTACTATGGACAATGCACTATTGTGTAAGACTATGCCCAAATGGAGGTAGTCTGCCCAAAAGTAGCTAAGCGAAACAAGCATATTGAGATAGAAAGAACAGGGGTGAAATGTCAATGGAGAAAAACAGGATCCGTCCAGTCAAAAGCGGCAAAAGCTTCCGTATGAGCTACTCGAGACAAAAGGAAGTTCTCGAGATGCCCAACCTTATTGAAGTTCAGAAGGATTCTTATTACTGGTTTCTGAACGAGGGGATGAAAGAGGTTTTTGACGATATCTCTCCGATTGCAGATTACAGCGGTAAGCTGAGTCTGGAATTCGTAGATTTCACATTATGTGAAAAAGATGTAAAATATTCAATCGAAGAATGCAAGGAACGTGATGCGACATATGCTGCGCCGTTAAAAGTACGGGTAAGGCTGCATAACAAAGAAAATGACGAGATTAATGAGCATGAAATCTTTATGGGCGATTTGCCGTTGATGACGGAAACAGGAACTTTCGTGATTAATGGCGCAGAGCGTGTTATCGTCAGCCAGCTTGTACGTTCGCCGGGTATATATTATGCTATTGCACATGATAAATTAGGTAAAAAACTGTTTTCCTCCACTGTTATTCCAAACCGCGGCGCATGGTTGGAATATGAGACAGATTCAAATGACATTTTTTATGTACGTGTAGACAGAACCAGGAAGGTTCCGATTACCGTGCTGATCCGTGCGCTGGGATTTGGGACAAACGCTGAAATCGTTGAGCTGTTCGGTGAAGAGCCTAAGATTCTGGCCAGCCTCACCAAAGATACTTCCGAGAGTTACCAGGAAGGTCTGCTGGAGCTGTATAAGAAGATACGTCCCGGAGAGCCTCTTGCAGTAGAGAGTGCAGAAAGCCTGATTATGAGCATGTTCTTTGACCCCAGAAGATATGATTTGGCAAAGGTTGGACGTTATAAATTCAATAAAAAACTGATGCTGCGCAACCGCATTGCAGGACAAGTCCTGGCAGAGGATGTGGTAGATACCACTACAGGCGAGATTCTGGCGGAAGCAGGAACGGAAGTGACGCGTGAGCTGGCAGATACGATTCAGAATGCGGCAGTTCCGTATGTGTTTATCCAGACAGAGGAGAGGAATGTGAAAGTACTCTCCAGTATGATGGTAGATATTACGAATTTTGTGGAGCTGGATAAAGCAGAGCTGAAATCGCTGGGGGTTACAGAGTTAGTATACTATCCGGCGCTGGAAAAAATACTGGAAGAAAATGACGATATCGAAGATATCAAGGCAGCAATCAAGAAAGACATTCATGACCTGATTCCAAAACACATTACGAAGGAAGACATACTGGCTTCCATTAACTATAATATTCATCTGGAGTACGGCATCGGAAATGACGATGATATCGACCATCTTGGCAACCGTCGTATCCGTGCGGTAGGCGAGCTGCTCCAGAACCAGTACCGCATCGGGCTTTCCAGGCTGGAGCGTGTGGTACGCGAGAGAATGACAACACAGGATTTGGAGGGGATTTCCCCGCAGTCCCTGATTAATATTAAACCGGTAACTGCGGCAGTGAAGGAGTTCTTTGGTTCTTCCCAGCTGTCACAGTTCATGGATCAGAATAACCCGCTGGGTGAGCTGACCCACAAGAGACGTCTCTCTGCACTGGGACCGGGCGGTCTGTCGAGAGACCGGGCGGGATTTGAAGTGCGTGACGTGCATTATTCCCATTATGGAAGGATGTGTCCGATTGAGACGCCTGAGGGACCGAATATCGGTCTGATCAACTCTCTGGCAACTTACGCCAGAATCAATGAGTACGGTTTCGTAGAGGCGCCGTACCGGAAGATTGACAAGACAGATCCGAAGAATCCGCGGGTTACAGACGAAGTAGTCTACATGACGGCGGATGAAGAGGATAATTACCATGTAGCCCAGGCGAATGAGCCTCTGGATGAAGACGGACATTTTGTGCACAAAAATGTATCCGGCCGTTACAGGGAAGAAACCCAGGAGTACGAGAGAAGGATGTTCGATTATATGGACGTATCTCCGAAAATGGTATTTTCTGTAGCTACGGCTTTGATTCCGTTCCTGGAGAATGATGATGCGAACCGTGCGCTGATGGGATCCAACATGCAGCGTCAGGCGGTGCCGCTTTTGACGACAGAAGCTCCGGTAGTGGGAACGGGTATGGAAGTGAAGACAGCCGTGGACTCAGGCGTCTGCGTAGTGGCAAAGAAAAACGGCACCATTGAGCGCTCTACTTCCCGGGAAATCGTAGTGAAGAATGATGATGGCACCAGGGACAACTATCGTTTGACCAAGTTTTCACGAAGTAACCAGAGCAACTGCTACAACCAGAGACCGATTGTTTACAAAGGCGACCGGGTTGCCGCAGGGCAGGTGATTGCAGACGGGCCTTCTACATCGAATGGCGAGATCGCTCTTGGAAAGAATCCGCTGATTGGCTTTATGACATGGGAAGGTTACAACTACGAGGATGCCGTACTGTTGAGTGAAAGGCTGGTTATGAACGATGTTTATACGTCGGTTCATATTGAAGAGTATGAGGCTGAGGCGAGGGATACGAAGCTGGGGCCGGAGGAGATTACCAGAGATGTGCCGGGCGTTGGAGATGATGCGCTTAAAGACTTGGATGACCGTGGTATCATCCGCATTGGCGCGGAAGTGCGTGCCGGAGATATCCTGGTAGGTAAGGTTACACCGAAAGGCGAGACAGAGCTGACGGCCGAAGAGAGGCTGCTGAGAGCTATTTTTGGCGAGAAGGCGAGAGAGGTAAGGGATACTTCCCTGAAAGTGCCTCACGGTGAATATGGTATCGTAGTAGATGCCCGTGTGTTTACCAGAGAAAACGGGGATGAGCTGTCTCCCGGCGTAAACCAGGCAGTCCGCATTTATATTGCCCAGAAGAGAAAAATTTCTGTGGGTGATAAGATGGCAGGACGTCATGGAAACAAGGGTGTGGTTTCCCGTGTGCTTCCGGTAGAGGATATGCCGTTTCTTCCGAACGGCCGGCCGCTGGATATTGTGCTGAACCCGCTGGGCGTGCCTTCCCGTATGAATATCGGGCAGGTGCTGGAGATTCATTTGAGCCTTGCAGCGAAAGCTCTTGGATTTAATATTTCAACTCCGGTCTTTGACGGTGCGAATGAGGAAGATATCATGGATACCTTAGACTTGGCGAATGATTATGTGAATCTTCCGTTTGATGAGGAAGAGAAGGCCGGTTGGAATTATGAAGAGGGCTGCATGGCCGGCGACGGCACATTTTATGATAAATATAAAGACATTCTTGGCGAAGATGTCATGCAGTATCTGGATGACAACAGAGATCACAGAAGTGTGTGGAGAGGAGTTCCGCTGTCAAGGGATGGTAAGGTAAGGCTCCGTGACGGGCGTACCGGGGAATATTTTGACAGTGCGGTAACCATCGGACACATGCATTACCTGAAGCTGCATCATCTGGTAGATGATAAAATCCATGCGCGTTCCACAGGTCCGTATTCCCTGGTAACGCAGCAGCCTTTGGGCGGAAAAGCTCAGTTCGGCGGGCAGCGTTTCGGAGAGATGGAGGTTTGGGCGCTGGAGGCATACGGCGCAAGCTACACCCTTCAGGAAATCCTGACGGTGAAGTCGGATGATGTAATCGGGCGTGTAAAGACTTACGAAGCGATTATCAAGGGAGATAATATTCCTGAACCCGGAATTCCTGAGTCCTTTAAGGTGCTGCTCAAAGAGCTTCAGTCCCTCGGGCTGGATGTGAAAGTGCTCCGTGAGGAGAATGGCGAGCAGAAGGAAGTAGAGATTATGGAGACGGTGGATTACGGCGAGACAGACATTAACCATATCATGGATGATAAGAGATATAAGGATGACCAGGAATCCTTTGGCGACCACGGATACACAGAACAGGAGTTTGAAGGCGGAGAATTAGTGGATGTGGCAGAAGAAGAGGAGGATGACACGGTGTTTGTACTGGAAGAGTCCTTTGACGGTGAGATAGAGGAATAAGTAGTAACATTTCGTTTGAAAGGAGAACGACGAATGCCAGAAGCAGCAAACAATGAAGTGTATCAGCCAATGACTTTTGATGCGATTAAGATAGGGTTGGCATCTCCGGAAAAAATTAGAGAATGGTCCAGGGGCGAGGTAAGGAAACCGGAAACCATTAACTACAGGACGTTAAAGCCAGAGAAAGAAGGGCTGTTCTGCGAGCGTATTTTCGGACCTAGTAAAGACTGGGAATGCCATTGTGGAAAATATAAAAAGATTCGTTATAAAGGCGTGATTTGTGACAGGTGCGGCGTTGAGGTTACGAAGTCCAGCGTGCGCCGCGAGCGTATGGGGCATATTGAGCTGGCAGCCCCGGTGTCTCATATCTGGTATTTTAAGGGGATTCCTTCCAGGATGGGACTGATTCTGGATTTGTCTCCCAGGACTTTGGAAAAAGTGCTGTATTTTGCGAATTATATCGTGCTGGATAAAGGCGAAAGCGATTTGCAGTACAAACAGGTGCTTACTGAGAGAGAGTTCCAGGAAGCGCGTGAGAAATATGGATATACGTTCCGGGTAGGAATGGGAGCGGAAGCGATCATGGAGCTGCTGGAAGCCATTGATTTGGAAAAAGATTCCGCAGAACTGAAAAAAGGCCTGAAAGAGTCTACAGGGCAGAAACGCGCCCGGATTATCAAACGTCTGGAAGTGGTAGAGGCTTTCAGGGAGTCGGGAAATCGTCCTGAGTGGATGATTATGACGGTGATTCCGGTTATCCCGCCAGATTTGCGTCCGATGGTTCAGCTGGACGGCGGACGTTTTGCCACTTCAGATTTGAATGATTTGTATAGAAGGATTATTAACAGGAACAACCGCCTGAAAAGGCTGCTGGAGCTGGGCGCGCCGGAAATCATCGTGCGCAATGAGAAACGTATGCTGCAGGAGGCGGTAGACGCACTGATTGATAATGGCCGCCGGGGACGTCCGGTTACGGGACCTGGAAACAGGGCGCTGAAGTCCCTGTCTGACATGCTGAAAGGTAAGTCGGGGCGCTTCCGTCAGAACCTTTTGGGGAAACGTGTAGACTATTCGGGGCGTTCCGTTATTGTGGTAGGCCCGGAGCTGAAGATTTATCAGTGCGGCCTGCCGAAAGAGATGGCTATTGAGCTGTTTAAGCCATTCGTTATGAAGGAGCTGGTAGCAAAGGGAATTTCGCACAATATCAAGAGCGCGAAGAAGATGGTGGAGCGTCTGGAGACAGAAGTGTGGGATGTTCTGGAGGAAGTTATCAAAGAACATCCGGTTATGCTGAACCGCGCCCCCACACTGCACAGGCTGGGTATCCAGGCATTTGAGCCGATTCTGGTAGAGGGTAAGGCGATTAAGCTGCATCCACTGGTATGTACCGCGTTCAATGCGGATTTCGACGGTGACCAGATGGCCGTGCATCTGCCGCTTTCTGTAGAAGCGCAGGCAGAGTGCCGTTTCCTGCTTCTCTCACCGAACAACCTGCTGAAACCTTCTGACGGAGGCCCTGTGGCGGTACCGTCCCAGGATATGGTGCTGGGTATTTATTATCTGACGCAGGAGAGGGAAGGCGCAAAAGGAGAAGGCAAATGCTTCAAGAGTGTAAATGAGGCGATTCTTGCTTATGAAAATAAGGTGTTGACCCTGCAGACGAAGATTAGAGTCCGCGTGTCCAGGGAAACGCCGGAAGGAGAAACAGTAACAGGAATTGTGGAGTCTACGCTGGGACGTTTCATTTTTAATGAAATTCTGCCCCAGGATTTAGGATTTGTAGACAGGAAGAATCCTGAGAATTTCCTGAAACCGGAGGTAGATTTCCTGGTAGGCAAGAAGCAGCTGAAACAGATTCTGGAGAAAGTTATCAACACTCACGGCGCTACAAAGACAGCAGAAGTGCTGGATAATATCAAGGCAATGGGGTACAAGTATTCCACGAGAGCGGCGATGACAGTATCTATTTCCGATATGACGGTGCCGCCTGAGAAGCCGGAGCTGATTCAGAAGGCTCAGGATACGGTAGACCGTATTACAAAGAACTATAAGAGAGGCTTGATTACGGAGGAAGAGCGTTATAAAGAAGTAGTTGAGACCTGGAAGACTACCGATGATATCTTGACGAAAGCTCTGCTGGACGGACTGGATAAATACAACAATATTTATATGATGGCTGACTCAGGAGCCCGTGGTTCTGACAAGCAGATTAAGCAGCTTGCGGGGATGCGTGGACTGATGGCAGATACAACGGGACACACCATTGAGCTGCCTATCAAATCAAATTTCCGTGAGGGTCTGGACGTACTGGAGTATTTCATGTCTGCACACGGTGCGCGTAAAGGTTTGTCCGATACGGCGCTGCGTACAGCCGACTCCGGTTATCTGACCAGGCGTCTGGTAGATGTGTCCCAGGATTTGATTATCAGGGAGACAGACTGCTGTGCGGAAAAAGAGGGGGCAGAGATTCCGGGAATGTATGTAAAAGCATTTGCGGATGGAAAAGAAGAGATTGAGAGCCTTCAGGAGCGTATTACAGGACGTTTTGCCTGTGAGACGATTAAGAATAAAGACGGTGAAGTGATTGTTAAGGCAAACCATATGATTACTCCGAAACGTGCGGCAAGGGTAATGTCCGAGGGCGTGGACGAGAACGGAAAGCCGTTTGATAAAGTTAAGATTCGTACAATTCTGACCTGTAAATCTCATATCGGAATCTGTG
>Ga0137308_100476_pt1 | contig 64416 bp, 63 predicted proteins | sample Inofrocosms_June_FD_97181 | JGI IMG/M metagenome (GOLD analysis project Ga0137308, IMG submission 97181) | Mouse cecal microbial communities from Vienna, Austria - N-Acetylneuraminic and N-Acetylglucosamine D2O microcosms_June | ecosystem: Host-associated > Mammals > Digestive system > Large... | reverse complement strand
AAATCTCCTCCGTTTTCATTGCTTTATTGATTTGTTTGCTTTTTTATTATATCATGTAATTGTTGACAACATTATGGCAACAATATTTAGAATTTGAAAGGCGGCCCAAAATGAAAATTGACAGACTCGTTAGCATTATCATGGTGCTTCTTGATAAAGAGCGCATAGGGGCGCAAGAATTAGCGGATATGTTTGAAGTATCTCCCCGCACAATTTACCGGGATATAGATACTATCAACATGGCGGGGATTCCTATTCGTTCAATATCGGGAGTGGGCGGCGGCTTTGAAATTATGCAAAAATACAAAATTGATAAAAATGTTTTTTCAACTGCTGACCTTTCCGCTATCCTAATGGGGCTTTCAAGCCTTTCGGACATGATACGGGGAAATGAACTAATAAACGCCCTTGCAAAAGTCAAAAGTTTTATCCCTGCTGATAAGGCGAATGACATAGAATTAAAAACGAATCAAATATGTATAGATTTAAGCACTTGGATTGGCAACCAGAATACACAATCATATTTAGAAATTATCAAAACAGCTTTACAAGATTGCAAGCTGGTTTCCTTTGAATATATAGCACATCACGGAAAGAAAACTATACGGACAGTTGAGCCGTACCAACTTGTTCTAAAAAGCGGTCATTGGTATTTTCAAGGATATTGCCTTATACGAAATGATTTTCGTTTATTTAGATTATCCCGCATATCAAATTTGCAAATGGAAAAGGAAAATTTTACACCACGGGATTATCAAAAACCGATTTTAGACTTTGAAGAAACTCTGAAATCCATGCAAACACCAATAAAAATTCGTATTCATAAATCTATTATGGATAGAGTTCTTGATTATTGTACTTACGAACACTTTTCTGCCGATGGTGGCGAATATTACATTGTCGATTTTCCATTTATAGAGAATGAATATTATTACGATATTCTTCTTAGTTTTGGCGATAAATGTGAGTGCTTAGAGCCGTTAAATATTCGTGCCAAAATGAAGCATAGAATACATGATGTAGCTGCCATATATGAAAATTAGAATATTTTTAGCTATCTTAACAAGATATAAATAATGAGTGGGATTCCTTAGTAGTCTGACCGAGGCAGGGTAGCTGTTCTCCATATGGATGGCGGCAATTCCCTGTCTCCTCGCACGATCCGACTTTTCAGAAATCAGATAATCGACCAGCCGGTTTCCTGTATATTCCCTGGCGCTGCCAAACGACTCATATAACTTGTCCACATAGCTTTCCAGCCGCTGCGTCTGCCCATCCTTGGCCATCCTGTGTATTGCCAACAGATGGTTTTTCATATCATGAAAGAGGTGCTCCTTTTCAAGTCTGCGCAATATAATGTTTTCATAGGCTTGCGCATACAGCTTCTTCTGCATTTCCAGCAATTCTGATATACTCGTTTTCATACTGTAAATAGAAAAAAGACAAATTTATCTTTCATTGAAAATATAAAAAACAGTATTGCTATAACAACACATCTTGTAAACAAATATATAATAATTCTGTCAATTTTGAGGCGATTCAATTGTTCCAGCATAAAATTCGGATTACTCACAGAATATCCCACAAAAATACCTGTCAGCAAATCCAGACAATAGACCGTCTCATAATAAAATGCTGTCATGACAAGATATCGTCTCTTACGCCCAAACCGCAAAAAACAGATCAGCGTGCAAAGAATAATGCAGAGTATCAGATAATGCCGCGAATACATCGCTATATTCCGCTGGAAAATGGTCAGCGCCATAACCAGAACCACCCCGATGGCGGATCCGATCCTTCTGACCAATCCCCTGTCCTTTCCCGGATAAATCAGTCCGACCCACAGAAAGGAACCCACTATTTCAATCGCCGTTATCAGCGCCTGCAATCCCTGCAACATAGCTAAATCCTTCCGCTGTAATAGGAATGTATTTTATCCCTCGGAAAGTCTCCAGTTCTATATCAAGCTCATCCATTGTCATATCCAGATATGAATATCCCAATTTATCATAAATATCAGTCAACTCGAATTTTCTTATTCCCAAAATCTCCGCCGCACCGCCATGCGATATAGTCTGATTTAATATATACGGATACAGCAGAAGTGCATTTCTAATAAGCTCCGTTTCCGGGCTTACAGCCCTCAGATACTTTGACATTCCTACCGGCACTCTTATTGTGACAGACTCAGTTGTTATCATAACCTCACACCCCCCGCACTCTCCCTGACCACCATCCGTCCCTCCACGATCGTGATTCCCCGCCTGTAATCCTCGCCTGTAATTTTCCCCGTCAGACTCTCAATGGCCTTCCCCGCCATCTCCTCCATGTCCACCCGGTAGGTGGTGATTCCCTTGCTGCAGATTCCCGGAAAAATATAGTCGTCAAAGCCCACCACGGAGATATCCTCCGGCACGCGGTATCCGGCCGCTTCCAGCTGATTGATCAGGATACCCGCTGTGAGGTCGCAGTTGCAGACAAAGGCCGTGGGCATCCGCTCCGGAAGCGAAAAGGCAAAGCACTCCCCCCTCTGGCCGCTTTCCAGATCCCGGTCGTCCAGCACCCACTCGTCCCTCACCTTCTGACCGTGCTCCAGCAGAGCCTTGGCATAGCCAAAGTACCGGTCCGTGATACTTCTCGAATAAAGCAGAGTCCCCACGTAAGCGATATCCGTATGCCCCAGGTCAAAAAGATAGTCCGTGAGCCTGTACATCCCGTAAAAATTGTCGCTGATCACACAGTCCCACTCCTGCTTCCTGTCATAGAAGTCCAGGCAGACAAAGGGAATGTCAATATTCTCCTCCACCATGCTCATATAATCTTCCTTCAAAAGTCCCAGGATGATTAAGCCGTCCGCCTTGCGCTCCCGCAGGAGCTTTGGCATTTCCAGCTCCTGCTCCGCACCGACGGAGAGCACCTCCAGCATGGTAAAGCATTCCCTCTCCACGGCCTTCACCGCAACCGTCTGATACAGCTGCCAGTAAAAGGACTGCTGCTGGTCAAAATAACGCTCGGAGAGCAGTACCCCGATATTATAGCTCTTTGCTTCCTTCTGTTTTTTCGCCTCTGCGGGAGAGACATAGCCCATCTCCTTAGCCAGCGTCTTAATTCTCTCCCGCAGCTCATTCCCAACGCCCTTCTGATCGGCCAGCGCCTTCGAAACCGTCACTGTGCTCACATTCAGGGCGCTGGCAATATCCGCAAGCTTTACCGCCTTTGACATTCCCCACGCCTCCTGTTCTCCTTAACACTCCGTAAGATGAATCAGCCTTCCCCGGAAATCTCCCTCCGGGTTCGGAATATTGATCCCGGCCTTCATGAGAAGCGCACCCAGGTAAGTGCTCTCCTCGCCCTCGATCCGGTAGGTCTTTTCCGGATCAAGGCCCTTAAGCCGTATCCTTCTGCTGTGATAGTTGGGGCGGTTCAACACCTGGATAAAGGTATAGAGAGCCTCGGCCTTGTCTTTGCTCACCACGCCCCAGCAGTCAAAATAATGATTCTCCGCATAGGAAGCAATCCGGTAATAATCTCCCTCTCTCACCAGATCGTTGTACTTGTGGTACATGGCAGTCTGCTCCGGAATCTGCCGTCTGTCCTCCTCCGGAATCCTCGTCACATCCAGCTCGTAGCCGAAGGTTCCCGCAAGGGCCACATAGCCCCTGGTCTCAAAGGGAACCGTGCGGTGAAGCACGTGGTTGGGGCAGTCGGACACGTGGGCTCCCATGGTGGAGAGCGGGTAGACGAGGGCCGTGCCCTCCTGAATCTTCAACCTCTCCACGGCATCCGTGTCGTCCGAGCACCAGATCTGGGGACTGTAGAAAAGCATGCCCGGATCAAAACGCGCGCCGCCTCCGGAACAGTTTTCCAAAAGCAGATGAGGAAATTCCCTTGTGAGCCTTCCCTGCATCTCATAGACCCCCAGCACATACCTGTGATAAAACTCGCCCATCTGATCGGCCGCAAGGGCGGCGGAGCCGATGTCGGAAAGCTGCCGGTTCATATCCCACTTCACATACTCGATATTTGCGCTGCGAAGAACCTTCGCCACGCTCTCATACACATGATCCCTCACCTCTTTGCGGGAAAGATCCAGCACATACTGGTTTCTCGCAAGGCCTGGCTGTCTTCCGCTGATGGCGATGGCCCAGTCGGGATGCGCCCGGTACAGATCGGAATCCGGAGAAATCATCTCCGGCTCAAACCAGATGCCGAACTTCATGCCAAGCTTATTGACCTCGTCCACCAGATACTTAAGGCCGCCCTTTAGCTTCTCCTCATTTACCACCCAGTCGCCGAGAGCCCGGTTGTCGTCAAAACGGTTTCCAAACCAGCCGTCGTCCATGACCAGCATCTCGATTCCCAGCCCGGACGCCTCCCTGGCAATGGAGATCAGCTTGTCCGCATCAAAGTCAAAATAGGTGGCCTCCCAGTTATTGATCAGGATGGGACGCTTTTTGTCCCGGTACTCGCCCCGGATCAGGTGTCTTCTGTAAAAATCGTGGAAAGTCCTGGTCATTTTTCCAAGGCCCTCCCCGGAATAAGTCATCACCACCTCGGGTGCCTGGAACTGCGCTCCCGGCGCCAGCTTCCAGCAGAAATCCTCCGGATTGATTCCCATCACCATACGGATCTGCTCATAGGGATCTTCCTGCACCTGCACCCGGAAATTTCCGGAGTATACAAAATGCATGGCATAGACCTCCCCCGTCTCCTGGGTGGTTCCCGGCGTTTTCAGCGCCATAAAGGGATGATCCTGATGGCTGGTCTCCCCCCGAAGGGACTCCACCGTATGCTTCATGCGGCTTACCGGCAGGCTCTGTATCTGTCGCTCTCTTGCCCAGGATCCGTGAAGCGTGACGGATTCAAATCCCCGGTTATCCATATCCAGGCAGGCGGAGTAAACCTTGGTGAGATAAAGATCCTGTGCGCCCTGATTAATCACCTGGATACTTCTCGTGATCACGTCCACGTCCTCAAACACGCCGTACTGCAGGATCATTTGAAGTCCCGTCACCCTGTCCTCGCACAGGACCTCCAGTACGCCGCATTCTCCTTCCTCTCCGAAGGAAGCCGGCAGCTCTCCCAGCACGTCCTTTTCCAGGCAGTCTCCTCCATATAGAATCTCCCCGAAAGGGGCCTTTCCCCTCTTGATCTCGTGGGAGACATAGGAAAGGGAGATCGCCGTATTCCCTCCCATGGTCCGGATGCTGATGCAGCTCTCCCTGCAGTCCCCGATTCCATGGGTTGCGTATTCCATGGGAAGGCTGTCAAGAAACGCAATCCGGTCCCGGTTGTTCACGGAGGGCACAAAGGGATTTTCCTGCGTGCGCAGAAGATAGCCCGCCCGGTGGTCTGCGAGCTTCTCCCCGTAATAGACGTGCGCGAGGAAATTCTCCTCATCCACAATTCCCATAATATAACTGGTGTTCGGAGTATCCAGCTTAAAAAGCCGCTCCTTTTCATAAAAAACAATCGACATGGTTTCCAAAACCTCCTGTAATTATTCCTGCGGGCAACGAGCCAAGCGGGCATGCTTGCATGCACATTCATGACAATAGAAAGTCTGCTTTCTATTGTATGGCGACTGCCGCAAGGGTCAAAACCCTGTAGCTTTGCTACGGGGTTTTTGACTTCAGGAACCCGAAGGGCTCCCCGTCTTCTGCCTTTATAAACATGGTAAGGAGAAGCGCCGCCCGAAGGGAAACTCTCTTTGTTCTCAGTATTTCCTTTGCCTCCTGCCTGTTCACAAAAAGCACCTCAATGGATTCCGTGCTCTCCGCATAGCTCCGGCTTACCTCCCCGCTGGCGCAGCCAAAGACCGAGGTGCTGGTCTCGTCCGTGAGCCCGGCTCCCAGAAAAAAAGGCCTCTCATAGGCCGGATCCAAATCAGTACAGGGCTCAAAGCTAAGCCCCGTCTCCTCCTTCATCTCCCGGACAGCCGCCTGATGTGGGCTCTCCTGCCCGTCGATCAGGCCTGCCGGAAGCTCATACAGCCAGGCATCCAGCGGATACCTGTACTGTCTGATCATTACGATCCTGGAGGGATCCTCCTTAAGAAGCGCATAGATGACAATTCCGTTTTTTCTGACTTCCCCCGTCTTAAGCGGCAGCTCCTCCTCCCGGTTTCGGGAGGCGAAGTAGTAGTGGAAGGGTTCCCCCTTATTATCCAGCGCATCCATCTCAAAGAGATTCAAAAAAGGGTTGTCTGTCAGCTTTCTGATTTCTGTATATTTCGTGCCTTTGCCTATTCCGTCCATGGCCGCCGCCCCCTTTCTAGCTCTCCATATAGCTCTTGTATTCCAGTATCTCGTCCGGTATTCCGTCCGGCAGCTTTTCCAGCCTCTTGCAGAGAATCTCCATCTTGTGCAGGTTTTTGGAATTCATGATATTATATTTCTCAATGGCCGGGCCGTAGAGCGGGTTTACTCCCACCCTGTTTCGTATCTCTCTGGAAAAAGGGCAATAGGAAAACAGGATGTTTCTACTCACCTTATTCAGTCTCGGGGAACCGCCGCTCTCGTAGCGCATCCACATAATATAGTCCGTGACGAACATCTCCTTAAAGCTGTTGCGAACCCGTCCCAGCTGGTTTTTAATCTTTTCCTTGGCCTCAGCGGACAGCTCCTTGTTCCTGCGGTAAAACTGGATATAATCGCAGTACTCGCTGGTGAGTGAGGGCTCGGACACGTCGTTCCATCTTCCTCCCTGAACACGCTTGCACATCTCCCAGCGGAACTCCCCTGTCAGATGGATCAGGCTCTGCGTCAGCTCTTCCATGTGGAAAATGGAACACATCATGCGGGCGGGCGTGGTACGCTTCTTGCCCTCGATCTCCTGCCACATGATACTCCTTGATCCCACGTTCGGCATGAGAATCAGATCCGGAAGCACCTCCACCTCGATTCGCTCATTAATCCCCTTCTCCGTGTCCGAATACAGAGTCTCCCTGTAAAACGCCTTGAAATCGATCTTTCTGATCTGTGTGAATTCCTCCGTCACCTTATCCGCTGTCACAATGGCGGACTTTAAGGGCTTAAAGACGTTATGCCTGGAAAAGATCGGGCAGAAAATCGTGATCTGGCCGAAGGTGAGCCTGTTTATGGTTGGCAGGATATTTTCCAGCTCGAAAATCGTCTTTGCCGCATTGTTCTGCGCAAGATTCGCTTCCTGCTCGGCATTAATAATCCCGTTCTTTTTCTGGTCAGCCAGATGTTCCCTGTAATCCATATCCAGCTCGTTTCTGCTGGGTTCCTTCTCGCCCCGGAGAATCGCCATCAGCCACTGATAGATCGAGTATACTCCCCGCTCCGGATCCGTGGGAAGCGCTCCCGCAAGCTCATACATGTACGCCGCATTTTCCTCCCCCGCAAGCTCCTCATCCACATAGCCGAAGTTAAGGAACATGCTGATCACAGGGGGAAGGGTCTTATTCCTGACGCTCAGCACAAAGCATGCCTTATATACCTTGTAAAACAGATCGGTGAGCTTCCTGCGCAGGCCCGCCGCCTGGTCGTCGCTTCCGTTTTTGTCCGACAGCTTTTTGTATGCCGCAATGGCATCCCTGAAATTGTCGCAGAATTCCTGGTCAAGCCCGGAAAAGTTCAAAATTGTATCCAGTGATCCTCTGATTTCTTCCATAATATTTTGCGTCTCCAACCTCTATACCTCCTCATCCGATGCCCAGAAAAGTGCGCATCTGATCGCTTTCTTCCATCCTTTTAAGAGTCTGTCTCTGGTATTCTCTCCCATCCCATGGGCAAATTCCCTCTCAAGCTGCCAGTTTTCGGCGATCTCCTCCCGGCTTGCAAAATAACCGGTTGCAAGCCCCGCCAGATACGCTGCTCCCAGAGCCGTGGTCTCGATACACTTTGGCCGGTAAACCTTGCCTCCAAGAATATCCGCCTGAAACTGCATGAGAAAATCGTTGGCGCTTGCGCCGCCGTCCACCTTAAGCCCGGCAATGGACACCTCCGCATCCTCCTCCATGGCCTTTAACACATCATAAGTCTGATAGGCGATGGATTCCAGCGCCGCCCGGATGAAATGCTCCTTTTCACAGCCTCTTGTGATTCCCACAATCGTTCCTCTCGCATAAGGATTCCAGTAGGGCGCTCCCATACCGGCAAAAGCGGGAACCATGTAGACGCCGGTGGTATCCTCCACCTTATCCGTGTATTCCGAGGACTGCGCCGCCGTCCGGATCATGCGCATACCGTCCCGAAGCCACTGAACGGCAGCCCCCGCCACAAACACGCTGCCCTCTAAGGCATACTCTACATCCTCGCCGGTGCTGGCCGCAATTGTGGTCAGAAGGCCGCTGCCGGATCGGATTGCCTCCCGGCCCGTGTTCATCAAAAGAAAACAGCCCGTTCCATAGGTATTTTTTACCTGCCCTTTCTTAAAGCAGCACTGGCCGAACAGGGCGGCCTGCTGGTCTCCGGCAATTCCCGCAATGGGAATCCCGCCTCCAAGCACGGACTGGTCTGTATATCCGTAAATATGGCTGGAGGGCTTTACCTGGGGCAGCATACTCTTTGGAATCCTTAAAAGGCCAAGGAGCTCGTCATCCCAGCAGAGTCTGTGAATGTCAAAGAGCATGGTTCTCGACGCATTGGTATAATCTGTCACATGAACCGCCCCTTTTGTGAAATTGTAGATCAGCCAGGTGTCCACTGTCCCGAATAAGAGCTCTCCTCTCTCCGCTTTTTCCCGCACCCCGGGAACATTGTCAAGAATCCACTCTATTTTTGTAGCACTGAAGTAGGCGTCGGCAATCAGGCCTGTTTTCTCCGTAATCATTTCCCCGAAACCGGCCTTTACCAGTTCGTCGATCCGCCGGGCCGTGCGCCTGCACTGCCAGACAATGGCGTTATAGACAGGCTCCCCCGTCTCCTTATCCCAAACGATCGTGGTCTCTCTCTGGTTGGTAATCCCGATGCCGCTGATGTCCGAGGGGGCCGCGCCCACCTTTGCCATGGCCTCCATGAGTACCGCCAGCTGGGAGGACCAGATCTCCATGGGATTGTGTTCCACCCAGCCAGGCCTTGGATAAATCTGGGTGAATTCCTTCTGCGCCATGCTGCAGATCGTCCCCTTCTTGTCAAACAGGATACACCGGGAACTGGTGGTACCCTGATCCAGCGCCATTATATATTTACTCATACTCACACCTCTTTCTTCCGCCGTACATTTGATGTGGCTGTCACATCCACGCCCGTTCCGGCCACGTTTGCAATCAATACGTCCCCCACCTTTACAGGCGCCTTCACTGTCTTTGCTCTGATTTCCTCCATGCACTGCCAGATTTTATCCCTGGGAATCTCACCCTTTGTCTTGACCGACACCGTCCGGCAGTCTCCGTCCTCCGCCGTCATAAACGAGGTCACTCCCCTTTTGGGATCCGTCATCTCGTTTCTGGCGTACGCTTCTCCCTTTTTGCAGGTATTTCCGCTGATGGCAAGGCTTCCGTCCGAATTTCTCTGCGCCGTGATGAGACAGCCCACGGGACAGCCGATACAAATCAGGGTCTTCCCCGCATCCCGCCCCTTGGGAAGGACGCTCTTTGTCTTCTCCGGGATCTTGGGACGCACGGCCTGCCCCCACTGCCTCTCCCTGCCCGCCATGCGCTCTTTCACGTAAGAGGCGGCAAAGACTCCGGCACTCTGCGCCTCCTTTGAGACATTGTCCACCAGATCATGCACGTGCAGCACATTCCCGCAGGCAAAAATCCCTTCCGCCGTGGTTTCCAGCCTGTCATTCACCACAGGCCCATGTGTCACGGAATCTATTCTGGCGCCCGCACTCTCGGAAAGCTCGTTTTCCGGAATCAGTCCGCAGGAGAGCAGAAGCGTGTCACAGGCGATAAATTCCTCCGTTCCCGCTATGGGTTTCAGGTTTTCATCCACTCTTACCAGCGTAACTGCCTCCACCCTGTCCTTTCCGTGAATCTCCGACACCGTATGGCCAAGGCGAAGCGGAATCCCAAAATCGTCCAGGCATTGAACAATATTTCTCTTCAGTCCGCCGGAATAGGGCATGATCTCCGCCACCAGCTTTACCTTCGCTCCCTGCAGGCTCATTCTTCTTGCCATAATCAGGCCGATATCCCCGGAACCAAGAACCACCACCTCCCGGCCCGGCATGCGGCCCTCTATGTTTACAAGGCGCTGGGCCGTCCCGGCACAGTAGATTCCTGAAGGGCGAAAGCCCGGAATATTCATGGCGCCTCTTGGCCTCTCCCTGCAGCCCATGGCCAGAACCACGGCCCCGGCCTCGATCTCAAAGAGACCCTGCTGCCGGTTCATGGCCGTGATCCGGCAGGGATTCCCGCCCCGCACGTCTATAACAATCGTATTTAACAGACAGGGAATCCGTGCCTGTCTCACCTTCTTTACAAAGCGGTCCGCATACTCCGGTCCTGTCAGCTCCTCCCCGAAGGTGTGGAGGCCGAAGCCGTTGTGAATGCACTGGTTTAAGATGCCTCCAAGCTCCCTGTCCCTTTCCAGAATCAGGACGCTTACCCCCTCTTCATGAGCGGAAAGCGCCGCCGCCATCCCGGCGGGTCCTCCCCCGATGATCGCCAGCTCCGTCCTCATCTTGAATCCCTCCCTTCTTTCCGAAAGGGTTCCCGCACTTTTCCCTGGAGAAGATAATATGACCCCTCCCGGGCCTTGCACACCTGTTCCTCCTCTATCCCAAGCTCCCGAGCCAGGATTTCCAGCACTCTTGGCGTGCAGAAGCCGGCCTGGCACCTGCCCATTCCCGCACGCACTCTGCGCTTGATCCCGTCTGTGGTCGTGGCTCCCAGGGGCCTTCGTATAGCGGCCAGGATCTCTCCCTCCGTCACCATCTCACAGCGGCAGATCACGTTCGCATAGGCGGGATCCTCGCTGATGAGGCGCTGCCTCTCCTGCTTCGAGGCAAGGGCCATGCTGGGGATCCCCTTCCTTACCGCCACAAAATCCGGATTGTCACAGGGCTTTAGAAATCCGCAAACCATTTCCGCCACAGATTCTCCCACCGCCGGGGCGCAGGAAAGTCCGGGGGATTCCATTCCCGCAACATCAAAAAAGCCCGGAGCCTCTTTCACCTCTCCGATGAGGAAATCTCCGGTCTCGCCCTTTGCCCGCAGCCCGGCAAAGGATGTGATGACCTCTCCCGCAGGAACGTCCTTTATGCTCAGAGACGCTTTTTCCATCACCCGGGAGAGTCCCTGCGCCGATGTGAAGACGCCTTCCTTATCCAAAATATCCTCAGCCGTAGGCCCCAGAAGAAGATTTCCGTGAACCGTTGGCGTAACCAGCACTCCCTTTCCCAGGGTGGTGGGCAGCTGGAACAGGGTATGGGACGCCAGATTCCCCGACTTCTTATCACAGAGAAGATATTCCCCTTTTCTCGGCACAATCCGGATCCGTCCGCCATCTCCGCTTACCATGTTGTGGATCTCGTCCGCATAAACGCCGGCTGCATTGACCACCGTTTTTGTCAGAAACCTTCCCCGGTCCGTAAGCGCCTCATAACCGTTCTCTGTCTTTCGGATCTCTTTCACCTGGGTCTGAAAGTGAAACGAAACTCCGTTCACGGCCGCATTTTCCGCAAGAGCTATGGTCAGCCCGAAAGGGCAGACGATGGCCCCCGTTGGCGCATACAGGGCGGACGTCACCTTTTCTCCGATCTGCGGCTCCATGGAGATGAGCTCTTTTCGGTCAAGGATCCGAAGCCCCTCCACGCCGTTCTGAATTCCCCGCCCTCTCAGTTCTTCCAGCTTTGCCCGATCCCGCTCCTCAAAACCAAGCACCAGACTCCCGTTCTGCCTGTAGGCAAAATCCAGTTCCTCGGAAAGCGCCTTCATCAGGCGGCTTCCCCGCACATTCAGCCTGGCTTTCAGAGTTCCCGGCTCTGCGTCAAAGCCCGCATGGACAATGCCGCTGTTTGCCTTTGAGGTTCCCTCGCACACATCAGAATTTTTTTCCACAACGGCTATATTCAGTTTTTTTCTTGACAATTCTCTTGCAATGGCGCAGCCGCTCACGCCTGCGCCGATAATCAGCACATCCAGCATTCTGTTTCCCTTCCGCAATCGTCTGTTAGCAAAACGACCATACAAAAAATAGCTTCCTCATTTTTTGCATGGTCCTCTTTGCTGTTAAGTATAACAGAATATTCGATTATTCACAATCTCAAATTTTGCCGTTTGGACGGCAGGCTGCCGTAAGTCACAGTTTCAGCCGCACAGTTGAAGCTTCTAGTGATGGAACAGCCTGATTCCGGTAAACGCCATGGCGATGCCGTATTTGTCGCAGCATTCGATCACCAGATCGTCCCTGACCGAGCCTCCCGGCTGTGCGATATACTTCACACCGCTCTTGTACGCACGCTCCACATTGTCCGAGAAGGGGAAGAATGCATCGGAGCCAAGGGTGACATCCTGCATCCGGTCAAGCCACGCTCTCTTTTCCTCCCTGGTAAATACAGGAGGCTTTTCCTTAAATACCCTCTGCCATGCCCCCTGTGCCAGCACGTCCATATATTCCTCGCCGATGTAGTTGTCAATGGCATTGTCACGGTCCGCCCTGCCAAGTCCGTCCACAAACGCAAGGCCAAGCACCTGGGGGGACTGGCGCAGGAACCAGTTATCCGCCTTCTGGCCTGCCAGCCTGGTGCAGTGCACTCTGGACTGCTGGCCCGCACCGATTCCGATCGCCTGTCCGTCTTTCACGTAACACACGGAATTGGACTGCGTGTACTTCAGAGTAATCAGGGCGATCTTCATGTCCATCCGGGCGCTGTCCGGAATTTCCCTGTTTTTTGTAACCACATTTGCCAGGAGCGCATCGTCAATGGCAAGCTCGTTCCTTCCCTGTTCAAAGGTGATCCCGTACACCTGCTTTCTCTCGATTGGGGCAGGCCTGTAGCTCTCGTCCATCTCTATCACATTGTAGGCGCCTTTTTTCTTTGCCCTGAGTATCTCCAGCGCCTCCGGCGTGTAGCCCGGAGCGATCACGCCGTCGGAGACCTCTCTCTTGATGAGCCTGGCCGTATCCGCATCACACACGTCCGACAGTGCGATAAAATCGCCGAAGGAGCTCATCCGGTCCGCTCCCCTGGCTCTTGCGTAGGCGCAGGCAAGGGGCGAGAGCTCACCGAGATCGTCCACCCAGTAGATCTTTGCCAGCGTTTCTGAAAGGGGAAGCCCCACCGCCGCACCCGCCGGGGACACGTGCTTAAAGGAAGCCGCCGCCGGAAGCCCGCTCGCTTGCTTCAGCTCTCTCACCAACTGCCAGCCGTTAAAGGCATCCAGGAAATTAATGTATCCGGGTTTCCCGTTCAGTACCTTAACCGGCAGCTCTCCTGCATCATCCATGAAAATGCGGGACGGCTTCTGGTTGGGGTTGCATCCGTATTTTAATTCTATCTCGTTCATATCGATAACCATACCCTTCTCTTAGCCTGCGGGCTTTCGGCCCGGACTAGCTGTTCTTGTTTATGATCCTGCTCCTGTACGCTCCCGTTTCAATGTCAATGTACCGCACGAACAGGGAAACCTTGTTCTCCTCATTGAGACTCTCCCAGAGCATGTCCGCAAAGGAATCCATATCATCCGGGATCTCCACCGGCCTGGGCTCTCCCTCAAAGCTGGGAAGCGGATTGCCGTCATGCATGTAGGTGTGGATGAAGTGTCCTTCGCCCGCCGCCGGGTTCTCATAGGCAAAGGTAAAACGGCAGCAACCGCCCGGATCGCCGTTATTGCTCTTTAAGATGGACATTGCGTAATTGTACTGCCCGCTCTCAAGATGCAGGATCCCGGAAATCCTTGGCGTATAATTTGGCCCGTCAGGCTCAAACTCCCTGCTCCTTAAGCTCTGCTCAAAGGTCATCTGCCTGTCCATTCCTTCATAGATGGTGTCCGTCTGATCTCCGTTGGTCACAATGGTTTTATTTCCAAGAACCCTTACCGGCGCATAAATGACCAGACTGGGATCCTCCAGCTTGGCCGGATCAAAAGCCTGAGTCCGGATCCCTTCGCCGTCCTCCACAAAAATGCGGTTTCTGCTGTTTACGCTTCTTCCCATGATAAAATAGGCTATGACAGCCCTCTTTCCGTCCGGGGATTTCCCGATCACGATTCCCCTTCCCGGATAAGCGTTGCTTTGCAGCTCTTCTCTCAGCGACAACATTTTCATACCTCTTCCTCCATCTGCCGCAGGCCGGAACATCCGGGCCAGGGCTTTCCTAGTAAGTCAGAACCTCGGCGCCGTCCTGTGTCACCGCAACCGTGATCTCCCACTGTGCGGACGGTTTGCCGTCCTGTGTGTAAACCGTCCAGTTATCGATATCGTCTATATAAATTTCGGATGTCCCCATATTCACCATGGGCTCTATGGTAAACACCATTCCCGGAACGAGAAGCATCTCCGTACCCGCCTTTGTCACATAGCTCACAAAGGGCTCCTCATGAAACTCCAGCCCTACGCCGTGGCCGCCGATATCCACCACCACGCTGTAACCGTTAGCTTTGGCGTGATCGTTCACTGCCTGGGCCATGTCCCCCAAAAAGCCCCAGGGCTTTACCTGTGCAAGGCCGAGCTCTACGCATTCCTTAGCCACCCGCACCAGCTTTTCCTTCTCCTCTCCCACGTTCCCGATGCAGAACATGCGCCCCGAGTCGGAAAAATAACCCTTATAAATCGTGGAAACATCCACATTCACAATATCGCCTTCCACGAGAATCCTGTCCGGGGAAGGAATACCATGGCACACTACCTCGTTGATGGAGGTACACACGCTCTTGGGATACCCCTCATAATTGAGAGGCGCCGGAATGCCTCCCATCCTGGTGGTGGTCTCGTAGACAAGCCTGTCTATCTCCTGTGTGGAAACGCCAGGGCCGATCATCTTCGCGACCTCATCCAGGACTGCGATATTGATCCTGCTGCTCTCCCTGATCCCCTGGATCTGCTCTTTGCTCTTTAACAGATCACGGGAAGGGACGATATGCCCTTCCAGCTCATAATGATGAATTTTTTCATCCAAAGCCATGTGACAGCTCTTGTATTTTCGTCCGCTGCCGCACCAGCAATGATCATTCCTTCCTAATTTCTCCATTTTCAAATGCCTCCATAAAATAAGAAATGTTCTCACTGATACTGCGCTTTTTAAATACCGCCGAACCCGCCACGCAGATATCGGCGCCTGCGGCAATCACTTCCTGCACGTTCTTTTTGCCAATGCCCCCGTCCACCTCTATTTTCACGGACAAGCCGCACGCATCAATTTTTTTGCGAAGGCGGCTGATCCGCTCATAGGCCTCCGGCATAAAGGTCTGTCCGCCAAACCCCGGCTCCACGCTCATAATCAGGATCATCTCCACCCTGTCAAGATAAGGGTAAACCGCTTCCAGCGGCGTTCCCGGCCGGATGGACATCCCGGCCTTAAGGCCATGCTCTCGGATCCGTCCGATTACCGCATCCGGATCCTCTGCCGCCTCCAAATGGAATGTGATGCCATCGGCACCACATTCCGCAAATTCCCTTATATACCGGATCGGATCCGTAATCATTAAATGCACATCAAAAAACTGCCTGCTGATCTTCCTGATCGACTGAATCACCGGCATCCCAAAAGAAATACTCGGGACAAAAACGCCGTCCATCACATCAATATGAAGATACTTCGCTCCCATTCGTTCCGTTTCCTCAATCTGCTGCCCTAATACCGCAAAGTCAGCCGCAAGAAGAGATGGCGCCAAAATGTACATAACTATTTCTCCCCTGTTTTCTCACCCGCAATCTCTATTTCAGGAAATCTCTGACCTGTTCGCAGATCCCCTTGCCGTCAAGCTTGTACTTTTCAACCAGTGCCGCGGCAGAACCCGACTCCCCGAACACATCCTGCATTCCGATCTTCTTAACCGGAACCGGATAAGAAGCGCAGAGCGCATCGCAGACAGCGCTTCCGAGACCGCCGATCACGGAATGCTCCTCCGCCGTCACCACCCTGCCCGTCTTCTTTGCGGAATTGATGATGATCTCGGTATCAAGAGGCTTAATCGTACAGATATTGATCACCTCGGCGCTGATTCCCTGTGCCGCAAGCATTTCCGCCGCTTCCAGGGCATTTCCCACGCAGATTCCGGCGGCAACGATAGTCACGTCGCTTCCTTCCCTTACCACGGTGCCCTTTCCGATCTCAAATTTATAGTCGGGCCTGTCATTGATTACGGGACACGCCGCGCGTCCGAAACGGATGTACACGGGACCCTCATGCTCCACAGCTGCGCGAACCGCAGCCTTTGCCTCCACGTCATCCGCAGGGCACATAACCACCATGCCCGGGATGGTGCGCATCAGGGCGATATCCTCATTGCACTGATGGGACGCTCCGTCCTCGCCCACGGTAATTCCCGCATGGGTGGCTCCGATTTTCACATTCAGATGGGGATACCCGATGGAATTTCTCACCTGCTCAAAAGCGCGCCCCGCCGCAAACATGGCAAAGCTGCTGACAAAGGGAATCTTGCCCATGGTTGCAAGCCCTGCCGCAATTCCCGTCATATTGCACTCCGCAATCCCGCAGTCGATATGTCTTTCCGGATACGCCTTCTTGAACACGCCGGTCTTGGTAGCCGCCGCAAGGTCAGCGTCAAGCACTACGAGATTGGGATACTCCGCCCCCAGCTCCACAAGAGCGTTTCCGTAGCTTTCTCTGGTTGCAATCTTCTTTACGTCCGCCATTACGCTTCCACCTCCTGATTCAATTCCTCGCTGATCTTCTCAAGATCCGCCATTGCCACGGCATACTGCTCGTCGTTGGGCGCCGTGCCGTGCCATGCCACGCTTCCCTCCATGAAGGACACGCCTTTGCCCTTCAAGCTGTGGGCGATGATCGCCGTGGGCATTCCCTTTGTTTCCCTTGCTTCCCGAAAGGCAGCCCGGATTGCGTCAAAGTCATGTGCGTCCACGTTAATCACATGGAAATTGAAGGCTTCAAACTTTTTGTCAATGGGATAAGGAGAACAAACCTCCGAAACAGGACCGTCGATCTGAAGTCCGTTGTTGTCAACAATCACCACCAGGTTGTCCAGCTTGCGGTGTCCCGCAAACATGGAAGCCTCCCAGACCTGTCCTTCCTCGATCTCGCCGTCTCCGAGAAGCGTATAAACCCGGATATCCTTCTTGTCCATCTTTGCTCCGAGAGCCATTCCCACCGCTGCGGAAATACCCTGTCCCAGGGAGCCGCTGGACATATCCACGCCCGGTATGTACTGCATGCTGGGATGTCCCTGCAGGTAGGAGCCGAGCTTGCGCAGCGTCTTCAAATCCTCCACTGGGAAAAAGCCTCTGTTTGCCAGCGTGGAGTAAAGTCCGGGCGCCGTGTGTCCCTTGGATAAAACAAAGCGGTCTCTCTCCTCCATCTTCGGATTCTTCGGATCCACGTTCATCTCTTCAAAATACAGATAGGTATAGATATCTGCTGCGGACAGAGATCCGCCCGGATGCCCCGCCTTTGCGCTGTGTACTGCCGTCACAATGCCCTTGCGCACTTCGTTGGCAGTTTTTTTCAGTTCCAGATTGTTCATGATTACCTCCATTTCTGTCGAAATACCATTTCATAAAAAACCTATTAAATTTTATCATATTTCGAAACCCCCGTCTATATCTGAAACAAACGAATTATTTCTCATTTCTTGCTTCCTATCCTCATATAATCAAGAGAAAGCATAGCCCGAGGTTTTTTCCGTGTCATTCCAAATGCCATTCAAAGCGTCAGACGGGCGGAAGCTGAAAGCAAAGACGAAATTTTACGTTTCCGCCCTCGCCCTTTTTCTTACCCTCGCCCTTTTGGGGCTCTGTATTTTTACCGGGGACAAAGTACGGTTCCGGAGTTTTTCAGAGAACCTCTTCTGCTCCGAGCTCTCCGGGGACGGTCTGGGACTGCATTACACCCTCGCCTATCCCGAAAATTACGGACTTGACGGGGAGGTTTCACTTCCCCGCTACACTGCGGGGAGCGAGGCGCAGGACAGCTCTGACGAGATCCTGCACACCCTCAGGGCGCTCTCCCGGATTTCCAGGGACAGACTGCCCAAGCCCGATGCCTTTGCCTGCGATCTTCTTGAGCGCTATCTGAACAGGCGGCTTGCCGGATCCCAGTTTGCCTATTATGACGAGCCCTTTTCCCCCGGCTCGGGCGTTCAGTCCAATCTCCCCATTCTTCTCGCAGACTACACCTTCCGCCGAAAGCAGGATGTGGAAAATTATCTGTCCATCCTGGATCAGTCCGACGAGTATCTGGAAGGCTATTTACAGTACGAAGCGGAAAAGGCGGACGCCGGGCTGTTCATGGCGGATTTTTCCGCCGCCAAGGTAATCCGCCAGCTAACGGATATCATGGACAAAGACGCTCTGGAGCAGGGCACTCACTTTCTCCATACCACCTTTTCGGAAAGGGTGGAGGCGCTGGTTGAAGAGAACATTCTGACCAGGGAGGAGGCGGATCAGTATCTTGCGGAAAACGACCGGCTTCTTGTCACCGTGATGCAGCCCGCCTACGAACAGGCCGCCGACACTTTCACGGTTCTGGAGGGAAAAGGCCAAAATTCCCAGGGCCTGTACTACTTCCCCAAGGGCAGGCAGTACTATGAATACCTTCTCGCCTCCAACACCGGAAGCGACCGGCCCGTCTCCGAAATCAAGCGGCTTTTATACCAGGACTTTCAGAAGAATTACAATGCCATGCTGGGGCTGATCGCCCAGTATCCTCAGCTGGCGGACGATTCCCTGATTTCCTCTCTTGACCTTTCCATCTCCCAGCCCTCCGAAATGCTGAGAGACCTTCAGGAGAGGATGGCGGAGGACTTTCCCCCATTTCCTTCCGGGGAGGACGGTTTCAAGACATCCGTCACCATAAAGAGTGTTTCCGCAGCCATGGAGGATTACTGCAGCCCCGCTTATTACCTTACCCCTCCGATTGACGATATGAAAAGCAACATCATCTATATCAACGGCAAGAACAAACCGGATAACCTGACGCTCTATACCACCCTGGCCCACGAAGGTTATCCCGGCCACCTCTACCAGACCGTATACAGCCAGCTTTACCTGGGACAGAGCGATGCGCCCCTCCTGCGCCATCTTCTGCATTACGGAGGCTACGTGGAAGGCTGGGCTTACTACGTGGAAAACCTTTCCTATTTTTATGCACAGCAGCAGGCGCCCTCCGACTCCCTCATGGCGGCTTACATCGAATCCTGCCGTCTTGGCCGCAATATCCATCTGTGCCTGTACTCTCTTCTGGATCTTGCCATCCATTATGACGGGGCCACCCCCCAGCAGGTTCAGAAAATTCTGTGCGGCATCGGAATCACAAGTCCTGCCGCCGCAGAAAGCATCTACCAGTATATTGCGGAAGAGCCCGTAAATTATCTGAAATATTATCTGGGGTATCTGGAGATCGAGCTGCTTCGGGAGAAGGCAAAAATCCTCTGGGGAGAGGAATTCTCCCCAAGGCGCTTCCACCAGTTTATCCTCGAGACCGGGCCATGTGACTTCACGGGGCTGAATGAAAAAATGATGGAGGAAACGCCGTAGTCAAGCGGCGTCTACTCCTCCATCATACTTTCTATATATCCGCCGTCCCAGAGCAGGATCTTGAGCTTTTTCGCCGCTTCCACAGCCGGAGCAGTGAAATACTGGTTGGTCATCACCGCTCCCACCATCCTGTCATAATAGTCTCTGCCCGCATAGGCCTCCTGCACGGCCTTCACTCCCACGGGCGCAGAATACCGCTTGCACTGAACGGCATAGGTCACGCCGTCTTTCTGTGCAAGCACGTCAATACCGTAATCCCCGCTTCCCTTTGTGACCTCCACTTCCGCAAAGCCATGGTTTTCGAGGAGCTGTGCACAGAAAAATTCAAACTCATGGCCCTCCATGTCCTCGAAGATATTTCCTCTGCACCTGCGCCTTCTGATCAGAAAAAAGGCCGCAGTTCCCGCACACAGAAGGAGCACGCATGATAATATGAGTGTTATATTCGAAGAGTTCATTGTTTTCACATCCCCTTTATCTTTATGTTCCACTCTATATTATCACAAGCCGCCCTGCATTAGAATGAAAGTTTTTGTACCGTCCCGGATTTTTTCTCCGCTCTATTTGGTCTTATCATTCTCCGCCACAAGATGCATCACCTTCCCCGCAAAATCCCCCTTCATGGCCGGTACGGGAAGTCCCGCATACATGAGGCTGTCCCCCTTTATGATGGTGTCCTCTCCCTCGATCCGGTATCTCTTCTCGGGATCCAGCCCTTTCAGGTACAGAATCCGGGTGCGGTTTCCGGGTGCGCACAGAACCTGAATCACTGTGACCATGCTCTCCTTCTTATCCTTCGACACCACCTGCCAGCAGTCACAGCCGCAGCTTTGGGCCGCAGAGGAAATCCGGTAGTAATCTCCCTCCCTCACCAGGTCACTGTACTTGTGATAAAGGGCGATCTGCCCCGGGATCTGCTCTCTGTCCGTCTCCGGAATTCTTGTCACGTCCAGCTCATAGCCAAAGGTTCCGGCAAGGGCCACATACCCTCTCGTCTCAAAGGGCGCGGTTCTTCCAATCGTATGGTTGGGGCAGTCGCTCACATGGGCTCCCATGGTGGAGAGCGGGTAGAGCATTGCCGTCCCTTCCTGGATCGCCAGACGCTCTATGGCATCCGTATCGTCCGAACACCAGATCTGCGGGCTGTAATACAGCATGCCCGCATCATACCGTCCGCCCCCGCTGGCACAGTTTTCCAGAAGAATATCCGGGAACCTTGTCACCAGGCGCTCCTGCAGCTCATAAACGCCCAGCATATATCTGTGGAGCAGCTCGCCCTGCCGCTGCGGCGGCAGCGCCGCACTCCCCAGATCACACAGAGGCCGGTTCATGTCCCACTTCACATACTCGATATTGGCGCTTTTCAGAACAGCCTCCATCTGTTCCCAGATTCCTTCCACCACCTCCCGGCGGGAGAAATCCAGTACCAGCTGTTCCCTTGCCATGGAAGGCGTTCTGCCCGGCACCGCAATGGCCCAGTCGGGATGCTTCCGGCAGAGCTCGGACTCCGGAGAGATCATCTCCGGCTCAAACCAGATGCCGAACTTGAGGCCGAGCCTGTTTACTTCCTCCACAAGACGGGGAAGACCGCCGGGAAGCTTTTCCTCGTTCACATACCAGTCTCCGAGAGAGCTGTCCGCCCGGCTGCGGTGCCCGAACCAGCCATCGTCCATTACCAGCATCTCGATTCCCAATCCCGCCGCTTCTCCGGCAATGGAGAGGAGCTTTTCCGTATTAAAGTCAAAATAGGTCGCTTCCCAGTTGTTGATGAGAACCGGGCGCTTTCGATTCTTATACTTTCCCCGGATCACATGCTCCCTGATAAAATCATGGAAGCCCGCAGTCATTCCGTCCAGCCCCCGGTCCGAATAGATCAGCAATGCCTCCGGTGCGCAGAAGCTCTCCCCCGGATTCAGCTCCCAGCAGAAATCCTCGCTTTCCAGCCCCGCCTGCCACCTCACCGTATTATGTTGGCTTACATCAGCCAGAATTTCATAGCTTCCGGAGTACATCAGCTGAACGCCGTAAACCTCTCCCCGCTCCTGCGTGGTATGTTCTGTCACCAGCGCCATAAAAGGATGATCCTGATGGCCGGACATGCCCCTGCGGGAGGCGATTCCCTGGAACCCATTGCCCAGCCTTCTTCTCTGCCCGTGGCGCTCTCTTGCCCAGGAGCCGTGAAGCGTGAGCGCCTCAAAATCCCGGTTATCCATATCCAGCGACATGGAAGACACCTTTTCCAGCCAGAGCTTTTCTCCCCCCTGATTTCGAATCTCCACATGACGTGCGGTCACATCCGAATCCTCGAATACCGAATAGGACAGCACCGCCTCAAGGCCAAGGCTTTTGTCCCTGCAGACAATCTCCAGGGTTTCGCATTCTCCCTCTCCTGCAAAAGAAGCCGGAAGGCCCGGAAGCTTCTTCTTTCCCTCATAAATCCTGTGGGATACATAGGTCAGCGCGCATGCCTTATGCCCTCCCTGTGTCCGGATTCTCAATGCCGCCTCCCTGAAATCCCCGATTCCGTGGGTGGGATATTCCACGGGAAAGGCATCCAGGAAGGAAATCCTGTCCCCGTTGTTTTTGGAGGGCACAAAGGGCGGCTCCTGAATCCTCAGCAGATAGCTCACGTCACAGGCCGAAATGCGCTTTCCATAATAAATATGTCCCAGAAACCCCTCCTCGTCCGCAATCCCCATCATATAACTGGTATGAAGCGTATCCAGCTTAAACACCCTCCCCGTCTCATCATAAATAATACCCATCTAAACTCACACTCCTTTCCGTTTTTTGCTATGAAAGCCCCGGACAGCGGCCATGGGGATGGGCGTGTTTACACGCACAGCCACATGGACATTGGACGGGCAAGCCGGCATGAGTATGCAGGGCGATAGCCCGGAATACGAATACCGGCGGCGATTGCAGGTGCAATCGGCTTTCATGCGCGGCGGTACGCAGCGCCAGCGGCTTTCATGCGTGGTGGAGCGCCGCAAAGCGGCGCATGAATGTTTAGACAAAAGCCCCATGGGAAACAATTTCAGTGTCCTCCACAGGGCTTTCATCGCTATGACCCGTTACAAGTCAATTCTATAGTAAACGACAAAAATAATTGCCGTTTACTATAGCCCCTCCGGGGAATGCGCACGATTTTTGCAAGGTAAATCTGCGTTTGCACGCAGCAAAAATCGGCGCAGCCAACGACAAAAGGAAAAAACTTTTGTCGTTGACTATATTTTAAGCTTTAGTTTCCATGTGTCTTCAGATACTCCTCGAGCTGCGCCGACTGTTCGTTCTGCAGCGCGGTCATCTCGTCAGTCATCTCCAAAAGACCCGCATCCTCCAGATCCTTGATATAGGAATCCCAGCTGTCAACGGATTTGCTTCCGCCGATCACGCTCCACATATATTCCTTGGAAATGTCTCCAACGTCCGTCCCCAGCTCGTTGTTCACCACATAAGCCGCAGGGTTCTTCTTCTCAACCAGCATCTTGGCAGCGTCACGACTGTTTGCGATTACCTTTTCAAACAGCTCGGAGGTCTCCTTTGAGTTGTCAATGTTGTATTCGTCTTTTCTCGCAAACAGATCCTGGAACAGCTTGATACCGATATTCTGTGTGTTATTCTCCTCGCTGTCGCCTGTTATGATAAATTCATAGGTTCCGTCGCCATTATCCTTATAGTGCTCGCCCTCCACGCCAAATCTTCTGTGAACATAGTTCTCAGGCTGAGCCATGTCATCCCAGATCGCATAAGCCCTCTCCGGGTCAGAGCATACGTTTGTGATACCGAAATAGCACCATGCCGGTACGGAGCAGGGATTATCCTGCGGGTTGCCGTTGTCTCCCTTCACCATGTCAATGGGTACCCACTTCGCATCCGGATTGGTTGCATAGAAGGACTTCATGGTGCCGTTGGAGGGATTGTTGTAATTTACCCAGCTGTAAGTTACGCCAAAGCCGCCGTTAGCCATCTCCTCGTCTCTGTCCGTATCGGTGATGATGTTGGGTGTGATCACGCCGTCCGCATAGAGCTTGGCAACTCTCTCAAGCCAGATTCTGCGGTCTTCCGTAGCCGCGCCATATACATAGGTTCCGTCCGCTTTCCTCACAAAGCCGTCTTTTCCATAACCCTCGCCGCTTCCCTGAATCCAGGGCCAGAAGCTTCTGATATCGTAACCGTCCCCGCCAAGTCCGTAGGTGTCCTTCACGCCGTTTCCGTCAGGATCGTCATTGGTAAAGGCATAAAGCACGTCTTCCAGCTCGTCAAGCGTGGTGGGAACCTGCAGTCCCAGGTTATCCAGCCAGTCCTGTCTGATCCAGAGCGTCTCACAACAAGGCTCAGCCACATCGCCGGGAATCCTGTAGATCGCGCCGTCGTCGCTGGCCGCATAGAACAGAACAGTGGGATCCACATCATTATAGTAGTCACGCATAACCGTGTATTTCTCCATATAAGGAGCCACGTCTACCAGCAGTCCCGCATCAACCCACTTTACAAAGTCCTCCTCCATGTTCCACCACCAGATGATATCCGGTCTCTGTGTCTCATCCGTCATCAGCAGCGTGATCTTTGCCGTCGCATCCGACCATCCGGGCAATGCCACAACGGTGATATCCAGATTGTAGCGTTCCTCCAGCCACTGCTCGATCTGGCTGTCCGGCTGGGTATAGCCCTGCAGACATACCACAGTCATCCTCATGGTTTCCGACTGGTTCAGCACGTCGATCTTTTCATCGGAAACCGGCGTTTCCGTTTCCGCTCCCGCATCCGCACTCTCCTTCTGCTCTGAGCCGGATGCTTCCTGTCCGGCTGCCGCACCCTGATCCGCAGCTCCCTTGTCGGAACCGCCGCCGCAGCCTGCCAGCATTCCCACCGCCATCACTGCCGATAACAAAAGTGCCACTATTCTTTTCTTCATGGTATTCCTCCCTTAAAAAATAATATTTTTATTTTTAATGCGGGCTTTTTTATAAGGCTCTTAAAGCCCGCACATAAAAACCGTTAACCTTCCACGCCGCATCTCCCGTCATGCAAAGTCAGCCTTTCACGCCTCCGATCATAACGCCCTTCACAAAGTACTTCTGAACGAAGGGATATACGCACAGGATGGGAACCGTTGCCACCACCACGGATGCCGATTTGATCGTGGCCGCGGTAACGTTGGTAGCCGCCGCCACCGACACGCCGGCCGACTGCATGGCCTGGTTGGTGTTGGTGAGCATATAGCGGAGCACCGCCTGCAGCGCCCATCTCTCTTTTGTATTAATATAAAGCACGGTCGAGAAGTAATCATTCCAGTATCCGACCGCCGTAAACAGCGCGATGGTCGCGATGGTTGCCTTGGAAAGCGGAAGAATGATCTTCCAGAATACCGTAACCTCCGTAGCCCCGTCGATCTTCGCCGACTCCTCCAGGCTCTCCGGCAGCGACTGGAAAAAGCTCTTCATAATGATAACGTTGTAGGCACTCACAAGTCCCGGCAGGATCAGAGACAGGCGGTTGTCAATCAGGCCCAGATTTTTCATCAGTAAATATCCGGGGATCATACCGCCGGAAAACAGCATGGTGAAGAGCACCAGAAGCAGCATGGCCTTGGAAAAGGGCAGGTACTTTTTGGAAAGAGGATATGCCGTGGTCGCCGTGAACAACGTCCCGAAAAAGGTTCCGGATAATGTCACCAATATTGTCGTAAAGTAGCCGCTCCAAATGGAAGGATCATTAAATACCTTGGCATAGGTTTCCAGGTTAAAGCCCTTGGGCCAGAGGAACACGCCGCCCTTTGCAGTGGCCTCCACGGAGCTTAAGGACATCATGATCACATGCCAGAACGGATACACCATGACGATGCAGAGCAGTGTAAAAAATATGTAATTAAATATGCTGAAAGCGATTTCAGGTTTGCCTCGTTTAATTGCCTTATGTTGCATTTTTCCACTCCTCCCTTAATACAGACCTTCGTTTCCGGTCTTCTTCGCAATCTGGTTTACAACAACGATCAGGATAAACGCCACCACGGATTTGAACATACCGGCCGCCGTACTGAAGGAGTAATCCGCATTCTCAATACCCATTCGGTACACGTACGTATCAATGATATCCGCAACGTCATACACATGTGTGGAGTACAGCATGAAGATCTGATCGAAACCGGCGTTGAGAATATTTCCGCAGTTCATAATGAAGCAGACAACAATGGTCGGGACAATGGACGGGAGGGTGATGTTCAGCGCCTGTTTCCACTTTCCGGCCCCGTCTATGGAAGCCGCCTCATAAAGCTGCGGGTCAATACCGCTGATCGCCGCAAAATACAGGATGGTTCCCCAGCCCATTCCTTTGTAGATATCCGTGATGATCAGCATCGGCACGAACAGCTTGGGATTTGTCAGCACCATAACTCTCTGGCCCGTAATCTGGTATATAAACTGTGTGATCAGGCCGTTATCGGGATCCAGAAGGGTCATGATGATACCGGCCAGGATAACCCAGGAAATAAAGTGCGGAAGGTACAGAAGCGTCTGGGAGACCTTCTTAAATTTGAGGCTCCTCATCTCGTTCATCATCAGCGCAAGAATGACCGGAATCGGGAATCCGATGATCAGCTTCAGCAGGCTGATGACCACAGTGTTGCGCAGAACCGGGATAAACGACCGTTTGGAAAACAGCTTGATAAACTGGTCGAATCCCACCCATGCGCTCTTTGACGGATCATACTGATTGTAATCCATGAAAGCGATCTTTAATCCGTACATAGGCGCATACTTAAATACCGCAAAAAATATAATTCCGGGGATCAGCAGGAAATACAGCCACCGGTATTTCACCATATCCTTCCACGTTTGCCGGCATCTTGCCCCAAAATCCACAGGCGCCCGTTTTTTACTTACTGCCATTTCACTCTCTCCTCTCCTTTTTGCTCTTTTGAGATTTATGCAATGCACTATTTTGCTAACTAGTGCACTAGCATCGGTTTCGTCATTTTTCATAGAAAATTTATATTTGTTAATTATATTAAAGCACTTTAGATTAAAACAGTCAACATTGTTCTGTCAATTTATTGCATTTTTACATTTTACACAAAACAAAAGCTTTAATATGCACTATTTTGCATGATCATTGTGCATTTTTTATAATATTTCAACGATTATATAAAATCGTGCATCTTATGCATTCTTTAATGCATTCCAGACATCACTTCTCCTCCACGAAAAAATCCGGAGCATCGCGCTCCGGATTTCATCCCGTTTTCCCTGTCTGATTTATTTTCTTTCAGGGTACGTATTCTCTTATCATGGCGCAAACGCCGGCTCAGCCTCCGGAAGATTTGCGCAGAATAATCTCCCCGTAAACCATAATTTTCTCATAAGGCGCCCCGGGATATTTCATCCGCCACAGAAAACACTGCACCATCCGCCTTCCAAGCCACTTGGCATCCACATTCACCGTGGTAAAAAAGGGATCCAGCATTCCCTCCTCGTCATTGTCAAAGCCGGTAACTGCCACGTCCTCAGGCACCCGGATTCCCTTTGTGCGCAAGGCCTGGGTGAGAACCTTGGCAATGGAATCGTTTCCGCAGACCACCGCCTGCGGCAGTCCCTGATAGCCCTCCACAATCGCCGAGAAGGTATCCGGTTCATAAAAATGATCACTCTGGGCATCCGGAATCACGATCGACGGGTCAATCACAAGACCCGCCTTCTGCATGGCATAGAGATAACCGTCAAAACGATCCTTCATGGTCTCATATACGCTGCTGTTCTCATTCAGAAAGCCAATCCGTTTCATCCCCTGGCCAATCAGGTGCCGGGTAAGCTGAGCGACTGCATGGAAGCTCTCCATCTTCACGATATCGCCAATTGGCTCCTCCCCTTGTGCATAATTGTCAAGCAGATACACTTCGATTCCCTTGCTCCGGATCTGCTTCAAATATTCCGTATCCAGAAGATTCACGCAGAAGACCGCATGGATCTCTTCGTTCAGGCCCAGCGGAAGGCGCAGGGCCTCCTCGTCCTGACGTGTGACTACCGCCACCTGCGTCTGACAGTTATGGCGGCTGGCCTCCTCCGATATCCCGCTGATCACCTTATCCCAATAGACGGCCACGTCCGCCTTCCTCAGAATCATAATCCGGTATACCGTATCCCTCTCATTTTCCTCCGGCTCCCCTTCCGGAATGCCCAGCCTGGAATACCCAAGGCTCTGCGCATACTTTACAATCATTTCCCTGGTCTGGGGCGCCACCATATCATTCCCCTTGAGCGCCATGGAAACCGTATTTCTCGAAAAGCCAAGCTCCTTTGCGATACGCTGAATTGTTATCTTTCCCATCACAATCTCCTCACATTCTGTGATGAGTATAGCACAGCGCCCAGAAAAACGCAATAATTGCACGTTCAATTCAGCAAAAACGCACGAATGCACAAAGAATTCTGACTTTTTTAATGCATTATTTCAGATAATTTACCAGCAGAATCGCCACGCCCAGCACTGTCAGGATCACGCCCGTGGCCCGGTTCAGCGTCACCGCACTTGCCTTATTTGCAAACCGGGCCGCAACTCTCGCCCACAGCAGGGTGGACGCCACGCAGAAAACGAGACATGCCACATCCGACATCCCGCCGATGGCAAAGTGGCTGCAGGCCCCCGTAAATGCCGTGAACGCCATGATAAAGACGCTGGTTCCAACAGCGGTTTTCAGCTCATAGCCGAGAACACTGGTGAGCAGCAACAGCATCATCATACCGCCTCCGGCACCCACAAAGCCGCAGATGAATCCCACCACAATCCCGCTTACGGCCGACTGAACGATTCTCTTTTTCACGCTGACGCCCGCCATGGATTCCTTTGTGGTCATGACCGGCTTCACAATAAACTTGATACCCAGCAGCAGCGTCATGAACATGGAAAAACTCCCCATGGTGGTATTGGGTACAAGACTTGCCACCCAGCTTCCCACCAAGGTAAAGGCGAGAACCGCCGCCATCATCACCAGGCCGTTACGGATATCCAGATTTTTATTCTTCCCGTAGGTGTAGGCGCTGACCGCACTGGCAAGGACATCGCTGGCAAGAGCGATTCCCACCGCCTCATAGGCCGGAACCCCCAGAAAAGTGATCAGCATGGGGCTGATCACCGCAGCGGCGCTCATCCCCGCAAATCCCGTGCCAAGGCCGGCCCCGATTCCCGCAATAAAACAGATCAAAAGCTTGTACATTCTTCCATTTCCTCCTTCAGATATTGATCCACGTTTCTGTGTATACGCTCGTTACATCTCTGCATCAGCTCCGCCTCCTCCCTGGAAATCCCGCGAAACATGACCTCCACGAATTTTTCCTGGGCCGCCCTGCCATCCGCTATGATCGCAAGAGCGTTGTCACAGATTTTGAGATGCGCCGTCTTTCGGTTTCCCCCGGCATATTCCCTGCGAAGATACCCCTTCGCCTCCAGGGTCTTAACAGAGGATGATACCTGAGACTTTGACAGATACCGGATCTCCACGATTTCTGAGGCCGTGTCATAAAGCGGATTGTTGGCCAGAAACAGTAAAATATCCAGTTCCATCCGGGTAAGATCATGTCTTTCACAGACTCGTTCCACGCATCTGGAATAAAGGGTTTTGACGGCGTTTTGATGTTCCCATAAATTAAGTGGCAGCATATTTTTCCCTCTTTAACTAATTTTGTTCTTTTTAGAACTATTTTAGCGCAGTTTTCGAAAAAGTCAAGACAAAAAATCCCGGGAGACAGTTCTCAGGGAGAACGCCATTCCCGGGACGGCTGGCTTTAGTCTACATCGGGGCGCCGCAGAACGGCTCATGATGGTTTCGGTGCTCCTCCAATATTTTCTTCGCCTGCCCGACAATCCGTCCGTCTGTCCGGAAAACGCTGTACTCGCTCATGGCGGGAAGCCCCATGGGAACCCCCTCCTTGCGAAAGCGCATACCGCTGTCCAGCACCCGCTTGGCCGAGAGATGATAGCTGGCGATATCCGTCTGTTCCAGGAATTTTCGGATCACGTCCGGAGTCACTCCGGCACCCGCCATGATATCAGGCCCGCCTTCCTTCCTTTGCTTCTCACAAAGGCGCTGCAGCAGCTCCATTCCTTCCAGACAGCTCCCCTGCTGGCCCGAGGTCAGGATCGTATCAATGCCAAGCTCCGCCGCCTGCCCATAGGCCAAAAGCGGATCCCTGCACAGGTCAAAGGCCCGATGAAGCGTCACCTTCATCCCGTCCGCCTCCCTCATCAGCTCTTTCATCTGTTCCATATCAAGGTCGCCGTCCGCCGTAAGGCATCCGATCACCACGCCTTCGGCTCCCGCTTCTTTAAAGAGCCCGATTTCTCTCTTTATAATCGCAAGCTCATGATCCGTATAGAGAAAATCCCCGAACCGGGGACGCAGAAGCACCCGGATCGGAATACAGCTGTACTTTCTTATCTCCTCGTACAGGGCAAGGCTCGGCGACGTTCCTCCTATCACAAGAGCCGCACACAGTTCCAGCCTGTCCGCTCCGCCGCCTGCCGCCTCCAGCGCCGATTCCGCACTGTCCACGCAGCATTCCAGTATATAGTTATTCCTGTTCATAAACCCTTCCTTTCCTTACATTGCGCCTGCCAGCACCACGCTTGCGATAATTCCCGCCAGCGTGGACAAAAGCGCTCCCGTCAGCGTATATCTGGTTTTTGTCACCCTGGCCGCCAGAAAATATACGCTCATAGTGTAAAAAATTGTCTCCGTGCAGCTCATCATAATGGAGGTAATCAGCCCGATCCGGGAGTCCGTTCCATAATTCTTGAAAATATCCAGCACAAGCCCGGTTGCCGCCGAGGAGGAAAACATCTTGATAAAGGAGAGCGGCACCAGCTCTGCAGGAAAATGGAAAAGATCCGACACCGGCCTGCACAGCCCTTCCAGGAACGACAGAAAGCCGGATGAGCGCAGCACTCCCACGGCAATCATGAGAGCGACCAGCGTGGGCATGATTCCCACCACGGTTTTGAACCCCTCCTTCGCTCCTCTCACAAAATCCTCATATACATTGCATTTATTGATAATCCCGTAGGCGATAATATAAAAAATCAGCACCGGGATAATGATGTTGGATAGATTGGACAAAACCTGGGCCATGCGTTAAAACCTGCCTCGTTTCCTCCTTACAATATATGGCCTGCGGCCCCGCAGTATTCATTCTACAGGCAGAAAGCCGCATACAGAGGAACCGCAAGGATATTTCCATCTGTTCCGAAATTCTTTTCGGACAGCCGGATTATGCACTCCGGTACATATCTGTCCGCAAAATACTTTAGACTCCTCGCCCTTACGTTTGTTCCTGATTTCACCTCCACCGGCACGATCTTTCCCTGCCTTTGTATCACAAAATCCACCTCCGCCACAGGAGCCTCACAAGTCCAGTAATAAATATCGTACCCGGAAGCCGTCAGCGTCTGCGCCGTGTAATTCTCCGCCAAAGCCCCTCTGTACAGATCGGACAACTCATTTCTGACAATATTTTCCCACAAAATTCCTGTAAAGGATGCCAGAAGCCCCACGTCTGACAGATATAACTTAAAGGCGGACACATCACGGAACGCCACAAGAGGCAGTTCTCCCCTCGTCACCCTGTCGCAGGGCAGCACCACACCTGCGGAAACAAGCCACGCAATGGAATCCCCGAACAGACCTGCCGTCGCCCCCTTTCGAATCAGCTTATACTGAAACTTTTTGTTTTCCTTTGCGAGCTGTGCCGGTATAGAGCGAAATGCGTTCCTGATCTTTGTGCTCTCGCTCTCACTCGCATACTTTGTCATATCCGCCACATAAGCGCTCAGGATCAGATTCTGCGTCTCCGGCACATTAACCAGCGACTCCCTCTCCAGATATTGGTTGATCGCGGCAGGCATTCCTCCGATAAAAAGATATCTGTTGTACCAGTGAAGCAGTTCCTGATGAATCTCCCCGGGCATTTCCCGTATCCCCTCAAAATGCTCTCGGATCAGACTCACCAGGTGCTTCTGCCCCATGGCTGCCAGAAACTCATCAAATCTTAGCGGATACAGGGTCTTCATCACTACCTTTCCCACCGGAAAAGAATATTTTTTTCGGTTTACAGCCACTCCAAGCAGACTTCCCGCCGCCGCTATATTATATTCCGGAGCCTCCTCGCAAAAATATTTTAAGGAGGTAAGCGCTCTCTCGCATTCCTGGATCTCGTCAAAGATCAGCAGGGTTTCATCCGGAACCACCTTCTGATCAAAATATTCCTCCAAAAAACGTATGATGCGCTTCGGTCCGAGCTCTCCCTCAAAATATCCTGCCACGATCTTCATCCGTTCAAAGTTGACATAAATTGTGTTCTTAAAATATCTGTCCCCAAATTCCCGGAGAATAAATGTCTTCCCGACCTGCCTTACTCCGTGCAGCAGCAGCGGCATACGGTTTTTGCGCTGTTCCTTCCATAACACCAGCTCCTGCATCATATTTCTTTCCACGGCCCTTTTTCCTCCCTTCCGTCAGAAATTTTCTGGCATATTTAAAGCTCTGTTCTTCGTCTATGATATTGCCTGCGGATTGTTTCGCACTCCGTGCTTTCACAATCCCGGCATCGATCTATACTATTATTATATTTCCAAATCTGTCTTTTGCAACAGAAAAAGTCATTTCAAAATGATTTTTTTCCAAAAAATAATCATTTCAAAATGACTTTTTCTCATTCTTCTGTCACAAACATCGCAGCATTCCGGCTCAGGGGATCCCGCCTTTCATAATCAAAGAGCACAAAGCAGGGTTCTCCCCGCCTGGGGCGCCCCCCGGCCCCGCCCTCCGCCATCTCCCAGACCGGGTAAAAAAACGGCTCCAGATGCGTCATTTTCATGAGCTGCCTTGCGTGATATCCGGAGTACCCCTCCAGATATCCGGGCGCTTCTTCCTCTTTTTCGTAAAACTCCCGGATTCGGCGGTAGTACGGCGTCAAATCCCGGGCAAAGGCCGGGCGGCTCTTCGCATTTTCCCGGAGGTAATAATCAAAGGTCAGAAGCTCCCGGTAGAGCTCCGCTCTCTCCCGGTCCGTCTCTGCGGCAAAATCGAGCAATACCTGAAAACGCAGGGCTCTCGCCGGAGTGTTCCGAAAATAACCTTTTCTCTCGTAATAGCCCGCCAGAGCCTCAAACATGGCAAAGGGGCCAGCAAAGCTTTCCGAAAGGACCGCAAGTGCGCTGCAAAACTGTCCGGAATTATAGTAGAGCTCCACCATCTCCTCGACTCTTTTCAGTTTCAGCAATTCCTCATAGGAAAGCCATCTGGTGCGCAGCACCTCGTAGGGCGGCTTTGCCCGGTGCAGGATCCCATATTCCTCTGTCTTGCGGGCCATGGGCGAGCCCTTCAGAACCTTCAAAAAGCCCAGCTGAAGCTGATCCGGTTTCATGCCGTACACTTGGTCAAAGGAAGCGGCAAAGCTTTCATAGCCCTCATAGGGAAGCCCTGCGATCAGATCCAGATGAATATGGATATTTCTCCCTTTTCGAAGCCGGGAAACCACCCGGGCAATGCGCCGGGTATCCGCAGGCCGGTTGATCTCCTTCAGAGTCCTCTCATTGACGGACTGCACTCCGATCTCCAGCTGCGCCAGACCGGGGCGCAGAGTCTCAAGCAGGCAGAGCTCATCCTCCTTCATGAGATCCGCCGCAATCTCAAAATGAAAGTTGGTGACGCCATTGTCATTTTCTTTCAGAAAACGCCAGATCTCCAGGGCATGTGCATGATTGCAGTTAAAGGTCCTGTCAATAAACTTAACCTGGGGGACCTTTTTCTCAAGGAAAAAACGCAGCTCTCTTTTTACCCTGTCCATACCGCGCAGCCGCACGGTCCTGTCGATGGAAGAAAGGCAATAGCTGCAGCGGTAAGGACAGCCCCTGGAGGATTCGTAGTAAATGATCCTGTGATCAAGCTCTTTCAGATCCCGGTAGAGAAAAGGGAGCGTGTCCAAATCCAGTTCCTCCCGCCCTGGCGTTCTTCCCCCTCTTAAGATCAGTCCCCGGATCGCGCGCAGTCCCTCCTCCGTGTCCGCCGCCCCGTCTCCATCCCGCTTTCTCTCCTGCCGCATCACATAAAAGCCCAGAAGCTCCCGGAAGGTTTCCTCTCCCTCCCCGGCCATGATGCCTCTGACATTTGGGTATGCGGCAAGCAGCTCCTTCCCGTCAAAGGAAACCTCAGGCCCTCCCAGCCATATGTCCGTATCCGGCAGGAGGCCCGCAAGATCCGCAAGCAGCTCCCTGACCATCTCAAAATTCCAGATATAGCAGGAAAACCCGATAACATCGGGTTTTCTCCTGTACAGATCGGCGAGTATCTCCTCCGCCGCATGATTGATCGTGTATTCCGCCGTCTCGATCAATTTCTCGTTTTCCTCCCCGGCATAGGCCTTAAGGCTTCGGATTGCCGGATTGGAATGGATGTATTTGGCATTAATGCCTACCAGTAAAAATTTCATAAGGATGCAATAAACCTGTCAAAGGCCTCCTGTCCCTGCGGCGTTCTCTTGTAGACTCCTGAATCCGCAAGCACCTGCATGAACACCAGACCGATTTCCTTTTCCACGATTTCGTCGATGTTGGAGCTGTCAATGCTGTCGTATTTTCCCTTGAATTCATCTACCCAGTCCGCATGTTTTGCAAGAGCCTCGTCGCCGCGCAGATCCCTGCCTGCCAGCATGGCCTCCTTAAGCCGTTCCATCTCGCCCTTCAGTCTTGCGGGGAGAACGGCAAGGCCCATAACCTCAATCAGGCCGATATTCTCCTTCTTGATATGGTGCAGATTCGCATGGGGATGATAAACGCCAAGCGGATGTTCCTCAGTGGTAATGTTATTTCTCAGCACAAGGTCAAGCTCGTATTTTCCCCCTCTTTTTCTCGCAATGGGGGTAATTGTGTTGTGCGGTTCCCCTTCCGTCTCGGCAAAGATAAAGGCCGCCTCGTCCGTGTAGCCTCTCCATTTTTCCAGTATCACGTCCGCCAGCGCAATGATGCGTTCGGTGTCCGCAGCGCTTAACCGGATTACGGACATGGGCCACTTTACAATCCCTGCCTCCACATCCTCAAAGCCCTTCACCGTAAAGCTTCTCTCCACAGGCGCTTTTGCCATGGCAAACTCATAGTGGCCGCCCTGGAAGTGATCATGGCTTAAGATGGAGCCTCCCACAATCGGAAGATCCGCATTGGAGCCCACAAAATAGTGAGGGAACTTCTTTACAAAGTCAAACAGCTTGCAGAAGGTATTGTGCTCAATCTTCATGGGTACGTGCTTCCCGTTAAACACAATGCAGTGTTCATTGTAATATACGTAAGGCGAATACTGGAAGCCCCAGGTATCGCCCTGTATGGTCACGGGTATAATCCGATGATTCTGCCTGGCCGGGTGGTTCACTCTGCCCGCATAGCCCTCGTTTTCCCTGCACAGCAGGCATTTCGGATATCCGGACTGCTTTGCGGTCTTTGCCGCGGCGATGGCCTTCGGATCCTTCTCCGGCTTGGAAAGATTGATGGTGATATCCAGATCCCCATATTCCGTCGGGGCAATCCATTTCATATCCTTCTTGATCCGGTATCTGCGGATATAATCCGAATCGCTGCTGAATTTGTAATAGAAATCCGTCGCCTGTCTGGGACTCTCCCTGTACAGCTCTTCAAACTTCCGGATCACCTCGCTGGGCCTTGGAAGCAGCACGCTCATAATCTTCGTGTCAAAAAGGTCTCTGTAGACCACTCCGTTTTCCTCCATAAGCCCGGTCTCATACGCATAATCCAGCATTCCTTCCAGAATTTCCGGAAGCTCCTCCACGCTGACATCCACAGGCTGTGACGCATCCTCAAGTTCCTCCAGACCGAACAGCTCAAGAAGCCTGTTGATTGTATAGATCTGGTCCTCCTTCGGCACCAGTCCTGTCAATATGCCGTAGGCTGTCAATTTTCTGATAAGTTCCTGAATCATCGCTTATTCTCTTCCTTTCCATTTCGTCCCTGTTTACAGGAAACGGCAGGTCTGACTCCCTGCCGCATCCTCTTTGCACATCCACATTACAAAACAGCCGGGCCGTCTCCAACCTCAACCACATAGAAATCCGCCGCATAGCCGATTCTGGATTTGTATGCCCTGCCGACCTGATCAATAAAACGGTCAATCGCCTCGTCCTTCACAATGCTGACCGTGCATCCGCCAAAGCCCGCACCCGTCATGCGGGAGCCGATCACGCCCTCCACCTTCCAGGCCTCCTCAACCAGCGTATCCAGCTCAGCGCCCGTCACCTCGTAATCATCTCTCAGGGAGACATGGGAAGCGTTCATGAGCTGTCCGAACAGGTCGATATCGTCCGCCTGCAGAGCCGCCACCGCCTGAAGTGTTCTCTGGTTCTCATAAACCGCATGCTTTGCTCTCTTTACCCTGGTGGTATCCTTGATCGCAGACTTATACTGCTCAAACTGCTCCTGCGTCAGCTCCCCAAGGCTCTTGATATCCACCACCTTCTGAAGCTCGGAAAGAGCCGTCTCACACTCGCTTCTTCTCTCATTGTATTTGGAATCGCCAAGGCCTCTTTTTTTGTTACTGCAGGCGATCACGATCTTCGCTCCCTTTAGCTTTACCGGAGCATATGTATAGGACAGATCAGCGGTGTCCAGGAAAATCGCATGATCTTTTTTGCCCATGGCAATTGCAAACTGATCCATGATCCCACAGTTTACGCCGTTAAATTTATTCTCGGAAAACTGGCCGATCAGGGCAAGATCCTGGTTACTCACCTCAAACCCGAAGAACTCACGGAGAATCGCCCCCGTGACCACCTCCACAGACGCAGACGAGGAAAGCCCGGAACCGTTAGGGATATTGCCGCTCAGCAGAATGTCCATTCCGCTTGGAATCTGAAACCCCCGTTCCCCGAAAGCCCACATAACTCCCTTTGGATAATTCGTCCATCCGGCTTCCTTCTCCGGCTTCAAATCTTCAAGATCCGATTCAATCACCCCAAGATGCTCAAAATTCGTGGAATAAAACCGAAGCTTTTTGTCTTCTCTCACACGGGCGCACGCATAAGTTCCGATGGTGAGCGCACAGGGAAATACATGTCCCCCGTTGTAATCCGTGTGCTCGCCGATCAGATTTACCCGTCCGGGTGCAAAAAACACTTTAACGCCATTCCGATCCCCGAATACCTCTTCAAATCTTTTTAAAACTGTCTCTTTCATCCTCTTACCTCCAAAAAGAAATACCTGTTTCGTTATCTCTACACTATACCGAAATACACGCTCCCGCTAGTAAAGATTGTTGCATAAACCAGTCAAAATGTTAACTGTTCAGTTTGTTTACCTGATTGATAAAATCCTCGATCTGTTTAAGATATTCCTTGTTTCTTCTCGTTTCCCCCTTCTGCATCTCCCTCCGATAGGCGGATGGGGACATTTGTTTCATCTGCTTGAATGATTTGGAAAAGACCAGGGGATCCGTGTACCCGCAGGACAGGGCGATGCTTTCAACCGGAAGATCCGTGAGCTGCAAAAGCTCCGTGGCCTTTGTTACCCGAAAGGCCGTGAGAAACCGCTGGGGCGACATGCCCGTCGCATTGTGGAACAGCGTATAGAGATAGCTTCTGTTGATGCATACATAATCCGCAACGTCTGTGATCCGGATCGGGTTGCAGTAGTTTCCCTGAATAAATTCCACCGCCCGCCTCACATAATTATCCGCCCCCCTGCTCTCCCCCTTTTCCTCAAGCGAAGCCCCCTCGGCAATGAGTGACAGAAACAAATACAGCTGGCCGTTTCTGCGCAGGTCATTGGCCGCACCAAAGGTATTGTGCTCCATCATATCCTTTACCGCCCGGTACAATTCCTCCCCCTTCTCGGATTTGAAGATCGGATTGGAGAGCGAAAGGCCCATGGACTTTATGATATCCGGCGCAAGCGCTCCCCCAAAGCCCACCCATACATAAGTCCAGGGATCTTCCTCATCCGCCTGATAAAAGGCAAGCTCCTCCGGAAGGATTAAAAACCCGTATCCCCGCTCCAGCGGATACTCCTTCCCTCCCATGGAAAACCGCCCTCTGCCGCTCAAAATAAAATGTATCAGATAGTGGGGCTTTATCGCCGGTCCAAAGCTGTGAAGAGGCTCCGTCCTCGAGAGTCCGCAGCAATTCACAATCAGGCTCTCATCCTTTCCCTTGGCAAATTCAAGCTTGTACGCCTTTTCCACCTGTCATTCCTCCCCATTCCCGGATTCTGCGGACAGAACCGCCTGCTCTGCGTCATAGGAAAGGGCAAGGGAAATCCCCTCTTCCCCGTATTCCTCCACCGGAAGAAGAATCTCAAAGGCTCCTCCCTCCGTATCCAGAAGAGACAGCAGCCAGGGGGTATTCTCCACATTGCGGCGTATCGCAAGTCCCTCCAGGGTCTGTCCCGGCGCAAAGGGCTCCATACCCTCGAGATCGTTCCCGCCGCTTCCTTCTTCTCCCTTCTCATACAGGCGCAGCTCCTCAAAGGAAAAAGAAGTCCCATTATAGATTCTTACCGGAATCAGGGTGCGGACAGCCGCATCCTCCCGCTCTTTGAGATCGGATATCATTGTCTGATATTCTTTGTAGGAGGCTATAATGGAATCCATGTCAGCCACCAGCTGGTCAATCTCCTCCTCCTTCATTTCAGAGAGATTGTAGTCCTCCACGGCAGCCGCCCTCCCGCCAAGCTCCTGGAGCGCCTGATCAAGGGAATTATCTTTAATCTGCCGATGAGCTTCCACCACCTCATTGTGAATCTCCACCATCTGCGCATATTTCTGCTGTGCCTTTTCCACCATCTCCTGTGAAGGGCCGCAGGCTCCCAGCAGCAGAAGGAAACCCGATATTGCCGCTAAAAAAACTGCCTTTATGCTCTTTCTCATAAGCTCCTCCCATATAAATAAAAAAATTTTAGCGGCAGTGGTTTAAACTGCCGCTCTGTATTTCCTTTTACCGGAATCATTCAATTGACAGCAAAGGGCTACTCCGCAAACAGCTGCGTTCCATCCCACAAATTCAGGCCGCCGTCTTCTTCCCCGCCGCCCACGGGGACAGCCTGCCAGCGCAGAACCGTATATCCGGACTCTTCAATACTCACTTCCACTTCCAGATTCTGTGTCTTTGAGACCGGACAGGTATAGGAATAGACACTGCCCTCCGCGGTAACGTCAGAGGGGACTTCCCCGTTTAAAAGCTGCGCAAGTATGGCCTGCGCCTCGCAATCCGCCGCATAGTAATCGGTTACAGCCTGAGCCGATGCGTCCGCAAGACGCCCATCTGCCCGAACCGTGGCCAGGCTGAGCAGGCCAAATATGGTCAGACAGAGCACGGCAAACACTACCAGCAGGGAAATGCCTCCCACGGCCGGAGGCGAAAAGCTCTCTTTTTTATTCATCCGCATCCACCTCCTGCCATGCCACTTCAAGTTCAAACAAAATCCCGGGATCCGCTTTCTGTGCGTCTGTGGCAACCTGCACGGACGCCTTCCTGAGTCCGGACACCTGCGCCGGCACTTCCTGCGCAATCAGATAATAGACGCCGTCCTTGTCCGTCACGTTCCAGTTCTCGTCATAGTCAATACGAAGCTCGCCCTGTTCATAAGTACCTCCCAGCATCCTGCCGGTCTGCGTAAAGGCATTCTCAATATCCCCGCCCTTATGGCGAATCACCTCGGCCGCATTCTGTGCGGCTATAGCCGCACGTCCCTTCTCCTCGCTGCGGACGGAGATGGCATCCGATTTGACAAAGGCCTGAAGGCACAGGGCCGATGCCAGTGCGAAGACAAGCAGCATCACCATCTGCTCAATCAATACAAGAGGCGCTTTACTCCTCATCTGCGTCCCTCCCCTCTGCCTGCAGGGACAGCACCATGGAGGTGCTCTCTCCCTCAGAATCTATGGCAGTCACAGACAAAAGGCCGTCGTCCAGGGCCATCTCAACCCCCTGTGATTCCATAATGCGCTCTCCATCCCTCGGATGCAGGGACAGGGATGTGTCTGCGTACAGCTCCATAATATAACCGTCATAGTAATAAACACGTGTGCCATAACCGTTTTTGTCCGGCAAAACCAGGGCGTTTCCTTCGCCAAAGTCTTCGATCGCCACCTCTTTTGGATTTGCGGCCTGCCGCACCCTGGTGGAGATATACTGCACACAGGCATTGCGGTCAATAACCTCGTCCCCGCGCACAACCAGCCGTCTGTAGGCATCTGCGCCTGTGAGCAGCACGATCAGCACGCACACGGCAAACACGCCAAACAGAGTGAGGGCAATCAGTCCGTCAAAATGATATTCAGTAAGTCGTCTCTTCATGGCTCATTCTCCAGCACTGTTATATCCGGCATCAGGTTTTCCGCAAATCTGTCATAATAGACCGTATACTGCTTCTCATCTACCTGAACGCCATAATATTCTTTTAAATACTCCAAATCAGGGGGATAGATACCCTCGGCGGCATAGCAGGTCACACATCCCCGGCGCAGAACCGTATCCAGCTGCGAAAGGGCCTCCGCCTTACGCCCGTTTTCCAGGCCATTCAGGGCGGAAGCAAAAAAGAGCAGCACGACGACCACCACGCAGGGTAAAAGCAAGCCCTGAAGGATACCTAAACCTTTCTTTTCTTTTCTCATATTCATCCCCTACCGCAATAATATTCCTAGCCCACAGCCGATATGATGTGCATCAGGGGCAGCATCACAGACAGCAGAATCATACCTACCAGTACAGAACACACCAGAACCAGGGCGGGTTCCACACGGTTTACCACCTCTTCCAGAGCCGCTTCGCTCTCCTCCGCCATATCCCTGGCAATCTTTTCCATGGATGTGTCCCCGGCACCGCTCTTCATTCCCAGCTCCAGAAGGTGGCAGGAAGAAGCGGGAAGAAGTCCGCTTTCCTTGAGCGCATTGCCCGAACTCTTTCCCTCATCCAGAAGGGTCCGGCAGTCCGCACAACGTTTCTTTGCATCCGGCACATCCTCCATCAGGGTGCTTGCCAGAGTAACGGCTTCCTCCAGCGGCATACCGCTGCTCATGCCCATGGAAAGAGCCTGGGCCAGACGGGCCGTATTCATCCTGCGGGCCACGCCCTTGTCCCCCCAGGTATTCCGCCACAGGGAAAGCACCTTATTCCGGAAAGAATCCACTGCCGCAAAGGCTGCGAAAAATACCACCAAAATCACCAGAATCACCCAGAGAACCGGCATAATGCCATCCAGCCAGCGGCCAAAGGTAAGCAGGCCTGCGGCCATTCCCGTAAGGCTTCCACCCAAAGATTTATATACGTCGTCAAAAATCGGCAGTACCCGAATCAGCAGCACCGCAATCACGATCAGCATCAGCATAAGCATCACGGCAGGATACAGCAGAGCGCTTCGCACGCGCCTGTCAAGCCGGGTTCTGTATTCATAGTAATTGGAAAGCGCCAGAAGCGCTTCCTCACTGCGTCCCGCCTGCTCTCCCACGTCAACCAGACCCCACACATAGGCGGGAAACCGGCCCGTGCTCTTGAGTGCGGCGGAAAGAGACGCCCCCGCATCCACCTGCTCTGTCATATCCTTTATTAACTCTTTGTACTCCGGGCTGCTCTCCTCCTGCAGCAGAGCCAGCCCGTCCCCCACGCCAACGCCTGCGTGCATGAGAAGGGACAGTTCAAGACACAGAGAGGAAATTCCTTCATGCGAAATTACTTTCATCATCATCATACTCCAATCCTGTTAATTTTTAATAAAGATATTTCACGGTATAATTGCTTCCGTTGCCTATGTAATCCATAATTGCGCTGCTGCTTCCGTTGGCCGATGCAAAGGTCGGATCCATACGGTGCCATGTGGTTCCGTCAAAATAGATAACGTCGTTGATCCACCCGGCCTCTGTCCACACGCTGATCCACGCATGGTAAGCGGTTCCCGCATAGCCCACCACCAGCTTGCAGGGGATTCCCTGGCTGCGAAGCATTCCGGTCATGAGGGCGGCATAGTCAAAGCAGATCCCCTTTCCGGAAGCCAGCACGCTGTCCAGCACCGGAAGATAACCGCTCTGCACGGTCTGGGCCTTCTGCGTGTCATAGGTCAGATGCCCCACCACGAAGGTATAGATCTTTTCCACCTTTCCCAGCGTATCCGTAACACCGCTTGTCAGCTCCGCCGCTTTGGCAATGGTGTTGGCCGCACCGCCATAATCCACATACTGATTCGGCCGAAGGAAAGGGGCAAGCTCGCTGCTGAGCGTTACATTGAAGGATGCGGAAAGCACCGTTGCATACTTTGCTCCCTCTATATTCTGGAAAACGGATACCTTGTAACCGCCGTTTCCCTGCGACAGGGGAAAGGTTGCCCAGACCCCGGGAGTCAGATTATAGGTATAGGTTGCGGACGGTCCCGTAACCTGCGCCTTCAGACGGCTTCCGGTAGACGCCGTATAGTTCACCATCACATAACCGTCCCCTGTGTTGGAATAATCGATGACCGCCTGCTCGTTTCGCTCCGCCAGCGTTCCGGGGGCACTGACCCCCTCCGCCATAAGCGGGGTATCGCATCTCGGCCCCACGGCCGCAAAGGCAACCTCGGCCTGGCCGGCGCAAAGTATGATCGCTGTCAGAAATGCCGCAATACACTTGTTTGTCTTCATAAACATATACACCTCTTCTTTTACTTCTCGTCGTCAATCCTTTTCGCAACCACGACAAAACGTCCCTCATCCGTGTGGTAACTGCAGGTAGAAAGGGTAAGGAGCTCATCGCCGTAGGAAACATCTTCTATATTATACAGCGAAGCTTCCTTCACCTGTTCCACAAATTCGTTAAATCTTTCCTCTTTGCTCAGATCGCCATACCAGTAATAGCGGAACACCCCTTCCTCCTTCAGCGTGTAAGTCCTGCCGAAGAAAGCCGCTATCACCCGGTATTCCCGCTCCTGCGTCAGCGTGTCAAAGCGGATCAGCGGATTCTCTCTGGCAAAGCTCTCCGACTGATATTTGTCCAGGTTGCCGAACATTGACCCGTCCTTCATGTGATGCCCGTAGACGATGGTGTTTCCCGCCTCCTCGAACCATCCTTCTCCGATAAACAGACAGCCGCTGGCGGCCTCCTGTCTGTCAAACCCTCTGTGCAGGTAATATTCCGGATCCTCCGGCGTAAACATGACCGGATTGTCAACTCCGATCCCCTCAATCGTCATCCAGCCGTTCAAATCGTCGTTCTGCTTCCACAACTCCTCATACTGGGCCAAAATAACAGGATCCTCGTCTTCCCCGGAAAGCGGCTCTTCGGAAGGTTCCTCCTGTGCCTCTTTCTGGGCAGCCACCCTCTCCTGTACCTTACGCACCTGCTCGGCCAGCTGACGGTTTGCGTTTTTCTCCCGTATGGAGCGGTACAGATCCTGGTACAGAAACAGGCCTGAAACCACGCATATCATAAACAGCGCTGCGATTGCCGCTAAAAGGAATATTCTTTTTTTCATAAGCAGGACATCCTTTTCAAAAATAACGCCGGCATTGACACCGGCGCACTGATAAATGAATTACTTTTATTATAGCATTCCAAAGGCAAAAGTCAAGCCGGAGCCGCAAATAGCATTTCAAATCGTAAATTAAGTCTTGACAAACACCGTCCCATCTTTTACAATAAATACGGTTTCAACAATCAGTTTCCTTTTCGTTCATCATAAATAGTATTATGCGGGTGTAGTTCAATGGTAGAACACTAGCCTTCCAAGCTAGATACGTGGGTTCGATTCCCATCACCCGCTTTTTTTATTTAAAAAATCACACAGACAGGAGTTTTTTATGAAATACAAAAGAATTTTATTATCCGCAATTCTTGCGGCTTCCCTTTTACTTCCCCTTCCCGCCAGGGCCGCCGCTGCGGCAGCCAGCAGCCAGCCTGATTATTCCTCGGTCTTTGACGCCGGCTATTATTACCGCACGTATCCCGATCTGCAGCAGAATATCGGAAATGATCCCGCCGCCCTTCTGAACCACTTTCTCACCATCGGCATGAAAGAAGGCCGGAGCGGCAACGCCTCTTTCCAGGTAAAGGCATATATGTACTACAATCCCGATCTCATGGCAGTTTACCGGTCCCGCGACCTGAGTTCCTATTATTTCCATTACATGGAAAGCGGAAAAACCGAAAACCGCAGGACAGTCTTTGCGTCAGGGGATGAATTTCCCGAGGACACTCTGGCTCGTTTTTCCACCACCTATAACACCGCCGAGGATCGAGCCGTCAACGTGGAGCTTTCCGCTTCCCGGATCAACGGCCTTGTAATCCAGCCGGGAGAGACCTTCTCCTACAGCAATTCCGTCGGAACAAGAACCCTGGCCAACGGCTACGTGGTGGCTCCATCCTTTGCGGGAGGCCGTGTGGTATCCAGTGTGGGCGGCGGTATCTGTCAGGTTTCCTCCACCCTGTATGCGGTCATGGTTCTTGCCCAGATTCCCGCCACCCAGCACTATCTCCATTCGCTCCCCGTGGACTATGTTCCCAGGGGCCTGGATGCGGCGATTGTGGAGGGTGCGAAGGATCTAAGATTTAAAAACAATTTTGATTATCCGATTGCCATCAATTCCACCGCCAAGGACGGAACTCTCACCATCAGCATAGTCAAAGTGCCGGCAGAGCCCGCATCATAGAATTATATCATTCCTGCCCGGCAGGCCATTTATCATAGGGACAGCCGTTTTTTGCAAGAGCCGCCCTCATTTCCACAAAGCATCCGCAGGCTCTGCACATGCCGTCCGCAAGCAGATCGCATTCTTTACAAACCATCAGCCGCTTTTCGTAAAGCGGCTGATTTGTTTTTATGCTCTCGTCCAGATTATTAATGTAGTCATACATGTTCTGAAAGTAAGCGGCCTTATCCATCATATCTCTTGTAAGGCAGCGCCTGCACACCCTGAAATTTTCCAAGACTATCCCTCCCGGCTCTGTTTGGCATCCTGCGGCTTTTTCAGGAAATCATACTGGGACATATACAGGTGGTAGTACTCGCCCTTCTTGGCCAGAAGCTCCTCGTGGGAACCCTTTTCCCGTATTCCGCCCTTATCAACGTACATGATAAAGTCCGCATTCTTGATGGTGGAAAGCCGGTGGGCAATGATAAAGGAGGTTCTTCCCACCAGCAGGCGGTTCAATCCCTCTTGAAGCAGGATCTCCGTCTCCGTGTCAATGCTGGACGTGGCCTCGTCCAGAATCAGGATCTTCGGATCCGCAAGCAGCGCCCTGGCAAAGGAGATCAGCTGTCTCTGTCCCGCAGAAAGCCGGCTTCCCCTCTCGTTGACCTCGGTGTAATATCCGTTTTCCATCTCCATAATGAAATCGTGGGCGCATACGGTCTTTGCGGCCTCTATCACTTCCTCGTCCGTGACCGTCTTGTTTCCGTAACGGATATTATCCATGATCGTGCCGGAGAAGATGAAGCTGTCCTGCATCATGACGCCCATCTGGCTGCGCAGGGAGTGGATGGTCACATCCTCGATATTGATTCCGTCGATCAGGATCTCCCCGCTGTCTACATTATAAAACCGGCTGATGAGATTTACAATAGTGGTCTTTCCCGCGCCGGTAGGCCCGACGATGGCCACACTCTGTCCCTTCTCGGCATAAAAGTTAATCTTCTTCAGGATCTCTATGCCATCCTCGTAGCTGAAGGTCACATCCTTAAATTCCACCTTCCCGTAAATCGGCGGCATTTCCTTCGCCCCCTCTTTGTCCTTCACCAGCACGGGATGGTCGATGGTCTCAAAGATCCGCTCCAGATAGGAGATGGCGGTGAGCAGCGAGTTGTAAAAGGAAGCCAGGGTATTGATAGGCTGCCAGAACCTGCTGATATAAGCGGTAAAGGCCACCAGCACACCTATGGTGATTCCGCTCCCCGCATGATCCATCCATGAAATTCCCAGCACATAGATGAAAGCCGTTGTAACGGTACTGATAATATCCACCGACGGTCCCATGAGAAAATTGAACCGCACCGCCCTCATCCACGCCTGTCGGTATCCGTCGCTGAGCCGGTTGAAAATACCGCTGTTCTCCTTCTCCCGCACAAAGGCCTGGGTCACGCGGATTCCGTTTATACTCTCCGCAATGTAGGCGTTCAGATTGGACTGCTTGTTGCTCTGGATCTGCCAGGCCCTTCTCTGCCTCTTCTTGATAAAGATTACCAGGACAGAGAGCACGGGCAGACCGCACAAACAGATCAGCGTCAGCCTCACGTTAATGCTGAGCATGAAGAACAGGATAAAAAACAAATTGCATAGATCCGTCACTGTGTTTATGATACCGTTGCTCAGAAGATCGCTCAGGTTGTTTACGTAGTTCACCACTCTCACCTGTATCTTCCCGTGAGGCCTCTCGTCGTAATAGGAGAACGGAAGCTCCTGCAGGTGATAAAAAATGTCATAGCGCAGATCATGAATCACGTCCTGCCCAACCCTTGTCATCAGCATGATCTTAATCCGCAGACTGACACAGGTGTAAAGCGCAATCGCCATGGTAAGGCCTGCGTATACCCAGATTCCCTTTTTGTCTCCCGCAGGTATACACACGTCCATAACCTGCATCACAAAGCGGGGAATCAGCATGCCAAGGGCCGAGGCCGACAGCATCAGGAACAATACCACCGTCATCTGTTTCCTGTGAGGCTTCAGATAGCCGGCAAGCCGCTTTAGCTGGTTTACGTCAAATTTATCCTCAAGTATCTCGTCCACGTCATATTTATTTCTGGCCATATTCTTCCCCTCCCTTCTTGAAGTCTCCGTACTGATGACGAAACGCCTCGGCATAGTAGCCTTCCGCCGCCACCAGCTCGTCATGTGTGCCGCATTCAACGATTCTCCCCTTATCCATTACCAGAATCATATCAGCATCCTTGATAGACGAAATCCGGTAGGCAATGATAAAGATCGTGCAGTCTTTTTCTATCTTTTTCAGCTGGTCCTGGATATAGCTTTCCGTCTCCATATCCACGGCCGAGGTGGTATCGTCCAGAATCAGGATCGCCGGATCCTTTACCAGAGCTCTCGCCAGGGAAATCCTCTGCTTCTGGCCGCCGGAAAGTCCCACGCCCCGCTCTCCCACAATGGTGTCATAGCCCTCCGGCATATTCTGGATAAACAGATTGGCATCCGCCATCTTCGCCGCCTTCTTTACTTCCTCAAAGCTGCAGTTCGGCCGCCCGTAGGCAATATTTCCTTCTATGGTGTCGGAAAACAGGAACACGTCCTGCATGGCGATTCCGATATTGTCCCGCAGCTCATACAGATCCAGGTCCCGCACATTGACGCCATCCACGAATACGCTGCCCGTGGTGGTATCGTAAAAGCGGCCCAGAAGATTCATGATCGTGGATTTTCCGGAACCCGTGGAGCCGATAATGCCCACGGTCTGTCCCGCCTTCACCCGGAAGCTGATATTGGATATGATGTCCGTATTCTCCGCCCGGTAGGAAACGTCCTTAAATTCCACGTCCCCGTTAAAATGCTTCCGCTCCACAGGCCGGCAGGGCTTCTTGATATCCGGTTCCTCGCTGTAGGTCTTGTAGATCTTCTCCGCAGAGGTTGTAAACCTGTGGATATCGTTGACCCACCACCCGGCCATTCGAAGCGGCATGGTGAGCATCCACAGATAGCCGTTGACCGTTACCATGTTTCCTATGGTGATCTCCCCGTCAATCACCATATATCCTCCGTACAGCATGAGCACCACCGTAAGGATATTGGACAGGAATTCAAAAATCGGCACATATTTTTTCCATGTGGCGGACGCATTCAGCTCCGCATCCCGGTAGCCGTCGTTTTCCTTATTAAATTTTTCGATTTCAAAATCTTCCTTCGCAAAGGCCTTGACCACCCGGTTCCCGCTGATATTTTCCTGCACAAAGGTATTCAGCGATGAGAACTGCTGCCGGATCCGGAAAAATGCGGGACGCACTCTCTTGGACTGCCTGAAGGTGGTAAGCGCCGTAAAGGGCAGCACCACCAGCATGCACAGGGCCAGCTTCACATTTACCGTGAAAATCATGGTCAGGGCAAAGGCGAGAAGCAGGATGTTCTCATAGACCGCATAGATCACATAGGAGATGAAATGCCGGATCGCCTCCATATCCCCGGTCTGCCTTGACATCAGATCCCCGGTTCGGTTTCTGTTGTAAAAGTTAAAGTCCTCCTGAAGGAGCTTGCGGTACACAGTGTCCCTCATACTATAGAGCACTCCCTGGGAACTGCTCTCAAACATAATCTGAGAGCTGAAACGCAGAAGGCCCCTCACCAGAGTTACGCCAATCAGGCAGGCGATCATCACGGGCAGCAGCTGCCTTTGCCCTCCCCCTATGACATCATCCACAATCACCCCGGAAATATAGGGATTCACGATGGTAAGCATTGCGATTCCCGTTGTCATAAGAAGCCCCGCCGCCATCCTTTTTCTGTACTTTTTCAAAAATGAAAATACCCATTTTACAGCCGTCATAGAGCTTTCCTCCCATTGTCTGATCTACTCTCAATATATCCTGCACCTTATTTTTTTCCTATAACAGAACTCCTTAAAAGTATAAAAAACCTCTTGAAATAATTTCGGGAGGGAAATACACTGTAAAAAACAGAATTTTCAATTTTACAGAAAACCGGTTATGTAAAGGGGATAATTATGCAGAAAAATACCAATTTAAAAGCTTATTCACTGAAAGAGATGGAACATTACAAAATTCACGGCCGCACAGATGCGTCCCTTTATCCGCTGCCTCTTTTTTTCAACGGCAGCGCCGTGGAGGTCAACGCCACCGGATCAGAGCTGTGGATTGATGTGGAGGCAGAGTTTGACGTGCATGAGCCCTGGATCTGGACGACCCTGAACGGATCCTTTATCAGCCGCCAGATGCTTCTTCCCGGTTCCCAGTCCCTGTGTCTGTTTCGGGGCATGTCTCCGGATACTGCAAAAAACGTGAAATTCATAAGGGAGACCCAGCCCATGCCGGACAACGAAGCCTGCCATATCCTGGTGAAGGGCTTTTGGTCAGACGGGAGCTTTCTCCCTGTTCCTGATAAAAAGCTCAAACTTGAATTTATCGGCGACAGCATCACCTCCGGAGAAGGAACCTACGGGGCCAGGGAGGATACCGACTGGCTTCCCATGTACATGGGCTGCAGCAGGAACTATGCCGAAATGACCTGCGAGGCATTGAATGCGGAGTACCGTCTCTTTTCCCAGGGCGGCTGGGGCGTGCTCTGCGGCTGGGACAACGATCCCCGGCACAACATTCCTTCCCGCTACGAAAAGCTCTGCGGCCTTGCCGGCGGGGAGGCCGGCAAAAGACTGGGCGCAGACAGGCCCTATGACTTTAAAGGCTGGCAGCCGGACGCCGTCATTGTAAATCTCGGCACCAATGATGCCAGCGCTTTCAACGAGCCCGCCTGGCGGGATCCCGAATCCGGGGAAGTCTTTAAGCAGCGCCGCAATCCGGACGGAAGCTTTCATCCTCAGGATCTGATGCGTTTTGAAAAGGCCGCTTCGGATTTCCTTGCCATGCTTCGCAAAAACAACCCGGCTTCCCATATCGTATGGGCTTACGGAATGCTGGGTTATGATCTGACTCTTGCCATCACTGATGCCGTCAATTCCTATCGCAGGAACTCAGGCGACTCCAATGTGGCTTTTCTGCAGCTTCCCGACACCACGCAGGAAACACTCGGCTCTCATGCGCACCCCGGCATCAGGTCCCACCGTCGCTCTGCCGCCGTTCTGACGGAATACCTGAGAAAACGCCTGGATCTGTAATGCCCTTTTTCACTGCCGCAGGTTCTTTGACCTGCAAAAGGGCCGGTTCAGACACCGGCCCTTTTTTCTCTGGCTTTTATTCTCTAATTTGCATTCTCTTTAAACACCTTTGAAAAAATAAAGAGAATAAACATCAGGTTCAGCGCGATCATGACCGGCACGTTTATCCATTGATATACCTGGCCTCCGATATCGGCCGTACCCGCCAACACGCCTATCATGTTGTTATTGATGTAGTGCATGGCAACCGGCACCCAGATATTGTTCGTCTTCATGAAGGCATAGCCGAAGAAGATCCCCAGGCTGATACAGGTAATGATCTGAAGAAGAATACTGATCACCGCAGTGTCCGGGCTGTAATAAAAGATGTTGAGAGGCAGATGCCACAGTCCCCAGAGCACTCCCAGAATCAGAACGCCGCCCTTTAAACCGAACCGCTTCTGCAAGAGGGGCTGGAAGAAAAACCGCCACCCGTATTCCTCCCCGAAAAAGGCGCTAAAGCTTAAGAAAAACAGCGGAATCAGCATAAGTATAGTAACATACATCATCGGATCCTGAAACAGAACCACAATGTCAAACAGACTTCCTTCTATCAGGCCGCCAATAAACAGACGCAGAAGATAGAGCGCAAAAAACAGCAGCACGTAGAGCAGAGACTTGCCATCCTTCCCCTTAAAACGCAGACAGTAGGCCGAACGCACTTCCTTCTTTTCCAGAAAGAGCAGCACAAGGCATACGATACTGCCGAAAATCATGGGGAACTGAACAACCACCATCCAGTTTGGGCCCGGTATAAATACACTGCAAACCGTCAGTCCTATCATGAGAACCGTGACGATCAGAAATCCTATGTAATATTTCATCGGCAGAGGCACACTCCCCGTCTCCCCCGGCAGGGCATCATCCCTTTTGTGCGTGGCAAGCAGTGCCAGCATCACGCCGGCTGCCGGATAATACATCTGCGCATTTGCAAACATGGCTACGTCATTGCCGTTAAAAAAGCTGTACGCCATAAGAATCCCCATAAGGATCGGCACACCGAAGGCAACTGCCGCAAAAATAATTACCTGTTTTTTTTCTGTTTCTGTCCATTTCATAATTCCATACTTCCTTTCATTCTTCCTCATCCTGATCAGCCAGATCGGCCTCTCTTTTTTTTGCGATGCTTCCCACTATGAGAAAGACCACAAATGTTATTATAAACATCACCGCCATGTAAAAGCAAACACTTATAAGTATACCTTTTATGTCGTTTGTACCCTTTTTTAACTCAGAAAGTATCCCCAGGGGTAACCCTGCAGCCAGGGCGGTGATCAGACTGTAGCCAAAATAGCTCTTCACACCCGGCACCTTTCGATTCTGATAGTTCCAGACACCTTTTCTCACCCAGCCCACTACCACCACCACGCTGGTGATCATAAAGATAATCCACTCTCCGGCCGCTCTCTTTACCCCGTCCTCCATAAAGATCCCCTGAATAATCAGGGCGGCAAGCAGCATCCAGTACATCATCCAGAATCCGAAATGCTCCACCTTAAGCAGGTCCATCTCCTGCCTCTCGTCCACCTTTTTCTCAAACCATTTAAGCTTCATCCGCATTTTCCTCCGTCTCCCAGAACAAATCATTGAGCGTCTTCCCAAGCGCCCGGCATATGGCGGTGCACAGCTGAAGCGACGGGTTGAATTTCCCTGCCTCGATCATGCTGATCGTCTGCCTGGTGGCTCCCACCAGCTCCGCCAGCTGCTCCTGGGACAGATCCTTCTCTATCCTGGCTATCTTCATTTTCTTATTCTTCAATCCATCACCTTTCCTTTCGCTTTACGAATAAGCTCTACACATAATATATAATATAATTGTTTATTTGTCAATTATATTTTGCATAAAAATTATTATATTATTCTTTTTGTCATATATGATTCGTTGTTTATCCTTTTCTGAGCCACGCCGCAGACAAAAGATTCAGGCCGGGCCGGCTTCCAGATACAACTGATTCCAGCAGTCCCTGTCAGACAGGGCTCTGCGCAGGCCGTCGCTTCTCCCGCTGTCCATAAGCAGCTGCACAGGCGGAATCTATTTGAAAAACGAACGCACTTTTTGTATAATAGACACACGGCGGAATCAGAAACGGAAAATCGCAGAGGGGGACATTTTATGGGAGCAGAAGAGACCATTAAACGGATAGCAGATATATGCCAAAAGCACTCAGTTGATCTTGCCATCTTATATGGATCACGCGCAAAAGGAACAGCGCTTGAAAGAAGCGATATTGACATTGCCGTCTCAGGCGTAAAGGATTTTTTCGCTCTGGAGGAGGAAATAGAAATGCTCCCCACGCTTTATAAAATAGACACAGTTAATCTTGATACATGCCGGAATATGGATTTAATGGAGGATATCCAAAAATATGGGAAGAAAATATACGAAAAGATTTGAGTCCTTTAAGCATTCCCTGGAAGCGCTTGCCGAGGCAAGGGAGCGTGATATGAATGATTCCTTTGTGCTGAGCGGAACAGGCGCAAAGTTCAGCATCACATTTGATCTGGCGTGGAAGACCATGAAGGATATTCTAATTGAACACTATGCCATTGTAGATTTCGTGGCAGGCTCTCCGAGGGAGGTTCTGAGGAAGGCATTTCAGGCCGGTATGATTTCAGGGGATGAGTGGATGCAAATGTTGGAAATCCGTAATCAGCTTGCGCATGATTATGACGGAGAGATCGTAAAGGCTCATTGTCAGACAATCGTGAAAACTTATCTTAACAAATTCGAGGAATTCCAGACCCGGGCGGAAAAGCTTCTTTGGGAAAGGGAGTAAAATAGGAAGGGGAATAAAATCCCCTTCCAAAATTTCTCTCAAATCCACCACTCGGGCGTCAGCTCTCCCAGCTTAACCACTCTGCGGCTCTCATAGTCCAGCATGATCTCCACATCCTTGTAACCATCCGGCATCAGCTGAACCATCAGCTCCCGGCAGGCGCCGCAGGGCGGTCCGGTATGTCCGTCAGGCATGATGGCAAGCACCTTTCTGATCCCGCTCTCTCCCTCGGTAAGCATATGGAAGATCGCATTCCTCTCGGCGCAGATGCCAAGCGTAGAGCAGGTATCCACACATACTCCGGTATAAATATTTCCTTTTGACGTGAGAATCGCCGCAGCCACACCGCCCGCATCTACATAGTCCGAAATCTTCCTGCCATTGCGAACGGCAAACGCTCTCTCATACATCTCGTCCCACACGTCAGAAAGGCCTTTTCTTCTGTCATACTCTTCCTTTAAAACAGAGTACCAGGATTCGTCGCACACCCCCTGATTATTCACGCCGCCGGCCCTCCATGTTCCTTCATAGGTCATGCCGCACTTTCGCATGACCTTTCCGGAATTGGGATTTCTGGGGTCATGGCAGGCGTTCACGCAGTTCATTCCCACCTGCTCAAAGAAAAACGCAATCAAAGCCCGAAGGGCCTCAGCCACGATTCCCCGGCCCCAGAAGCTCCGGCCGATACAGTACCCTATCGTTGCCGCCCTTGTCTCATCATCAATCTTTACCGCCGCAATACTCCCGATGGGTTCCCCGATCTCCTTCCACTCAATCGCCCACTGATAATTTCCCGGATCGTCATACGCCTTGACCCAGCTCTCCAAAACCTGCCGGGAGACTTCCACGCTCCCGTGTGCCGGCCAGGTGAGAAATTTTGTCACCTCTTTGTCCGACGCCCAGTTGAGGAACATGGACTGTGCATCCTCCACGCAAAATCGCCTAAGGCGCAGCCTCTCCGTCTCAATCGCAACCGTTCCTTTATGCTCCATACCGATCCCCCTTATCAATATTTTCAGACTCGAAGGTCATGCAGCGATACGCAGACATATCATGCATGACCTTTTTGAATCAGTATATCACATCTTTTCAACAGGTGTAAAGCCGATTTCATCCCTTAATGGAGGGGAGAACCGATCCTGATTACGGAATGCGGCGGCATCAATTACAATGCCACGGAGGACGGAAACCGGGGTTATACATCAGCCGCAGACGAGGAGGATTTCCTGCGGCAGTATGAGCACGTGGTCCGGTCAATCCTCGGATCCGACCTGATCTACGGCTTCTGCTACACACAGCTGTCCGGCGTGGAGCAGGAGAGCAACGGACTGCTAACCGCCTCATCAAATCACCACCCGAAAAAGAATTCTTCCCTCTTCCCGCTTCTGCGCCGTGATTTTTCCCCCATGCGCCTGTGCCACCGCCCGGGCAATGGAAAGCCCGATTCCGAAGCCGCCCGTGTGGGATGACCTGGAATCATCCGGACGGTAAAATCGGTCAAACAGCCTTTCCAGATCCGGGATCTCCTGCTGCCCGCAGGTATTTGACACTTCCATATAAATCCGGCCCCGTTTCCCATAGATATCCATACGAATTTCGCCCCCCGGTCCGGAATACCTCAGCGCATTGTCCAGAAGAATGGACAGCATCCTCTGGATCATATTCCGATCCCCAGTAAGCTCCAGATGATCTTCAATCTGCTGGCTGCAGCTTTTTCCCTCTGCTTTTGCGCGGACGGAAAAGGGCTCCGCAATCTCCCAGGCCGCATCACTGAGCGAAAACAATGCTTTTTCCGGAAGAGGCTCCTCCTCATCCAGGCGGGAAAGCGTCACCAGCTCGCCTACAAGTTTTGCAAGACGGGCGGACTGCTTCCTGATATTGGCAATCCACTCGTCATCCCCATGCTCCATAGCCGCAATATCCGCACTGGTGGCAATGGATGTGAGCGGCGTTTTCAATTCATGCCCGGCATCCGTGATAAACCGCTTCTGCCTCTCGATATTTCTGATATAAGGCCGTATGGCCCTTCCCGAGAAGACGACCACCAGGGCAAAAACAGCAAGGAGACTTGCGATTCCTATAATAACGGTAGCCGCCAAAAGCGAGCGCCCGGCCTGTATATCCTCAAAGATATTGAGAAAAACCACGCTGATTCCGTCCTGATCCGGCTTCACCAGATATCGGTAATCTTCATGGTATCCTCTCTCCCGTCCCTTCGACAGGATCTTCTCCGTATATTCTCTTGCTGTATTCTCATCAACAGAGGAAATATGGTCTCTCGTGACCAGCACAATCTTCCCCGACGTGTCACAGTGGACCGCAAAAAATCGGATGGTAAATTCGGCCTCTGGCCCCCTGGCCCAGGGCATGTCGGAGATCGGCGGCCTCCGGCGCTCCGGATGCGAAGCCTTCATCCGCTCATATTCACAGATCCCGTTCAGCATATCGTCCTGTCTTACTCTTACCTGATGGTAATTGGCAACGTTGATCCCCACCGCCAGAATCAGCATGACCGTTGCGAATGAAATCATGGCGGCCAGAATAAACCGCCGCTGCATTTTCCTCAACACGGCATCTCCTCCAATGAGTATCCAACTCCCCGCACAGTCCTGATCTCAACGTCAGCATTCAGGCCCTTCAGCTTTCTGCGCAAAAAGCCAATATAAGTCCAGACAACATCTGCCTCCGTCTCACAGTCGCACCCCCATACCTTATCCACCAGATGATCCGTGGAAAAAACATGATGAGGATTTCGGAAAAAGAGCTCCACAAGCTGAAATTCCTTGTTGTTCAGCCGTACCGACTCCCCGGCACAGGAAAGCTCATAGCGGCCGCAGTCAAGCCGTACCCCGCCAAAGGACAGGACGCTGCCGCTGTACCCCGCATTTCTGCGCACCAGAGCCCTGACCCTTGCCACAAACTCCCGACTGGCAAAGGGCTTTGGCAGGTAGTCATCCGCACCCGCCTCCAGCCCAGCCACCCTGTCTTCAATCTCCGCTTTGGCAGTGAGCATCATGACAGGAACTGAGGCTCCCTCTTCTCTCAATCGGACAAGTACATCCAGACCGCTCATTTTCGGCATCATAATATCCAGCACCACCGCATCATAAACAGCTCCATGAAAGTAGTCCAGCGCATCCAAACCATTGTGAACCACGTCCACGGAAAATTTACTTTTCTCCAGCAAAAATTTCAGGCCCCTGGCAAGCTCAACCTCGTCCTCGGCAATCAGAATGCGCATATCGTTCTCCTCTCCCTTCTTCCGCAGAATTTTCAGGATACGGGTGTCAGAAGCCCCGGCTGCGCAGTGCGTCTGACACCCGTATCCTGACAGAATTTTATCTGCAGGGTTTTCTTCTATCATACTTCGCAAACAGGAACGTTGCAAGAAGGACCGTGACGAGCAGGGCCGCTGCGGCAAACAGCTCTGCCGGCTGCGGCAGCCCTTCGGAAGGCATCCCTTCGGAAGGCATCCCGCCCTCCCGCCCCGGCATTCCCTCCGGAGGCATTCCGCCCTCCTGTCCCGGTATTCCCTCCGGATCTGGCCTTTCCCCTTTGGGAGGCTGTATCTGCGCATCTGGCAGCTCTCCCTCTATTTGTGCCCACGCCATAGCCGGAACCGCATCCATCTCTCCTTCCGGAAAACCGTTATCCGGAAACTCCTCCCTGCCTCGTCCCGGTCCGCCGCCGGAGGGGCCGCCGCCCATAGACATGGTTCCCATAATCGATACATCAATCCCGGCGGCCGCAAGGAGTGCGCCGTCATTCTCTTTTTGCCCTTCCACGGTAGAAGGAATCGTACCGTCAAGCTGTCCCAGCACACTCTCACTCCGGAGCATCACCGTCTCATACAGCATATCTGCCGCTGCCTCATACTCCTCATAGGAGTACATGGCATTGGGATCCTCTCTCACCAGCTCGTCAATCTGGCTTCGTATGCGCCTGAATGTCTCTTCAAATCCCCCTCCGAAAACATATTCCTCCACAAGCTGCCTGTAGTATGTATGATATCTCTCCAGATATACTTCATTCTCAAGCAGAGCGTCAAAGAACTGCGTGCCGGAAAAAGGCGTGTCAACAGGATCGTTGATCATGTCAATGGCGCTGTCCTGTTTTCCCATACCCATGCCGCCAAAGGCCAGATTGTAATCCCAAGGCAGAATATTCAGCCGCCCGTCATGTTCATACAGATAATAATTATGCGCCATGGAGCCGCTCAGACTGTCCTCGTTCACCGAAAAAGAATGAACCGCCATATATTTGAGAATATTGTCAACATCCAGGTAATCCTCCAGATTTTTGCCCTGGCTGATATTCCGCAGTGCAGTCACCACTCTGCGGTGATCCGCATCCGAGCCTTCGGTCACTTCCCCCTCCCAGATCGTGGTATAGCTCTCCAGTTCTTCATCCACATAATTCAGGTCCGCACCGCCGCCTCCCGGGCCGCCTCTGCCGCTGGAGCGTCCTCCCTTTCCCCTGCCCATGTCCATTCCCTCAGGCTTATACAGATTACCCTTTTCCACACCATAATTGCGAAGCGCAAAGCTGTCCTCCACAGCCTCCAGCGCCAGATAGACCCCCCAGTAATCCCCGTTCACGGAGATTTTCGCATAGTTATAAAGGGACGCATCCACGTCAAGATACCTGTACATGTCATAGACAACGGCTTCCTTACTGTTCGTGGCATCCGCATAATTATTGTTGAGAACCAGCTTATCCAGCCCCTGACAGGTCTGCCCCTCCACATATCGGTCAAATTCCAGTTTAAAGCTGTAACGGTCATTGTCCGGATCCATTGCTATGGCCGAGAGACTGGTGTTGCCCTTCGGTCGTATTCCCACATTATAATATGCAGTACCGTTAACCGCCACGTCACACGTATAATACGTCTCGCTCATGGCGTTTTGCAGCATTTCCTCCCAGTCATTCTCCTCCATGACAATGTCTATCTCCATGATACTTTCCGTGTCAAAAAGCCCGGATTCATATTCCATTGCAAGGCCGGACGATGACACAGAGACCGCCTCCGGATGCGCCATGGCCAAAAGGCAGAGAAAAACGGCTGCCGCGGCGATCACTGCCGCAATCTTATCTAACTGTCTGTCTGCGATCATTCCTATACCTCCGCATATTGCAAGCCCCGCTTGCGATACTGCTCCCATAAAGAGTTTGGAAGTCCACTTCCAAAATTTACCTCCCGTCCCTCAGGACATGTAATCTCCGTTATAACTCACCAGCACGGCGTTTTCCACACCGACGATCTCGCAAAGCCGGTTTACAAAGGAGGTTGCCGCATCCTTCATCCTCAGCTCCGCCGTCAGCTCGATTCCGTCTCTGTTCACTGTCTTGGATTTGACAATGTATTTATTCACACTGCCGCCAAGTAAGGCTAACGCTTTTTCCTCCGCCTCCTCGTCCCTGCATGAGAGCACAATAATATAGGGATTCTCATGTGTCTTTCTGTTTGCAAAAATAAGGAGAATCAGTCCGATCACCACCGAGCCGATCACCGCCAGGGGTATCATACCCGCACCGATCACAATTCCCACCGCCAGAGACCAGAACAGATAAACGATCTCCACAGGCTCCTTAATTGCCGCACGGAAACGCACAATAGAGAGTGCGCCCACCATTCCAAGAGACAGTACGACATTAGAGGTGACCGCCATAATTACAAGAGTGGTCACAAGAGCCAGCCCCGGCAGAGTCAGCGCAAAGCCCGTGGAATACATGATCCCGGAAAAGGTCTTTTTATAGACAATAAAAATGAACAGTCCCAGAGCCAGGGCAAACAGTAGGCCGATCAACGTATCCACAATGGAAAACTCCGCAATATTGTTAAGAAAGCTTGATTTGAAAATATCGTTAAAAGTCATTTTTTCTCTCCTTAATGTCAGTTTTTATTGATGCTTGATATGTCCGGGCTTTTACATCCGTCTATCCAAATCTGCGGCATGCGCCGTATTTCGAAAAGGCGCTCCGGCGGCATCCCACTGTCTGGATTAAATCCAAAATAATATCCGGCAGGTATTCGTCATACTTCACCTCCATAACCATTTTTCCCGCATCCGCATCCTCATCCACAGGCACATCCGCAGGGCTCCCCTCCAGAAAATGCGGATGGAAAAGCGTACTGCGGATATCAAAATCAAAGGTGACTCTCACATTTCCGGCCCGGTAAACATAGGGCTCCCGTATATAGGAAACCAGCACACGGGGCCGGAGCTGTTCATCTTTCCTCTTGCGATACAGTTCTCTCACAAGCTCCCGGTCACTGTCCCTCATCCAGGCGGTATCCCCCGCAAGGAGCCTTCGGCATTCCTCCTCCGTAATCCTGGCATCCAGCTTTTGGCACAGATTGTTTACCTTCCGCTTCTTTTCCAGAAGAATAAAAGAAAGGTCATCATTATAATAGCGGATGCGAAACTTCTCACGTCTGGCTATCCCGCTGACCTTTTCCCGCAGCGCCTTATCCCTGTAATTGTCAAAATAAATACTGCGGATCAGATACCGCCCGTCACCGCCCACATTTCCGTCTCTGTCCATGACATGTGAAAGCCGTGAACGCAGCGAGAAGTAATCCGCATATCCGATCAGATATTTCAGCTCGTGCCGGAACCTTTCCTTTTCCATGACAGTGTCCATATTTTCACAGCAGCCCCTTTCCATAAAGTCTGAACAGAGTATACAGGGGACAGTTAAAATGAGCCTGAAAAAATATGTTAAGTTTTTGTGGATTCTTCGCAGCGACAAGGTCTTCCCTAAGAAACAAAAAACTCAGACAAGACATATTTCCGTCTCGTCTGAGCGTTACGATTAAATTGGATATGCGGCTTTCCTGCAAAATTTGTCGTCATTCTCCGGTCATGCAGCTCATCTCATGCCACTGCTCGCCGCCCCAGGAGGAATTTGCTATCCCCCTGTCACAAAATCCCATCCTTTTATACATTTCCACCTTAGCCTGCAGACAGGTAAGTATCAGGACTTCTCTGCCATTTTTTCTCTCCCGCATCCGATACTGGCCAACAAGTTCTCTCGCAAGACCCTGACCGCGGTATTCCGGCAGTACGTCCAGCCCGAGCAGCATGACGTTTTTGCCCTCCGGTTCATACAAATCGGCATCCGTGAAAAATTCGTCGCGGAAGGTTTCCTCGTTTGTTGACAGCCCGTTTAAAAATCCCGCAATTTTTCCGCTCTCTTTCTCTTCCGCCACCAGAAACAATTCCGGCGCTTTCTCGATCCGTTCCCTCATATGTTCTTCCGAGCATGCTTCATTGGGCGGAAAACAAATCTGCTCAATCATAACCGCCTGATCGGTTTCCTCCGGGCGGATATTGCGGAATTCAAACTTTTGTGTAACGGATTCTCTGTTTTTCTGATTCATAGTTGTCCTCCAAGTCCTTCTGGCAAAAATCTGTTTTGCCCATTTTCCCTCTTTTCTCAATACCCTTTCCCCCGCCTCCAGTTAATTTAAAATTTTTCCGACTGTGCGGCAGACAGGGCCGGAACGCCAGCCGCACAGCTGGAAATTTTCAATGTACGGATATCAGGATGCCTCAATCCTGACCGCATTATCCCGAACCGTATTGATCGCTGACATGAGCGCCGTCCTGGTCTTGGCATCAAATAATTTCAGGAAGCTTACAGGCTTGTCAAAGGGCGGTTTGGTCAGAAGAGAGACATTCTCCATGTAACCGTTCCGCTCAATATGATTGATGATCTTTTGGACAAAGGCAATCTGCTTCTGGTTCAGGGATTCATCATTGATAAATGCCGAAAATGCCTGCATGGCGGCATCATGGTCAAGCTTTGCGATCCTTCGAATCAGCAGCCCGAAAGGCGTCTCCCCGAATTCGCGTTCATAGTCCTGCCTGCTTCCCAGCTCGCTGGTCAGAACCCGCTCTAATTCCTGATAATCACCGTCCGTCAGGGGAATATTATGTGTCAGCTTATGAATTGCCAGTGTATCCCCATTTTCATTCACATACCGGTTTACCTTTGCTCTGTAATCCTCAAAATCATAGGCGGCATCCAGCAGAGCACCCTCCTTACGGTCAATCACAGGATCCGTGAGCCTGGTCACGATATGCTTCTCCCTATCGCCGCTCTCCTCCAAAAACTTGATCAGCTCCCGCAGTTCTCTGCGCACTTTCTCAAGCAGGAGAAGATCGTTGGCCTTCCAGAAAGCATCGCACTGAATCTCCCGGATCAGGGGCAGCTTCTCCCTGACCTGGGGAATACTGATCTTTTGTTCCAAAAGAGAGGCCATTTCGCAGAGCTGTTTTCTCGCATATCGAAACGCCGGCATCTGCTCCGCATGGGCAAGCATCAGCCCGTACATAAAATTGTCAAACCGCTTTGCAAATTCATCCGTATCCTTCAGATAAACGAGGGGCGCAAGCTGCGAGAGAAGCTCGCCCCTATCGCTCTCACTGATAAAGACGAACGCTTCCGGCTTCCTGTATTTTTCCACATACTCCATTCGAAGCTTTACCGTAATCAGATCCGGCCGTAACTCCGAGATCCGGTCCTGACAAGCCCCCGCAATCTCGCTGCGCCAGGCCTGGTAATCGTCCCCGGCAAAAGCGCTCTCCTGCAGCGCCATAATCAGCCGGATCTGCTTCCCAAAAATATTTTCCGACAAGGTCTTAGTATCCCTGCTCTCATAGCCTTCCTTGTGTTCCCGGAAAAATTCAAAGTTTCCGCAATAATCAAAGATCAGGAAACGGCGCTTGTCCGTGTATTCCCCGTCAATCTGATCCAGGCAGGACAGGCCCTTGCACAGCCGGGTGCCTCTCCCGATCATCTGCCAGAATTTCGCCTTGGAACGCACCTTTTTGAAAAATACCAGATTGACCGCCTCCGGCACGTCAATTCCCGTATCCATCATATCCACCGACACCACAATGTGCGGCTCCCTCTCCGGCATCTTGAAATCGTCAATGACCGTCTGTGCATATGCGTCGTCGCAGATCACGCGCTGGGCAAAGGTTCCGCAGTACTGCGGGTACAGCTTATTAAAACGCTCCAGAATAAACTCCGCATGACGCTTATTCTGGGCAAAAATAATGGTCTTCCCAAGGCGGTCGCCACCCGCCACGCGGATCCCCCGCTCCATGAGATCCTGAAGTACAAGATCCACCGTGGTCTCGTTAAATACAAACCGGTTAAGCTTTTCCGAGGGAATAAATTCGGGCATCAGCCCGTCCTCAAGAAAATCATCCTCATACCGTTCCTTATCTTCCCGGGAAAGATCATCGTAGGTAATCCCCTCCTCGAGAAATTTCGTCCTGACCTCATAATTGTAGTAAGGCACCAGCACATGATCCTGATACACCGCTGTCTCATAATCGTAGGCATAGGTAGGGACTCCATGCTCCATCTCAAAGAAGTCATAGGTATTCCGGTCCACGTCCGTCTTGGGAGTTGCGGTCAGTCCCACCAGAATCGCATCGAAGTATTCGAAAATCGCCCGGTACTTTTTGAAAATACTGCGATGGCTCTCATCTATAATAATCAGGTCAAAATGCGTGGGCGTAAATAACCGCCGGCCATCCTTTGATCTCCCATCATCAAGGGCGTTCAGCATAGCCGGATAGGTGGAAAACACGATACGGGCCTGCCGGTCATCCTTGTTGGAGCAAAGATTGCAGAGCGACATATCCGGCAGATAATTCCTGAAGTCATCCCTGGCCTGCTTTACCAGAGCCGTGCGGTCCGCCAGGAACAGAACATTGGTCACGTATTTTCCCCGGCTTAAAACATCCGTAAGACTGGATGCGGTCCTTGTTTTTCCCGTCCCGGTTGCCATTACCAGCAGGTGCTTGCGAAATCCCTGGCTGATCTGTTCGCAGACCGCCCGGATGGCTTCCTTCTGGTAATAGCGATCCGTAATTTTGTCATCTATGGGGACACTCATCAGATCCAGCCGCTGTGTCCTCCCATTCATGAGCTTCTGCAGATCCTCTTTGCTGAAAATCCGGCTGACTTTGCGCTGCGGGCTGGTTTGATCGTCCCAGAAATAGGTCTCAAATCCGTTGGTGGTGAACATCATGGGACGGCGGTTGAATCTTCTTTCCAGACAGTCTGCGTACAGAAGCGCCTGTCTGCGCCCGGTATTGGGATCCCTGCTGGTTCGTTTGGCCTCTACCAGTGCAAGGGGAAGGCCATCCTTGCCAAAAAGCACATAGTCCACGAATCCTGTCTGTCCCACGACTCCCGCCATTCCATCCACGGGATATTCCTCCTGCACGTCGGCATCGGTTCCGGAGAACTTCCATCCCATTTCCTTCATATCCACGTCAATGTATGTTTTGCGGGTTTTGAACTCCGAAAGATCCTCCGCCTCAAAGGTACGCTCCTGCTTATGCTGCTCTTTTTGCGCCGTATATTGTGCGGACATCTGTTCAATCTGCCTGCGCAGCGCTTTGATCTGTGCCTCCTTCTCCCCCAGAAGGCTCTCCTGTTCCCTGATCTTCCTTGTATCCACGACAATCTTTTCCGTCGGGATCAGCGTCTCGTCAAAAACACGCTCCCGATAATCCGGACCATAGCAATAATCAATCCATTGAACAAACTCGAACAATGCACGCAAAGATGCCAGGGCATCAGCCGCCTGTACGCTTCGCCCGGTATGCACTGCCAGATTACCCAGCTTAATGATAAAGGGGAGCTTTCCCCAGGTATTGTGATCCACCGCAAAGCGAAAGTCAGGCTCGTGAATCAGAGACTGCAGATTATCCCGGTATGGCATTTTCATGGTATTGTCCGCAGAATATACCCACTTAACGGCCAGCTCCAATGCCTTCCGGCAGCCCACGGCGCACATGGCAGGAACGGACGCATAGATTTTTTCCGCCTCCAAGCAGGACGGCGCAAAGAGGGCGTATTCCGCTGTAGATTTCAGAAATTCGAAGTTTGACATAATTCGCTCACCTTAATCAATTTAGCTATTCTTTTCCTGTTGGGAAAATTTGTGATTCGTCATTTTGGAATTATCTTATAAATTCCGCCCCTGATACTGAACCGTTACCACATAAACTGTTTCGTCCGCCTCATCAATACGGAAAATAACAATATAATTATCAAGCAGCAACTGTCTGTAACCCCTTTCGCCATACCTGCCCTCATTACGCTGTTGATGGGGCTGTGGAAAGGTGTCTGGATTTAAAACAGCTGTTTTAATTCGGTCAACCTGACCTTTTGCATTTTCAGGAGCCAATTTCTCATTTGCTATATATTTATAAATACTGTCTAATTCGCCTATTGCTCTTGGACTGATTTTTACTTTGTATTTACCCAAAATACTTTTTCTCCAATTCTGCAAAAACCATCTCAGCACCGACCGCTTCTGCTCCGTCCGCCATTACCTTCTCGGATTCGTAAATTGCCTGGTCGATGCGGTTAATTCTTGCGAATCTATCATACAATTCACTACTCATTACAACTAAATCGCTATATCCATTTTTGGTAATAAAAATAGGCTCCTGTTCCTTGTGAGCAATATTGGAAATCTCTGTTGTATTGCGTAAATCCTTAATAGGCATAATAAGCGGCATAATGCTTCGCTCCTTTCTTTTTTCGCAATTTTTAGGTAATTGCGAAACAGTAAGTTGCTGAAATATTCAGACAATATTTCTCCTCAAATCCTGTTTCGCCAAGCATTCCATCAAGGCCCAGACGCAACGAGCAAGCTCTTATGCAAAACATAAGTCAGTCGAGCAAAGGCTCTCCTGCCTTCTATGGTCTTGATTCCATGGCGAATAAGGCTTTTCGAAGAAAGTATTGTCTGAATATTCTGCAAATTTACAAGTTTTGCAATTACCTATTCACAATTTTAGATGTGTCATAATTATAGCATAATTGTGCGCCATAAACAATGAAAACATACACATAAGTATACTTTTCACAAAAACCCTCAACTATATCCAATATTACACTATCATAATAAACCGCATCGCCGTGCGCATGAAAGAGCAGCGATATCATAGCTACATGTCCTCTGGAGGAATTCCCCATAAGGAAAACTTTTCACGTATTCATATGAAAAAGATCCGCCTATGGCAATTACTTAATTTTGTACCGTTCAAACAGATTATACTTTTTAATTTCCGTACAAGCATTATGGTCAAAGGAAATCATGACGATCCAGGGCATCAAATTCTTAATCTGATTAAATTCATTATAGCCAAAAGAAGAATCGAAATAACG
>Ga0137308_100475_pt1 | contig 64427 bp, 54 predicted proteins | sample Inofrocosms_June_FD_97181 | JGI IMG/M metagenome (GOLD analysis project Ga0137308, IMG submission 97181) | Mouse cecal microbial communities from Vienna, Austria - N-Acetylneuraminic and N-Acetylglucosamine D2O microcosms_June | ecosystem: Host-associated > Mammals > Digestive system > Large... | reverse complement strand
CAAAAAGGGAATGATATTCATCCAGAACTTATCCGCAGCAGGATGAAGAAGGCTGCAGGTGTCTACAAAGATTTTCCATTCCTTGACGTAGGATTCCAATTTCTCAAGAGCGTACTCTTCTTTTTTGTTGTTTTCCATACACATCCTCCCCCTCAAATTATAGCTCGATAGTTTCCCATCCATTCAGCGCCTCCCCCATGGGTAATTCGCTTTCGGCGGCATCCCATTCCCGCAGTCCGATCCCTTGCGCAAACTGTGCCACATAGATGGGAAATCCGCCCAGGTCGTCATTATTTAACGCCAGAATCTGTCTGGCGAGTTTTTCATTCTGTGTCAAAAGGGCCAGTCTGTTTGTGTGCTTGAACCTGGCGAACACGGAAATAAACGTACCCATAACGTTCGTATCACTCTTTTCCCCCCTGATCTCCATCAGCCCCGATTGCTGCATGCCAGTCAAGACCTTCATTCCCCTCTGTGAAAATCCTGCGGTAAGCGGGTCGGGTGAAAGGATTCCGCCCTGAATGTTTTCAATCACTTTCAGGGGAATCAGGAATCGGTTGCCCTTATCCAGCATAATATCAGAGACCTGCCGGAGCCAGTCATCAAACCCCTCCTGCCCCAGGATCGTATCGTCCACAAAAATTTTGTGACTATACGCAATCCCTTCAAACTCTTTTAATGTTATCACTTTTCTGTTCCCCGAAAACGCTTCTGTGATTTTTGAATCATCGGGAAAGCACAAAAACCAGTTCTTGAGCAGGGAATTGTTATTTATGGATGGAAAAAATGTCCCCCTCTCCTCGGCGCCACATGAGGAGAGTATCGTCTGTATGGCGGCATATTGTTCCGGTTTATCTCTGGTGTAGTAATCTATCACAGCACAGATGGCAAGATATTGCGCGGCGCTCATCCTGCTCTTTTTACACTCCAGGTTGTTGAGAGTTTGTCTGGTCAGCCCCACAATGTCGCTGAGTTCCTGCACTCCCAGGCCAAGAACCTGCCTTACCTGCCTCAGGGAGTTTTGCATGGAATCAATCATTTTCTGCCTTAGCTGATAATAGAAATCAAACACCTTTTCCCCTCCTCTCTATAATAGATTATAGACGTTTTGGAGATAATGTCAAGAATTTTTACATAATTATTTATTTTTTACTATGATATAGAATTTTTACCTGCCTGCAATCACGCTTTGGTCACCGGAGCATCTATCTGCGCTTTCCGGGCCCGCCTGCAATGCACACATATATCGCTGCTGATCATTTGAGACCTGCCATGTGCCAAACCGCCTCACATATTCTGCGGCGATTGCATATTTTAAAGCAGGGGAGCTCACTCTCCCTCTTTGTCCCCATAAGTGGGAGACATATAGCAACCGACATTGAAATTCTCTCCCGGTTTTTGCCGAAAACCATGTACGCAGGTTTTTGCAAGGCTTTAAGTGAAATTCTAATGTCGTTGACTATGGAGCCCCGGACAAAACAGCGAATCAACAGAAAGGAAATCCATTGCCCATGACCCATATCTGTAAATTTGAGGAAAATACCAAGTGCTACCTGGTGAGGTTCTACGAGATTCTGGAGGAAATGATCCGGAGCATGGGGGCTGCGGAACTGACTGACAGCCTCTCCCACAATTTCATCGTACAGATGATCCCCCATCACATGGCGGCTGTTGATATGTCCAAAAATCTTCTGCAATACAATCCCTGCGCCCCGCTGCGCACTATTGCCGAAAACATCATCACCATGCAGGAGCAGGGTATACAGGAGATGACAGAGGCGCTAAAGTGCTGCTATAAGCCGGAGAGCTCCAGCCAGGATCTGTGCCTGTATCAGCATCGGTTCCAGCAGATCACCCAAAATATGTTTGCAGAGATGAACAATGCCTGCTCCGACAACAATATCAGCGCCAATTTTATGCGGGAGATGATTCCCCACCATCAGGGCGCCATCTACATGTCGGAAAATGCCTTGCGGTACTGCATCTGTCCCCAGCTGCAGCCCATACTGGAGAATATCATAGTCTCCCAGCGGCAGGAGGTGCGGGAGATGAACCGGCTGCTGGGATGTTAGTGCAAGAAGCACTTGGGACTTTCGAACAAGTCCCAGGTCGTGTCACAGAAGATGGCACTGCACCCAGGAGGTACGGGAAGTTCCATGCCTTACACTTGCAAGAAGCACTTGAAACTTTAGAACAACTTCTTTGTCGTGCCACAGAGAATGGTGCAGCACCCAGAGGGTACGGGAAGTTCTATGCCTTACACCTGCAAACTCTCAGACATCGATCAGTAGTACACAAAAATCATTGACATTGGTTCCTGTGGGGCCTGTTTTCAGCAGGCCCCCAATGGCTTCCAACGCATGATAGGAGTCGTTGCGGTCAAGGGCATCTTGTACGTGGATTCCCTTTGCTTCCAACGCGCCAAGGCTGTCCCCGTCCACGTAGCCGCCTGCCGCGTCCGTGGGGCCGTCCGTCCCGTCGGAACCCACGCTGATTACTGCCGCATTGGGAATCCCCGCCAGGCCCTGCGCCGCAGCCAGGGCCAATTCCTGATTCCTGCCGCCCAGTCCTTTTCCACGGAGATGCACTACGCACTCACCTCCTGCGATGTAGGCCCGTTTTCCTGACGGGGAGGGGGTTGGGGCTGGAAAAAAACCTTTTTCCGATGTTGGGACGCTTTCAGCTGGAGAAGCTTTTTCCCCTGTTGTCAGAATACTTCCGGACAGGGTACCTCTTTCGCCTGTTGTCAGACCGCTCCCGGCTATGCTAACTCTTTCTCCTGCTGTCGGGTTGTTTCCAGCCAAAGATGCCAAGAAGCTTCCCGCCTCCCTGGCTTCGCAGCACAGCCGGTCCGTCAAAATATGGACTTCATACCCCAATTCCCGGCACTTTTCCGCCGCAGCCAGACACAGCTGACCCACGCTGCCAATCACATGGCTGTTCACATGGCTAAGTTCCCGGGGCGTCTCCTGTCTCAGGCAGAAAAGCGTTTCCTCCGTCACGTCCAAGTGATATTTTTCCACAATCTCCAGAGTTTCCTCACAAGTGGAACGATCCTGCGCGGCAGGCCCGGAAGCGATCATATCCAGGGGATCGCCGAGTATGTCCGACAGGATGATGGCGTCTATCCCGGCAGGCTCGCACCATTTTGCGAAGCGCCCTCCTTTCACCGCGGACAGACGTTTCCGCAGCGTGTTGATCTCCGTGATGGATGCGCCCCCAGCCAATAGCTGCCGGTTCAGTTCCTGTAATACGGGAAGCGGCACAAGAGGTTTCTCGAACAGTGCGCTGCCGCCGCCCGACACCAGAAAAAGCACTTGGTCCCGCTCCGTCAGGTCCGCTGTCATGTCCAGAATCGCCTGGGTTCCTGCCAGACCGTTCTCGTCCGGGATGGGATGACCGCCCTCAAAGCAACGCACCCCCGGGATATCCCCTTTCACATGCCCGTACTTGGTGACTACCACGCCGTCCGCAACCGGTGTCTCAAGATGCGCTGCCGCGGCATTTGCCATCCGCCAGGCCGCTTTGCCCACTGCCGCCAGATAGATTCTGCCGGATAGGCTGCATGCTTCCAGGGCCCTGACCACAGCCGCATCCGGCTGCATTTTGCCGATGGCGTATTCCATGATTTGTTCTGCCTCGCCGCGAAGTTTTTGGTTCATGTCGTCCTCCTGCTGCCGTCTTAACGCCTGACTCCCATTTCTGTTAGAGCCTTTTCTTTCAAGCCAGTTTTTTCCGCTGTTCTATTTTTGCTGCCCGAATCTGTAAGCCTCTACGCATTCGTTCTATTCAGAAGGCCTCCTGCTCATTTTAACGGGATTCCATGCCTTTTATGCTCCCCCCAAGAGTCCATAGTTCCCACCGCCGCCGGGATGAACATGACCGACACAATCTCCACCAGGAAACGGGGAGTGAGCTTCCTCAATACTCCTTTGTCACTTCGCTGACACCATACGTCTCCATAAACTCCCGCAGTTCCTGGTTATTTTTGATGAGCATGACCTCCTGGAATTTCCCGGTGCGGATGTCCTTGAATCCCGCCACCTGCTCGCCGGTGCAGATGCTGCAGCGCAGGATTGAACGGTGGGTTTCAGGGTTGTAGCCTGGTTGGTTGCTGGTATTTGCCCTATTTTTTCTGCCGAATAACATGTATAACCCTCCCCAGTGGATTTGTAAATTAGGGAACGCTTATGTCTCATTATTCCTGCATACTCCTGTTTACAAATCTCTAAAAATTTTCCAGTTTTTCATCACCCGCAATGTCCGGCAAAAGACACAGTGTATCTTTCTGCTCTTTCCAATCCTTTATTCTGCTGACCCAGGAATCTGATTCCCGTGCCTGTGCTTCCAGAAAAGCCGTCCCCTCATCTGACATGACGTGATCAATAAATTCCTGCGGAAGTGTTACATGATATTTCAAGACATATTTCCATGTATCTCTGTCCCAATAATAGTAGCCATCTGTATAAAGATAGGGACCGCACAAATTCTTGTCCGGCTTAAAGGGATGCTTGTATATTCCCAGGCTCATCAAATATAGGTTTGTAGTCTTCAAATAGGCGATCACCTTATCCGAAACTTCATAGCCTTCCTGAACATAATCGTAAATACTTTCTTCCCCGCCATTTATTTCTTTGAATGGTGATATACATACCATCTTTTCCATCTCCGCAAGGAAAGCTCTGCTGTTTATCTCAGCTTCGTTCTTGACCTCATGGTATGGAACATGCATAACCACAACGTCGCACACTTCGGAGCCTTTAAATTCTTTTAGCGTTTCTCCAGACTGTTTCCGCTGCTTTGCCCGTTCGGACACAGCGGCATAATCACCTACCCAGCGGGGATTAATTATTTTTACTTCTCTTTCAAGGAAAGAATCATCCATCATCTCAATTTGAATGGTTCCTCCCTCTGTGAGAACCTCTCCTTCCTCAAGCCTGACATGTATCTCCAGCACTTCTTCGTAAGGACACGCGCCTACGGATAATATTTCCACCCTGTACCTCCTTCGCAATACGAGCGGGAAAACTATTTCCCGGTGTATCTTCTGGGATAGTATTCCATCGTCTTGTATTCCAAAATATCTTTCATATGCCGTCCCAGCGCCTGGTTACGGATACAGTCCTGCAAGTCCTCCCGCAGGGCAAGGGCATATCCCTCCCTGTCCACGAAAAAGCCTTTGCCGGATGCTTTCAGAAAATGGATGGGCATGGACCTGGCTTTGCTCAAGTGCTGGCGGTCGGTCACGTTTTTATAGGCTTCATAGGTTATATCGGGTTCAAAATCTTTCCAGTTTATCCCAGTGTCAAAAAATTCTTTCCAGCTGTCCAGTATTTTAACACACATTTGATACGAATTGCGAGTCAATCATATATTTTTATTCTGCAATATTATTTTCTATGTATTCTCATAATAAATCGGTAACAAAAATGCATATCATTGCATTTCACAATATTATATGTCTACCCATAGTAGAGCACATACTTGCTACTAATTTTTTGAAAACGTATTATTACTTAAATAGCAAATCTGGCCTTGCTTCAGCATTTTATTGCTTTGAACTTCCTTTACAAATTTGTAGACTTCCTTTTGCTATTGTGGTAAAATATCTCAAGTTGATTTATATTTATGGAGGTAATGATGAACTCAGCAAAATTAATCTTCCCTGCTGTAAAAGGGATACAGGCTAATATGGAATATTATATTACAATGATTCCACTTAATTGTGTTTCAAGACTTTTTACTTTCAGCGACGAAAACATGCCGCCTGAAGTTCGATCTCAGCGAATCCTGAACAAAGCACGAATTCCAGAGATGTGCAACTACATCATAAAAAATCCGACCTCCTATGTATTTTCCGCTCTTACTGCCTCTGTAGATGGTGAACTGATTTTTGAACCTCTTAGCAAAGACACGCCTGCTCTCGGAAATGTGACTATAGATATCTCTTCAAAACTATTAATAAATGATGGACAGCACAGGCGGGCTGCTATCGAGGCCGCTCTTAAAGTCAACCCCGAATTGAAATATGAACATATCTCTATGGTTCTATATCACGACATCGGGCTAAAGCGTTCACAACAAATGTTTTCTGATTTAAATAAGCATGCCATTCGCCCAACAAAATCATTAAATATTCTATATGATAATCGAAATGACTTTTCTATATTAGTTAAAGAAGTAATTGACAATATTGACGGCTTTTCAAAGCTAGTGGACAAAGAGCATACTTCCATTCCCAACCGCTCTGTGGCCCTGTTTACACTAAGCGCATTATTCCACGGAACCAAGGCATTTTTAAACAATTCTTCCCTGATATATGAAGATCAAAAATCCTTGGCAATCCATTTTTGGTCTCAAGTTTTCGATAATATGACCGAATGGAAAGAAGTCGAGACCGGAAAGATCAAATCCTCCGTTATTAGAAGAGAATCGCTCTCTCCTCTGAGTATAACCATAAAATCTTTAGGGGAAGTTGGAAATGAATTAGTTGAAATTTACCCGGATAACTGGCAAAATAGATTAAAAGCATTACAGAATATAAACTGGAGTAAGTCAAATTCAGCATGGCAAAATGGAATTGTTGTAGACGGTAGCGTCCAACTCTCACGCGCCACCCAAAAAAGTATGACAAACTTCATACGCTCCAAAATCTTATAAGCGAGGACACAAACATGACAGATATTTTAACAAAGGAAGAATTACAAGAAACCTTAGATGTTATCAAGAAAATATATATATCTGATAATATTCCATGGATTTGTGGATATAGTGGTGGAAAAGATTCCTCCGCAACAGTACAATTGGTTTGGATGGCTTTGAGCCAACTCCCAAAAGAGAAAAGGCATAAAGTGGTCCATGTTATCAGCACTGACACCATGGTAGAATCTCCTGTTGTTGCCAATTGGGCCGAAAGCTCCCTAACTAAAATGCGGAATAAAGCGAATGACGAATCCCTCCCCTTAGTTCCCCACAGACTTACACCCAGAATTCAAAATACTTTCTGGGTTAATCTTATTGGCAAAGGATACCCCTGCCCAAGAGCAAACTTTAGATGGTGTACCGACCGTTTGAAAATTGATCCCTCCAATCAATTCATCAAAAGCATACTTGCGGCAGAAAGCGAGGCCATTCTTGTTTTAGGTTCCAGAAAAGCGGAGAGCTCGGCTAGGAAACAAGTCATGGAGGAATACGAGAAAAAAAGATACCGGGAACATTTAAGTCCTAACGCCTCCTATCCAAATACATATGTTTTTACCCCGATCGAAAACTGGACAGATTCCATGGTATGGCAATTCCTCATGCAAAACACAAACCCTTGGGGGCATTCCAATAAAGATTTATTGTCCATGTATCGGGGCGCATCTGCTGACAACGAATGTCCCCTAGTAGTTGAATCCGGTACTCCATCATGTGGCGGGAGCCGAATGGGATGTTGGGTATGTACTATGGTGGCTGAAGATAAATCTCTGGCCGCAATGATACATAACGATGAAGAAAAATCCTGGATGTTACCACTTCTTGAGTTTAGAAACTATATTGCTGCTTTCGGCATGAAAAGCGACTATACCCAAAATGAGATAGATCGTAACCGACGGGACTTCCGCAGAATGACCGGAAAACTTACTTGGCACAAAGACCGTCTAGTTCACGGTCCATATACCAAAGAAGTACGGGAGGATTTTTTAAAAAGACTTCTTTCTCTGCAAAAAGCGATTCAAGACAAAGGACCAGAAGATGTACGAGACACGGAATTGATAACTCAGGACGAGTTGCGATATATCCGCAAAATATGGTTAGATGAAAAACACGAGTTTGAGGATACACTTCCACGCATATATAAGGAAGTAACTGGAAGAGATTTTGAAGATAATTCAATAATCGGGAACAAATATTATGGAACAGAAGAATGGAATCTGTTGTCTGAGGTTTGTAAAGATATTTATCCCGATTATGAGCTTATGCTGGAACTCCAGAGCAGTCTTCTGGATATGGAGGCTAAGAATTCCGCTATCAGTGCCACCAAAAACGTCGTTAAAAATCTGGAAAGTAAAATTAAGCAGGCTTATTATAAGGACGAACCTGATGCAGAGGAATTAATGAGGACTCGACGAAAGAGGCAAGGACTTGATGAGTATCAACTTGTTGATGAGAATGTTTCCATGGATGAAGACGATATACTGACCGATGAACCTATCAGCATGGTAGCCAAAACTACTGAAATGGAGGTCTCTTGCTAAATGCATTTTTCAAATATAGAATTATACAATTATGGTATATATAAAGGAAAACATTGCATCGCCCTGCAAGACCATATTGGCCAAAAGAACATAACTCTAATCGGAGGAATGAATGGACGAGGAAAAACCACTATCCTAGATTCTATTTTCTTATGTTTATATGGTCGAAAGTCTGTAGAGTATATCACCGGCAAAAAAGAAGCCTACAACTTGTTTTTGAAGGATAGGATCAATAAATCTGCGTCGATTCCAAACGCATACATTAACTTAGTTATTGAACTGGATGACGACAAAAATACTACTATTTCCATAAAGAGATCCTGGGGCCAAAATGAAATGAAAATAGAAAGCACATTGTCTGTTTTAAAGAACGGTCTTGTAGATAACTACCTATCCCAAAACTGGGAATATTATGTAGAAGAATTAATTCCCTTTGGAATTGCAAAATTCTTTTTCTTTGACAATGAAAAGATAAGTCAAATTGCGGATGACGATGCCTTTGATAAAATTAAGGACTCAATTAAATCGGTGATGGGGGTAGTTACAATTGAGTCGCTGATTGCCCATATACAAAAAATAATAAAAGAGAAAAGCAATGCCATCAGACAAGCCAAAGACAGGGGGTATCAGGCTGAATACAAAGATGTTATAATCGCTCTCGAAACATGTGAAAAAAGAATCCAAGCTATTATGGAGAACCGGGCCAGCCTTGTCCCCCAGCTAGAAAAAGCCGTTAACGACTTGGAAATCGCCGAGCAAACTTTCTGGAAAAAGGGAGGAAATCTAAGCCTTAAACGCAATGAAATAGAACAGCAAAAACGTGACCTCAAAGAGCAATCTGATAAATTAAGAGAAGAGGCGATTGCTCTTGCGTCTTCGCCATACACACCCTTATGTCTATGCAAAAAATTGATAGACGACACATATAGTCTTTCTATATCCAGCGAAAGTGAAAGAAACCTACGATATTCCATTCCTATTGTCAAGGAACTTTACGAAGACTTAATTCAGCAATGCGATGCAAAATTTACAGATAATCCATCTATCACAGAAGCTATCCGTCAATTGATGCAAAACCAGTTAGCTCTGTTCGAAAGTGACCTTGAATCAACAGGAAGCCCTGCTTTGACACCACTTGCATCATCATTGCTTGAAAGATTTATCAAGATAGATGCGGCAAAAATTTTGCAAAATTCCAGACAGATTATAGAAAATAGCGCCAATACCGAAACTGCTCTTCAGCAGCTGGAAGTCCATCTAAGCAGCACGGCTGAACAATACGACACCCTTAATTTGCTCAAAAAAATTAAAACTTTGGAGGTACATCGTGCCCAACTTGAAAATGATATCTCTAAATGCGATGATCAACTCAAAAGCAGTAAGTTTGAAAAAGAACAATTAGAACATCAGAGTCACAAAATTATGCTAAAGATTGCGGCTGATGCCGATGCAAATGATGACAATTTGCGAATACTCAAATACTCTACAATGACGCTGGAAGTCATGGATGAGTTTATGAAACGCCTACAGAGCCAGAAAGTCGAAAAACTTGAGACGAATATTGCAAAATGCTTTAAGTATCTTGCGCAAAAAGAGGCCATTATCACCTCTATTTCCATTGATCCGGTATCGTTAGATATCACGTTACGTGACTATAAAGGGGGCATTTTGCTCAAGGAGCAACTGTCAGCCGGTGAAAAGCAGATGTTTGCAATATCAATTATTTGGGGACTTGCGCTATCCTCCGGCTATAAACTCCCTGTAATCATTGATACGCCTATGGCCAGACTTGATTCAGCCCATAGATCCAATTTTATCAACAAATATTTACCCAATGCAAGTTCTCAGGTATTGGTTTTATCTACGGATGAAGAAATTTATGGCAAATATCTTGAGGATATAAAAGAATACGTTGAGGCCACATATACTCTTGTCTATAACGAAGAAGAAAAATGCAGTTCCATATGGACGGGTTATTTTGGAGGTACACTCTGATGATTTGTAAACAGTTTAAGCTATCACAGCCGGAAAAGGAAAAGCTGATCAGAATCAAATCGCGCACTGGCATACAGAATTGGAATATCATTTGCAGATGGGCATTATGCTGGTCTTTAAGCGAAGAGACTGTGCCTGGAGGCGTCGACCCGCTATCCGACAGCAATGTTGAAATGAGCTGGCTGACATTTGCCGGTGAATACCATGAAATTTATGAGGAAATCATACGCACACGATGTATTAAAGACGGTCTCGGAGACGATCCCGACACATTATTGAAATACTTTCGTCTCCATTTGAACCGAGGAATTAACCACTACAGTTCCCGGGACGTCCTTAAGAGCATTCAGGATTTGCTGGCCACTCTGCCAGCAGAGGAGTAACCTATGTCACTATATTTGGACTATAACGCTTCGGCACCTATTTTGCCCGAAGTGCTTGACGCAATGATTGAAACTTATCAAAGCACAATCGGAAATGCGGACAGCCGCACACATATTTATGGAACCAATGCGCAAAAAGTAGTGCAATTATATCGGGCCAACATTGCCGCCATATTGGGAGTAAACCCGGACGAAATTATTTTTACAAGCGGTTCAACAGAAAGTAATAATATGGCCATATTGGGTATCGAAGAATATGCCCGCTCCACTGGGAAAACACATATTATTTCCACTGCTATTGAACATAAATCCGTTCTCGAGCCTTTGAAAGTGCTCGAAAAAAGAGGCTTTCAAGTAGACTACATCGAACCCGATATATCTGGACGCATAGATACCAAAAACCTGTGTAACCTAATCACAGACAACACCTGTCTTGTGTCAATAATGTATGTTAATAGCGAAACCGGCATTATGCAGCCAGTTGAGGAAATCGGAGCGTATCTCCGGAATAAAGGTGTATATTTTCATGTTGACGCGACACAGGCTCTGGGAAAATTGAATCCTCAGATCAGGAAACTCAACTACGATATAATGAGCATTACAAGTCACAAAATCGGAGGTCCTCAGGGAATTGGTGCCCTGATCTTAAAACGGGATTCTAACTATAATAGACCGCCTCTAACTCCTCTTATGTATGGGGGCTCACAGGAACGAGGATTTCGCCCTGGCACAACACCGATAGCCTTAGTTTCCGGATTTTCGAAAGCTGTTGAAATATGTGAACGGGACTTAGAAAAAAATATCTCAAATTGTCGGCGGATCAAACAGTCTCTGCTCTCCGCAATATCAAATCTGCCCTATACATTTAACGGAGAACAAGAATATTGTCTCCCGTCTACCGCCAACATAAGTATTGACGGCTTAGATGCGGAAACCGCCTTTTTATGTCTCGGTGAAAATTATTCCTTTTCAAACGGCTCTGCCTGCAACTCTTCTTCCCATAGCTTAAGCTATGTGCTCAAAGCTATGGGACTGGATGAAAAAAGAATGTCTGAGGCCATCCGCTTGTCCTGGGATGGCTCGGTGGATATAGACTTTTCCCCCTTCGTCTCCATCATATCTTTGATTATATAGATTACATCCAGCCAAGTATCCAAGCTTGACTGGATGCCCTTTTAAAATTTGATTTTCAACTGTTTCTCCAGATGATTATCCTTTATCCACTTAAGTATGGTCTCATCATATAAGTCCGCTACCGTGGCTTTCTGCAATCGAACTTTACTGATAAACATTTCAGCCTCTGGTATTAAATGCAGATCATCGACCATCTGCCTGGCTCTTATAGTATCCTCCTTAAAGTTCTTTACCATCCTATCGGACTGTGGCAAGCTTTCTTGATTTTTTTCTATAGAGGCAATGACTCTATCCACTTCTCCCCCGTTTTGCAATAAGGATTTCAGTGATTTCAGAGAATTCAACAATTCTAAATAAGGTGGCATTGCCTCTGTTTTCCAGGCGTTTTCAACAAATAATCGGCATGACTCCACCGCGTTCTTCAAGGCATTCACCGTGTCTGCATCCAGTTTTCGGTCCTTTGTCCTTTCTCCGCAGGAATCTATTGCATCCTGCAAGGAATCTCTCATTTCGGGACGAAATGTAATTGTAGCGATTTCCTCCTCTTTTATGGAATCCACTATATTTAAAAGCTGTTCCAATTTATAGGTCAACAAACTTAATCGTCCGATTTGGTCTTTATAGCGCTCCATGGCGGCTTTGTCATTTGCAAGAGATACAAAAGTCATCATAGCGTTCCCTGCATTATTTAAAGACTCCACAATCATACACCCACCTCCAGTTTTTCAAGCGTTTCACTAATTATTCCAAGTTTCTTAAGCGTACTTTCCACAAGCAATGGGTCAATCTGTTCAATATTACCCTGTAAATTTTTATGTGCTTTTTCTTGTGCCTGAGCAAACTCTTCCAGTGCTGTCAAATCATCTACTATATTACTTAACTCTCCACTTGGATTACCAGAATACGCCTTAAGTAAATCAATCATATCATCCTGTTTTATACTTTCGTCGAGAACATTATATAGTTCCATTACCCTGTTCGCATATTCAATAGGCTTTATATCAAATTTGATTTTTAGTTCCGTTTTATATGGCACATGAGCAGTATCGCATATACAATAAAAAGACCGAATACACTTAATTGCATTAATCAGTACTTGTTGGTTCGGCTTTTCACCTAAAATCTTCTCAAGAGAATCTATTGTCTCTTGTGCCAGTTTCTTTTCTTTTCCCACAAGATGCGCCAGTTTATCATAAATGTTCAATAAATGATTTACAATCTGCATATAAAAACGCGAATCGCCTTTGTCTGGAAGTTCTCCTCTTAAATCCCAATTAACCTTCTGAAGATGTTCCATGGACACATATAATTCATTGGTTCTATAACATTCCACCGCACCAGAAGTAGAAGGATCCCCAATAACACCCATCATAGAATTACTTCCAGCTTTCAATATGGCTCTGATATACTCCGCTATGGATGCATTGCTGTTTTTCAGAAATGTAATTGTATCATTCCAAACAGTATTTCTGTGTAGGATATTTGGACTCTTTGGTTCAGTCTTTATCAATTTACTGAGAAGTTGTTCTTTGTTCAACTTCCCTATATCCTCCCCCATTATAAGCCGTTGGATATATTCAACAGCCAAACACCATGTTATAATCGGCTGGACTCCCGAACCCAAGTAGCTACCAAAAATCCTTTCCTTAAAAACATCTATATTCTTCTCTAGCCAACTAACCATTTTCATCTGATAATATGCGGCATGTTTAAAATCCCAACTGCTATAATAATTGAAATAGGCTAATCCTGTTATGATATCTCTGCTTTCAGGGTCGCGTTTCAAAGCCACAACAGACTTTTCTTCTCTATTTGCCGTCACTGCTCCCTCGATAAACACAAAATCAGAGGCTTTATATCTCCTGTCCACAAGTGCGCCCGGAGCCTCTTCATCCTGCCATGGGATTCCCTGCACGACAAAATCTCTCACCCATTTATTGTAATCAGCCGAATACGCCAGTTGTTTCTTATCCTCATACCATGACTCTATATCTTCTATTCTCTTTTCAAATTCCACCTCTTTTTTGCTTTTAACCGTGGGCTGCGTAACTGCCCTGGTAAATGGTTCTGAACCTGATATCACATCAGAATCTGGACCCCGCTGTACCGAAGACTCTGAACCTCCAATTCCTTTGAATGCTCCCAATCCTATTTGCTGGATGAACGCATATGAAACTCCCCCCACATTGCCGTCTTTCGCTTCAGAGGTTCCATCTCCCCATGTGGCCAGCAGTATCTTTAAACGCTGTTGATCCTTTTCTGAGAGAGATGATTTTTCCACGCTGTTCGCATATACCCCGTCCATCGGAGAAGAGCGAATAAATCCCGGAAGTCCCGGAAATTCCCACCCGTCCCCATACTCCATCCCATCCGCAAACTTACCAAAGAAATAGCGAACCACATATTCAAGAAAGTATCTGGGTGTCTTATTCTTTAACCGATTGTACAGGCCAATAATACTTTTCTTATTAAATGGATACAGTGTGAGTTCCCTTCCTTGAACATTCACATAATCCCAGACAAAGTCAGGCTTAAATCCGGAATCCGGCAATTCGTCCTGATAGGCTCCGTCTTCATACCAACTTTTTATCTGTTCTGGAGAACAATAAATAGCGTTCAGATATCTTGCCGCCATCTCAAGCACAAAACGCTCATCGCTAAATGCCTGCTCCTTTACAATAATCTGCTTTGTTACCCTATTTTTAAAGTTATCCCTGAATGAATCATAATATCCATCTGTGATACCAATCACAGAGGACACACGACACAAATCACTATATTTTCCCCCATTTTCCACCACAAGTGCCGTTAGGAGTTCGCTCTCCACAATACTTAAGGATGTAAAATCTTCAATGAACAGTGTGAGATTTTTGCCCTGCGCATATAAGTTCTTCCGAAGGTTCACAAACAAATCCCTTGCGTTTTCACTGCTAATATTCGCACAGCTTTGCATAACCGTAGATGTGTACTTATTTAAATAGGCAACCAATTTGGCTATCGCATCAGGATCATCCCGCAATTCGTCAATATAAAATCCCCTTACTTCCTCTGCGGAATCTCTTTTTATACTTCTCGCGACTTCCGCCGGAAAAACAAAATCCTTTTCCGTAAATATAGTGTCTGCATCACCCGTTCTGTTTGCGCCGGAATTAATTCTATTATAACAGCGGTCTATCGGTCCACCCTCTCTCATCATATAATCCTGTACACGAGAGTCATGCATAAAACTGGAAATATTTCTGCACATAACAGGTTTATATACCTGTCCCGAGGTATCTGTAGCTACACGCATGGCATAGGAGTTGTAAATTGTAATTTTAAACTCCGCTTCGTCCTGAGATTCGGCGGCCTCACAAAACTTCTTGAATTTCTCCCGGAGTTCCGTCTCCTGTACAAGCCCCTCCTCCAACATCTGCTGAATGGCTCCGCGGATCGTGTTGTCCAGCCTCCGCAAAAAAATCACTTTTTCACGGGAATCATCATAATTAACCCTGTCTGCCGTCAATCGATTGTAAAGCCAGCAGATCAAATGTGATTTACCCGTTCCATTGGTTCCTCGGACGATCAACATCTGATGCTTATTGGCCTTATTGACAATATATCTCTCATAGATTTCTTCTTCCGTCAGATGGAGATTGGAAGACGACACAAAAGACTCTGTCTCTCCGAATTCTACAAATTCCAGATCCTGAAACGGCACATGCGTTGCCATAAAATATTCAATGTCCGTCGCTGTCCCATCTTTTTTTATGACCAACTTATCCATTCGGTCAGCCATATCCGTCCACCTAGTCATACATTTCCTCCTTGATCACAATGCTGGAAAAGTCATTTAGTTCCACGCCGTTCAGATGATATAATCCCACTTTGGCGGCGTCCGGAGTAGAGATAATCTTTATTTTTTTTTCTTCCTCTAAGGTTCTGAGCCCATTCGAAATGGCAAGGCAAAGTCCCTCCATACTGCACGAAGAAGCTGCCTCGGGAATACTTGTCCGAATCCATTCAACTGTTTCCGCACAGGTCAATTCAGTTCCCTTAGGTATTTCCTGCATCGCATCCTGTATACGAATATTCATGTTTGGAATCAGCGTTTTATGAAACTGATACGCAATTCCAAGAAATCTCATCCAAAATCTCCATCCCAGTACATCGTTTTCATCTACTCTGTCCAATCCGGCTTTAATGATCTCAGCAGAAAAATCCTCAAACTTATTTATTGCAAAAACCCGCTCATTTTGAGCGATATACCACTCAGTAACCTTAAAAAAGGTACTGTTTTTGTTGACGAACGCTACCTTTTGAACAGTTTTCCTAAAAGAAATATAATCTGAAATCTCATCCTCCGTTTTTTCAAAATGATAAATTCCACCACTATCCTTGGAAATAAAACCCAATTCCTCCGCTGCGGAAATAGAATATCTTATAGCCTCATCCATCGGGGCATTGTCCTCCGGATCACAGACTTTTAACTGGCAAATTCTTCTAATCTCATTGGCGCTATATTTTCCGCCATTCACAATTCTGCAAATAGACAGAACTCTCTCCGGCGTTGCCGCTGGTCTCATGCGGTCATAGTAATTTTTGAACATTCTCTACCCCTCCTATATTTTTTCCAAAGCTTCTATACGTCCCTCCAGGAAATCGTTTATTCGCCGCTGCTTTGAATATATATAGGTATTTTCACTGCATATCCATATGCGGCGATATTGTTTCATATACGCCGAATTAGCCATGCAGTAAACCTGATTATTCTGGTCCGCATCATTTCCTAAAAGAATTGCAACCCCTTTATAAAACAGCCAAGGCACATTCCTGGACACCACCAAAAATTCTTCAAAGCTTAACAATAAACAATTCGAAAAAATGTGCTCATCTGGAATAACCGGAAGAACTAACGCAGAAATCTCCAAAGTTCCTATCTTGGCAATCAACTGCTCTATATCAACCGCTCCATTGTCTTCAATTGTAAGTAGCATGTCCAATAACTCACGCCCCATCAAACGTGCCAATTTTACGTTCGGTCGATCCGCCTCCCGATAAATGCATAATTTTTGCCGAATCTTAATCCCCCCGTCTCCGACGATCTTCTCTGTGGGATGAAACGGACATCCCTGACACACATTTTCAGCCAGAGGAAACAGCGAAGAAAAATGCTTTCCCCAACACTTTGAATTAGGTCTACGTACCAACTTCTTTATTCTATAATAGCCTTCCACCTGCTGGTCGTACTCCTTTTGCCGGTCAGGTTTTAATTCCATCTTCAACCTGGAAAAATCTGTCAGCAAATCCATATCCAGCAATTTGAATTTAAAATAATATGTCTTTTTAGACGTGTCGAACTTAGCACTTATTATGTCAATATACTTCTGCCTGTACATAAGGAGCAGCATATTTACATTCCATCCCATATTCTGCGTTCCGGCTCGTTGCGCCTCTTCAACCGTAAAAGTGTCCGGGACGGCATTAAGGTCGGCCGTTATCATATCGCCGTCAATTATAGAATATGTACTGGACAAAATACTTTTCCATCTGGGAATCAGATTCTCTACTGTAAGCACGTCACTCTTTACAAGCCCAAATGCCTTATTTAAGTCACTCTTTGAATCTTCAGTGCCCACATACGGAACCATTACACTTAACGACGGCAGTCCGTCTCGTCCCCCGCGGCCTACCTCTTGGTAAAATCTGCTCAAATTCTCAGGAACACACGCATGGACGATGGTTCTCACATTCCTTTTATCCACACCCACGCCAAATGCCGATGTGGCAAAGATAATATCAATCTCATTGCTTTTCCACTTTCTCAATATCTCTTCTTTTTCATGTTCCTTTGTGTCTCCTGTAAATGTGCATATATTCCTAAAACCCAGCCTCTGTAATTGTTCGCGATATGTCTCCGCAACCCGAGGTTCAATCACATAGACAATCATTGGCTTGGGCAAGTATTTTACCAGTTCCAGAACCACATTCTCACGTTTAGAATAATTCCTTTCCGACAGAAAAACATAACGAGGCTCCTGCCTCAACGAATCACATCTATACTGAAGATTTTTCCCCTCTTGACCAAATAAATCAAACAGTGTAGATACCACGTCTTCCGACAGGGTAGCGGACAACAGATATGTCCGCATGGTATTGCCTGCCAGCATACGCAATTCTTTTAATACAACCGCAAAAATCTGAAATTCCGGTCTAAACTTTATTCCCCAATCCGGAACAATATGGGCCTCATCTATCACAACATTTCTCAAATAATTATTCTCCGCTGCTTCTCGTAATACCTGATTTAATCTGTTATTTTTCAGTATCGCCTCGGGAGAGGCGATGAGCATCCGGGCCTTTCTATTTTTTATCGCCCAAACACTCTTACTGATCTCAGAGTCATTCATTCTCGCTTTATAATAAAAAACGGCTTCATCTGCACTATCAAGCCGCATACATTTTCTGGCTTGAATATACTGATCCATAGCCAAGGAAACCGTGGGAACAATCACCAGTGTTAGTTTCTGCTCACAGGTTGCCAGCATCTGCGTAATTAAACTCTTTCCGCCTCCTGTAGGCAGGGAGACCATCAATGTATAATCATTCGGCAAATTTACCGCCGTATGAACCGCAATTTTCTGTTCAAAAGAACAATACCCGGAAAACTGAGAATTTTTACGCAAAAGCCCGTCACCGGTACTGGGTTTAGTCCGCGCTACCTGCGAGTCATCTAAATGATAGACTTCCTCAAGAAACTGTTTTGCATCCCGCAAGTACTCCGGATATCCGGCCACTACATCAACACTGCCTTCTCCCGTTACATATAATCCTATTTCAGAACCACTACTAGACACCATATCCATTACCAACCTGGGTAAATGCATTTTCCCCACAAACAAGATTAGATCTCTTATATATAACAGGAAATCCAAAGGATTAATTTGTCCTCGATCATACTGTCGATATCGAATAAAATAAGTGCGCATGACCTCTGCCTGCGCCGCCTCTCTAAAAAAACCAGCGTAAATACTGCTTTCTATCAGATCTGACAGTTGCCCTTCAGCGACATCTCCTGTTATTTCTCCATTTATATACTTTAGAAAAATATCGTTATAATTCATCGCTCATTTGTCCTTATTAAGCAAACAGAGTCTACTACGACATTAAAATTGGTAAGTGCGTGATAAACTGCCTTGTATTGCTCCCGCATTTTCTCTACCTGCTGTAAGTCTTTTTCCTGATATATACAAATTGATTCCAAGCCGTTGAGTATCCTGATCATTTCTCTTTTTGCCGTCTTCAATTCAGCCAATTCCTCCGCCTTTTTCCTGGCTCGAACCGTTGCAGTCCTCTCTGCGGCATTTACCACATTGAGCCAGACTTCTTCCGGATTTTCATCCATAAATATTTCCAGTTTTGAAAACCCGGACTTTGACGGTTTTCTTGCCCCCATGTGGGTCGCATTCATAATATTTTGTTTATCAGAGATAAATTCTCTCAATTTTTCCTCCGGAACATCCTTACTCTTAACTGTCAGCGGAATAAATATTTTGATTTGCTCCATGGGCAAGTACATTCTAAAATGAGACAGCAAATGAAGTGAAATTCCGTTTGACAGCAAAAAATTTTCATCCGGTTCAATATTATAAACGAACAAAACTCCCGCATACGCAAAGTCGGCTTTAGCCTCAAAAGCACAGCATCGGCCACGCCCATTATTCATAGCATTTCCAACAATACTGTCAAAAACTGGATCACCTGGAGAAAAAAAGAGTAAATCCTCTCTCTTTATCGCTGTACCTCTGTCAAAGGTTCCCAAAATCTTTCCTTCACGCCGCATAATGGAAGTATTCTCATACATTGTCCAGTCAGGCGGAATTAATAATGCCTGTATCGCCGCTCTGGGACTAAACTGATATTCCCCAAACTCTATAATATTCGGATTCCCTGTTGCATTACTTCTCAGCCCGGCCTGTGTAGACCAACCCAACATAGCTGCCTGAAACAAATTTCCTTCGCTTCCCTGATATGTCTGTAACATCTGTTCCACGGCTTGGGATAGGGGACGATATATAACACTCCCCGAGTCATATAACTGCTCCTCCTCCACGGTCTCCCTAGCCTTTTCCATCATATCAATAATATCAGTCAGCGAATTTCCAAGCCCATTATAAATATCCTCCTCCAAGGCATCCGCAATGGACTGATTTAATTCGCCGGTAATTATCTCAAGTCCGCTCAAGGACTGCCCAAATATGCCAAGTCCCTTCTTCCAAATATGAAAGAGTTGTTCTTCTATTGAGCCCAGACAATAAAATACAATTGAACGCACTTCCAGATGCTCTATTTCTCTTCCCAGCCGATCCAGGCGCCCAATTCTCTGCTCAATGGCATTTGCGTTCCATGGAAGATCTATAAAAATCAGCCAATCTGCAATCTGAAAATTTCTCCCCTCTCCTCCGGCGGCATCACATAAAATAATCCTACAATCTATGTTATTTTGAAACTCATATACACTATTTTCCAAAACCTCTCTATCCAGACTGGCACAGAACTTACTGTAACAAATTTTCCGGGCTTCTAAAATGTCCCCCATTTTTTCAATCGTTTCTTCAAACTCGGAGAAAATGACTATTTTCCCCACATCTCTCCCAGTCAATCCTATTTCCTGCTCAATGTAATCGACTATTCGAACAAGTCTTCCCCTGATCCTGTCAGGATCCTGATCCAGCAACTCATCTATCTTCCTTATTTCATCCTCTGCCTGGGCTCTCCACAACCTGACATTGGTTGATAGTTCCTCATCTTCCACTCCATGCTTCCGCATTGTACTAGTCAGGGCCCAAGGAGAACTGAACATAGCCTGCAACAATACTTCCGCAATAGAAATATCAATCTGCTTGTTTTCCAGCGCATACGCTAAATACTGCTGCAATGCATAATATGTATTCCTTTCATTGTAACATTCTTCCTCCGATGCCATCTCATAGGGACACTCCAGCAAGACTCTTTTCCCCATTGTAGCCGCAATATATCCCCGTCGGTTTCTTATAACTTTTCGCTCAATGCGATAATTCTCTGATATGTAAGACAATGCTTTTCCAGCTGCCTCGTAGCCGCCGTCCGCAGATTCCAGTTCGATTCTCTCCGCCAGCCTAATTAGATGTTTATCATTCAAGGCTTCCGCCAATTCCTCTATTTTGTCATATGTATCCTCTTTATATTCTGCATAAGAATTCATATGGCGAAGCATTGCGTTGACACGCCTCTGAATCTTTTTCTGTTTGAAAAGAATCTCCGAAAATACTCCCATATCCATATTACCATACCGTTCCGGCAAGAGCAGGGCAAGTAATCTCAAATATTCCTCTTTTCTGTCCTGAATTGGAGTCGCACTTAACAGCAGTACATGTTTACATCTTTGGGTAAGGGAGTACACTAGCCTATATTTATCTTCCATCCCCAAAAGCCGATGGGTCTCATCCACCAGAACAAGATCCCATGGATAGCCCAGAGCATCGCAATACTCGTCTAAGTCCTCAACAGGCAGAATAAAGTGATTTACATACGCGCCCATGGCCGGATTATGTGACGCATGAATCCCAAATTTCAATCTAAGTTCATTTTCCCATTGGGCCGCCAGCACTCCAGGAAGTAGATAAAGCACTCGCAAATTCTGATTCTCGCTGCACATAATCTTGATAATTGCGCAAGCTTCAATAGTTTTACCAAGCCCCACCTCATCGGCCAGCATATAGCGAACGGTGGGCTCCTCAAAGGCCCTCACAATCGTGCTGATCTGATGAGCCATCAAAAATGTCCTGCATCCCGCCAACACATCAAATCCATAGATAGCATTCTCTACCATGTGCAGATTGGCGCTCACACATAGCCGGTTGGCAAACCATGTCGGATTCTGAAACTCATACTGCCTCAACTGTTCTACCGGCGAGTAATCAGCGGCAGAATACTCTATCTCCATACGTTCTTCAGAAAACCTCTCTATTTTGCCATTTTCCAGAAGAATATAATAGAAAAACAATTCTTCCCGCTCCCCGCATAACCTAATTATTTTGCCCTTACCCCCAGGAGTATTCACCGGTGCTTTCCTAGCCGCAGGACAATGGGTGACCTTACCCATGGCAAAAACCGTCTTATCAAAAGCATGTGCGTAAAATTTTCCGCTACGCCGTAAATCAAAGAAGCATACTTTAACTTCCTCCGAAATAGTATTGAGTTCCATAATTTTTCCCAACACAAAACTTCTGGGATACTTATTGTCGTTTTCTTCCACCACAATCGGACATCTGACATATTGTCCCTGTCTCATGGCTCCCTCCTTGTCCTCATGTATCCTGCTCAATGTAAGGTTGCAGACATATGGCCTTATCTGGGCAGTATATACACCATTCTCCAACCCTTGCGTTGTCCCCCGGATCATTCAGGTACCCGATAAGACCCGCAGAAAGAGTGTTGTCATCCTGTTCAGGTATTTTATTCAAGGAATATACTTTCCGTTCTTCTTTCTTAACCATTTCAAGTTCAATTTTATTCTCAAATGCCTCAATTGAGTGTTTTATTTGATGACCATTTAATTCTTCTGAAAACTTCGCCTTACCAAAACGTTCTCTTATAGACATATGATTAAAATCATATTCACGAACAACTCTTGGTGAATATTTCTCATCCAAGATACAATTTATGAAATAGTTTTCTGCTCGTTTTGATATATCATACAGTTCTACTGTCTTGAAAAACGGAAAATATTTTTCAATTTTCACCCTTTCCTGATGAAAAAATCTATGCGTTTCTTCTTTTGCAATATCAATTGTTTTTTTCTGTAACCGCTTCCATACATTTTCCACCAATACATTTTCCAACAGTTTTTGATACAAAAACGTCCCCGATTCGATGGGATAAGGATTTAAAACATAATCCATAAAATATCTATACGGACAAAGAAATGCTGTTTCCATCTGTTCCTTTTGATATTTTATTTTCGACACTGGTTTAAATTGTGCTTTGCTTACTATCTTCCCGCTGTCATCTTCAAGAGAACCATCCACCAAGGACTTTTCTACTCCCAATAGTTTCAGATATCCATATTCCGTAGTCTCTTCGTCGCCATACTTTCTCACATAACTGATTTTCGAATCACACTGATTGAAATACAGGCCATAGAAGAGCGCATATCTGAGAAAATTGCTGCGTTCCCCAATGGCAGCGTAATATACCTGAAAGGGTAAATCTTTTGGGGTATAGGCTCTCTCAATAAATTGTTCCGTCAGGGGCCAGGGCAACAGTTCATTTCTCGATACATACATATCCCTATCGGAAACACAGGCAAAATGATAAGTCTTCCGCTCCCCAGGTCCGTTCTGCTTACGACTCTGTAAAATATCACCATCTATCTGTTCAAAATTCTTTACAAACCAATTGGAATCCGGTTCATCTTTCTGCTTTAAAAAGAAATACAGACCGCTCTTCAAATCCTCAAAAGTGCCACTCATACTATCCGTGGCTGGCTTTATCGACACAAGCTTGCTTAAAAGGCGGTCTATCAAGTCCCGCTCCTCTTCATTGGCTATCTCCGGCCGGCAGTCCCGGATTGTTTGTTCCAAACGCGCAAAGTGCGCTCTAAATTCTACAAAATCTTGTTGTCCGTTACCCAGCAGAAATAAAGTTTTCGCAGTCTCGTTAATAGTCGTTACCGCCTCAAGAAGTTTTTGAGCATCTTGTTTGTCAACCTTATATCTGTTATAAATATCCATTACCCGAAACGGGTATCCTTGTGCCCCCTCATATGCGTTTGCAACACTGTCATATAACTCAATATACGCCCGTATCCTCTGCTCAAATTCATTAAAATCTTCAAGATTGTCAAATTCCGTCTCTAGATTCGTTGCTGTCTTCAATAATTGTGCAGCATTAAATTTGGGTAGTATTCCCGAATTAACACATTCACATATCAGAGAAAAATCTATATTGATCTGTCCCTTTTCACAATTCCAAAGTCCATATAAGGCCACAAAAAATTGTCCGATGGGATAGGCCAGAAAATGTCTGTTCCGCGCATATTCAGGATGATATATTTGAAGTAACTCATCCACATCCTTATTGGCCGTATAAATAGTCTCATCCATCTCGGCCAGAACCCTCGCCGTACTATTATGCCGTTTCAAAGGCATTTGATACAAAAGGGGGTTCTCCTCGATTCTCTGCTCGGCCTCTCTAAATCGGTCAGATACATAACCCGCATACTCCGATACATTTTCGAATTCCCAAACAGAAATCCCACTCTTTTTGTCGGAATACAACTGATAATTGGCTCTGATCCTAGGATCAGTTCTCAAAACGCTGTTTTCACAAAGCAGGGCCATATTACTGGCCAGAGCGTTTCCAGGCTTTGCAAGTTGCGTCGGATAATAACATTTTATTCTTGTATCTGAGCATATTGGCACATTAAATTGTTGGTAAATATAATTCCAGGAAGAATATATTTCCTGATACTGGGGGATATAATTAAATAAAAAAATCACTTCTGTATTCATGTGATCCAATGCCTCGATAAATCGTAATTGTGTAGGCGTAAATTGGTGAATCCCATTCACTACAACATGATTCCCATCCCACCTGGACATTGTGCGTATGGCGCGATCATACATAGCCATACGCACGGGGTCGGGCTGTGGCTGCACTTCCTCTCTCTTGTTTATGCGATCAAGATACTCTTGTTTTTCTCTTTCCGTCCTTTCAACAAAATAACTTATCAGTTTCCTCTTGTCTGGGAATTCAGGGAGAGCAAACAATTTATCACCTTTCTGCTGAATCATCCGCAAAAGATACACAAACAGACGCTGCTCGCGATTTCCATGTTCCCCATGAAGTTTTGTTGCCTCAATGTGCAACTCCTGAAACAAACGCAAGGAGTCCAGCATGGCGGCCTTATTGTGAGAGACAGAGCAGTAAAAGTTTTCGTCCATCTCGATTTCCGGCTCTGTGCCCCGCCGCAATTCCTGATAGGTCCGTGTCAAATAACTGTACTGCTGAATCTGACGGCTGATATTTAAAGACCATTCGCCAAAAATCTTTTTCTCGGAAAGCTCGTCAAACGGGCAAATCAGAGAACAAATATCTTTTCCCATAACACTGATAAGTCCGTTCACCAATGTCCTGGACGCACACAACTGCGGGTATTCCCTAATTTCATTCCAGAATGTTGTCTCCGCTATCCGATAGGGATCGACATATGTATATATTTTATAAGGCACACCCGACACCTCCATCCAGAATCAATTCTTGCCAACTCGCCCCTTTTTTTCCATCAAGTACTATCCAGGAAAACGTCTCAATTGCGCGAGTCATTGCCACATAGAGTATTCTTGCCTCCTCACGCTTTCTCTCCTCTTTCTCTGTTTTCTCATTAAAAAACGAATTCCGTACATTCAAGCTTTTTTCCGGCACATTCATCTGATAACCTATCTCCAACTTACCTCCCTCATGTCGTGTGGAAATATTCAAATTGGAGCGTTTCATCTTATCAATCGCAAATGAGCAGAAAGGAAGAATCACAGAACCATATTCCAATCCTTTAGATTTGTGAACAGTAACACATCTTACCACAACATCATTTGCGTTCGAGACCGGAACCCTGCTGTCCACATTTTTCTGTGTAGCTATATTAACACTCAATATTTCCGCGAGAACATTCAAGGACAAAGACTCACTGTCACTCGAAGTAATCAGTTCTTCAAACAGGAGATCCACATTCTCTTTATAATATGTCTCCAGTTGGGAATTACCGTCTCCAAAATTTCTCCAAGGCTTAAGAATCGAATATATCGTTCTAAGAACTTGAAGTATTGGCCTGGTTCGGACACTTGCCACAACTTTATCCCAGGACAAAGGAGAGAACGCTACTGCTCCAGACAACTGCGTATTAATCAATTTAAGCAATTCTTTTGTCTGCGTAACATCCTCCTCTTTCTTTTTAGGTTTCCAGCTATTTTTATTCTCATCTTCCCGAATTTTATACATGTACGCCTTACTCGGTTCGTTGATAATAAAGTTAGAGGCAACAAAAGAATACAAATAATCCGACTCGTCATAATGAATCAGCGCATTCGCCAACTTCAACATGTCAATTGCGGGCTCGGTTCTATATAAATCTCCGCTGGTATTTGTCTGAACCTGGATCCCCCGTGCCTTTCCCTCTTTATGCACCAGATCTGCCTGCCAGTTTTCTCTTACAAGGATAGCGAGTTCTCTCTGTTCATCTGGCAAGTTTCTATTCTTTTCTTGCTCTTCTTTTATGCGCCGCCGGATTCTCTCCACCTGGCGCTCAACTTCTGCAAAAAGAGCATCCATTCTCATTGTCTCATTTGTAATGGTTATTTTCCTGTAGAAATCGCTCTCTGCTTTCTTGGAATTATAATCCCTCACACCCTGTAGTCGATCCGATTCATTCTTCAGGTCTCCCTCCGGATTATACACCAGCAGTTGTTCCCCATCTTTCTTATGTCTTCCCCAATCGGCAAAAGAAAAATCAAAAAGTCTCAACAACCTCATATCTGTACGATAATTCCAGTTCAACGAAAATCTGCACCACTGGCCTCCATGTTCTTCACAGTGCAACTGGTCAAAAGCCTTCTCCTTAGCGCCTCTAAATCTATAGATACACTGCTTAATATCCCCCACCACAAAAAGTTTATATTCCAGCACCTCAGCAATTGTCTGCAGTGCCTCAATCTGGGTGTCATCCGTGTCCTGAAACTCATCTATAAACATAAACTTAGGACATCCAGTTTCCATTTGCTTAAGATGCTTTAGATTCTCTTCTTTAGAAAGACATTTTCTCAATACAGACATTATACTGCTCAAATGCACTTTGTTTTCTTCACGTAACTGTCGGTTATATTCCGATTCAGTCTCTGGGATCACTGCGGCCAAGAGCGCATGCAATGCCATTGAATCCCCCGGCTTATTATTCGGTTCTCCGAAGTTTTCCGCTTTTATGGAAGGTATATCTATACTTTGATTGTGAAGATGTTTTATGAAGCTAATAACATTATTCTGAATTGCGTAAATTGGTATTCCTAGCTTATCAATATAATCCTCACCATACAGCGATTGTTTTTCCTTCAGATAACGATCCACCATTTCGGAAACAATCTTTTTCCTTTTATATTCCCCAGAAGTAATGGTTAAGTCATGTCCATAGCCCAACTCTCCGCCTAACAACCCTATCATATTCTTTGCATATGAATGGATTGTACCGATCTGCATTTTATCTATCTGGCTGACAAAATCAAGACAATCCAAATTGTTCGTCAAAAGATAATAGTTATTGAAATACTCCTTAATCTTCTTTTCCATATTCTCAGCGGCGTCATTCGTAAAAGTGATCATCACAATACGGTTCACCATTTCACGCAGAGAACATTTCTGCATATGACAAATATAGCTGATACGTGAGATCATCGTATAAGTCTTTCCCGTACCGGCCCCCGCCTTTACCAATATATTCTTCATACAATCAGCATGTTCAATTTCAAATTGCTCATAATTAAATCTGCATTTTTGGCTGATTCCCTTTATATATTCACTGTCATCAGATTGAAATCCCCCGTCAAAGCACTCCATGAAGCGCAGCTTGTCCGAAAAAAAGACTACTGAAATGTTAAACGCCGTATACTGACTCCCCATTTCCCTGACTGGAGGCTTATGATCCGCCCTCCCCTCAAAATCTATATGCAATTCTGCATTATCTCTCGTCAAGCCCTTTCTAACCAAAACCTCATCTATCTTGTCTCCAATCCTTTTAACATCCTCTGCACAATCAACAATTGCGTATATCTTTGTCCCAACTGAATAATATTTACATATTTTGTCTATTACAAATTGTTTATTAGAATATGATCCCGGTAATGAGACAAAATAGGAATAAAATGTTTGTTCATATGGAGCACATTCCTCGATAACATTCGCATTTACACAATCCAAATCTTCCTTAGTCAGATCATTTTCATAAATCTGCCTTGTCCTAAACAGCAAATCCTGGTCAAATTTAGAACAATACATTCCACGCAGCGCACAATTTTTTATAGCCAAATTTACCTTATGATATAAAGCCGCCTTTGACATCAAATCTTCTTTTAATATTGTTATTTCGTGCTCGCAAACTCTATCCAGCCCCTTACTTTTATAGATATCCTCTGTTATCTGCGGAAAACATACCATGCCAAGGACCAGTGGTTTTTTGCCTGTCTTCTGCCGGATTTTCGTTCTCATGCCAAACACATATCCTCTTACCTGTCCTGTGGGATCATGCGATGATTGCCCATGCTCCGACTCGGCATCCTTAATCCAAACACTGTCGCCATTTTCTACACGTAAAATAGTATCCGGACGCCAGGCTTTCACTTCAAAAATAACAACACCAATTTCTGGAACAAGCATACACACATCAAATTGTGTGCCAAATAGCATTCTATTTCTGTAAACAATATGTGTATCGTCAAAGTATTTTACCAACTTTGATATAAAATAGTCTTCTCCCCAATTATTGTCCGTCAAATATGATCCAATAAATTTAGCCATTCTCCGTTCTCCTTATACGAAGTACTCCTCGTCTATTTTGTAAATATAGATTTCTTTTGCCACCTTAACTCCACCCCCATACTTAACCATAAACTCACATAAAAGTTTTCCGTCAATTAGTCTAACATGTTTTTGCTGTTGTGTAGTTCCATATGTGTAAGCCTCCTTCGTAAAAGAGGATGTGGTAATAAAAACTCCCTTTTGAACATTTCCCAACGTACCTATAAAAGCTTGCAGTTCCTGCAATCCCACTTTATTATTTGTAGCATATCTTTTGGCCTGAATATATATAGAATCAAGTCCCAACTTATCCTCATAAATAATTCCGTCAATTCCGTTGTCATGTGACCGCCCTGTTACAGCACCGGAGTCTCTATCATACCCATATCCCATGTTTATCAGCAGATCCACCACCAAATGCTCGAAAAAGCTCGGCTCCTTTTCCATTATGTAAGACAATAAATCTCTCTGTATCTGCTCCGTATGCTCCTTTACCGCACCAATTACCTTCTCCTCCGGTAACACATCCTCCGAATCCTCTGCTGACGCCTCTTGTGCAATTGATAAATCCATATTCTTTTTATATTTCAAAAGTGCATATTTATTATGCCTTCCCTCACAGGAAACTATAGAAAACCATTTGATTGGATATGCACTAGGAAAAATTCAAGACTCGCATCTTCTTCTGATTTCACCATTGACAACGCTGATCGGATACTTGGCCCCAAATCTATACAAATCATTTCTTCCTATCTCTACATATATTTCTTTAGCAGACAGCCCTTCTGGCTTTCCGATTAAAACTTCCTTAATAGCTTCTGCAATTGTCATCATTCCATACCCCATCCCAAGCAACATTGTCCAAAGTTATCCAATACTAAATGCCTTCTTAAACTTTTTCTGTAAGATATCATATAATTTTTGCTGACTTTTATCCATGAATATATAATCTTACATTCTGCATGTTATATTAGATATTCCAATACAACCAGCACTAATTACTTATTTATACGTATAATATCATATTGTCTACAAAACGTCAAATATATAGGCTAAAAATTGCTTTATTGACAAACTTCACCAGCCTTTTCTATTTTCCCCAATTTAAAATAGGTGATCTCCTCATCCAATTTTAAGGTCCCCTAGTACAAATTCAACTACGCTCTCATCTGCTTCAAAACTTATAGAATGGCTATTCCTCCATCAACATTTGTATCTGTACTATTTCATCGCACTCTCTGTATTTCAGCCATGATAAGCCCCCTTTCGTCTTAAGTACTTTACTATTTTTCTCTTAATCTTCTTAGAATATATCCTTCAAAAAATTATAATTCACCGCCAAGTCTCTGAAAAGGCACTTCCGTATCCCCCCATTTTTCCCCTCAACAGCAAAAGCCAGCTTGAACAACCCTATTCTCTTCAAGCTGGCTCTTATACCACTCCTCCCATCTGAGGGAAGGATTCCTGTTAAATTGTTTTTTTACTGCCGGATCGCTTCGCGAAAATCATCAAAATTTTCAGCCTTGGCCGCCATTCTATGCCATTTCCGCAACACCTCTGTGTCCTCCTGAGCATAAATGCGGTCACATATATCACCGGGGATCTCTCCCTTATCTTCCAGCAGATCCATGATGTCTTGTCTGCGTCCATCTTTTTGACCAATCTCCATGCCAATCTTCTGGCCAGTCTCTAAGCCAAGCTTCTGGCTATCCTCCCTAATCGCATCCTCTATAGCCCATCGATCTCGCTGCTCTCTTTGCCGGGCCTCGTACCATGCCCTTAGCCGCCTGCTCAAGTTCATCACTCTCACCTCATCTATTGCTTTTGCGACTCCCGCATTCCCGCTGCGCATATTCTCCAGTTCCTCCCTGCTGCCTATCCGAAACAGGCGTATCCAATCATCCAGCCTGTCCCCGTCGAGTTCCTTATTCAGTTCAATAATATGTACCTCAAACTGGTCCGAATACAGTCTTCCCTTCGCATCTCTCAGATGGTACACCTTATGACAGCCGGGATTCTCATCTCCGGGAAAATCCAGAATATCGATCACGATACATTTCTTCAGACGATCATATCGCTGACCGTTAAACAAACCATCTGTATACATCTTGGCCAGATAGTACAGACTGCGCTTATCCCAGTAGGCCAGACGCCGAATCTGCAGTTCCACATTGATTCGGCTTTCATCATTCAGCTGCATCTTCACGTCCAGAATGCACTGCTTTTCTTGCCTGCTCCGCCTGCTCAAAAAAGTGTTCTCCAGGCGCACTGCTTCAATCTTTTCCAGCGGAATGTCAAGCACATCGCTGATAAAATGTCTGCGTACCTCTTCGCTGCGCATCAATTCCTTGAATGCAATGTCTGATTTGGGGGGAATAAACATCCCCGTCATTTCTTTTTTGCCCAATTTTGTACCTCCCATAAGCAGGGAGATACCATGCAGCGCCACTCTCCGAATACCACTTCCCGAAAATCCCCGCTTTTTTCAATTATTATTTGAATTGTAAGCATAGATTTTCTGATATCCTGAAAAGTGAATTGCTTTACCAAATGTGATTAGAAATATATGCTCTGTAAAAACAATAACATACACAGAGCAAAATTGCAATAGGCATTTTCTTTTTGCCCCAAAAGTGCCCAAAAAGCCCTTGCAAATCCATGATGTATGCACTATAATATACCAGTCTCAATAAGCCACAATAACATTGGGACACCCACAAAATGATATACAATCACAAATTCAAAGGAGGAAACTAACATGTGGCGCAAAATCAGAAAAATACTAAAGTGGCTGCTGCTCTTACTTCTGGCAGTCATCATTCTCGGAACTATCGTCAATGCCATATGCAGGCTTTTAACAAAATCCAAGCTCCAGGATGCCTACGGTCAGGCAGTTTCGGTAGATGGAAAAAGCATGCGAGTCGATGTGAAAGGAGACGCGGACAATCCGGTGATCATTCTGTTGTCGGGTTTCGGCTCCGCATCCCCCATACTGGAATTGGAGCCTCTCGCTGCCGCCCTCTCACAGAACTACTGTGTGACAACCATAGAACCCTTTGGCTATGGCCTGTCCGACAAAACGGCACAGGACCGCACCATCGAAAACATAGTAGAGGAACTGCACAGCTGTGTGGAGACGCTGGGATATGAGGAATATTACCTGATGGGGCATTCCATCGGGGGACTGTATTCCCTCTATTGGGCCAATCAGTATCCCGACGAGGTGAAGGGCTTTATCGGCATAGACCCTTCCGTACCCGGCATGAACGACGAGCAGCCGTTCCCCATCAGCATCACGGCCATCAACAAGATATCCGCATACCTGACAAAAGTGACGAACGCAGTGGGACTTAACCGGCTGCTGTCCGCCGGCAACCCTCGAAATGCTGTTTACGCGGATACCACTTACCCCTATACGGACAAGGAACTGGAGGTTTTCCGCATTTTATCCTTGGACAATGCCTATAACAAGACCGTTATGAATGAACTGAAGTATCTGGACGCCAATGTGGAAACCGCCAGAGGGATGCGCTTTCCCGATCAGGTCGCGGTCCTGCAGTTTATATCCGGCAGCAACTGCAGCCTTCTTTCCACCTGGGAACAGCTGCACCGGGACGTGCTGCCCGAAAACGGCAGGGGAGAAGTGATCCGGTTGGAAGGCAGCCATTATCTTCACTTTGAATATCTGAATCAGATTGTGGAGCATGTTATGAACTGGATAGATTAGTGCGTTATTGTTCCACTCTGTGTCCGGCGCAGTGGAACGCACACCGGGCAACGGCGGGATCTCGCAAATGTCTTCTTGCCGCCTGCGCGATGAGAGACCGGCCCCTTGGGGGCCGGTCCGTCTGAAAGAGCCGCCAAGGGTTCGTCCTGCGCCTCCTCCAGAGACAGTTGTTCCAATAAAATCTTGTCCGCCACGAAGTCCAGACGCATTTGATCTTGAAAGAATTTATTGTAGAAATTAGCGGTTATTCCAGATTCCCTTCAAATTTTCCTGCATATATCCCCGTCCTCCAGAAGGATGGCATATGCATGTTCAACCAGATGCTGGCGTTCAAAAGAAAAAGCAATACATTATATCCTTTTTTATACTCCCTACTTTTCGGAAAAGTGTTCAGGAATTTAATGTTCCGCAATAACACACTCGCCGTTTGAATAACTAAATCGCGTGTGACTGATCTGAAATCCCTGCTTCTTCATTTGACTTAGGAGCGTGCGCATAAAAAATCCATGTGTGACAATAATACAGTCGCTATTCTTTTTGGTTATGATTTCTATAAATCGTTCTGCGCGATAGATGGTTTCTTTCCTACATTCCTTTTGTGAATGAATATTTAAAAACCATTGTAAGCGTCCTGAAACATTCCAAAATATTAAGGGTAACTTTTTATTTGAAACAACACTTGCACATAATGGTACTTCATCAAGCAATTTTGTAGAAATAAAGTCTTTTTCACCAAACAACTGATTGGCCGTTTCCCTGCTTCTTTGTAAACTACTGGTATAAATATTTTGATAATTTATTTGAGGAACATCAGGTAATTGAGACAAAATCGGTGCTTCGTCATACATTTTACAGTCTTTGTTAAACTGTTCTGATGTACTCCATTTGCTCCATTGAAAATCCACTTTTCCATGTCTAATAATAATCGCTCGCATATCTAATTCTCCAAGAAAACTTTCGATTTATATACTTGAATATAAAATGTATGCCCACTGCCTGCAATGTGTATTTATATGGTCGCTTTCCATGGGTACACAATTCCGAAAAAGGAGTTTTTATAATGTCATGTCCCTTCCGCCAGCCACAGAAACTCCACCGCCCAGAAAGTGAGATCACAGAGCAGCGCGTTCTTCTGCCGGTAATCCGCCTCCAGCCGCACGTCCCCATAGGGCGGCGGCCACGAACCCGGCCACCGTGGGATGCTCCTTGGGAATCCTGTAGTAAGACAGCAGCCTGGCGGCGCTCTCCCCGTCCTGCAGGGGCGTCTCATGCAGAACCTGCCCCCGCCAGTTGTCCCAGCTGTGCATACCGCTGCTGATGTAGCCGTCGGGCTTGACATAACTTTGCAACAGCATAAAAGGAGGAAGCCGGTAGATCCGTTCCAGCAGCTTTTCTTCCTCTGCGGAAGTTAAATCCTGCAGAATTTCCTTGCGGAGCCGGTACTGAATGACCGGCCCCGCATTTTCCAGCAAAAAATATGTGGATTTGGCATGTAAAACTATACTATTATTCATGACCTCTCTCCAAACTCCTATCCCGATGCCTTGGGGCAAGCGGTCCAAAGCCTACCTGTCCCCAAGATATTCTCCCAGCATCGCCTCCTGATAAGCGGCTTTCTTTTGCCGCTTCATAGCCTGTTTGATGTCCTGTAATTCCTCCCGGTAGACGCGGTCCAGCTTTTTTATGCTCCTGTCGCTGATCTCCACATCGGATCGGTATTTCTCATAAAATTCTCTGCGGTATTGCCAGAAATGCAGTCTCTCCCTGTAGCGCTCCTTTAGTCTCTGGGCGATCAGCAGTCCCTCCGGGTCATAATCCCCCGCATACCAAAATTCCGTATCTGAGCCAAACAGATCCAGCAGCACCAGCGTTGCCAGCCGCGTCTGTCCGTTGCCGCACACGATAGCGGCATCCGGCCAGGCTTTCGCCAGCACCGCGAATACAGCAGGATTTTCCACAATATATACACGTTTTCCTGTCTGCGGGCTCACCCGCGCCAGCTTTCCCAGTGTCAAGAGGGACAGGTGCAAGGGCTCCCTCTGTTCCAGATAGCCCAGGATGCCCTTATGCGGCCTGCCATCCTTCTCCGCGCCGCTGATCCCGTAGACAAGCACATGATTGGAGAGTTCGTCCTTGAGAAGACCCGCTCTGTAGAAGAGAGCGGCCTTCTCCTCCGCTCTGAAATCCTCCATTTTCCCGGATTCTCCGCTATCCACCGTATCCTCCATTCTTCCGGGTTCTTCGTTATCCTCCATGTCCTCCATTCTTCCGGGTTCTCCGATATCCTCCGTATCCTCCATTCTTCCGGGTTCTCCGTTATCCTCCGTATCCCCCATTCTTCCGGATTCTCCGTTATCCACCGTATTCCTCATTCTTCCGGGTTCTTCGTTATCCTCCGTCTTGCCCAAACTTTGGATGCACAGAGACTTGCCATCATTCAGTCCCGGAACCAGCGACTCCCAAAAACGGGAGTTTAAAAAGGCAGCCAGCAGCTGTTCTCCCAATTTTCCCGCGTCAAAAAAATGCGGATCTCCAGTGGTTTCCGCGGCAAACACCGCCAACAGTTCATGGGAAACCCCTTCTCTCCCGGCCGTCAGAAGCGGCAGTCTTGGAATCGCCTGCAGCAGAAGCAGCAGACTCCCCTTTAGCTTATCCGGCTGCTCGCGATAGTGCTTCATCAGCAGCAGATAGCCTTCCTCCTTTTCCCCCAGGACCCGTCCTAACCACAGACTGCCCGGGCTCTCCGGAGCCGTCTCGATTATCTCCGCGAAAAAGCGTTCTCTCTCTTCTTTCTCCTTTTGCCGCTGCGCTTTCCGCCCCACCAGTTCCCTGCCGAAATAGCCCTGCAGAATGTCTTCCCACGATAGGCCAGCAAAGCGGCTGCCCGCCAGGGCCTTTTCCATGGCCGCGGCCGAGATCGTGACAGTTTTCTGACCCTCGTAATCCTTCTGAAAAAAGCCTCCCAGCTGCCGGCAGTCCTCCGTACACAGTCCCGAGAGCCGCACCGTGCCGCCGAAACGTCCAAGACTTCGGTATTTCTCCGCAACCTTTACAAACAGCCTGTCATATATTTTCCGCTGCCTGAAATATCGGATACATTCCTCCAACTGGTTTTGATCACTCATGCCTTTTGACTCCCATGCCCTAATCCCTGTAACCCTTTGTTATTCCGTTTCCCGCTCCCCATTTACCAATCTGCGTTCCTTACCGTTCCAGATATATTGGATCACCGTCACAAACTTTGCGTTTTCCGGCCGCAGCAGCTGATAGATGGCCAGCCCCGGAACCGTGTCATAGTCTCCCCACAACACCTGGGAATTGATCATGAAGTTGAAGCGGCACTCCACCATCAGCTTGAACATATCGCGGATATTTGTCTCATCCACCCCCGCAAATGCCTCGTCCAGAGAAATCAGTCTGGGGGCGTCCTCTCTGGCGCCCGCGTACTTTGCCACCACTGCCGAGAAAAGCGGCACATACATGGACATGGCTTTTTCCCCGCCGCTGAAAGTAAAGAACACCCGATCCGTCAGATCCCTCTTCCTCTCCCCCGTCTTCTGGCATTCCAATGTGAATTCAAACCATTTGCGGTAATCCAGCACCTCCCGCATGATGGCGTGGAAGGACTGCACAGAGTTTCCCTCCGCTGTGATCTTCCTCGCCTCGGCGATCTTGGATCGGAAGTGCAGGGACAGCTTCTCCACCTCTTCATCACGCATGATTTCCGCGTCCTTGGACAATAGCTCCACCAACTCCCTGGTATCCAGTTCTTCCTCCTTCTGTGCCTGCTTGTTCTTCCAACTCAGGCTCAATTTCAGTCCGCTGGAGGTATGCATGGAGTCCATGAGGAGGTTCATATTGCTCACCCACCGCTTGCTGGAGTGGATCTTGGCACGGATCTTCTTGCTGATGGTATTGGCCAGGATATCCTCAAACAGTTCCCTCTCCTTATCGCTGAGCAGGCGCTTTTGGGCCTCCGCATCCTCCCGCAGCTTCTCCAGCAGTTCCTTGAACTTGACGTTTATCCCCCGGTATTTTCCTACAATGTCGGTTCTGCGCATGGAGACCCCAAACGTGTTTTCCTCCTCATCCTCCTCGAAAAGCGGCTGCAGGGTAAGCTGAAATTCCACCAGATATCCACGGTTCTCATGATAGATTTCCTGCAGGCGGCCATGGAGATCCGACTGCTTTTTGCCGCCGAATTTGCCTGCCAGCATAGCGCATACCTTTGTCGCCTGGTCCTCCATGTCCTCGCTGAGTACAAACAGCCCCTCCACATATCCCAGCTGGTATTCCTCCCGAAATCCCTTCTCAAAACGCTTATATCTCTGAAGATCTCTCTGATGGCTCTCCTGCTGCTGTTCCAATTCCCTCCCCAGCTGTTCCTGCTTCTCCTGCAGCTGGGCCTGCCTGCTTCTGCAATCCTCCCGGAGTTCAGGCAGCGCTTTCAGCCTTGCCAGACAGTAGTCCAACCGCTCTCTGATCTTTTCATAATCGGTCAGTTCCAATTGTCTTTGCACAGACACAAGAGATGCCTCCAGATCATTTCTCTTCCGGGATATCCTGCCAAGTTCATAGCGGATCATGTCCAAGTCCTGATCAATCGCTTCCAGGCTGTCCGCCAGGCTGCTTAAAATAGAAATTCCGTTTCGGTATTCCCCATGCCGCAGCTGAACATCTGTCAATAACTCCCTATATTTTCCCAGCGCGTCCAACGCTTCCGAAAAAACATCCAGCCTTGCCGTAAGATAACATTTAGCGCAGATTTCCCGAACCCTTATCTGCACCTCGTCCAGTTCCTCCCTGGCCTGGCGCAGCTGCTCCCGAAGCAGGGTAACTCGTTTGCCCAGCTGCTCCAGTTCATAGCTTTTATCCGCATACTCCCTGGCGGCTGCTTTCAGGTCGGTTTCCGCCGGGAACGCGTCCCACTCCTGCTTTAACAACTCGTTCCGGGCCCGGAGTTCCCCCAGGCCCCTCTCACATTCCTCCAGCTGTTCCAGAAGCAGCCTCTCCTCCTGCTCCAGCTGGGCAAGCTTTTCCCGCCGATATCTTTCCCGGGCCCTTACCCCTATATAACATGCCTGATATGCTCCTGTGACGGTTCCCTCCAGAACGCCTATCCTGTAATTTCCTTCTTTATTTACCCAAGTGCAGCCAATCTCCCCTGCTGCCTCTTTCCCGTCCCAGGCGCCCTTATCCTCCCCCGGCACACATTTTCCATATACCCCGATGGATGATAAAATATGGGAAACGCTCTGATACTTTAAAATATCGTTCTCTCCGTTGTCCACATCCAGAAGTTCCAGCAGGTTCTGTTTCACGCGGGTTACATCGCTGAAAATATAGCGGTCACAGACGCCCCCATCCAGCTTCAGCACAGTCTCCCGATATTCCGCCGGAACAATCAGCGCGTCAAGGACTCCCATGGAAAGCAATGCCTCCTCCAGCAGGGATGCCTGCTCCTCCCCCATTTGCTCGCCAAAGTCTACCACCTTGTAGAACTGCTGGAAGGGAATCCCCTTTTCCTCCAGCAGCTGCCGGCTGCGCCCCACGGCTTCACTGTGATCCGGCTCCGGATCCTTTTTGTCGCGCCACTCCTGAAGTTCCCCGCGGATGTGCTGCAGCTGCTGTGATAAAAGCTTTTTTTCCTGCTCCGCACCATATATCTCCTCCCGCAGTTCTTTCTCCCTGGTGTCGAACGCCTCCTTCCCCAGATTGTGTATCTCGTTGAAATCCGTTCCATAGACATACTTTTCAATCTCCTGGGCGGTGCGCTGCTTTACCTCCTCCGCCAGACGCAATTGCTGATTGTTCTTCTCCCACTGGTAGAATCGTTCTATCCACTCATCCTTTGTCTCCTGAAGCAGCGTTTCGTACTGGCGCAGTTCCCTCTCCTTCTGCTCCTGCTCTCCCCGCAGGCCGTCCATCTCCTGCAGCTTATTGTCATAACTCTCCTGGCGGCTCTTTTCCTCGAAAAGTACCTCTCTGCCCTTTTCCACGCGCTTCACATACTCCCCGAGAAGCCTGGAATGACTCTGGAATGCCTGCTCTTTCCGCGAATCCTCCAGCAGTTCCTTTTTCAGAAACGCAAAATCGTCAAAGGGAATATCCCCCAGCGTCTCCTCCATCTCCGCAAGGGTTGTTTCTATCTCCTCCCATAACAAATCGTTCTGTTCTTTTTGCTTTTTCTGCCTGCTCTCAATCTCCCGGCGTCTGTCGTCTTTTTCCTGCTCCTGTGTTCTCTTCCCGGCAATCTCCTCTTCGGCCTCTTCCTTCTTGCCTGCCAACTCCAGTTCCTGCCGCTTCAGCTTTGCCGCGTCGCTATCCTGCAGGGAACCTTCCTCCTGCTTCAGAACCTCCTCTTCCCTTCTCAGTTCCTCATAGCGTGTCTTTTCTTCTTCCAGCTGTTCACAGCTATCCCCCCTCTGCTGCACCAGTTCTTTCAGCCGCTTCTCCTGCTTCCTGCACTCCTGGGCACAACCTGTAAAAAGCGCGGCCTTGTCATACAGAACGATCTGGTTATACTGGTCAAAGGACTTTTCTATCTGCTCCGCCGCCCGTATACTTTCATCCAAAGTATCCAGATTGGTCTTCTGGCTGTCCATATTCTCGATGGCTTCTGACATGGGGCGCAGGTCATCCTCGGAAAGAGTCTGTAAAGATCTGCTCAATATCTCATTGATAATCGTCGGCTTGAAATCCTTGGAAAGTTTAGGTGTGCGCAGCTGAATCAGCAGATCCAGCATCTCCTGATACTCCTCTAAGGTCTCAAAGCCAAACAGGAGCCGGTTCACACACTGGACGTACTCGCCCTGGGTTTCCAGTATGCGCCCGCCCTCTCCCAGGCGGTTTCTAAGTTCCTGCCGGGTACAGGTAATCCTGTTCTGAACATCCTTATACAGAAAAAGGTCTTTACCGACGCGCCGCCCGTCCGTCACACAAAAATACCAGGTATCCAGCTTTTTATTCTTTCTCGCCCGAATCCCCATGCCTATGGTAGTATACTGTTCGCTGCCCGTGCGCTTCAATTCCATATACAGATAGCCGGTGCGCTCTTCCCGCTCATCCCCTTCTTCCAGCAGATAATTCTCCATCTTTCGAGCCCGTGACCCAAAGGGATCCAGTCTCTCGGGCCGCATATTTCCGTCCAAAAGCAGGGGAATAAAACTCTGCATGGTGACTGACTTGCCGGAACCGTTGGCTCCCCGCAGAAGCATCCTCCCGTCCAGAAATTCAAATTCCTGTTCGTCATAATACCAAAAGTCTAACAGGCCGATTCTGTGGATCTGCCATTCACTGTTCATTTGTGCTCCCCTTTCCTAATCGAAAATGCATTACCAGTACATCGAATAATAAGTTTCTTACTCATAACTTTATCTATAAATGTTGCTAAACTACATAACGCCAGAATTTACCGTATTGCATTGGTTAAACGTATATGGCTGGCGTTATGTAGTCAGGTTACTCGGCAATTTTAACTGTTAAGCCGTATAAATCAAGCTTTACTGAAAACTGATGTATCAGTGACTAAATTAATGTTGTAATAGTTACCTATACTGAGAAATCCGCCGGATATTTCCCGATCACCCTGCCCAGCGCCGGCCTGATCAGGATATCATCCCTCTGTTCCTCCACCAGTTCCAGACTGATCAGGTATGAGGATATCTCCCTGTAAAACTCTTCCGTCACCATCTCCCGATAAGTCTTGATAAATCCTTGGCCAAAGCGCTCCTTGCACTCTTCCAGCAGGCTTCGGAACGTCTCCCGGGATATCCGTATGTTCTCATCCTTCCGCACTTCATATTTGCCCGTGTCCACCTTCTCCCGGAGCAGCAAACCGCATAAGAGAACAATATCCGAGAGGGTGTTCTCCTCCGGGATGCAGCGCCCCATATGGCTGTCCTCTCCCAGTATCAAATAGGCGCTGCTGCGGTATACCTGCAATTCGCAGGGGATGAATCCCTCCAATTCCCCCTGTATCATATTCCGGTAATTTCTCAGATAGGCGAAGTCCTCTTCGTTCTCCTCCGTGCGGTAGATTCCCATGGTCATGAGCAGACTTCGATAGATACGCTGTCTCCTGACAATTCCGCGATCCTCGTCCACATCGATCCAATCCGCTTTCATGAAATCCGCGTATCCCGAATAATCCATAATATTCTGGGTAAAATTGCGCATGAAAAAACGGGAAACGCCGGTATTTTCATACAGCACTTCACCGCTGTAATCCTTGGCAAAACCTTCCTCACTGCCGTCGTCCACGTTCAAAATGCCCGCTGCCACACAGTATTTCATCACCTTTATCAGATGCCGCCGGTAGCTGTACACCGTCCAGTCTATCTGTTCTTCCCCATACTGTCCCTGTACATATTCCGTGAGTTCCGACAATACGAATTGCTCCTGTGCCTCCTTGTCCTCCAAAAACATTAGTATCAGGCAAAGAAACGCATACTGGATGGGTTCCGTAAAATCCTGTATTCCCATCCATCGCTCGGGTTTTGCCGGAACCTTTTCCACTTTTACCAGATAAGGATTTACCATGACCTGATAACCCATTTTCTCTGTGAGAAATTTTTTTACCGTGCCGATCTCATCTTTCATCCGGTAATACAGTTCCTTGTCTCTTGCCTTCAGGATCCATCGTCTGCCAAGCAGTGTTTCCAATGTATTCATTGCAATTACATTCCTTCATTATTAAATGTACTACGTTTCCGTGCGCCTCGGCGCACATTTGATTCAAGAGAGCTAAACGCGGAGCGTTTTGCTCATTGTTCCACATATGCCGTCTCATTCAAACAGTATGGTATACGCAGGCATACGAAATGTTCCGTCCGTACATTTCAGCACACAAGTTTTCTGCTCATCCTCCAATATCACGGAGAAAGCCTGTCCGTCCTCCGTCTTACCACGGCGGGTTTTACTCTCCAGTCCTTTGGAGAGCCATGTCAAAAAGATATCCCTGACCTGGGGGGCAATCTCCGGCAGGGCGGCAAATTCCAACCGTCCGTCTTGGATATAACTCTTCAGCAGGCTTCTCTCTTCCTCCAGCCGTCGGACCATGGCCTGGCGCACCGCCTCTTTCTCTCTGGTCCGATCCTCTATGCCGGAGCGCTTCGATTTTTCCCTGTAATTGCGTACACGGGGCTGGATGATAATCTCCTGGGGCTCTTCGTCAAAGACGCCGCTGTTGATGCTGTCCGTCTGCCTCGGGAAATCCCCTTTTATGTGCAGCGGCTTTTCTATCCCGAAAACCATCGCCGCCAGCTTATGCGCCTCGTCAATGTCCTTACATCCGGCAAACATCCCTGCCAGCTTTCGATACTCCTCCCGGCGATTGGCTCCGCTGTTATTCTGTTCACTGAGACGATTGGCATACCGGGTGATCTTTCGAATCACTTCATTGGTTGTGTCAAAGACTCTCATGGCCTCGGACTGTACCCCGTCGGCCCCTGCAAACCACTTTCGGATGTTTTCCCAGCGCCCTTTCATCCTCTCATAAATCTGCTGTTCATCCACCTCCGCCTCGATTCTGGGGATGGACAATTCATAGACCGTCACCTGATCCAGCACGTATTTCACCGTCTCCGGCCGCACTTTCCGCAGCGCCTGCTCAATGGCGTTCACATTTACCTGGAGACTTTTCACAAAAGAGCGGAGATATTCGATAAGGTGATCCTTGAATACCAGAAATTCCCTGGTCTTCATCATCTCTTCCGCCTTTACGCTGTTCAATTCTCTCATATAGTCCTGATAATTCTGATTTAAACGGATAAAATCATTGTTCAGGTCACTCCACCAGCCATGGATCTGCTCCGCGTCCTTCTGGGACATCTCCTCCGCTTTTCCCAGGGAGATGCGCAGCCTCTCCAAAAGCGTAGGCTCCAGCGATGCCCCCTCTATAAACAAATTTTCCAGCCGGATTACCATACGCTCAATCTCGACCGTTGTCTCCGTAAGCTGGAAGCGAAATTTTTTATTTTTAAATTCTTCTATGGTGGAGACTCTTTTAGTGTCCTGGATTGTAGCCAGATTCCCCCAACTCGTCAGCGTCTCCAGATCCTGCTGACACTGCTCCATGGTATAGCCCGCAAAGTACGGATCCTCCGTCAGTTCTTCGTAGACCTCTTCCTGATACATCCAGTATTTCAGTTTCTCATAATTTTGATAGAACAGACGGGCAATAGAACGATATCTGTCTGTGTTTTCCACATCCAGATATTTGGCCTCCCGCACAGGTTTGACTAATTTTTCGTTGACTTTCATCGGTTTGCCCTGTCCCTTTACTTTGCTGATTTTATATTATAATTAAAGACCATGGGTATCTTTACCTTTTTGTATTCCATATTATACCACAGCTGCTTTTTTCCTGCAATTCCAACTTATACTGCTTAACAAAATTTCCAAGTAACCTGACTACATAACGCCAGCCATATACGTTTAACCAATGCAGTACGGTAAATTCTGGCGTTATATAGTATAAATTCCAGTTACACCAGTAATACCGCCGCACAGATCAGCACCTCTTCTTGACGCCCTATACTTATTGTCCCCGCCATCCTCCTCTTTCTGCCACTTTCTACAGAACTATTCCATATCCAAGCCGCCGTAAAACCTTGACGTCATTATACCCCGGTGATAAAATAGTCCTACGGGTACTATATGAAAACAACAGACTTCAAAATATGAAGGAGAAAATTAATGCTCAAAGAAACCATGCAGAATTATTCGTTTATACCAACAGACGAAAATACCTTAGCCAGTATTGATAAAAAGTATAAGGAATACAAAGAATACGAAGATTCTGAGTTTAAATCTAATAGCAATGTTTATCGGCGTTACAAGTTTAAAGACGGATCCTCTATTACAGTTTATAAGGATGCATATAAACACGGCAAAAAATTGAGAAACGGAAAGGTTTATATGTATGGACGAAATGAAGATTATCAAGAATTTCGTGAAAAAGACATGAGCGGCAATAATAGACCTATAGAAGAGGTGAAAGCAGATTCTCCGCTTATCGCGGATTTAAATTTCAATCATAAAATAATCGGAAGTGACGAAACCGGTAAAGGAGAACCTTTTAAATATCTGGTTGTTACAGCCGCATATACAAATGGTACGGACGACATAAAAAAATATATCAAAATGGGAATTGACGATTCTAAGGAGACTCCCAATAAAATACAGAAAATAGGACAAGAAGTTACCGGCGTTCACAGTTGGAATGAACTTCTGGGGAAACTAAATAATAAAGCCCTCTTCGTCACAGATTGCTCCGTCACAAAAATTATAACAAACAAGGAGTACAACAAAAGATGCCCTGAAGAAAATGTAAATGATATTCTAAAAAAGGCCCACCTGGAGGTCTTAAAAGAAGTTTCCAAACAACATCCTGACAGCAAAATTGTAGTAGACAATTTTTATGACAAAAATGAACTAGCCATACGGAACTTTAAAGAAGAACTGTCTTTCGGCGCTTCTTCAATAGACCCTAATCATATATTTGTAACTACCAAAGCCGACTCAAAAATCATGGCCGTTTCCCTGGCGTCTGTGATAAGTACATACATATGTAATCTCGGCTGCGAATATGTACAAGAGATTTTAGACAATATCAAAGAAAATTCCGCGGAGAATCTTCTTCTGCCTCTAAATAGTCCGGGAGCAAAAACTCTGGCAGAATTTTTCTCAAAGCTGAGGCCGGATTCACTGGAAGACTTTGTAAATAAACATGCCAAAAAAAGGTTTGGTAACGTTGAGGCTGCGCTTTCCATGATAAAGCAAGGGGGATCGCTATGAACTTAAAACAAATCACTTTTATATTTGAAAATTGTGACAGCATTACAATAGAAGGTACATACATAGGTGCTTTTTTAGTAGATGACATAAAAACCTCCATTAGAAGAACCAGTATCAATTCAATCCACCGAATGGATACTGCCTATACGGTTGTGGTAGAAATACTTAAAGAGGCCAATAAAGAATTTTATGATTCTGACCTATACGATGAGGACGATTTCAGGCGAATGACTTTTGACAGACTCATGGAATATGGCAATATTGCAAGTATTCAGTTCGAATTAGAAGAAAATCCTGCCGGAACGGGGCAATCCCCCTGTACCGAATACTATTATTATGTGAATTGGACCGGAGACAGTAAATATACAAACGCCGCACAAAAGACTTATGTAAGTCCCTGCGGCAATCTCTATATTGTTATAGCGGACGGGAAAGAGATTGAAGATTTCCTCAATCCTTTCCCATAACAGTATCTCTATTCCTTTTACGGAGGCCATCAGCCTTTATAAGCAGCCTTGATTTCTTCCTCTGTGAGACAATGCTCTTCGCTGTTTATAACCGCGTTCACCAGCCGTTTTAGCGCGTCCTTATTCTCGTTAATAATCTTTATGGCCTCCTGCAGCCGCTCCGATAAGATTTGATTGATCAAATTCTGTGCTTTCTCATTATGGAGCAATTGTTCCTCTGAAATGGCAGCAAGCCCAACCTCCTCCTCATACATTCCACCGGCGCAGACCATCTTTGCGGCAAGCTTTGTCGCGGATTCCAGATCGCTGGAGGCTCCAAATGTAAGACCATATCCCTGGACCATTTCCGCGGCTCTTCCTCCAAGTATTCCGCTGATTCTTTGCAGATACTCCTCTTTTGTGCAGTGCCTGGGCATATTTTCCTGCAGCACATAACCGCCGTGTGATCCCCTTGCCACAACGCTCATATATTTAGGACTTCTCCCATAAAACAGGGCAATGAGGGCATGACCCGCTTCATGGCAGGCTGTATGTTTTATGTTTTCCTCAGAGTTCTCCTCCCATTCTTCTCCGTAAAGCAATTCTTCAAAAGTCTCATCCAGCAGGCTGTCATTTACCCTGACATCCGCACGAATAGCTTCTCTCAGCGCCGCCTCTATCACATTCTCAAGGTCGGCAAAACTCTTTCCATCCGACCGAAGAACAATGCTGCTAATCTCACTTTCTGAAACATCAAACATATCTTTATGTTGCATGAGCATCTGCTCCAGCTTCCATCTTCTTCCCTTTTCACCCGGTAGATTGACGCGTGACCTCCTGTCAAAACGCCTTAGAAACGCACGGTCCAAGTCCTCTTCTTCCGCATTGGTCGCTGCCATAACAAATACCGGTTTGTTATCTACTTTCTTGAATCCATCCATCTCTGTTAAAAGCGCGTTTAGGATTATGTTGTTGCCTGTCTGCCGTCTGTCCCGGGCAATTGCGTCCACTTCATCTATGAACAGTACCGCCGGCGCGTACTTCCTTGCGACACGAAATATACGATGTACCTGTTCGGCTCCGTCGTTGCTTACCAGCTTATCCGCGCCAATCTCCAGAAAACACACCCCTGATTCTGTGGCAACTACCTTTGCAAGAGAAGTCTTTCCTGTTCCCGCAGGTCCATACAGTAATATACCTTTAGGTACTCTGACGCCTTTTTGGAAATATTCCTTTGTATTTTTTAAGTAATCAATAAAGTATTTCAGTTCTTTTTTTATGATATTGGATGCGTAAATGTCATCCCAGTGCTTATTCGGCTGCGCGTCCGCCGACAGCAGAAGGTCTTTGTCCTCCGCTTCAACAGCATCTTCCAGCTTGAAATCGCACAAAATAATCCTGGCGTATTTTTGTTTTTCATCCAGTTCTATTTTTTTATCATATGCAATTTTCTGATGCCGCAAAGACAGCGTTTCCATTGTCTTTTGGCAGCATGCATCCCAATAAACCTGCAAAAGTTCGGTTTGTATATTTTCCCGCCTGATAAGCTCCGACATTCCGCGGCGGCCCAGTTCCGCCTTTTCCGTCCGACTATAGGAATGCCCTTTGTCTCCATGTAAAATATAAACGGGAACATCCGCATAATCTGTTCTTATATTTGAAAATACCTTGCTTCCCTCCGTACACATATCTACAATACGCAAGCCGCTTTCATTTTCCTTCATTCCATATTCATAATCGACTGCCGCCAGGATGACATTTTCCTTACGGAGAATCTGCATAAATTCTTCCGTGTCGGTCGTCGCCATGATCCGAACATTATTTTCCGCTAATCTTTCATTATGGATTTCCTCTGCCTGGCCGAATATTGCAATCACACAGTTCTTTTCCCCCAGATAGAACTGCTTTATTTCATCCGTCGTATCCGAGAAATCATGTTCCAATGTGATTTTTTTCAAGTCGGTTTTCCAGTCAAATCCCTGGGTTTCGTCCGCCTGAGACAGCAATAGAAACAGTGCGTTGTCTAAAATTTTTCCCGCAAGCACGGTTGCGTTTCTGGCATCCATACTGCCTCCCATAGAGTACAGCGCGGTAGCCGCAAACTTATCATCGCTGTTTTCGATATCATATCCGTATTCTTTTTTTAACAGTTGTATCTGTTTTTCCAGATTCGTCTTTATAATCTTAAGAATGGCATCCGTCCGCAAATGATTGAACATAATGACTGTGTGAGAAGACATTCTGGAAATAATTTCCGGCGGAAAATAGGGAACATCTGACTGTGGATTCATGTCTTTTTTTAAGGCGTCTATGATGACGCTGTCCGGCAGTAGTGTCAGATTTTCATTTTCAGCATCCTGATATAATTGTTTTCCTGCGTTCGTGGTAAAGATGACAATGGTGTTCCGAAAGTCAATATCTTTATTCCAATGCTTATCCTCACATTTTCCATTGTCCAAAATCTGGAGAAAAAGTACAATCACCTCCCTGCACGCCTTTTCAATTTCGTCAAACAGTAGTACGCATCGGGGATTTTTATCTACAAAGTCTGTCAGCACACCGGGGGTCGCATTATTCCATGTAGTGTTATGTCCAACCAAGTCCTGTGCATTGCTGTAATGAGAATAGGCGGACATATCAAAGCGTTTATAAGCAATTCCCAAGGTATCGGCAATGGTTTCCGCAATAAAGGTCTTACCCACACCCGATGGTCCCGCAAACAGATACGCATGTCTGGGGCCTTTCTTTTTACTGCCTGCATTTACTGTTTTTTCCGCGGAAAAATAGGCATTTGTGAATTTATCAATCACATCGTCCTGTCCGATAACTTCACTCTTTAACGCAATATCAATCGCAGTGGCTCGCGCTTCAATACTCTGCATGGAAACCTTGGTTTCTTTATGCTCTTTTATCAGCAAATCCGGATTTTGGAAAGGGCCGGATATCTCCAAAAGATCCGCACGATACAACGGATTCCCCACAAGTTCCTTATATAGCCCCAGAACCGTATGCCCATGCCGGCTTTGGCGAAAAAATTTTCTCAGAGCTACACAGGCTTCGGGATTGGGGTTCGAATAATTTTCTAATTTTTTCGCTTTTACCATGAGCCGGTTTAAAACCTCTGATAAATCGTCAGCCTTCATGTCGTTGTCTTCAAAATGTTTTTTTAGTCGAATATAATCTTCTGTCTCATGCCATATCTCCTGTATATCGGACTGCGCATTAGCAAATGGCAAGCGACCTGATTTTAGGTCATATCTTTTTGGGTAATCATATAATATTCTATCATCCTGTAAGACTAGATAGAGCAACGCCGTATACAATGAGATGCAGGCGTATTTGCCAGTCCGTGTAATTTTAGAAAAAAGCTGTGAACGTCCGGCGCCGGCACATTCCGTTAACAGGAGCACAACCCATGGAGAGTTTCCAGAGGAATCCGATTTCAAACCTGCCGTTTCCAAAACATCCTGGTAGGATTTTTCCTTCTCCAAAGCTGCCCTCTCGTCATACCCTTCCCAAAACAAGTCCCCTGCCGGTTCTGATTCTTCCGGATTTTCCCTTAAATATTCGTTTGCCTGTTTCTTTGCATGAGCATAACTCATTTCTACCGTTTCGTCCTCATTCTCCTTTTCCGTCATATACGTAAAACTGCGGTATTCCGCGCCGCCAAATCCCTTTACCTGCTGTTCTGTTTCTGCCCATACCTCGTAAATACCTGGAATACGTCCTTTTCTTACTGCATAAATTTTTTTCTTCATGTAATATCCCTTTCGTTATCCAATTTGCTCATTTATAATTCCAAAAATATTATAGCGAATAGGATTTGCAAATTCAACAAAAAACAGCTTTCGAATACCATACCCAATATTTTTTGCATGAATATGAATTTTGTGGTAAAATGATATTATCCTTCTGACAGGGCTTCCACCCCCGTATCCCGGTCAGCTGGGACACGGAGAGTAATACGCTGCGGTTTCGCCGCTTTATAACTGCTTTCGCAATATAATATCATACAACATCAACAGGAGGATTTCATTTATGCCGCTAACTTATGAAACTTACAAAACAGAACCCATGAGCCTTACCATGGAAGAAATGGCTTCCCTGCACAGTGAACTGGCAGGAGAAGTCGGAAGCGTCGGCGACGATACCGTTACCGACCTGTATAACGACCTGCTATTCGCCGCTGTAAGGTATTTGGAATCACGCGCCCACTGGCCTCTGTGGACAAAAGAAGAAAAAACAGCGAATGACAGCGACCGCACCCGGCGCCACAACAGCGCGATAGATAAGCTGAATATACTGGCAAGATATCTGAAATCACAGGGCGAAGCAGCTTCATGGCGTGAAGCCCTTGGCGATGAGAAGGAAAATCCCGTTATCAGAAAGCGCATCGGTGATTTCGTCTGTTATATTGCCTTTATAGGAAGCCTGAACGCAAGATAAACCCTGCTGCCGCCTGCCCCGGACACAAAAGATAACTGCGTTAGCAATACTGTTATCTCCAAAATAAGCATTATAGCCATAGGTAATGGCAAAGCAAAGTCCGTAGCCAAATGTCCGAAATGACAGTAGCAGTAAAAAGTGAACTGAATATCCTTGTTATTGGAGATCACACAGCAGATGTGTTCTTTATCTATGTTAAAATGCTTTGGACAAATTCCCTCTTTTTCATATTCTGCAAGATACTCGTCTGTCAAAGCGAAAACTTCCGTCAGTTCCGCACGTATCTTTTCCACTGTTTCTGCCTGAATGACGGCAAGAATCCTGGCTTACGGATCAAAAGGAAGTCCGAGTTGTCGCAGTTCCTCCAGAGCCCTTTTCGTTCCTTTTCTGAAATACTGACCGTTATATAACATTACAGCATTTTCTATAAACTCAATAGCCGCTCCAGCGCAGTTCCTGGCTTTGAATGGCCGGTTTCTTGTCATTTACTATAGTTCAACAGGCAAATGTCCGCAAAATGTTACAACCGGCAATTTTCATTTAAAAACAAAAATTTCTTCAATCGGGACTTCTACGGCCCTGGAAATATCAATCGCCAGCTTCAGCGACGGATTATACTGCGCCTTTTCCAGACGCATGATCGTTTCCCGGCGCACTCCCACTTTTTCTGCCAGCTGCTCCTGTGTCAGATCTTTCATTTGCCGGTACTTTTTTAACCTGCATTCAAATTCTGCCATCTCCTATTCCTCGCTTTCCTCTGCCTGGTCGTCATGGTCATATCGGTACAGCAAATATTCAGAGAGGAAAATCCCCAAAGCCAATGCAAGGGAAAGCGTAATAATGGAAGCAATCAGGGTATACTCAAGATTTCCAAAAAGTTTTCCCTGGCAAAGAATTATCAGTGCAAGAAGCATGGCTCCAAAAGTAATTTTATACGCTTTCAGCTTAGCGCGGGCAATGTTCTCACGAAAGCGCTCATCCATAAATGTCCCTGACATCTTCCGGGTCAAACAGATATGCGCACGGCAGGCTTATGCCGCCCGCCAGCAGGGTAGCGCTTATCCCGATAGAGCCATACAGCAATAGCGAGTGAAGCGTTATATCCGTACCGAAGCGCACAAGGACAACACAGGGAATCAACGCAGTAACCAGCCCCAATACGGCAAGCAGGATATAAAACAGAAACCCATTGCCGTTGGCGATGGGATTCCTGTGTCAAAAAAGTTATTCAACTGTAATCACTACAATCTTCACAGCTTCATCCGGGTGCTCTTCATCAAAATTAATCAGCCCCCGGTAACTGATCTCTACTTTATCGCCCACGGCAATCGAGTGATCTCCTTCTGCTTCCTTAGCGCTCTCCGTGGAACATCCTTCCAGTATCTGGGCATTCTCCGTGGAAAAATAATATAGCATGTCATCATCTGGGTTTTTGATTGTGATTGTGTTACCTTCATACTTTTCAACAATTCCGGCAATGGGATCGCACACTGTGTTTTCTTCGTCTTCCGGAGAAGTTTTTCTATCCTCTTCTGTAATCTCCGGCTTTGGCAGTTCCACATCATTCGTTTCTGTCGTTTTTGTATCTGCAGTTTCTTCCTTATCCGTTTCCTGCCGGGAATCAGTCTCTACAGATACGGCATCCCCTTTTGATTCGGATGAGCAGGCGGTCATCCCCATTGCTATAGCAATCATAAACATCAGTATAAATTTCTTTTTCATAATCTTCCTCCCATATTCTAAAAGAACCGTATTTCTGTGGCATGAAATTGTCTCCGTCATTATCTCTTATCGAAACGTCATTTCCTCCTTCCGCCGATATTTCATCTGTCTGGATTTTTCTGTCTTAGCAGCAGTTTCAGCAACGGAACCGCAGCCACCTCCTGTTTATCATCATAGAAACAATGGCTATTATAATCTGCCTGCATCATTCATGCAACCCGTTTGCCGCGAAATGCTATCTGGATGCAGTGAATGTCTGTGAACTGTTTCCATTGGCTGAGCCAAACCGCAGCAATACTCCGATGTGTCTCTGGTCTACTGCTGCAGCTTTATGGTATCCACAATGGACAGCTGCCCGATTCTTTTGATTGGCCGCCGAATCGCCAACGCCGCAGATCCAATACATAACATGACGATCAGCAGCAGGGAGGCAACGGGAAGCTGCCATGTTGTTCCCCATTTATCCGCAATCAGGAACTGGAACATCATCTTATTCAGCGGTAAGCCCAGGACACATCCGGTGATACATCCTAAGACTGCATAGGTGCTTGCCTCTGCGGCAATCATCTTATAGAGCTGCCCGGATCCCATTCCAATGGAACGCATCACGCCATACTGTCTGGTCCTTGCCGCCACGCTGGCATTCATACTGTTAAAGATATTGAATACGGTGATCAGCGCAATGATGAGCAGGAACCCATAAATAAACACCGCGCCTGTATAATAGGAACTTTGGGATTCCGAATTTGACAGCCGTTTATCCGCAATGGAGACGTCAGATGGAAGCAGGCTCCGTATTGCCGATACTGTCTCATCCGTGCCGCTGCCTGCAAGCTGTATATCCACAGTCGTATAACCTGCCGCACCAATGCTCTCTGTAAATAGCTGTTCCGAGCATATGATGTATCCAAGGCTTCCCGCTTCACTTGATGCATTTGTAGAAGAAAGGATTCCCGCGATCCTCACCTGCTTCTCCCCAAAAGGCGTATGGAGCGTCACGATGTCCCCGGCCTTCCACTGCATGCCGTCCCGGTAGGACACTAAGATATCCCCGGCTCCTCCCGAAACCGCATCGATATTTCCCCCGTTCAGTTCCTCTTTTGCCCATTTGAACTGATTTTCTTCATAAGAAACCAGCGTGGCCGTTCCGCTCTCGGTATCGGAAGAAATGGATAAGCCGCCATATTCCATTCTGCCAAAAGCACACTTCACACCCTCCACGGCTTCGATTTCCTCTATTACAGAAGTTTCCAGCCCTGCAGCGGCTGTCACTGATACATCCCCCGCCCACGGGGCTAATGCAGGCATACCCTGGCCCAGGAAGACGACCATCACCTGGAAAGCAAGGAAAAGCATGATGCTGATGGCAAAGGAACAGGTCATCAGGAATAAATTCTTTTTTCCGGACAGCGCATGGAACATGCCCATGCCTGTTTCCACATGGAACAGCTTTGTATTTGCCGCACGCTTATTCTGCGTCAGCTGGGAGCCTCCGCTGATTGCCGTGACAGGCGAAACCCTGGAGGCCTTTTTCGCCGGGGAAAGGGAAGCAAGAAGGACGATCAGGAAGCCCACCACAATCCCTGCCAATATACCGGCGATACTGAATTCAAACAGCGGAACCTCAGAAAACCGGTCTCCGCTGATGGATTTAAGCAGCAGGCAGGCGGCCCATGTCACAGCCTGCCCCGCCAGCAGACCAATGGGAACGCCCTTTGCGCTCTGTCCGAGCCCCTGCAGGATCACAAAATGCTTTACCTGTTTCCTGGATGCCCCCAGACAGCGCAGCAACCCATAATCTTTCGTCCTCTCCAATACATTGGTGTTAAAGCTTGCGGAAATCATTACCGTCCCCGCAATCAAAACAAGGAAAACCAAGATCGCCGCAATCAGATAGAGGGCCTGCATGATGTTGCTCTCACTTTGTCCCATCAGCCCCAATAAAGCGGTATTTTCTGAGATCTGGCCGTCAGAAAGGCCAAACTGGCTCTTGATTTCCTTTATGGCCTCCTGTATATGGGCGCCGCTCTTAAACCGGATGCGGTAGGTGGTTCCGTCTGCCGCGTTTTCATCCGCAATGGCAAGGAAGCCCTCTTCGCAAAGCGCCATCCCACAGATATCCGCTTTCAGCATGGAACCCATATCCCCAAGGGTCCCGGTAATCCGATATTGTCTTTGTGAGCCGTCCGGAACCGTAACCGTCACGTTATCGCCGATGGACAGACCCAGCTGGCCCATGGCGTTTTCATTCAGCAGCGCCTCATCCGGCAGGGTAGGGTACACCCCTGCCGTCATATCCATTTCGGTGAGGGATTCCATTGTTTCTTCATTTGCCCCCACAAAACTGACGACTTTGCCGGACAGCATCCCCATACTGCCCTGGTAGACCCATCCCGATAAAGCCACGTCAACCCTTGCCGATACCAGTTCTGCCTTCTCCGCCTCCACATCATGGAGCGCCGCATGGTATTCGCCATTGGTTTTAATAAAATAATTCTTCTGGGAACGCATCGCCATGTCCGCCATACTGAAAATCGCCATTACAAGGCATACCGAAAGCGTGATGCACAGCACGGAGATCCGGTTATTTTTGCGGTGAACCTTTTCATACTGGGGTATCAGTTCAAGATAACTTCTCATCTCGCCGCCACCCCCAAATCCTTCAGCCTTCCGTCCGTCATGCGCAGTACCCGGTCTGATGCATCCGCATGGTTCTCATTGTGGGTGATCATCAGGATTGTCTGCCTGTACTTGGCCGACATGGATTTCAAGAGGGTGATGACCTCCTGGCTGTTCTTGGAATCCAGGTTCCCGGTAGGCTCATCCGCCATGATGATGGCAGGACGGGCCGCCAGCGCCCTCCCGATTGCCACCCTCTGCTGCTGACCTCCGGAAAGCTGGCTGGGAAGGTGCTTCCTGCGTTCCTTTAATCCCAGAATCTCCAACAGTTCCTCCACATACTTCTGATCCGGCTTCTGGTAGTCCAGAAGCAAGGGGAATGTAATGTTCTGTTCAACATTCAGTTCCGGGATCAGGTTAAAGGACTGGAAGATAAACCCGATATTCTGGCGGCGGAATACCGTAAGCTTCTTTTCGGGCATGGAAAAAATGTCCTTGTCATCAATCCGCACTTTCCCGGAGGTTGGGTTATCCAAGGCTCCCACCACATTTAAAAGTGTACTTTTCCCAGAACCGGATTCGCCTACGATGGCGATAAATTCCCCTTTGCCCACGGAGAAGGAAACATGGTCAAGCGCCCGGACTTCCGCTTCCCCTTTTCCATAGGTCTTGCATAGATTCTGTACTTCAAGAATATTCATATTCATTACCTGCCTTTCAGGAATTATCTTACCCGCTGGGTCTTACTTTCACATGAATTTCATCTTACTCTTTTGTAAGATGGAAAAAACTTAAGACAAACCTGCTGCCCCGGCCGACCCTGCTGGTTACGGAAATCGTCCCCTGATGGGCTTCCACAATGGATTTTGCCAGCGGCAGCCCCAGACCTATTCCATGGGTATCCTGGGAAAAACGGCTTCGGTAGAACCGCTTGAATATATTATGGATGTCCTCCTGGTGGATCCCTGTCCCGTTGTCTTCCACCACAATATTTGTAAGAAGGGGCGTCCTCTCCCAGCTGATTACTACTTTCCCGCCCTTCCCAGTATGCTCCAGCGCATTTTTTACCACATTCCCCAAAGCTTCCGACATCCAGAGGGCATCGCAGTAAAGAGAAACCTCGCTGTTCCCGGATAACACGATCTCCTTCGCTTCCTGGGCCGCCAGTGTCTCAAAGCGTTCCGTCACGTCCTTAAGGAGCATTTCCACGTTTTCCTCCGCCTTTTCCATCCTGACCGTGCCTGCGTCCAGTTTGGCTATTTTTAAGAGCGTATAAACCACATCCTCCACCCGGCGTATTTCCCGCAGGGATTTCTGGCTGAATGCATGGATGGTTTCGCTGTCCATACCCTCCTGCGCCATAATCTCATCATACATCTTAAGCGCTGCCAGGGGCGTCTTTAACTGGTGGGAAACATCCGAGATCATATCCTGCAGAAATACGCGCGTCTGTTTTTCATGTTCTGCCTGGGCAGAAAGGATTGCGGCAAGCTCATTGATCCTGTGGAACAGGCTGTACCAGTCCCCGGTTTCCTCACTGTCAATCCTCTGTCCTGTATCGCCTGAAAGGAACCGGGTAATCACAATATCTGCCTTTGCTATCGCTTTGTTTTGTTTCCGGATATAGATCCAGACTGTCAGAAAAACAGCCAGAAAAATGCTAAAAAGCATACCTCCAAGCCAAGCGGCGGTATGCTTAAGATAAGCGTAGGCGGCAGGAATCAGCCTGGGATCCGCATTTTCATGGTATCCCGCTTCCTTAAGGGCCTGCCTCCCGGCCTCCAGGTCAGAGTCCGTTTTGTCTTTTGTAAATGCGGCTGCCACATTTGCGTCCGGGTGGTTGACCAGATACCCTGCCGTCCCATAATCATGCTCCACTATTGTTTTCTGGAAATCATTTGTCATATAGAATAAGAGGATGCCCAGTCCTGCCGCCGCAGCCAGGCAGATGGCAAGCAGCCAGCACAGCATCCTCCTTGTTTCTTTTCCCATTGTTTTCATGCCTTATTACTCTCCAGCCCATTTATAGCCAAACCCAATTTCCGTCAGAAGCTTTGTGGGGGAATTAGGGTCATCTTCAATCTTCCTCCGCAGTCTGCGTATATAGACGGAAAGGGTATTGTCATCCACATAGCTGCCGTTCCCATCCCAAAGGCGGTCTAAGATCAGTTCCCTTGGCAGAATGCGGCCTGGATTCTTCAAAAACAGGCAAAGCAGCTTATATTCCACCAATGTTAAAGGGATCTCCGTTTCCCCTTTCCAGCAGATCCGATCGGACAGGTCAATCCGGATCCCATTGGATTCCAGAATCGTATCACTCTTATGAAATTGCTGCCCCATGCGGCGCAGCAATGCGTTGATCCTTGAAAGGGCCTCCCCCAATTTAAAGGGTTTGGTAATGTAGTCATCCCCACCCATGTCCAGCCCCTTTACAATGCTGATCTCTTCATCCGAAGCTGTCAGGAATATGATCGGGACAGCAGAGGTTTTTCTTACTTCCTTACAGATATCAAAGCCTGTCCCGTCCGGCAGCGTGACGTCCAGCAGCAAAAGGTCATACTGGCCTGCCCCGAAGAATTGATATGCTTCCATTACGGTACGGGCATTATCTACCTGAAAACCATTTTTCTCAAGCGTGTATTTCAAGCCTTCAATCAGGCTTAAATCATCTTCTACATATAATATCTTTTTTTCATTCATTTTTTATCCATCACTCCGGATGCCTCCCACATATAAAAAGTAAAACTGGAATTTCCACAGCCAACAGAGCCAGCAGGATATACAGCAGTGCAGGCCAGGCCGAGGCGCCTCCCGCAAGCAGCAGCATAACCACCGGAACCACATATTTCCGCGGATGATGCCACAAGTCGCTTTCAATCTTCCAGTTCCGAATAGGATAAAGCCATTCCAGAAGCACAGACAGCACCGCGCTCTGCAGGGCAAAGAAAACAGCCCCGGCAATCAAGGACACAGCGATACCTCCGTTTTGCATCTGCCAGCTTAAGAGGAATATCATGTCCGCCGCCATATTACAAGAAAAGATAAACAGACAGTATGGGATGCAAAAACGTCGTTTCTGTCCGGGCAGGAAACGGACTGCCTGCTCCAGGTCACGGTCACAGGACAGCAGGATACAGATGGGCGTATTCAGGGATAAAATTGCAAACCCCACCGGGACAACGGACAGCCCGGCCATTCCTCTTAAAAAATACGGCATTACAATGGCTACGCACCACATCACAGCAGTATTGACCATATAATTCTTGTGGCAACTCAGATACCGGAAAAAGTACCGCCACAGGGAAGCTTTCTTCCTCTGCCGGACAGCATGGCTTTTCTCGCTCTCCCCCTGATAAAAAGCATAGACTTCCGCCTTCCGTAAAATCAGAATAGCGACAAAACCATTCACAAACAGCAACAAGTCAAGCAAAAGCCCGCTTCCTAAAAACAGAATGACGGACACTATGGCAGCGGCCCAGATGCCGCCCGCATACCAGTATTTTCTCAGGGAATAGACTACAGCAGCCATAAGAACCGCATGAAGCATACTGATGACCATTCCTATCATCTCTATGGGCTTCCATGCTGAAACAGCCAGCAGAACCGCCAGAAGCAGCCCTGTCTTTGTAAGGACCGTATAGGCTCCCAGCACTGCCACATAGGAAAAGACAAACTCTTGGGGTTGATGCGGAAGCATCAGCATATGCTTAAGTTCCACAGCATTATCTCTGGAAGAAAGGGCCTGCCACATAACGCCTGCAGTAAAGGCGCTGAGCATCAGGATCCGCACAGAGGCCGCGACCTGCACCTGAAAGCCCGCGATATACAGCCCCCAAAATATAATCACATCTATCAAAAGTGTCCGGGAGAGCCGTTCATATTTTGCCCCAAACAGTTTTTTGGCAAAGGCTTTACCTGTCATTTTCATCATGCAGCGCCTCCCGGATATCCGCGGCATTGATCTGCCCGCCTTCAAAAGTCTGCCGGATCTTACCATCCTCCAGGACAAAAACCCGGTCAGAGGTCAGCGTAATGCTCTCCAGAATATGGGAAGAAAACAGCACAGTCCCATACTCTTTATAGCCCAAAATCCGCTGGTACAGATATTCCGTGCTCTGGAAATCCAGACCGTTGACCGGCTCATCCAGGAGGAGCAGTCTGGGTTTCAGGGCAAAAGCCGTGATCAGAAACGCTTTTTTCCGGTTCCCGGTTGACAGCTCCCGTAACAGGGTATCTGTATATTCTTCAAAGTGAAAGCCCTGTACCAGCTCCGACACATCGGTCACCTCTTTCCCATAGGCGGCGCATACATAGGCCAGGTATTCCCGGAAAGTAAAATACGAAAAAGAATTGTCCTCGGCAAACACCGTATAGCGGCAGAGCTTAAAATCTTGCTTCCGGAAATCCACAGGAGCGCCGCAAAAGCAGATACCATCTGAACGGAAGGTAGGGAGCAGGCCGGAAAGCACCTTCAGAAATGTGGTTTTCCCGGCTCCGTTCAGACCGATGAGACCTGCCACTTCATGCCCCGCCAACGAAAAAGAAAAACCCGAAAGTATCCTTTTCTGTTCACTGTACCACGCACTTAAGTTTTGAACTGTCAGGAGCGTTTCTCCCATCTTACCTTCCCCCTTTGCCATCCTTCTCTTTTTTCCATGTCGCATAGGCGGAGTACAGGAATACACCTGCCAATACCAGATAAAGCCCCATCATTGGGAAGTTGCCGGATACCCCGCATACAATGGCTGCAATCAGCCAGATCAATCCCAGACTTCCCCGAATATAAATATGACGCATTGTTTTTTACCTCCTTCATCGTCTCTTTGTGTTCTCTATGTATCCCGCCGCTGTCTCCATATATCTGCTTCTTTCAGCAGGCATTCTATGCATTCCTGCTTGCCCTCTGTATAGCTTTTTCGGTCATCTGGAAATTGTAACGCCAGTTTTTTCTTACAGGCATCGTATATCATTGCTTTATCAGGATGGCAATTCAGATAATCCCGAAAATTGATATAGTTTTTCCATTCTGTCCCATCCCATTTGACTGCATGGATATGATGTGTGCGCGTATCTTTTTCAAAATCACCCATTACAAATAGCATTTGCCCGGCAACATCTTCCCCGCGAAAAATAAAACCGTGTTCTTCCAACAGTTGCATATAAAGTGAAATATCATTCAAATCACGGAGGCCAATCACAATGTCAATAATTGGTTTTGCATAAATGGAATGAATCGCAGTGCTTCCCACATGCTGGATGTCAACAGCGGCATTTCCGAAAAGCTGCTTCAATTCCAAAATTACATTTTCAGCATTTATATCCCATTCATCCTGATGGGATATAAGCTTTACGCTTCCTCTTTTTAATCCTATCATTCTTCTCCCCAGGCAGCTTGCAGTTCTGCCGTATCCCTTGTACCAGTATGGCTATTCCGACAGGGCGATCCTGTAAATATCCGCCTGTTCTCCATCAATTTCAAAGCTGCGTTCATAGACGCCTCCATTTCGGATGATTGAATCATATATCCTTGTTACCCGAGATCGCACAGCAGATGTGCTCCCTATCAGGATTTTCGTGCGTCAGTTTTACAAGTTCCATTCTATTGCCTCCTTTGTCACACAATGGGAGTTTTGCGTTTCTTTTCTTGCAATAATAATCGCTATCACAAACGCAAAGGATATGATCTGTGCAGCCATGATCCGGACAATTTGTAATTTGTCTGCGTAAATGGCTTTGTTTCGGAGAGCGTTTCGATAAACAGACCGCGAAAAACCCCTTCTCTTACGTAAATTTCTTTTCTATTTTCAAATCAGTTTTATAAAATGCCCAAAACAGGAACCCCAGTCCTATAAAAACTCCAACACATAAAATCTCATGAATTGAAATATGAAATAAATACATCGCTACGCTTAATACAATCTCGGTTAGCCCCAAAGCTTTTCCGAAAGATATAAAAATATCGGGCGCAATACTTTGTGCATACTCCCAATGTTCCCTTGTTTTTCGTGAAGTTGGTGTGTTATATCCATTATTTGGATCCATGTCGGACGCAGGATGTTTCTTAAAGGTATATCCCACTGAAACCATTACAAATGGCATAATTAAATTTAGCACCAGTAAATAATACACTTTTCATACCTCCACAAGTATTTCTTATGTTGACTTCTTTTTTTCAAATCACCGATTGTCTTATCCGCTTTCAAAGCCTCCACTCCTCGTTCTATTCATCAACCTCAATCATCCGATTATATACACCCGAAGAATTTTCATCAATCATAATTGCGTCCACACATTTTTTATAAAAGCTGCCGGCGGATTTTGTGGGCCATCCAATAATGGCATACGCATAGCCATAGGACCGAAAAAATTTCTGGCTGTCGCCTCATAACATGCAAAACCGATAAGTTCCTTCTCTCTGGTCGCAATATAACAGGTGACAGGGTTATTAGCAAAAGCCGCCCGCACTTCATCTGAATAATCATCTTTTGCACATGTCCTGGCGAAAGCGATGATTTTGCTCCTGTCAGGCGCTAATGCTTTTTTGATTCTGATACCACTCCTGAATAAATTTTCTTCTATGTCATGTGAATAGGGAATATTATATAGTTTAACCAGCATATCTGCCATATGATTACCTCCCAGGATATCGGTTGTAATTTGTGTTTCCCAGAAAACGGAGGTAATCAGTCAATCTTATGAAAACACACTGTCTGTTCTTTCATAGATATTTTCCCGACCTGCCAGCCATATTCTGTAAGCTCTTTCTTATATTTTAGAAAAGAGTGGTCAATCGGTATCCCTGCGATCTCCTGAATCTCCTCAAAGGTCAGCTGAAATGATTCCTTTCCGCTTTTCTGCACATATTCCCATAACGTGTCGTATTTACTCATTGCCTTTCTCCTCTCTAATGATTACAAAAATCCAAAACTTTCTGAATCTCTGTCCTGCTTTACAAAACCTGAAAAAACACGGTTATGAACATAATGATTCCTACCATAATGGCTGCTATGCCAAAGAAATAGCTTCTCTTGTTTCCATTTTTTCCGTCAATAATCCAAAACAGGCCGCGCAGTATAAGAAGCACCCCTACAAAAATCGGAATAAATTTTCCAACAGCTTCTGTCATTTCTTTTCCCCTTTCTGCCCTCTCTTTTTCTTAAAAACATAAATGACAGTATTGATGATACATAACAGCACAAAAAGGCTCGTAAAGTTAATCCAGATATCCCTGTATGCTGTTTTCGCCAAGGGTTCCCGCAATCCGCTGAACCAGACATAGGCGAACGCCAACAGTTGAGAGGGAATATATGCAATCAAATATCTGAGAGCCAAAGGCTTAACAGGCAGATTCGTGCATAGCTCAAATGCTGCTATCCCGATCAGGAGAATAATAGCCCTGTCTAATTCGTGCCAGTTACCGCTTGGGTCTTCATAGACGCCGTTACAAAGATACAAAACGCTGCTCAATAATGTAATTGCTGTATATATCACCGAATAAATCGACACCATACGAATTAATTTTTTCTTATTCATTTTATTTCCTTTCCAAGGCTGCAGCCTAACGTATTGATCCCTATACCAAAACAGAAAGGTTCGTACCGGATTCCGGTTTCAATGCTTCTCCGGTTTTCGTATAGATTACAGGTTCTGTTTTAACAGTATCCGCTGTTTCTTCGATAGATACGCCATTGTCTGCACCAGTCTGAACCGAATCCGTCTTCTCGTCCAATGCGGCCTTTCCACTTTCACTGATGCTTACGGTATCTGTATCCTCATTCCGGCTTTCCGCTATCCTCTTTTCCAGCTCCTTGCGCTCTTCCTTGCGCTTCCTGATGGCATTTTCCTGCTCCGTCTTCGCTTTTTCCCTCGCTTCCTTTGCGTCCTCCTTCATTCCTTTTTCTGCTTTCTTTTGATAGTCCTCTGCTTTCTCCGCAAAGTCCCCGACATACCCCATCGCCCGCTCCATGACAGCTGTATCGCCTCTCCGTTCTGCGTCTTTATAGACACGGAAGGGTGTATTCAATAACTTCATACTCATGCTTGCCCCTGTAAGGCCTTCCATTGTTTTCGTATGCATAATTGTCCCTCCTTTAAATTTTTCCTGACATTATTCTTTTTAAGAAACCAAAATGATACCACCAATCCAAAAATACCGGAAAACAGTACGCATTCGCCACCATCTTCCGGTATTGATACCACACTAAAAACTTAAATCTCTTTTATTGTGGTACTTCTGATACAGAAGCATTCTGCCGCCTGTATGTATCATTGTCTTTCTGGCTTAACTCGTTTTCTACCTGCGCCAGCTTTTTCTCCAACTCCCGGATTTTCTTTTCATCTCCGGAAGCCGACTGGATCTGCTGCTTGAGCTGCTGCTTTTTCTCTTTCAGTTTCTTGAGTTCCCTGTCAACCTTATCCGTATTTGTAACACATTTCTCCGCCGGCTTTCCCTGGCTTCCTCCGCCTGCCTTTGGTGCTTTGCCATCTTCGCTTTTCTCGGAACGGTCATTCTTTCCATTTGCATGGCCGGCTTTCGGGTCATCAAAAAAGATTTTCCGGTAACCGTTTTCGTCCTGGCCTACCCGGTACAGTCCTGTAGGCTTATGCCCCGATTTTTCACTGCTGATGTACTCGTCCTTTGGTTCGGACAGCCTGCCGGAGTTTTTCTCCTCTGCAGCCTTTTCTGTCTTCTCTGCTTCCTTTACCTTTTCCGCCCTCTGATCGGCCTGTTTCTCCTTTACCCGCTCTGCGTAATCGGTGCCGGAATGATCATAATTTCCATGAATTTGCATTGCCATAAGCGTGTTCCTCCTTCAATTTGATATTATCAGGAAGCTTCTTTGCAGCCGATCCCCGCCGTAAACAGCTTCCTTTTTCTTTTTTCGGTTATAGAAGGTAACATATTAATCCATTTGCTGTGGGCTGCTTTCTGGATGCTGTGGAATGATCAGCAGCACATGGAGGACAAATACATTCTCCTGTGTCTCTATACTCATGGCGCCGCCATATCTTTCAGCCACTTTTTTTACATTCAACAGACCCGTCCCTTTTTTGAACGCGCCTTTCCCCTGGAAGCTGTTCTGAATTTCCATCATAAGGAAATCCCCCTGAATCCGCCCGGACACACGGATATACTTTTCCATACCGGCATCCAGGCTTTTTACTGCATGGATTGCATTATCCAGCGCATTGGACAGGACAATACAAATATCAATATCCCGAATGCCACAGGGGTATGGCAGATGCAGGGAATAGTCCACATCTATCCCCATGCTTTTTGCAATCCCCAGCTTGTTTCCCACCAGAATATCCACTACCGGGTTGTTGGTGCTGCAGGGAAATGACATTTTTTCCGCCATATCGTCCAGATCCTCTATATAGGTTATGGCTTCCTCCAGTTTTCCATTCTGTAGGAGTTTTTTTACCACTGCGATGTGGTTCCTGATGTCATGGCGAAAGGACTTTGTTTCATCGTAACAGGTTTTCGCTTCCTCCACATACTGGTTTAAGGAATGTTCCTGCTGTTCCAGCAATGAAATTTCAGTGCTAAGACGGAAATTCTGCTGCAGTTTCTTATAGGAAAACAGGATACAGAACAGGCTGGCAAGTCCCAGAAAATACATGGCCAGCATCTGCCCATGACTGAAAAAATGCCCTGCAGGCCCTTTGTCCGCCAGGATTTCAAACTGGAAGTCAAATTCAATCGCATTGATATAGTTACTCATAATAAATATCATGAGGATTGGAACAAAAATCAGAAACATCTGTTGCATACCCATTGTGGTATCCGGAGCATCCGCAGGACACAGGGCATCCACGGGATAAAGATCATCCCAGGAAAAATAGCGGTATAAGATATAATAGCAAAACCCGCTCAGCAAAAAAGACGCCGCCTCGCAGAGCAGCATGGCCGCAATATTTCCTGTCTCATGGAAAAAGGCAGGCAGCCATGGGTATGGAAGGCTCATCAGCGCGCTTACAATTCCGTTGCAGAGCAGCATGTGTTCCGTTGTCAGAGTCGCGTACAGAAGCGAAGCCTTAAAATTCGCATGGCAGGCAAAAGCCCCACATATCGAAATCAATAAGACAAACACCACAAAACCAGTAATCGTGCCGCTCGGAATAAACTCGTTTGTAATCACTGCACCTACTGCAAACAGGAAATAAAAAGGTGGCCACATTTTCTTTTTTAAGATTTTTGCCAGAAAATAAAGCTGGAAGGATGTCTCCATCACGCCCATAATGTATATATTGAAAAAATCTAAATACTCAGCCATGTTACCTGCCCCCAAATGTAAAAGCCCTGTAACTGTTCTGTACCTACACAGTTACAGGCAAAAATCCCAGTAAATGCGCAGACCTGCCGGATAACCGCAAAGTTCTTATATGTTCTTCATATACTGCAGGACAACACCGGAAAACTCCCTGCTCCGCAGCCGTGATACGGGAATCTCTTTGTGGTTATCCATATAGGCAGTCCCGTTTTTATATCCTTTTAAATGCTTTAGGTTGATGAGATAACTCCTGTGACACCGGAAAAAATGGCTGCCCAGCTTCGTTTCCAGATTTTCGATCCGCTCATAATAATCAACCACCTCTCCAGAAGCCAGGTTCAGATATATTTTTCGGTCTATGACCTCGCAAAAAACAATCTCATCCTTTGGGACGATGCGTCTCTCATATCCCTGCTGCACCAGCAGGCTGTCTTCGCTGGTGTTTTGCATGGAAACGTAAAGGCGCTCCATGGTCTTCCTAAACTGTTTTTCATCCACCGGCTTGACCAGATAATCGTAGGCCTGTACCTCGAAAGACTGAAATACCATCTCTTTCAGTACGGTAATGAAAATTAAAAAGCCGCGGAACTTACCCGCCCTCAGCTTCCTTGCTGTTTCCAAACCGTCCATACCATTCATCTGGATGTCCAGAAACAGGATGTCAATCTGCCCGTCATAGTTTAACAGCTCTTCACCACTTAAAAATGTCCGAAGCTGGATCTCCCTGTTCTTTTTACGGAAAAAATCGGAGGCCATTGCCCTTATATGATCGGACATGTGTTTTTCATCATCACAGATTGCAATACGGATCAATGCGCCACCTCCTCGCCATTAGATTATGAATCTTCGATTCATGATCGACATTCACCGCCCGCCAAATATGCAAGCACATTTTTCTCGCCTTCCAGAGAAACTTTTCCATCCTCTTCTGCAGTCTCCGTAGATACCGCTGAGCAGGCAGTCATCCCCATTGCCAAAACGATCATAAATATCAGAATACATTTTCCTTTCATAATCTTTCTTCTTACCTTCTAAAAGAATCGTATTTCTGTAGCATGGAA